>Ga0315336_1007509_pt1 | contig 10385 bp, 5 predicted proteins | sample ASW5metaG_FD_204512 | JGI IMG/M metagenome (GOLD analysis project Ga0315336, IMG submission 204512) | Ammonia-oxidizing marine archaeal communities from Monterey Bay, California, United States - ASW #5 | ecosystem: Environmental > Aquatic > Marine > Intertidal zone | place: USA: California... | reverse complement strand
GAAAGGTCGATCCGAGTGTGGATCAGACGTTCGAGATTATTGAACTTCGCCCGTATAAGGAAGATGAGACACGGGCGTTGTTGAAAGAGGCTCGGTCGGATTTAGAGTTGCAACATGATGTGAAGGTTAGCGATGACGCCATCGAGGCTACTCTTCGATATACAAAACAATATATGCCGGACGAAGCGTGGCCGGGCAAAGCGATTGAAGTGCTCGATCAAGCGTGTGCGCGATACAAATTAAAGCAACGTGTTCACGAAGAACTTCCGGAAGTTCAGGAAGACATGACCATGCGTCATCTCGGCACGAAGGTTTCGCCGCATGATGTGAAGCGCGTTGTGACCGAAATCACCTCAATCGATATTGATGCGAAGGACGCGGAGACCTGGCGCGATCAGCTCGCGAGCCGATTGAGCAGCTACGTCTATGGACAGCAGAATGGAATCAAGCGTCTGGCCGCAGCGATTACGGCGGCCAAGGCCGATTTCGGCTCGAAAACGCGACCATTTGCTTCGTTGTTGATTACAGGGCCTCGGGGCGTCGGAAAGTTGCACGCCTGCAAAGTGCTGGCGCAACAGTTGTACGGTGAGCAAAACGCTGCGCACGTGTTCGACATGATCGAATATGGTGGCGAGAGCGGTACGGCCCATCTACTCGGCGCATCGCAATCCGCTAGTGAATTGACGGAGACGCCGTCGATTTCGACTCAGGTGCGTAGCGGCGAGTTTTCGATTTGCGTGTTCGAGGGTATTCAAAATGCCGACCCGTCGTTTTTCGACGCACTCGTTTCAATGCTCTCTACTGGAGTATTGCGCGATGCGCATCACAAGAAAGTAAATCTACACCGCTGTGCGATCGTGCTAACATTGGATGAACAAGAAAACGACGCGCAAGAACCGCTGACCAGTGCAATCCCACCAGAGGTGCTGGCATTGCTGGACGGTGTCATCAACTTCGAACCCCTCGGCCCTGAAACGGTGCGCAAAATGATTCGGCGTCGGCTCGAAGAGTTTCATACATTGTTGAAACCGCATGGTGTTGGGCTGCGTATTCAGGATGCGGCATTCGACCTATTGGAACAATCCTGTTTCGATCCGGCCAGTGGGGCCGATTACATGCCCGAACGGATGGAGGCGTTGGTTCTTGGTCCGCTTCGAGGCATTGCAAAGGCAGAAGGCTTAAAGCCAGGGCTCTCGTTCGACATCGTCGCCGGAGAAGCGGGAATCGCGGTGACGACGTCAACGGCGTAGCGATCCAGATCTAACGCGATACAAATATATCCCCGAACTTGACCCAGCCTAAGTAAACGCCCGCGTAAATGCTGAGCGCGATCGCGAACAGATCAACGCCGATAAGGGCTACCCCTTGCGGACTACCCAAGCTCCAACGGAAATACCCCATGTCTTTACGTGTAATTCGGTAAAGCATGGCGAGGCCGATGACGGGAAAAACGAGCGCAAGAAATGCGGAGAAAATGAGCATTTGGTAGACTGGATTCACGCGCAGGACGAGCAATAGAGTCGACGGGATAAAGAATAAGATCAGCAAAGTCCGCATCGGTTTCGAATCGAGTTTGATCGGCAGGTTAAAAATGTCGAGTAACGCATACGCGCCACACAACCACCAACCCACGCCCGCTGTCCACGCGGCGACAAAGAGTCCGCCCAGGAAGAGGTATGTGCTCCACGGTCCCGCCAGCGGTTCAAGCAATATCGACAAATCCATATAGCCGCGTGGCACGATGCCAAACGGTCGTGCGACTGCAGCGGCGGCCGCCATGATGGGGAGCGCCACCAGCCCTGCAGCGAGGATGCCCCATGCGTAGTCGATGCGCGCCCGGTGAAGAATGTTTACCTTCCCTTGTAGAGAATTCGAGAACCATCCGCGTTCGAGCATCGTGTAGGGATAAATCAAGATGAGCCATGCGTTGATCATGCTCCCTGCATTCGACGAGAACAGCGCTTCCCAGCCGTCGCCGGGCGCTTGAGGAATCAGTCCGGCGACCGCTTCGCGTGCATTGATGCCGGCCATGATCGCCGAAGCGAAGAAGCAAACGATAAGGACGAGGAGTCCCAGCACGAAAGCGGTTTCGAGACGCTTATACGCTCCCAACAAGAGAAATAAGAGACCGCTCAGTGCCGCAATCGCACCCCCTAGTTCGATCGGTACCGATGGGGAAAATCCGCTGATGACCATTGCGCACGCTGCCCATTGGCTGTACGCGCCGAAGGTGGCACAAACAATAATCGCGACGAACATGTACACGGATAGTGCGGGATGAATGTCTTTGAAAATGGCCATGGGGGTTCGCCCGAACCGAAGGAAATAGCGCACGGACATATCGATCAATGCCCAACCCGCGATGCCCAATACAAGATACGTCCACCACAATTTGAACCCGAACAATGCCCCCATATTCGCGCCAATGGTGACATCGCCCGTGCCGATATAAAACGAAGCGATCACCGACCCGCTGCCAAGCGAAAGCAATGCACGAAAATTCATGCGTGCCGGCTTTAGGCTCCAAGGCGTTATTTTCGCGTCTGGTGTATCCATGACTCCGGGTGGTCTGGTTCAGGCGTTGAAAGGGGTACCGTTTTCCAAGCGTCTCGATCGCCGGTTCTGCGTAGGACAAACGCAAAGGCGGCGGAGAACAATAACGCAACCCCGATTGGAACCCCGAGCGCAACCGCACGCCCTTCGCTGACTGCCTGCCCGCGAATCGTCCGTAAGGGGTATTCAACGCTGGTAGGGGTGTCGTTTATGCGAAGTGAAAGCACGAGCGGATAGGTTTGCCGTGGGAAACCGTGCAGTGCTGTGAATCCCGTTAGTGCAATGCGACGCGTCTCACCAGGTGGAACCGATATTTCTGTGCTAAGTGGAATCGTTTCGGGCGTGGCTGGCGCGCCGTTGCGGCCGAAATGGTCTACGTGATCCTTCAAGACGACCAATGATATGGAACACGAGGCGATGGAATTCGTGCTGTTTTCGAACACCGCCATAATATTCGCGTCTCGTCCTTGCCACGTCCAGTCCGGGGCGTAGACCGAATAGAACACATCGTCAACGAAGCCTTCAGACGTAAGTCCGAAGGCGCACGGCGCAAACGTCATCAAACAAAGCGCGAGCACGTTCTTTCGAAAGGCAATCACCGTGTTCTTGTTCCTAACTCGAAATGAACTACTCTGTGGCCGGTTCCGGCTCGGCGTCGGTGGGCGGCACGTCGCCGGATTCATTACCGTAATCAGTGCGGACGCTTACGCGCCGCCAACGTCCCCATTGGAATGCGCCGAAAGACATCGTAAACCGAGATACGTGGGAGATAAGAATGGCCGTCCAAATCAGATTGAGGGACAACAAGTCTAACCGTGAAAAAATCTCGCAAAGGCCGAGCAAGATTACGATCTGCGAGAGCACCGCGATAACCATGGGTGAAATCGTATCGCCAGCGCCCTGCATGCCCCCAGTAAATGCGAGTGCGGAAGAAACAAAGAAGCCAGAGAACGCGAGAAACCCTAGAAGCGACGTGCCGTACGTCAACAACGGTTCCTCCGTGGCGTTGAACACACTCAATAGCTGTTCAGCAAAAAAGAAATAAAACGTCCCCAGTATGCCCGCCCAGACGAGACCTAGAGCCGCCGCAACATACACAGCCGACTTGCCCCGTTCCGTTTTCCCTGCACCAATGTTTTGGCCCATCAGCGTTGCCGTAGATCCACGCACGCCGAACGATACCCACGTGACGAAAGCGAAGAGTTGCATGTAACAAATCGTATACGCGGACTGTGCAGACGTGCCGAATTCACCGATGTAACGAATGAGGATTGCGCCGCCGATATTGAGCATGACGGATTGGATACCCGTCGGCAATCCAATCCTTAAGATTTCCCGGACGATCGCCCAATCGGGCACAATGGACTTGCGTTTTGGCAGGCGAATTACGGATCGGCCGGAAATGATCAGATAAAAACCGATACACATCGTCGGCACGCCCCCGAAGCAAATACCAACTGCGGCGCCCATCACACCGATTGAAGGTATGGGACCGAATCCTATAATGAGTACAACCGTCAGTATCAGATTCGTCGCGGTCGAAAGTACGCCGAGTACCATCGCCGTCTTCGGTTCACCTGCCGACTGAAACGCGTTGTGTAAAAGAAAATTCAAGAACATCGGCGCCGAACACGTGAATAAGAAACGCATATAGGGTTGCGCGTACTCACGAACGGCGGGCTCGGCCTGGGCAAATTCAAGCAGCGCGGGCGTCAAGAAATAGCCCAAGGGCGCCATGATTAACACGTGAAGACCGACCGAGGCGAGGCAGGTCTGATAGACAACCCGCCCGATACTATCGCGATCCCGTTTGCCGCTAAAACGTGCGATGAGTACGTTCATGCCCTGCATAAATGACGACACGAACACGACCATCACCAGAAAATACATCCATGAAATGCCAATAGCAGCGTTCGCCGCGTTTTCTTCGGATGAGACGTATCGCCCGACGAGAGCGTGACCGACTAACTGGTTTGAACCGTTGATCACTTGCAGTACGACGATCGGCCACGCCAACTTCCAGACGGATCGCAGAATGTGGCCGGATACGAGTTCTTCGTCGAATTGCTTCAATGCAGCTTCTTGGCCCGCGGGGCGGTTTGTCACAAACTACGATCGAGGCGAAAAAGCGCCCTGGACTGCAGTCAGGGATAGGTTATCCGATCAAGGATACGGGACGGAGACATAGCCCGCAAGTATCTTAGGCTTCCAGCCCAGATCGGCCTTGTGAGACCGGTGTCATACCCCATATTCATTTCGACCGGAAACTGAAGTCACAAATCGCGGTGGTTGCTATGCAATCAATGGACGAATGACCTGCCCATGAACATCCGTCAACCGAAAATCACGTCCCTGGAAGCGGTACGTGAGTTTCTCATGGTTCACGCCTAGCATGTGCAAAATCGTAGCGTTCAGGTCGTGAACGTGGACGGGATCTTTGACGATGTTGTAACCGAAATCGTCGGTTTCGCCATAGGTGAGTCCAGCATTTACGCCCGCGCCGGCCATCCAAATAGAGAAACAGCGTCCGTGGTGATCGCGACCATAATTATCTTCCGTCAACTGGCCCTGACAATATACCGTACGGCCAAACTCGCCGCCCCACACTACCAACGTATCGTCGAGCATGCCGCGCTGCTTGAGATCTTTCACCAACGCCGCCGATGCCTGGTCAACATCGCCGGACTGCAAGCGCAGATCGCGCGGCAAATCGCCGTGCTGATCCCAGCCACGATGGTAAAGCTGAATAAATCGAACGTCGCGTTCTGCCAGACGGCGCGCCAGCAAACAGTTCGCGGCGAATGTCCCCGGCGTTCGCGCGTCCGGTCCATACAAATCGACAATGTCGTCCGGCTCAGATGAAATGTCCATGGCGTCAGGTACAGACGTCTGCATCCGATACGCCATCTCATACTGCTGAATGCGTGTATGGATTTCGGGGTCTTCGAATTCGTCGTGTTGAATCTGGTTAAGCTCGGCGAGACCATCGAGCATTCGACGGCGCGCATCTGTGCTGATGCCGTCGGGGTTGTTGAGGTACAACACGGGGTCTTTACCCGCGCGGAAGTTTACGCCTTGATGTTCAGATGGCAAGAAGCCCGCGCCCCAAAGTCGTTGGAATAAGGCTTGCGAATCACGCTTCGAGCTGCCTTGGGAAATGAGCACGATGAAACACGGCAAATCGCGGTTTTCCGTTCCCAAGCCGTAGCTCAACCATGCGCCCAAACTCGGACGGCCCGGCTGTTGATGTCCGGTCTGGAAGTAGGTAATCGCAGGATCGTGGTTGATCGCCTCAGTGTTAATCGTTTTGACCATGCAAAGGTCATCTGCGATTGACGCGGTGTGCGGCATGAGCTCGCTCATCCATATCCCGCTTTCACCGTGTTGCGCGAATTTGAATTGCGTCGACGCCACGGGAAAGGCATCTTGGCCGGAGGTCATGCCTGTTAGACGTTGTCCCATGCGGATGGAATCCGGTAGGTCGTCACCCTGTCGCGATCGCAGTTGCGGTTTGTAATCGAATAGATCGAGCTGCGAAGGGCCGCCGGATTGAAACAAATAAATGACGCGTTTAGCGCGAGGGGCCGCGTGTACCTGGCGTGTCGACGCGGCTGCAGGTGAGTTCACGAGCGTGCTCAACGCCGCCGCGCCGATGCCCGCACTCGACAATCCGAAGAATTGTCGACGGGTCAATTGAAGCGCTTCGTTATGCGTTAAGTTCATTCGTCTTTCTCCAGGCCGAATCTTACCCCTTTGTCAGGGTTTCATCCAGATTGAGAATCAAGTTTGCGATCACGCTGTACGCGGCAAGCTCGGCAGCGCCTTCGCGGGTGGAATCGCATTCGGCGAGCAACGTTAGCGCGGCATCCGGTGTGATCATGAATTCGGATCTTTGGGCCTCGAACACGTCTAGGAGAATTCTCCATTCACGGTCTCTGGGTGGTCTCGACGTGGCCAACTCAAATGCATAGGCAATTCGATCCCGAACGTTTTCGCCGCCGTCTTCGACCATGCGATGTGCGAGCGCGTGGGCCGCTTCGACGAACTGTGGGTCATTCATAAGTGCCAACGCTTGCAACGGAGTATTGGTCCGTTCCCGTCGAACGACGCAGGTCTCACGGTTCGGCGCATCGAAAAGCATCATGTTCGGCGGCGGCGCTTGTCGCTTCCAAAACGTGTACATGCTACGCCGGTGCAGGTTGTCGCCGACGTCGGGCTCGAAAACTTGCGCCGTGAAATTGGCACCGTAAGCCACTTCCTTCCAAATGCCAGGCGGTTGGTAAGGACGTACACTCGGTCCGCCTTGGCGTTCAACCAACAGGCCGCTGACAAACAGCGATGAATCGCGGATGACTTCGGCGTCCATGCGAAAGCGAGGGCCACGCGCGAGCAACCGATTCTCAGGATCGCGATCGTTTAGATCAAAAGTGCTCTGCGACGATTGGCGATACGTAGCTGACGTGACGATGAGCCGGTGTATATGTTTCGTGTCCCAACCGCTGTCGATGAATTCCGTGGCCAGCCAATCCAGCAAAGCGGGATGCGTTGGACGTTCACCTTGCGCGCCAAAATCTTCTACCGTCTTGACGATGCCTGTGCCGAAGTGGTGCTGCCAATAACGGTTTGTGATGACACGTGCCGTAAGCGGATGCGCCGGATCAACCAGCCACTGTGCCAAACCCAGCCGGTTCGCATTCGATCCATCGGGCATGGGGGGGAGGGCGTTCGGCGTTGCAGGATTGACGCGTTTGTCTTTCTGGTCATACTGGCCGCGCACCAAGACGTGAGTATCGCGCGGGTCTGACATCTCCTTCATCACCATCGTAGTTGGGATTTTTGCGACAATCTGTTTTTCGCGTTCGCGCAGTTCATCGCGTTTGGCGATGATCCGTTGCCATACGGGTGAATAGCGTTCGCGATAATAATTGCGAAGCTTTCGTGTTTCCGATTCATCGCGATCGGTGGACGCCAATATCAGCTCTGTGTTCAGCGGGATCTCGCTCGATTGTTCGCTCGCTTTGCGAAACGAGAAGGCATAATCGTTGCCGTAATTGACCACTTTCATTAACAATGCGTTTTCGCCTTCAATAAGACGAATACTCACTTGATCTTGATCGAGTGTGAAGCCGCGCTCGACGTTGTTGTCGTGTACGACCTCGCCGTTTAGCCAAACTTTTATGGCGTCATTGCTACCGAGCGCAAGTTGCATCGTACGGGAATTCGGTGAATTGATCGTCCGGTAGAGATACGTGGCGGCGATGTCGCCACTCAGTCGATGCACTTTGCCATCCTCATACCCAGGCGTCGTTTCCACCCATTTCATACGACCGTCTTCATACGTCGCCTGTAAGTCGATGCCGGTTTCTGGTTCGTATGTCGTATCGTAAGCGGTTTTGCCGTCTACCGCGCGGTACGGTCCATTCGTGTACCAATTGCCGAATCGCGATGGCGCGAGTGATTCGTCGCTTGACGTTGATAAGCGGAAACGTCCAATGCCGTGTCCGGCAGACTTGCTGTTGTGTTTGAGGCGGATGCGAATCTGCGAACCCGCTTCAATGTGGGTCGGATCGCGTGCGATGAATACCGCCATGCGCTTTCTCGGAGAATTATCGCCGAGCCCTGCCCATCCGGATTCTACGTTCTCATCGATTGCCCCAGCGATTTCGTAATTCTTCTGAGAGAAATCAGCGGCTGCCGAAGCAAATTCAATAGATAACGGCTCAGCGTCTGTGCTCGCACGCAGGATTTCTACTTCAAAATCCGTGAGCACGAAGTTGGCGTTCTCCGCACGTCCCGGGCCGCCTTTCGGTAACGATTCGTCGCGGAGAACTTCAAGCCGCAACGCAGAGACGACTGAATCGGCTAGCGGCGCCGTAACTTCGTACGTTGTCTGCGCCGGGTTTTCATCCCCCGCGAGGATCGAATGGTCTTCTAGCGTCGTGAATGTTTCGCCGTCGCTACCGGTAACGCTTGCGCTGGAAAGTACGGACCAGCGATTATCAAACGACTTCGACCACTTCGCCTCCCATTCATCCTGTGCAGCGTCGATTGTCGGCATCGGAACCGCCGCGGCCAAGTCCGCGAGGCCGAGGTAAGCGCGAATGCCATTGAGTTCTACTTCTTCGTCATGCGATGGCACTTGAATGAACGGTTTCGCATTGCCATCGTTGCCATCCAGGCCGCTTTCCGGCACGTTGTAGTAGAAGGAATAGAGTTGATAAAACTCGCGCTGCGAGATGGGGTCGTACTTGTGATCGTGGCATTGGGCGCAGCCGACGGTTAGGCCCATCCAGACGGTGCCGGTGGTGTTGACGCGGTCTACGACATACTGTGTGTGATATTCCTCAGGAATCGCGCCGCCTTCGAAATTGATCATGTGGTTCCGGTTAAATCCCGTCGCAATCAAATCATCCTGCGTCGGTTCCGGCAATAAATCGCCCGCGAGTTGGGAAACCGTAAAACGATCGAACGACATGTTCGTGTTGAACGAACGGATTGCCCAATCCCGCCAAGGCCACATGTGACGCTCATTGTCGATGTGATAGCCATTGGTATCCGCATACCTCGCAGCGTCCAACCAAATGCGCGCCTTGTGTTCACCATACCGCGGCGAATCAAGCAGCCGATCAACCACTCGTTCATAGGCGCCAGGTTGATTGTCCATCAAGAATGCATTGATTTCCTCGGGCGTCGGCGGCAGGCCGGTTAGATCCAATGTGACTCGACGAATAAGCGACCGGGGCGCCGCCTCAGGCGTTGGTGCTAGTGCTTCACGTTCAAGGCGCGCCAATACGAATCGATCGATATCATTGCGCGACCAATTGGCATTGGCCAATTCAGGCAATTTCGGAAGCTTGGGAGGCACAAAAGACCAATGCCCTTCCCAAGGCGCGCCTTCATCAATCCAACGAGAGAGTAATGCAATGGCGTCCGCGGTTAGCGGCTTCTCAAAATCCGCAGGCGGCATCCTGTCATTGGAATCGCTCGCCGTGATGCGATTGAACAACGCGCTGGCATCCCGGTCATGCGGGACAACTGGAACACTACCGGATTCAAGATGGCCATAAGCGCCCTCTGGTTCATGCAACAACAGACCGGCTTCACGGGTCGCTGCATCAGGGCCATGACACGCAAAGCAGTGATTCGAAAGTATCGGGAGAATGTCGCGATTGAACGAAATAGAACTCGTCTCAACGGCGGTCTGCGCAGCAGCGATGCGATCAAGCGTCGCCGCGGTTGTGGCGGTTGTATTTTCTTTGAGCGAGGCAAGCGCAGCCACAAATCCAACCGGCTTGGATGGCGCGGCGAGAACATCTACCGGAACATCCGAAGGCGGGGGAGTGGCGGACGTTGCCTCCTTCGAGCGCTTATCTCGCGCGGCAGCGACCAGTCGAAGTGTGGTTTCGTGCGTAGCTATTTGTTGCGCAATGCTCGTTCGCGCCGCCTCGAGTTCCGTCAGCGCATTCTGTGCCTCCAGTGCCGCTGTCTCACTGGAGGCAAGAGAATCCTTCGCAGTTGCGAGAGCGCGCTCCAGTTTCTCAACGTTCGCAAAGAACGCCGTCTGTGCATCGGTCTGATCAGCCAACGCATGGCGCGTGTCCTCGATCATTGATCGGCTTGATTCAGCGTCGGCCTTGAGTTTGGAAAGACGATCTTGAAGCTGAGCGGCCACCGACTCCAATTCGTCCGGTTTCGCCTGCAACTCTCGGAGCAACGAGAGGACCGGGCCAGTGGGATCCGGGTCATCCACCGCAGCGGCGAATTGCGCCCCCTGTGGCACTGTAAGTGCAATAATAGCAAACACATACAATCTTTGCATGAGCTTCTCCTCT
>Ga0315336_1007508_pt1 | contig 10387 bp, 6 predicted proteins | sample ASW5metaG_FD_204512 | JGI IMG/M metagenome (GOLD analysis project Ga0315336, IMG submission 204512) | Ammonia-oxidizing marine archaeal communities from Monterey Bay, California, United States - ASW #5 | ecosystem: Environmental > Aquatic > Marine > Intertidal zone | place: USA: California... | reverse complement strand
TCATAGGAAAAGGCGAGGTGGATGGGGGTTTTTAGCCCGCGCTCAAGGAATTCTGGCACCAAGGCCAGCACGATGGCGATAAAGGACTTCATGTCCGCCGTGCCCCGCCCCCAAAGCTTGCTGTCCTTTTCCGTCACCTCGAACGGGTCGGTGTCCCAGGCCTGACCGTCCACCGGCACCACGTCGGTATGTCCGGACAGCATGACGCCTGCCTTGTCCTGATCGCCCAGGGTGGCGTACAGGTTGGCCTTGGTGCCTTCGGCGTTATGGACCAGGGTGCTTTCGACGCCGAGGCCGGAAAGATAGTCCTCGATGTAGGCGATCAGTTCCAGGTTGGATTCCCGGCTTGTGGTGTCGAAGGCCACCAGCTTTTTGATCAAATCGAGGCTTTGCGGTTGTGCCATGGTTCCTGCCCTGAGGTTCCGAGACAAACAAAATTGACGGATTGGCCGTAGTTTGCAAGCCTCTCCTGTCGCCGGGGGAGTATAAAAGCTAGCATGGACGAAAGCCTGAAATCGCGGATCCACGATAACCTGGTCGCCGGGCGTAACGCGCAGTTCCTGTTCCTCAGGGAACTGATCCGCACTCCTTCGCAAAACCCGCCGGGGGACACGGCGGCCGTTGCCGGGCTAACGGCGAAGACGTTGAAGTCTCTGGGCTTCGGCGTCGAGCGCCATAACGTGCTCGGCGGGCTTGTCCGCAAACGCGGGCTATCCGCGATCACCAATCTTGTCGTCCGCCACGAATTCGCCTCCGGCCTGGTGGTGGCGCTGAACGCTCACGGCGACACTGGCCCCGCCGGTGACGGCTGGACGGCGGACCCGCTGGGCGGCGAAATCAAGGACGGAGTCCTTAACGGGTTCGGCGCGCTGACCAAGGCGGCCTTGGCCGTCTATGCTCATGCCCTGGCGGCGCTTCGCGTCCCCCCCCGGACCATCGGGGACAGTGGAACTGCATTTCACCTTCGATGGCGAGGGCGTCGGCCGGTTGGGTCCCGGGTGGCTGCTCGAGGAAGGATTGTCAATCCGGATTAAGCCGTGGGCAGTGGCTATGCCTACGGCATCGCTACCTCGGCCATGGGCGATTTGCAGTTGCGGGTCGAGATCGAGGCCGTGGCCGTCCAGGAGCCGCCCGCCGACACCATGGAGGCCACGATCCCGGACGCCGGTCACGTGGGGGCCGCAGACGAACGGCTGGTGCTGGATGACCTGAGAAAAGCTACCGAGGTGGCGGCCCGCGCCTTGGCGGAATTCCTGACGCCGGCGGCGGCTTCACGCAGCAACGCCACCGGGTCCTCGGGCGCGCCGTCGGCGGGCATGAGGGCAACGGCTAGGGGCGCGAGCGCTCCTTGATGGACGAAGTTCAACACCTGCGTCGGGTGTTTGATGCCGTAGGTCGGCGACACCCAGCCTTCGCCCAAGGATACGTTCCAGGCATCGCCTCCGTCGCTGACGAGCAGGAAATCAATTTCACCGGCCCGGAGCTTCCATATCCCCGGCCCCTGCGGCCCGATCCCGACACCGAGCGCCAGGTGATAGGGGATGCGCACGGCGTGTTCGCCCGTCCCCTCGAATCGGTCGGCGATCACAAGCCTGTGGTTGGCCTTGTCCAGCATCATGGCGCGCACCGGGGTCACCGGCTGGGCCAGGCGGCGATAGCCGCCGTGGGCACCGACGAATACATCCGCCGCATCTGTTGTTTGCCAATGGCGGACTTGCGGCCCCGCGTCGTCCTTCAGCGTCCACAGGTATTCCGGGCGGACGAAACGGTTGATTTCCTGGGCGTCGACCATCGGCGTGTTGTGGAAGGCGGTGGAGCGAAAATCGTTCCGCCATTGCGGATCGGCGGTATAGACGAAGGTCCCGCAATCGGTGATCAAGGTCCGGCCCAAAAGCGCCGCCTCGAACGAGAGGCAGTCGTTGTGGCCGTGGCCGCCGCGCCCGGCCATACCCACCGGGCCGGCGTCGATGAATACATGGTCGCCGTCCCCTCGCATGATGGTGACGCCGCCATCGGCAAAGGCTTGTGACGGAGCCGGTTCCGGCGCCTCGGGCATCCTCGCTGCCCCATCCGGCCCCAGCATCCAGAACACCTCCGGTGCCGGGCCGGACGCCATGGCCAGCAGGACCGCGTCATCGAAGGCGATACCGGCAAGGGCGATCAGGTAACGGTGATCGTTATCACGGGGCCCGAAGGGTAGCGCCCGGCCGTCGTCGGCGTCACCCCAAAGCGGCGACGTGCCGTCGGGCCGCGAATAGGCGGCGGTGAAGGCGGCCATCTTGCGGAGGCGCCGGGCATAATCGTCGGAGACTTCAAGGCCCCGGGCAAGGCGGTAAAGGGCGGGCAGAAAAAACAGCTCCAAGACCAGCCGGTGATAGGCGCACGAGCCCTCGAAATCGACTCCGTCGTCGAAAACCTGTTTCGGCAGCTCGTCGGCGAGGATTTGCCAACCCTCGGCCTGCCAGGAACGAGGCGCGCCGCCGTCGCCGAAAAAAAGCCCCATCACCACCAACCCGGCGGCATTGGCCAGCAGATGGTTGCCGTTGACGTCGGACCATTCCAGGTGGCGGGACGTGAAATCTCCATGTAGATACACGAGTTTCAGGAAATTGTTACGGAACCCTTCGTTCGACCACGCCGCCGCATGATGAAAGACCCGGAACAGCCACACCAGCATCACGCCACGCAGCGCCACGTCCATGGTGCAGGCCCAGTTGACGCCGCGCGCCAGCGGGTTGGCCTTGGCCCAATCCTCGATCACGGCGCGCGCGGTCTTGGCGTATTTTTCGTCGCCGGTCAACAGGTATGCCTGCCCGGCCGGGATCAGCCATTGCAGGCGCGACAATTCCCACGGCACCTTGACGTCGCTGTCGCGGCCCAGGTCCATGACCTCGATGCGGCGGAACATGACGGTGGGCCAGCGGTGGCCGCTCTTGAAGTCTTGATGCCAGGGGATCGGGTGTCCCAGGGTCACTGGCCCGGACCCCAAAAGGTCGACGCGTCCTTCCAGGGCGTCTCCAGCGGCTTTGAGAATACGCGCGCGGTCGCCGGGACACGCTTTGTCGTAGTCCTCGGGGGTGACCGGCTCGGTAAAGGCCAGGAACGGGGCCTCGGTCAGGCGCTTCCACAGGGTATCGAGGCTGTCGCTGCCGAGGGCTGAAAGAAGCCGTTCGGGGCTCAACGCCCGGGCACGGGCCGGGGCCCGGTATTGGTCCCATTCGGCGGCGGCCTGGCGCAACAGCCAGCGGGCGATGACATGCGGCGGATTGCGCCAGCCCCGGCGCAGGAGTTCGATGAATCGCTTTGTCATATGTGCGGGTGGCCCCCTTTGCCGTCACCGCTGGCCCGGGGATGGTAATGCGTTCATTGTGGCGAAAGAAGGGCCCATGAAGCGGGGCTCGGGGAATTAACCGGATAGCGCTCTAGGGTTACGCAGCCCGGCACAGGGTAAAGGCATTGAAATTACGTTGAATTTTAAATATGAATTCCCAATCCTCTCAAAATTTTAACACTCAAATCCGCTTTCGGCGGACCGCTTGGGGCGGAAGTTTAATTAGGCATGGCGGAAGAGCAGGGAACAATGAAAAAAACCGTGTTTTTCGATCGCGACGGAGTTTTGGTCCGCAGCCTTGTCCGTGACGGCAAGCCCTATGCCGCCAGGACGATTGAGGAATTCGAGATTCTTCCCGAATCCGGGGACGTGACCAGGGATTTGGCCGAGGCGGGGTTTCCATTGGTGGTTTTCACCAATCAGCCGGACGTCGGCAACGGCCTTGTCGAACGCTCGGTGGTCGAGGGAATGAACCGAACTTTGCAACAAACCCTGCCCTTGACGGCAATAAAGGTCTGTTATCACTCGCAAACAGAGGGATGCACATGCAGAAAACCGAAGCCCGGCATGTTGATCGAGGTAGCCAGGGAGTTTGATTTAGACCTATCTCAAAGCTATGTTGTCGGAGACTGTAAAAGCGACATCGAGGCGGGAAACGCGGCGGCGTGTTTTACCATCTTTATTGACCGGGGGTACCGGGAACAATCCCCTGATAACGCGGATAATTGGGTCCATTCCCTTGCCGAAGCGAAGAACCTGATCCTGGCCCTTGAAGGTAACGGCATTGAATAGGTAATGACCGGGCTGTAAAGGAATCAACCTCCCTTACCTACTTCACCCACTGAATTGACGATCTTCAACCAAGAAATACGTTAAATGGAAGTCAATCGGCAGATTCCGCCACGTTTTCGAGAAACCATTCGTAGGTGCGGTTAAGCCCGTCGGCAAGGGAAGTTGCCGCCGTCCAGCCCATTCCGGCGATGCGGGTGTTGTCGAGAAGTTTTCCCGGCGCACCGTCGGGTTTGGTGGGATCGAAGGCAAGGTCGCCCTCGAAACCGACGACCTGAGCGATGGTTTCCGCCAGTTCTCTTATGGTTAGTTCCTCGTCGGTGCCGAGGTTGACCTGCACCGGCCCCGAGTAATTTTTCATAAGGAAAACCAGGGAATCCGCTAAATCATCCACGAACAGGAACTCCCGCCGGGGATTGCCGGTGCCCCAGACGGTTAGGTCGGCAGCGTTGGCCTGCTTGGCTTCGTGTGCTTTTCTCATCAGCGCCGGGATGACGTGGCTGGACTCTAGGTCGAAGTTGTCGCCGGGCCCATAAAGGTTGATCGGCTGGGCGGAAATGAAATCGCATCCGTATTGCTTGCGGTAGGCCTGGCACATCATTATGCCGGCGATTTTGGCGATGGCGTACCATTGGTTGGTTTCCTCCAAGGGCCCTGTCAAAAGCGCCTCCTCGGGCATCGGCTGCGGGGCTAACTTCGGATAGATGCAGGCCGAGCCGGGGAACAGGAGCTTCTCGACACCCGTCTTCCACGCCGCGTGAATGACATTGGTTTCAATTGATAGGTTGTCATAGATGAACTCGGCCGGCCGGGTATCGTTGGCGAAAATCCCGCCGACGGTGGCGGCGGCGATGAACACGGCGTCGGGCCGGTGCTCCTCCATCCACGCCTCGACGTCAGCCTGGCGGCGTTGGTCGACCTCGCCGCGGGTGACCGTCAGGATCTCGCAGTTTTCCTGGGCGAGCCGGCGCATCAGCGATTGACCGACCATGCCGGCGTGGCCCGAGACCCAGACTTTTTTGCCGGCGAGGGAAAAAATAGGTTCGGCGCGCCCGTCCATCAGACACCTCTTTTGGATTCTATGGCCCCGATATCGGACTGGACCATCCCGCGAACAAGGTCGTCAAACGACCTTGAGGGCTTCCAACCTAGTTTCGTGCGAGCCTTACCCGCGTCGCCGCACAGGCTGTCGATTTCTGTGGGACGGCAATAATTGGGGTCAACCCGCACTAAAGTCTCGCCGCTTTTTGCGTCGACGCCCGTTTCATTCTCGCCCTTGCCCCGCCATTCGATGGTCCTGTCGATCTCCGCGAAGGCAAGTTCCACGAATTTGCGTACCGAGTGGCTTTCGTCGGTCGCAAGTACATAGTTGTCCGACTCGTCCTGCTGCAGCATAAGCCAGATGCCTTCCACGAAATCCTGTGCATGAACCCAGTCCCTCTTGACATCAATGTTGCCCAGGAAAAGCGGCTCGGGGCTTCCAAGCTTGATGGCGGCGACGGCGCGGGTGATCTTGCGGGTAACGAAAGTTTCGCCCCGGGTCGGGCTTTCGTGGTTGAAAAGGATTCCGTTTGAAGCGTGGATACCATAGGCCTCCCAGTAATTGACGGTGATCCAGTAAGCGTAGAGCTTGGCCGCCCGTAAGGGCTGCGTGGCTGGAAGGGCGTGGATTCGTTCTGTGGTGACTCGGCGGGGTTGCCGAAAAGCTCCGACGTGGAAGCCTGATAAAACCGCACCGAATCCACGAGGTCGAGAATGCGGATCGCTTCCAACAACCGTAGCGTCCCGAGGGCATCGCTGTTGGCTGTGTATTCCGGTGTCTCGAAGCTTACCTGAACGTGGGATTGGGCGGCAAGGTTGTATATTTTCGTCGGTTGCGTTTCCTGGATCAGGCGGATCAGGTTGGTGGCGTCCGTCATGTCGCCGTAGTGCAAAAAGATGCGGACGTTCTTGTGGTGTGGGTCTTCGTAGAGATGATCGACGCGCTCGGTGTTTAACGAGGAGGAACGCCGTTTGACGCCGTGAACCACATACCTCTTGTCCAAGAGAAATTCGGCCAGATAAGCGCTATCCTGACCGGTCACGCCGATGATAAGAGCTACTTTTTCTGACATGGGCACGCTTTTTTTCAACCAAAGTACCAAAATCGGTCACGGAACCAATATTACATATTTCGACACTACATCTTCGTCAACACGCCATCCCGGCTGACCTGACCCCGCAAAAAATACCATTTTTGGTTAAAGTTAGAATCAGGCCTTCCTTCCCTCCGTGTTGCAGGAGGCGCAACAGCTTTAGCGAGGATTCCACGTATTGAACGAGGACGCCCGCCTGTTGACGCCGTGAACGACAAACCCTTCGTCCAGCAGTAACTCAGCCAGATAGGCGCCATCTTGGCCCGTCACGTCGGTGATGAGGGCAATTTTTTAAGATATCTCTTGGATCGCGTCCGTATTTCCAGGCCGGGGGGGTCTACCTTCTCTACGCTAGTGAAATGTAATGCGTTCGGCCTGATGAAGGAAAGGCCCAGAAGAGCGAACTTCGGAAAACATGACCGAAAATGACGATCAGAAGGGGGAATCGGCAGAAGATTGAAACCCTTGCAGCAGTCCAAACACTCTCGAAAATTAGTCAAATTTTAGATGCCGTAAAACAAAGATGATAAGCCTGAATCCGTTCGAATCGCCCTATGGTCCGCTTTCGCCTGAAATAGGGCTGATCCGGGCCGTGTGTCGGGGAAATGGAGAGGGTTCATGAAATGAACATTTAAATTGAATTAACGCCACGATAATGACATCATATTGAAAATAAGGAAATTTTCCCTCCGGTGGGGAAAATGATGGCTCACTCGGAGTGTGGTAGCGTGCCTAGATGCCGAGAATTTTGGACGCTGGTCAGTCACAAAACCAACAACCGCCGATTATTCCCTCGATATTTCCCAAAACCGATCATATGGTACCCGAATCCTTCAAGGCGAGTCCCGCCGGCCAACCGCGATCGGCTCACGGACAAGGGTCAGCTTATCATTCTGGCACCCCACGCTAGGGATTTCCTGATAATGACCAGACGAATACTTCTAATATCGAAATATCCATGTGCGGCATAGCGGGGATTTTCAACGTTAGCAACACCGGGCCCGTGGATGGCGATGTCCTCACGGCCATGCGCGACAGCATGGTTCATCGGGGGCCGGATGGAGATGGACTTTGGATATCGGCCGACCGCCGGATTGGCCTTGCCCACCGCCGGCTTGCGATCATTGATTTATCCGATACCGCCGCCCAGCCGATGTCCGATGGCGAAAAAACCGTTTGGGTCACCTTCAACGGCGAAATCTACAACCACATTGCCCTCCGCCGCACCTTGGAAAAAGCTGGGCACCGTTTCCTGACCGACCATTCCGACACCGAGGTCCTTGTCCATGGGTTCAAGGAATGGGGCATCGACGGCTTGCTGGATCGGCTAGAGGGCATGTTCGCCTTCGGCATTTGGGACGAAAAAACGAAACACCTGGTCCTCGCCCGCGACCGGGTCGGGATCAAGCCGGTTTATTTCACCCATAACGGAGAATCCTTTCGTTTTGCGTCTGAGATCAAGGCCATCCTGAGCGATCTCAAGGTTTCACGGGCCGTCGAGCCGATGGCCCTTAATCATTATCTGAGTTTCATGGTGGCGCCGGCGCCCTTGACCATGTTCAAGGGAATTTTCAAGCTCCCCGCGGGTCATTTGCTGGAAATCGACTCTTCCGGCCGCATGGAATCCCGACGGTATTGGGACGCCGTTCCCGGCAAGAGTATTGAGCCCAGGGCCCTCAAGGGAATGTCCGAAAAGGCGCGGGAGGACTTCTATATAACTGGTATCCGTGAACGGCTCGAAGCGGGTATCGAGAAACGCATGATGTCGGATGTACCGTTCGGGGTTTTTCTGTCGGGCGGCATCGATTCATCAGCCAACGTCGCTTTGATGAGCCGCCTGATGGACCGCCCGGTCGATACCTTCACCGTCGGCTTCAAGGACCACACCCATCTCAATGAGCTCGACTACGCCCGCCGGGTGGCCCGGGATTTTAAGACCAACCACCACGAGGTGTTGATCGACGAAAGCGATATGATTGGGTATCTGGATGATTTGGTTCATCACCAGGATGAACCCATCGCCGATTGGGTTTGCGTGCCGCTTTATTTCGTTTCGAAATTGGCAAAGGATTCCGGCGTGACCGTCGTCCAGGTTGGGGAGGGTTCCGACGAGCAGTTCTGCGGATACGATAGCTGGATGACTTACCTCAGGCTTTATAAAACTTTCTGGGGCCCCTACCAGGCGATCTTGCCTGCGGGGCTTCGCTCCTTTGCAGGGAACGCCGCCGCCGCTTTTTCCCACCTATCGCCAACATTCGCCCGCGCCGGCGAAGTGCTCCTGCGTGCCGGCCGTGGCCAAGAGTTGTTCTGGAGCGGTGCCAATCCCTTTTGGAACGTCCACAAAAATCGCTATCTTTCGGGCGGCATCCTCCCCTCATCAACTGGCTGGGAGGAACTCAGTATCGCCGGCCTGGACTTCCCGGGATTGAATGATTCCGACAGCGGCAGCGTCATCAGCGGTTTTTTCGAGCGCTTCGACCGCGACCACCCCGCCTCGGATTCCTTGATACGAATGGCCTACAGCGAATTGCGCCTGCGGTTGCCGGAACTTCTTTTGATGCGGCTTGACAAGATTTCCATGTCCACCTCCATCGAGAGCCGGGTGCCGTTTTTGGATCACAAACTGGTTGAATTCACTATGGACATTCCGATGGCGATGAAGGTCCGGGGCGGCGTCAAGAAGCACTTGTTGAAAAAGGCCCTTAAGGACATTCTTCCAGCGGAAATTATTAACCGCAAGAAAGTCGGGTTCGCCGCTCCCATGGCCGAATGGTTGCGCGGCAGGTTCGGTGCCCGCGCCGAAGCCTCGGTTCTTGGATCCGACCTTTTCCGTGAAGGTTTGTTCAATCGCGAATATATTGCAGGCCGGTTTCGCGCCCATCGGCAAGGGCGGATCGACGAGGCGGTTCGCCTTTGGACTCTGTTTAACCTTACGGCCTGGCACGACCACTGGATCGTTAATAAGCCCACGGGCTAGGACTTAGGGCTAATTTCCCTGGGCTTCCCGTTTTGACCAAGCTAACCGAACGCTACAATAAGTCCTTGCGAAAGTTGGCGGCTCGCCGAAATCTTGGACTCATCGACCTGGAGAAATGGGGAGCTCAAGCGTTGCGACCGAGGGAAGCCCTTTTTGTCGACTCGGTTCACCTAAACCCCCGCGGCCTGGATATGATCGGCGTTTATATGGCCGACCAGCTGGCTGGCCTTGTTTGGAAAATACGAAAAGAATGAAACACCTGATATCCCATGAAACCAAACCCCGCCTCCGGCTGCTATTCAACGGCCTTCACTCAAGAACCGGCGGCGGCCTTACGTATTTTAAGAATATTTTACCGCTGATTACCGCTGACCGCGACATGGATGTCCATCTTTGCATTCACGAGGATCAACGCGAACTCCTTCCTGATAATCTGGAAAACATCACCATTCACTACCTGGAATTTACGCAAGGGTTCTGGCGGCTTCAGTTTCACGAACAAATTTCGGTTCCAAAGCTGGCGAGAAAAATCAATGCCGATGTGACTTTCTCGCCCGCTAACTACGGGCCGATAATGGCCCCCCGAACCGTTGTTTTGCTTCGTAACGCCCTTAGTGTTGCATTTGTCGAGCACCGGCCCCTGAAGTTGGCTTATTGGGCGCTGGTTTATGCCGGGACTACGCTTTCCGTTCTTTGTTCCCGTCGCGCGATTACGGTTTCGAAATATGCCTGCTCCGCCGCCGAAAGTGGCTTGATCGGGTTGTTCCGTACCCCCTTTACGGTCATTTACCACGGGGTCTCGGATAAATTTTCTCCGTATGGTAAAAACACCAAACGGGAAAGGTTCCTGCTTGCCGTTTCCGACCTTTACGTCCAAAAAAACCTCAAGAACCTATTATGGGCACTGAAGACCCTGAAATACGACCATCCGGACGTCACCCTCAAGATTGCCGGCCGTCCTGTCGATGCGGAATACTTTGCCGAGATCAAACAGATCGTTGCCGATCAAAAGCTGGAGGGAAAGGTAGAATTCCTGGGCGACGTTCCGCCAGAAAACCTCGTGGAACTCTACAGGCGTTGCGGGGTGTTTGTCTTCCCTTCAACGGTTGAAACCTTCGGAAACCCCTTGGTCGAAGCCATGGCTTGCGGCGCTCC
>Ga0315336_1007507_pt1 | contig 10387 bp, 8 predicted proteins | sample ASW5metaG_FD_204512 | JGI IMG/M metagenome (GOLD analysis project Ga0315336, IMG submission 204512) | Ammonia-oxidizing marine archaeal communities from Monterey Bay, California, United States - ASW #5 | ecosystem: Environmental > Aquatic > Marine > Intertidal zone | place: USA: California... | reverse complement strand
CTTTGCGGCCTCAACATCAGGTTGGTCGAACGGATAGATTTCCATCAGTGACGATGCCGCCGCTGTCGCAAACTGCCAACGGAAGAACTCTCCGCCAATCTCTCCGATATCAGCGCGTTCAGGTTGATAGATGTAAGTCGGATGACCTGCGATCTGAATAGCGTCGAGAAGCTCATTCAGTCGCTCATCATCTTGTCTCGGGCTATAGACGACGAACTGACGGTCGTCACCGTAGTCTTCGACGTTAAGAGCTGGTTCGCCTGTAACCGGAATCAAGCCTTTTCCGTCTTTGCCAGTCGATTCTGCGAGTAACTGGTCGACCCACATTCCGAGTTTTGAGAATTCCGGATGGGTGAGGAACGTCACTTTGTCCCTGCCATTCATAGCGTTGGCAGCAAGAAATGCACCGAGGCGCAATCCGTTATTAGCCTCATCGTTCGATTGACTGCTCTGCGCAGCACGAGCCGCAGATTCGGCAAACTCCCGGATGTTAATTCCGACCGCTGCTGCAGGCATCATCCCGAACGCACTGAGCGCGGAAAACCTACCGCCAACGTCTTCTGGTGTCGCCACCCATGTGCCGAATTCACCGGCTCTAGCTCGATCTGAGAGCGGAGTACCTGGATCGGTGAGGGCGACAAAGTTCCTTCGATCGAGATCAGAATCCTGTTGATCGGCCATCGCTGCTCGAAAATGTGACTCAAGTGTCAGGGGTTCCACCGTGGTGCCCGACTTACTCGACACAAAGAAGAGAGTTGTACTCAGGTCAAGACTGCTGGTGATGTTCCGAACCGTAGTCGGATTTACCGTGTCGAGGGCATGCAATCGGATCGATTCTGGTAGGGGATCAGTGGTTTCTCGGAAAATACTGATCAAGACAAGCGGTGTCATGCTGCTACCGCCCATGCCTAGCACAACAACATCTGTGAAGCCGTCTGCCACAAGTTGACTGTTTAAGTTCGCGAACTGTTGCGACAACATCGACAGCCGCATCGGTAGATCGAGCCAGCCGAGTGTTTTATCGGCCGGATCGCCACCGGGAGATGGAGCAGGCCAGAGTGACGGGTCACGGTTCCATAGCCTCGACGCAAACGAATCAGCAATCAGGCGCTGCAGAGCGTCATCTACTAAAGCGTTGTGATCGTCTGCCATAACGTTCGATTCTCCGAATTTGTTTACCGGTCACGTCTGAACTGGCTTAGCGGGCTATGCGCCTAGAGACTCTAGCTTTTCTTCGATTCGACCTAGCAGCGATTCGTACGAATCGGCGAATGCAGCAACTCCAGCAGCGAGTAAATCATCAGTTATCGAATCGAGCGAAACGCCTGTGGCAGCTAACGCTTTGATCTGCGCACGTGCTTCTTCGAGTCCGCCTGTTAGATCAGATCCCGGATTGCCATGGTCGCTATAGGCCGCCAAGGTTGCTTCAGGGATCGTGTCGACGGTGTCCGGACCCATCAGGCCGTCTACGTACATCGTGTCGGAGTAGGCAGGGTTCTTCACACCGGTCGATGCCCACAACGGACGCTGCACTTGCGCTCCGGTCGTGTGAAGTGGGAAGAACGATCCTCCACCGCCGAGTTTCCGGTCGAATATCTCATTGAATCTGGCGTAAGCGAGCTTGGCGTTGGCGATACCGATCTTGCCACGTAGTTCGTGCCCTTCTGGCAAGGCGTTGTCGACTGAGGTGTCGACTCGGCTTACGAAGAATGATGCAACTGAAGAGATAGTAGACGGCATGCCTTTGGCAGCCTTGGCAAACTCGCCCAACCCTTCGACATATGCGTTGGCTGCCGCTTCGTAGGCGCTAAGCGAAAACAGCAGCGTGACGTTCACGTTGATGCCTTCTGAGATAAGCGTCTTGATCGCTGGGACACCTGCGGGAGTACCCGGGACTTTGATCATTACGTTCGGACGATCGATTGCTTCCCAAAGTCGGCGCGCCTCAGTGACAGTACCCTCGGTATCGTTCGCTAGCGTCGGCGAGACTTCGATGCTCACGTAGCCGTCTTTGCGACTTGCACTGTCGTAGACAGGGCGAAGGACATCAGCAGCATCTCGGATATCGTCGACTGCGAGCCGTTCGAACACGGTCTGACGATCAGCACCTTCTTTGGCGTATTCGAGAAGTGATTCGTCGTAGGTGTCACTTTCGGCAATCGCTTTGTCGAAGATCGACGGGTTCGATGTAACACCGGTCACACCCTGATCGACGAATTTCTGGAGTTCACCTGATCGGAGCATGTCTCGACTAATCGAGTCGAGCCAAATCGACTGACCGTTTTCGAGAGCCTTCTGAATGTTGTTCATAGATTTCCTGTTGTTAGCGGAGAATGTGCCGGAGTGAGCGGATCAGTGAAGCAATTAGCTTTTTGAGATTTGGTCATTTTCGATTGCGGTTACTTTATCGAGTCGACGCTGGAACCGTGGTTCGTCTGCTTCGAGATTGGCAGCCATGAACGATTTCACTAGATCTTCCGCCAGTGCAACCCCTACGACCCGAGCGCCCATACATAGAACGTTCATATCGTCGTGTCGGACTCCCTGTCCAGCAGAGTAAGTGTCGTGACAAAGCCCAGCTCGCACACCGGGGTACTTGTTTGCTGCAATCGCTGCGCCAACCCCGCTGCCGCAAATGACGATTCCGCGCTCGGCTTCACCTGATTGAACAGCCGCTGCCACTGGTGCTGCAAAATCTGGAAAATCGTCTTCAGCATCGTAGGAGTGGGCGCCTTTGTCCACCACTTCATGCCCGAGCGACTCGAGCACTTTTGCCATGTCGGATTTCAGCTCGTAACCACCATGGTCAGCGCCGATTGCCACTTTCATATCAAGCCAGCCTGTTCAGAGGATTCAGAATCGTCAATAAATTTATGCAAGACATTCTCGGCGCAATTCGGTGAAAATGCCACCAAACCACCGAGAATATCTGCATCAATTCAATCTCTAGGAGTCGGACCCCTCAGGTCTACCAATAACGATGTGCTCCAGCGACCTTCACTCGAACGGAATAGAGAGATGTGTCGCCGCAGATGTAAATTCGTTTTCCGTCTTGGTCGCCGAACACTAGATTGGCGGTCGCCTGTTCGGGAATAAGAATCTTGCCAAGAAGAGTGCCGTCTGCTGAGTAGCAATGGACGCCGTCACGTGCGCTCGACCAAATGTTGCCTTGCTCGTCGACCCGGAATCCGTCGGACGCACCGGGGCGAACCTCAGCGAACAATCGGCGATTGCTTAGGGTTTTTCCGTCGTCAGCCACGTCGAACACGGTGATGTCACGAGGTTCGCCAGTGTCGGCAAGGTAAAACAGTTTTTCATCAGGCGAGAACGCGAGACCGTTTGGTCGATCCCCTACGCTATCGGCAACCGATAGCTCGTTGGATTCAGGATCAAACCGGTATGTGAAGTTGCCTTCAAGCTCAGATTCTCGCTGGTTACCTTCGCGGTCAGAGAGAATGCCGTACGGAGGATCGGTGAACCAGATGGTGCCATCAGATTTCACGACGAGGTCGTTTGGCGAGTTGAGGCGCTTGCCATCTAGGTTGTCGACGAGAGTGTTGATCGTGCCATCGGCTTCAGTTCGTGATATTCGATTCGCTGCGTGCTCACAGGAAACGAGTCGACCCTGTTGATCGCGGAAGTGTCCGTTCGTGTTGTTGCATGGCTCACGGAAGACGGTTGTATCGCCTGATCCAGCTTCGTATTTCAGTATTCGATTGTTTGGAATGTCCGACCACAAGACGTAATCGCCTTCTGGGAAGTAGACGGGTCCCTCCGCCCATTCGCAACCGGTGAAGTGTTTCGAGATTTCAGCATTGGCGTCGATTAGATCGAGAAAGCGATTGTCGATTACTTCGATTCCTTCGAGTAGCTCCTCAGGAGGCGTCTGCGATCGGTGGTTGGCGAATGTCCTGTTTTCAGCTGTCATGGATTGGTGTTTCGTTTCTGATTGTGTGCTGGTTAGGGAGTTGAATTGCTGCGATGCTGCAGCGGTAGAGAATTAATTGTTAGGCCGAGTCGCCCCGGCGATGTTGAGTTCGATACTCCATATCGAGCTTGTTGCGCCGATGAACAATGTTTGGTTGTCAGACATCCCAAACGAAAGATTGGCGGCCACTTCTGGGGTGTGGATTTTACCGAGCAATTCGCCGTTTGGGTTGAATGCCTGAACGCCATCACCAGCAGCGACCCAGATGTTGCCGTTTACGTCAGCCCTGAAGCCATCGGGAACATGCGGGTCGACTTCGGCGAACTGTCGAGGGTTGTTTAGCTTGTCGCCAGAAACGTCGAACGCCATCAGATTGTGAGGTCGAAATTCTCCGTGGGTTCGACCCGTATCGCCTACGTACAGAACTGATTCATCGGGTGAAAACGTGATTCCGTTTGGTTTGTCGAAGTCTTCATTGACCATCGAAATTTCAAGAGAATCGCCATCGACTCGAAACACACGATTGCGATCCTGTTCAGGAATTTCACCGTGACCTAATTCAGGGTGAAGAAATCCGTAGTCAGGATCGGTGAACCAGATTGAACCGTCCGATTTCACTGCGACATCGTTGGGAGAGGTTAGCTTCCCACCGTTGTATGAATCGGCAATCGTGGTCATCGAACCGTCTAGTTCTTCACGTACGACCGCTCGTCCGCGAGTTAGGCACGAGATCACCCGTCCCTCACGGTCGACAGTATTGCCGTTAGAACACCCGGATGGTTCACGATATATCCCGAAGCCTTCGCCCTCACCCCAGCTAACGATCCGATTGTTCGGGATGTCGCTGACGATTACTTTGTTCAGGCGGGGCACCCAGCAAACGCCTTCTGCAAAGGCGAGTCCTTCGGCGCGCTGAGTAAGCTCGGGGGCGCTGCCAAGCATCCGCTGGAACTCGTCATCGAATATCTCAAATCGGTCGCTGATCGCCATGGTTCGTATCTTTCGTTAACTTTCTGGCATCGTAGGTGGTGTCTGCGAATCGTGCGGAGCGTATCACTCGCCTGCGTGATTGGTATTCGTAGATAGTGAACTTAGGGCTAATATCGTTACTAGATATTTTGGGCGTATCGCACACAAGTGATCAAAGACGGGAATTTGAATGGTTCTGGAAATGGCTGGCAAAACCGATCCCGGTTTGTTTCGGGCTGGAACTGGTAGGGCGGTAATCACTCCACCCGTGGGCTTCACAATCGATGGTCCTGAACATGGTTCCCGAACTTCTACTGGGATTCTCGATGATCTGCTAGCCCGTGTCATAGTCCTCGAATCGAAGGGAACGAGGGTAGTACTGGTTAGCCTCGATGTTTGGGGTCTTTCATCGTCGCTCGCTGACTCCATTCGGTCGGCCGCCGGTTCAGCTGCTCAGGTTGATGAAGATTCGGTCTGGCTCACATCAACCGGGAACGCAACTAGTCCACCGCTTTGGCGTGACGACCCTCAATATGCGAGCTACTCGTCGTTTCTTCCTGAGCAAGTCGCTGGCGCAGTTCGTGTAGCGGTTGGATCGCTGGAACCTGCATCGATGGGTTCGACCGGCACATTACTCCCCGATGTATCGACGTTCACTGAAGGCCCCGGTCGTCCAGGGAACGCTGCTTTGTTTGTACTTGCTATAAACCGGGCCGACGGCAGTGGAATAGCGCGATTGGTCAACTTCGCTTGCCCCGCTTCGATCATGGGACCATCGAGCGAATGGACCGCTGACTATCCCGGCTATGCATCGTGGGCGCTAGAGCAAAATGGTGGTGGGCTCACATTGTTCTCGCAGGCTCCTTCGTACGACATTCGCCCATACGACTGGTGGGACAACAACCCGGAGCCTTCGCATCCCGAACGTGCTCCGCAGGATGTACATGCGATGGGATTACTACTCGCTACGCAGGCAGCTAACGGTGCAGCGGAGACTACTCAACGTCGGAACGTTGAAGTAGTGATTCGAACCGACAACGAAGCCGGCATCCAAGTTATGCAGCTTGGCGATGCATATTTCGTTTCGACAGCGAAACCGCAGCCAAACAAATTTGCACGTCGATTCAGGCGTGAATTGCCACATTCAAACACGTTCGTCGCCGCCAACTTATCGGGTGCAGCGTTTGACGCTAAGGCGACGTTCGATGCCAGGGCAATAAAGCGCGGAACCGCCATCTTGAAAGAGTTGGGGGCCAGCTAGCTCTGGTCGGGCGTCAGATCGTGTGCTAGCTTGCCGTATCACCTCTATTTGTTCGGCTTCATAAGTGCGTTAGGAATGACACTGTGGCAAAGATTTCACTGATTGGCGCGGGAAGCGTTGTGTTCGCACGGCGATTGCTGCAAGACATCGTTTGCGTGCCGGAACTTTCCGATTCGACGGTGTCGTTGATGGATATCGACCCAGAGCGACTCGCCCTAATGAGCAAATTCGCAAACAAGCTCGCTCGCGATACCGGAACTAATATCAAGGTGGAAACGACGCCTGACCGTCGAGAGGCTTTGGAGGGTTCCGACTACGTCATGACCACCATCCGCGTCGGTGACAGTTACGAGCGGGACATCGCTATTCCTCTGAAATACGGGGTGGACCAATCGGTTGGTGATACCGTCGGCCCCGGTGGAGTGTTCAAAGCACTTCGAACCGCACCTGTCCTAATGGACATTTGTGAAGACATCGAAGACGTTGCGCCAAATGCCACATTGCTGAACTACACCAACCCAATGGCGATCGCTTGTTGGGCGATTGCTGAGGCGACCGATGTGCCTACGATTGGTCTGTGCCATAGCGTGCAGCACACTACCGCCGACCTCGCTGATTACATCGGCGTATCCAAAGATCGTGTCAAAGGTTGGGTAGCTGGTATCAACCATCTAGCCTGGTTCCTGCGGTTCGAAGTCGATGGAGAAGATGCATACCCGCAACTCTTCGAAGCGATGGAAAACCCAGAAATATTCTCTCGTGACACCGTCCGGTTCGAGGTGATGAAGCAGTTCGGATATTTCGTCACTGAATCGACTCGTCACATGTCGGAGTACACACCATACTTCCGAACAAACGAAGAGACCATTGACGAGTTCAACCTGAACCAAATCAGGCAAGACCTACAACGCCGTACGACCCGTGTCGATGACCATTACACGCAGCTCCTCGAAGACGCCAACTCGGACAAACGACTCACTGCTGAGAAGTCGGACGAATACGCCTGCCGGATAATCGAAGCGATGGAGTCTGACCGCCCAACCGTCATTAACGGCAACGTCCCCAACGAAGGACTGATCGACAATCTGATTGACCTCAGCAGTGTGGAAGTACCGATTCTGATCGACAAGCTCGGATTCCACCCAATGGCAGTTGGTGAGATTCCTGGTCAATTGGCGGCATTAAGTCGATCAAATCAAGGTGTGCAACAGTTAGCCACGCAAGCCATTCTCGACGGCGACAAAGAGGCCGCCTTCCACGCCATAGCACTCGATCCACTAACGTCTGCCGTACTCTCACTCGGTGAGATCAGAGAGATGTTTGACGAAATGTGGACAGCTCATGGCACAGAGCTTGCTGCCTACTCGTAATGGCTGATTCGATGAGGGCTGCGATAGCGGTAGAACGTGGCGTAGTTCGCTGCGACGACGTAGAGATTCCACACCCAAGTGCAGGCGAAGTTCTTGTACGAACTAAGGCTGCGTCGATCTGTGGCAGCGACTTGCACATGGTTAACACCGGGTGGGCGATGCATGCCTTTCCTGCGATGGCCGGTCACCCCGGGCACGAAGCCGTAGGTGAAGTGGTTGAGTCTCGGTCGGATCGGTTTAGTGAAGGCGATATCGTTCTCACAACACCGCATATCTGGAACTCGCGCTGCTTTGCCGATTATCAAGTTGTTGATGATGATCACGTGCTCAAGCTCGACCCGTCGGTTGACCTAGATTCGATCACGTTGGCTCAGCAACTAGGCACCGTTGTTTATGCAGCAAAGCGCCTGCCTGAATCGTTAGAAGGTCAGACATGTCTGGTAGTAGGACAGGGAAGCGCTGGTTTGTTTTGGGATTTCACCCTAAAGAAACTTGGTGCTGAGAAGATTGTTTCAATCGAACCGTTGGGCTGGCGTCGAGAGCTGGGATTGTCATACGGAGTGGATGAATCCGTCGATGTGACTGGCGATGCAGCTGTCGAAGCGGTGCGGGATTTAACTGGCGGTGCCGGTGCCGATCTTGTGATCGAGGCGGTTGGCACATCTCCAACGCTATCTCAAGCATTTCATCTAGTACGCGACGAAGGACAAGTTGTGTTGTTTGGGTTGCCAGAATCGGAAGACCCTGTGCCGTTCGATTACTCGCAGATGTTTAAGAGTCGTGCCGATGTTTTCACGGTGCTCGGTTCGCAAGACGAGCCGGGACTGGCGAGCTACGTCGAGGCTGCTCGGATGATCAGTTCAGGCGAAATTAACGTTGACCCGATCATTTCACATCAAGTGAATATCGCCGAGATTGATCGTGCGTTCAATATAGCGAATGAACGAACCGACGGCGCCGTGAAAATCGGGATTACCTTCGACTAGGTTGAAGGTATCCGCCTGCCCGGACTACCCCGGCAGATCCGACAGCGGCTGGCTAGTGTGGTGGTCTTTGCGGGTCATGACCTCTCTGGAGTAGAACTCATTCGACCAGCCGATGAGATTTTTCACCGCTTCATCGAACAGCATCTTTCCTTTTTCGGGTGACGCCAACAATGCATCTCCGCAAATTCCTGAATCGGTGTACTCGCTGGTCCATGACACAACGTTCACGGGTCCAGCACCCCAGAGATCGACCCACTGGTAGGGCGATTTGTGTTCGTGGAACTTGATCTCTTCGTTGACTGCTTTGTCCATCTGAATCAGATCAGCGTTCATGTGAAGAGCCATCGAAGTTTCGGCTTCACCTGAGTGGGCGCATCCTCCGGGGAATTCCGATTCGCGCCACGTTTTCATGAACTCAGGGTCTGCCGCAGTTAAGTTCCACCATGAGGTCAGAGCAATATTGGCATCGGTTTCGATGTTGGCACGGCGGCAGGCGAGATCAAGCGGTGGCATGTTCGAGCCGTGGCCGTTGATCACAATGATTCGACTAAACCCGTGGTAGGCGAGCGACTTCAAAATATCGACGATGTACCGAGTAAACGTCTCGTGGTGAACGGTTACAGAACCTGGGAAGTCCATGACGTGAGTGGTGTAACCGTAGGCAACAGGCGGCATGAATAGCAATCGGTCTTGATGCTGCTCAGAAGCGACCCTTGCGACTTCGGTAGCAGTCCAGCGATCCATCTTCACGGGTAGGTGCGGGCCATGTTGCTCCATGGTGCCAACAGGCAATACCGGGATGAGTCCAGCTTCTATCGCCTGATTCATTTCTGGCTAGGTGAGGTCTTCGTATCGCCACTTGCCGTTGATCGCCATTACGTTCTCCGATTTGGTGCTTGAGAGGGTGGTGTCGGTACTAATCGCCAACACTGCTTGTTACATAATTGAACTAATTGAAGTTGTGATTGTTGTCGCTAGAGCGCACCGAAATCGTCGGAGCCTTTACCGTGAGCGATCACGGCATCTTCGTCGAGTTCGATTCCGAGTCCAGGTCCGTCAGGAATCGGAAGCATGCCGTCGTCATCGAGCAGCATCGGCTTTGCCAAAATTCCGCTTACATACGGTGCAGGGTGCCAGTATTCGAGATAGCGACCGTTCGGCATTGATGCCGACAGCTGTAGATCGGCTGCCGCTCCAACGGCGGTGTTCCAGCCGTGCATTACAACCTGAACGTTATTGTCGTACGCCGCTTGCCAGATTTTCCTGGATTCAGATAGGCCACCACAGATCGTTTGATCGGGCTGAAGAATGTCGCAAGCCTTTTCTCTGATAAACGGCTCGAAGTTCAATCGACCCCGAATAACCTCACCTGTGGCGATTCGTACCGGAGATACATCCGTTAGGCGCTTATAGCCTTCGATATCATCGGCGCGAAGAGGTTCTTCAAACCATGAAACGTTGTAGTCCTTGAGCATCTTGGCTGCTTCGATCGCCCATTTCAGATCACCATGCCAGAACACGTCTGAACCACCGGGGTCGACCATCAACTCGGAATCATCACCGATAGTCTCTCGAGCGATACGAACAAGCTCTTCATCGTGTCGGAGATCACGTTCTCGTCCGAACGTGCCCCAACCGAGCTTGAATGCTCGGAAGTTCTTTTCGAGTCCAGATTCAAGGCTACTGACCATTTCGTCGACCGGCCACGAGAACAGCATCGAGGCGTAAGGCTTCACTTTCTCGACATAACGACCACCAAATAACCGTGAAATCGAAAGACCCGTGTGCTTGCCTAGAATGTCCCAAAGAGCGTGGTTCACGGCACCGATATAGCTTGTAACGGCTCCGCCTCTGCCGTACCAGAACGTCCACT
>Ga0315336_1007506_pt1 | contig 10387 bp, 4 predicted proteins | sample ASW5metaG_FD_204512 | JGI IMG/M metagenome (GOLD analysis project Ga0315336, IMG submission 204512) | Ammonia-oxidizing marine archaeal communities from Monterey Bay, California, United States - ASW #5 | ecosystem: Environmental > Aquatic > Marine > Intertidal zone | place: USA: California... | reverse complement strand
CCGGCTTTGCGAGGAGATATGCAATAAGGGGGCTGTAGTGGTGGACCGCCATTCCGATGAATCAGATTACATGACCCCCATCATGCCGGATTTTGTGGTCTCCCCCCTCCGCGCCTACTGAGCCTCCAAAAAAGAGAAAAATCCTGGCCCCCCCTTATTTTGGGAGGCCTTTTTTGCAATGGCTGATCTTATTTGCCTTGACGCTCCATCCTCCCCTCGGGTAGCGTTTTTACCTGAGAGCCAACGAGAAAGGAGCGACCGAAATGCCTCCCAGGCTGCAAGGCCTTCCACCCGCGCGAATTATGGATATCGTCGACCTGGTGGACGGGTACGCCAGCGGATACTCGGATCTCCTCACCCGCGCTTATATCTACACGGCTAAAGTTCACCGGGGTCAATCCCGAATATCGGGTGAGCCTTATATCTCCCACCCCCTCGAGGTGGCACGCATTTTGGCAGTTATGTTCCAGGACCCCGATACCGTGGCTGCAGGAATCCTTCACGATACGGTGGAGGATACGTCGGCCACATGCGAGGAAATCTCTGCGCTCTTCGGTGAGCATGTAGGAGAGCTCGTGGATGGTGTTACCAAGCTGGCCAAGCTTGACAACAGCAATCCCCATATCCGTCAAGCAGAAAATTACCGGAAGATGCTCTTAGCTATGTCCCATGATATCCGGGTGATTCTAATCAAACTGGCTGACCGTCTCCATAACGTAATGACGCTCGAATATCTCCCGGCCGGCAGCCGCGAGCGCATCGCCCGGGAGACGGTCCAGATTTATGCTCCCTTGGCGAACCGGCTGGGAATTGGCTGGCTCAAAGGCACTCTTGAGGAAGTTGCTTTCCGCCAACTTCGCCCGAAAGAGTACGCCGAAGTCGATAGAAAAATGGAAGAAGGGTTCGAGGACCGAAAAGCCTACCTGGATCAAACCCATGCCTTGGTGCAAGAGGCCATGGAGCGTGCTGGGATCAAGGCTACAGTATCGGCTCGCTTCAAGCTCCACGCCAGTATTTACCGAAAAATGCAGGTTCAGAATATCGATTTCCACCATGTCTACGACATCTCGGGTCTTCGAATCGTGGTCGAGGAGTTGACGGATTGTTATGCCGCTTTGGGGCTGCTCCACTCCATGTGGAAACCGATACCAGGGCGCTTTAAGGACTACATCGCCCTGCCCAAGGCGAACCTTTATCAGTCCCTTCATACGACCGTCATGGGGTCGGCGGGCCAACGGGTGGAGTTTCAGATTCGAACGGAGGAAATGCACAGAATCGCTGAGGAAGGGATTGCGGCGCATTGGCGGTATAAGGAAGTCGGGGAGGGGGACGAGTCGTTCGACAAATTCGAGTGGCTTCGGCGGATCATGGAGAGTCTTCGTGAGGAGACTGACCCCAGAAATCTTGTTGATTCGGTCCGATTGAATCTTTTTCAGGATGAAGTTTTTGTTTTCACTCCCAATAGCGAAGTTAAAAGGTTCCCCCGGGGTGCGACACCGATAGATTTTGCCTATGCGGTGCACTCCGAGGTTGGTCATCACTGTATGGGCGCCAAGGTAAACGACCGAGTCGTTCCCTTGAATAAGCGCCTCGAAAACGGAGATGTTGTCGAAATTCTTACAAACCCCCATCGGACGCCGGAAAGGGATTGGCTCAAATTCATCGTAACGGCTCGGGCAAAGCAACAGGTGAAGACATGGGTTCGTCAGGAGCAGCGGGTGCGTTCGACTGGCCTAGGCCGGGATCTCCTCATGCACGAACTGACCCGGTTCGAGGTGGATCCGGGCCCGTATATGGAAGATGAGCCCATGAAAGAAGCTGCCCGTGCACTCGAAATGGAAAACAATGAGGACCTTCTAGCCGCCATTGGGTTCGGTCGTGTTTCGGCTCGCGAGGTAGTTGATCTCCTTGTCCCCGAAAGGGCCATTCAAGCTTACGAGCGACGGGAGAAGTCCGCCATTCGTCGACTCGTTCGCCGGGTTGGCGGAAAAAGTCGCCATTCTGTCGAAGTCAAAGGGCGGGGCGATCTTCTAATTCGCTTCGCTAAGTGCTGTGACCCGATTCCAGGCGACTCAATTGTCGGATTTATCACTCGCGGTAAAGGGGTTACAGTTCATTCTCAAAAATGTTCGGGTGTGCATGACCTTTTGGACGATAAGGACCGCTTGGTTGAAGTGTCCTGGGGAGATTTGAAGAAAGACAAACCGCATGATGTGACCCTTACCGTTGAGGCGGTCGATCGGCCTGGAATCCTAGCGGGACTGAGTGCGGCCATTGCGGACTGTCAGAGCAACATTGCTCGCGTCGAGGCGGAATCTCACCATGACCGAGCGGGCATTCGCCTACAGGTACAGGTCCGCAATCTGGAGCATCTCAATGAAGTTCTGAAAAGAGCAAAGGAAGTAAAGGGTGTATTGTCGGTACTGCGTGTTTCCCCCCAAGGGAAAAAGAAAGGAGTCTTGGACGGATTGATTTAGGATTAGATGAGCGGAGCCTCTCCGGCCTAGGACCCAATTTATGGTAGAATTTTGTGAGAATACTAACGAGATTAATGATGGGAGAGATGAAAGCAGACGATGCAATCGCTCGAGAGGCGCCTTCTCAAGGCCTTCGCGGTACTGTTCTTTGTTTTGTTGGTCGGTATCGTGGGGTACATGTTGGTCGAAGGGTGGAGCTTTTTCGACTCCCTCTATATGACCGTCATTTCACTGACCACGGTGGGCTACAGCGAAACGCACGATCTGTCCAGGAATGGCCGTATTTTTACAATCTTTCTCCTTTTCAGTGGGATGGGCATACTCGCCTACGGAATAAGTACATTTACCGCGTTCCTGGTCGAAGGCCATGTATTGGACTTCTTGAGAGGTCGGCAAATGTTAAAAAAAATTAGCCAGATGCACAATCATTTCATTATTTGCGGTTACCGGGGCGAGGGACGCTACGCCCTCGAGGAGCTCATTGAGACGAAAACGCCCCACGTTATCGTGGATTCGAATGTCGCTGAACTAAGTGTCATGTTCCCTGGTGCGGATTTACTTTATATCGAAGGCGATCCGACTATGGATAAAACCCTCGAGCAAGCAAATATAAAAAAAGCCCAAGGCTTGATTAGTGCCCTAGCATCGGACAGCGAAAACCTTCTCGTCGTCCTCTCGGCTAGGGAGATGAACCCTGATATTCGGATTATATCGTGTGTATTCGATCGCGAAACCGCCCGAAAATTCCACCGCGTCGGGGCCAATGGAACGGTTATGGCAGATTTTATAGGCGGCTTGCGAATGGCTTCTGAGGCAATTCGGCCGACGGTGGTATCATTTCTAGACGCTATGCTCCGCGATAAAGACCATACTCTTCGCATCGAAGAGATCAGGGTTCTCGAAGAGGGCAACGACTGGGTTGGCAAGACGCTTCAGGAAATTGAAATTCCCCGCCAGACAGGCCTCTTAGTCGTTGCCTTGAAATCTCTAACTTCGGGAAAGTATGTGTATAACCCTAGGGCCGACTATGTTGTCGAAACCGATGATATTCTCATCGTTATCGGCCGCACCGAGCAGGTGTTTAAGATGAAGCGGCTCCTTGGTCATGATCTTGAGGACCCGGTTTCTGGGGATAGCGGCAGTGCCAGTCCCGGCAGGATGCCCATTCAATCCATATGAAAAATGGCGCCGGGAGTCGACTTTCCTCCCTTTGCCACTCTTAGTCTCTGACGCCAGATGAAGCCCGGGACTTACAAAGCTTGCTCCGAGCGAAACTCCGTCTTTCTCCGCTACGTCGCCTTCCAAGAACCGTTGCTGGTGCGGATATTTCCCACCTGCGCCTAGGCCGACGGGCCGTGGCGGGTGTTATGAACTTCTCTTTTCCCAATCTCGAATTGATTGAAGAGTCCTTTGCCGTGGGGAGGTAGTGTTTCCCTACGTGCCGGGACTTCTTTCCTTCAGGGAGGGCCCCCTCCTCGAGCGAGCCTTCGGTGGTCTGAGCCGGACGCCCGACATTCTGCTTTTCGATGGGCAAGGAATCGCCCATTCACGCGGGTTGGGTATCGCCTCCCATTTGGGTCTTCGTCTGGGAATTCCAACAATAGGATGCGCAAAAAGCCGTCTATGGGGGAAGGCAGCAGAACCACCCGATGAAAAGGGGGCCTGGAGTCCACTGAGGGAGCCGGGGGGGAAAGTTGTGGGCAGTCTTCTCAGAACGCGGAAAGGGGTGAAGCCGGTGTATGTCTCTCCCGGCCATTTAATTGACCTCGAAGGGGCGCTCCGAATTGCTTTGCTTTCCTCTCCCCGCTATCGGATACCAGTGCCTATCCAGGCCGCCCATGTGTGCGCGAATGATGAGCGTCGGCGCCTGGGGACCGTCTGAAAAATAGATCTCCGTGCTTCAGCCAGGAGAGTTTTTATCCTTAACCTCCTGCTGAGCCTTGTTTTTTATGCGTTCTAGTGGGTTTAATAATTTGCTGTGTCATAATGAAGTTCCGGAGCGCCTCTATCTGGCGCATACCGTTCCCACCGAGGAGAGTCTCATCGATGGGCTCACCGTGGCTCACGAGCCGGGTACGTCCGATACGCGGGCCGAGATCTAGTGAACTCGATATGATGATTTTCTTTTCATCTGTCTCGGAAACTGTCACGACGATAGATTTTCCGGCGATTCGAATTGTAGCGGCGTTCTCTTCGGCCAGCTCTGCCTCATTCGCTGCGAGCAGTTCGTAATTCCACCGTCCATTTTTCTTGCTGGTGCGCTTTCCGCGGAGTATCTGGGCACTGGATCCGGCACCCTCGAAGTAGACCGGCATCTTGGTGCCGGGCATAATTTTTTGGGGGTTCTGAATCCACTTTACGACCCAGTCAGGGCGCAGGCGGCGCTTGGCATATGATAGGCTCGGGGCCGAGGGTGCTTCCTTATCCGGGGGAGGCGGCCAGTCGCCGTGACAGGAAAGGCATTCGGCCTTGGCGAATAGAGTACGGCCGGCCTCCAGCGATTCGGGTTTTACTTTGTCTTTGTCAAAATGAACGTAGGGTTGAAGCTTTCCGTCGAGCGCACCGAAGTAATTCACCAGGGTAGCGACATCTTTTTCGGGCATTTGGAAGCTGGGCATCCTCACCTTCAGCCAGGGCCGTAGTATGACAACATTCTTTAAAAATCCGAATAACCAATTAGGTTGAACCTTGTTTCCTTCGCCGGTTAGGCGGGGGGGAGCGTTGTTTTTATTTTTGTAGCGGCGTAGGACGGCCCCTCCCCAATTTTCGATGACGTGACAGCCCGTGCAATTATATTTCTCGATCATCCGGCGTCCGAGCTCGATTTTTTCGGCGCGCTTGTCCAACTCTTGATGTACCGAATGGGGTGCCCCGTGGCCGCCTAGTCCTCTAAGGAAAGTCCGAATAGCGCGTGATTCGCTATCGGAAAGGTCGAAGTTGGGCATCATCAGACTTTCCCGGGCCGTCTGGTAGATTTTTGGGTTCTTAAGTTTTGCAAAGGTCCAAGCGTCCCAGGTTTTTTCAATATTAACGACATTGCCAAATGAAAGTTCAAATTCTTTTTTCCCGGAAAAGACGGCCAAATTAGGACCAATTTTAGACTCTTTTTCCATTCCTGGGATAACATGGCATCCGGCACACCCGTTTTTCCTGATGAGCCTTTGGCCCCTTTTGGAGGCTGCCGGATTGTCTAGCTTGACCTCGGCCGCCCTTTTTCCCGGATCGGAGAGGCTGAACAGATAGGCAGCAATCGCCTTTGCATTGCCTTCAGATAGGCGCAGGTTCGGCATCGTCGTATTGTGCCAGTAGCTCTTGGGATTTTTTATCCACTGCACCAGCCAATCGGCCTGAGCCTTGAGGCCCATTTTTCCAAGGGCCGGGGCGAAGTCCCGGTTCCTGTACACGAGGGGCCGGCCGTTGACCCCTTCTAGCTTTGGGCCGAGGTTGTCATCTTTTCCATCCCGGACATGGCAACCCAGGCATCCGACTTCCTCGAAGAGTTTTTTGCCTTTTGCAATTGTGGTCGGACTGTCCATGCCAGTAATTTTTCGGGAAGCGGTTTGTCTACGTCCGCTGGTCCAAATATAGCTAGCAATATCCTTAGACTCCTGGTCGCTAAGGCTGAAGTAGGGCATTTTTGTTCGGGGGTTATAACTTTTCGGGTGCTTGATCCATGATACGAGCCAGCCCGGATTGACTTTTTCTTGAATGCGCGAGAGGTCCGGGCCCCGTTTCCTCAAGTCCTCAGTTCCTGGAATATTGTGGCAGCCGTAGCACCCGAGCTCGCGCACGAGAGAAATGCCCCGCGAGAGGATGGGAGCCTTGGGAAGGTTGAATACGCTCTGGTGGCATCCCAGGCACTTTGAGCCCAGCTCAGATTTTGGCAGGAGTTTATCTTCCCAGTAAGGGTCCTCCCCATGGGCCAAACCCACGGTCTTCAACGCGCTTCCCTGGCCGCCATGGCAAGACTGGCAGCCGATTTTTTTGAGGTCGTGTTTTCGGAGGTAGAAGTCTCGGTCAGGATGGGTAGCGAAAGGTAATTTTTTCCTGTTTCTCCCTGACCACTTTTTGTCGTCGAATCCGGCGCGGTTGGTCCCAAGGTGACAGGACTGGCATCTGTCCGCCCGAATAACGGGTTCTCCAAAATTGTTGCGCTCGTATTCTCGAAGGACTACCTGCTTAATTTCGAGGAAGCGCTTATCGATGGCATCAATGCGCTGTTTGTGTTTCATAACTTCCCCAGCGATTGATTTGCGGCGCTTTTTGAGGTCATTGAGTGGTTTGAATTTAGCCTTGATCTTGGCCTTAATCGCATCGCGGTCGGCTTCGGCATCCTGCGCAGGTTTTTTTAATTCATTCCATTTCTTGCGCAATGTGTTAGCGTTCGCGGATTCATGGGAAATATTTTTTCCATGGCGTATTCCTTCGTTGAGTTCAAAGTTGGCCTGATCCAAGTATGCTTTGGCAAACCCGAGCTCCTGGGTTTTCTCGAAGGCGATAAGTTTAAAGTTTTCGAGTTTGTCTCGGAGCTTTGGAATTATAGTGTCGTTCGCCAGCTTGGATTTGAGTTGGACGATTTGGGCGTCAATTTTGGCAACTTGGTCCCCAATTTTTTTTTGGCTGGCGGCAAATAATTTCACCACTTCACGCCGCTCCATCTGGTTAAATTCTTTCTGAAATTTTTTCCAGGGCCTGCGAGTGAACACCTCGTCCCAAACCGTCCAGAATGTGACAGCAACCATTAAAATGCCCACCACAAAAAAGAGGACCGGCGAGGTTCTCTCCTCAGGAGGTCGGAATTCTCGGATTGGCATTAAAAATGATACCCCTGGCAGTACGTGAGCGGTTTTCCAGCAAATGAAGCAGGCAGGATTATAGAATTCGCCTCATAGCTCGTCAACCAAATCACCCGAAATATTAAAGACTTGTGGATAGAAATTCCGGGCAGAGAATGCAAGGGCTAAAATTCCACTTTTGGGGACGACACGGTGCGGGTCTGGTCCTGATTTCGAACGATTGAGGAAAGCTCGTAGATAATAGCAATTGAAATTGCTGTGTGCTCGTGAATAAGCCCGAGGAGGGGATCTTTCTCAATTCCCAAAAGGGTAACATCTGTCCCTGATCGGGCACCCGCCGATCGGCCTTCGTCCCCAAAGAGCGCAATTTCCCCAAAGGAAGCAGGTGATGCCAGTGAAGCTAGAATCTGCTCGGTGGGTTTGCCGAAGTCTTTGCCGATTTCCACCTCTCCTTCCACGATCACAAATAGGTAATCGCAAGGGTCCCCCCCTTCGAAGATGACTTTTCCAGGGGAGAAATGAATTTCCGTCGAGATGTCGCTGAGAATTTTGAGCTGTTCTGTGGTCATGGATTCGAATAGAGTGACCCCCCTAAGAAATAAGGCTTTCTCGATGGTGGTGAGGATATTCGCGCCTCCGTCTGTCCTGAAGGGAATCTCCTCTACAGAATGGAAAGCTTCCTGGCGGGCGGTGACTCTCCGCGCCTGTTTTTTGACCCGCTCGTCCGGATCACGGGAGGCGGTTAAGAGCCAATCCGGGGGGTGTTCGTAAACAGTCTCTATCGATGCCAGGGCGCTTACAGCAGCTTCGCGAGCATAAACATCCTCGTCGTTTGCCAGCGCTTGAATTCGTTTATTCCAATTTTCTCGATCAATTGGAGTAGAGACTGGCCCGCCGAGAAGAAGGTCCTGCTTGCCCGCCAGCATATGCCCTGCGGCGTGCACTGCTACAGCCCGGAGCCAAGGATTGGCCGAATTCATATAATTTTGCAGGACCTCGCCAAACTCGGCGGGTGGCAAATCCCATGTTTTTCGACCTTCGGCGAGTTTTTCCGCTGTCGTCCCGCCTAGGAGAAGGGGCTCGAGCATGAGAATGAGCTGCCGGATGTCACCCACCGCCCGGACGTTGCTCAGCGCCTCAATTGCTATTGCCCGGGAGGTCCTTTCTCCTTGGGCGAGGGATTGGGAGACAGTATTTACGGTTTTTTCATCCCCAATCACGCCGAGTAGCTCCAGAATTTGGGCCTGATCTTCTCTCACCCGGTCGTTCAATGTGCGGCGCAGCATTGCCAACGATTCGCTGTCCCCTCTAAGTTCGATGGTGTGAAGATGGTTTATGGTTTCGTATATGCCTATGAGTTGTTCGGAGGAAAATGTTGTCAGCCTCTCGATTAATTCGTCGTTGCTCACTTCCTGGACGCTTCCGTTCTTGGCCGGGATGATCCAACGGCTCAGAAATCCAAAGAGCGCCCCGCCTTCGAGGGAGAGTGCACCCCTTCGTTTCATTTCCTTCAAGGAGCTGACGGTTTCAAGGCGTACCTGCAAGTCGGGATCTGCCAAAGAGGCTACTAGGCGTTCGAAATCCGAGTGCGAGCCTCTTTTCCCCAATAGGCGGACCCCGCGCCGCCTGATCGCGGGATGGTAATCCTCCAAGGTGGTTTTAACAATTTCGTCCATCCTTTCATTTTGCTGAAATTGCCCTTGAAGAAGACGCTCAATCGATTCCATTGCCGTCTCGCGTACCGCCAAATCGGGCTCTGACAGAAACGGGATCACTCGCCGGACAAATCGGGAGTTTTCAAGCTCCCCAATGCACCGTAGCGCGCAAACTTTTTCCTCCCGGTTTCCCTGTTCTAGCATTGCGTGAAGTGTTTGGAGACCCGATGCCAGCCAGAATAAATCGTCCGAATGGACGAGCAACTGAATCGCCCTGGCGCGGACCTCGGGGGACTCGTGCTTGAGGCTTTCTTGAATCTGCTCTACGTAGTCATCGATCACCCTGGCCTCGGAGATGGCATCCATAGTAGCCTGTCGGCATCCGTCATCTTCTGAATTGAGCATTTCTCGCCAAATAATTCGAACCTGGGCGTTTTCTATCGCGTCCGGTGTCTGTCCCAGAAGGCGAATCAGACTACAAAGACAATTTCCGCTCCGGCGGGGGATCTCTTCTAGTATCATGTTAACTGCATCGGCCTTGCCGGACTCGGCGATCATGCCCGCCGCGTAAATACAAAGCTCGTCGTCCCCTTCCTGTAGGTTTTTCAAGAGGATGGCCATATTGTTCTCGTCGATTTCGCCAAATCCCTCCTGTGCGAATTGGAAGAGGCCTAGATTTCGCTCTTCGAGCATTTTTCGGAGGGCTGCGGTGTACTCACTTCGGAGAAAAAAGCCCGTAGCGAGGTAGCTCAAAGCAATAACAAAGGTAATTCCGGCCACCCATCTCGGGCTCAGTGGTAAAAGAGCGAGCCCGGTTGGCTTGATGATCAAGAGAATGATTCCGCTTAAAATGCTGGCGATAGCGACAACTTGGCCGGCCACGAAGGCGCCCACCCGGCTCCGGAGATTAGGGGGAAGCGCGTTGTAAAGGAGGGCGTTAATCGGGTTCCGGATTGATTCTTGAAGATTTTTGTTGTTGAACCGGAGAAAAATGGAGGAATAAAATGCGGGTGATATAATCATCGCGCCCAGTCCAATTAGCGATGTAAGGGGGTATAGGAGGTTGGCCGTGCCGAGTCCCAGGCGGCGGATGAGGCGAGGAGTGATAAACGTTTGAACAAGAAGTGCTACCGCACTGCCGATACCTGTGAACAAGCCGAGGAACGAGGCCAGCTGGGCCTTGTCCTGAAAAACTTCGCGGAAGATGACACTGTACTGAAAGTCCTGAAAACTTCTTAGAAGAATGATAAGAAAGCTGAAGATGGAAAAGGCAGCTACATAGCGGTTTGCCTTGAGCAGGGAGAGTCCACTCCTGCCCTTAGAAATCCCCTTGGCCGTAGACCGCTTTTGAGGAGCGCTGGGTTTCTCTATAAGTTGATCGTAGAGGCGGACCTGGATTCCTGCGATAAGGAAGATGGAAACGCCAATGGTGGCGATCCAAAAGTAGAGCATGTTTGCC
>Ga0315336_1007505_pt1 | contig 10388 bp, 7 predicted proteins | sample ASW5metaG_FD_204512 | JGI IMG/M metagenome (GOLD analysis project Ga0315336, IMG submission 204512) | Ammonia-oxidizing marine archaeal communities from Monterey Bay, California, United States - ASW #5 | ecosystem: Environmental > Aquatic > Marine > Intertidal zone | place: USA: California... | reverse complement strand
GCCGCGCCGTCCGCTGCGGGAGCCGGTGGGGCCTGAGCCAGGAAGGCCGGGGCCGCGAAAAAGGACGCATTCGAGACACTGCGGAACTTGTAGCGTTCCCCAGCCGAGGCCACCGCGGCCTGAGCTACGACACAGACTGCAATCATCAATGTTACGTACTTCTTCATTTGAAAAGCTCCTTTTTTCGCTGCTGCTTGAACTAGTGAAGGAGGGTTCTGGGTGAACTCAAAACGGGCCCCGCGATGGTTTGACAGTCCGCCGGTCACGGAGACTTCCAGTTGTTGCTTCAAACATACCCCACGCCGTTTTTCACACGGGTGATTTCTCACCACTTTCTTGCGACAAGCCCCGCGGCCAATCGGGCTGTCTTGTGTAGGAATACTGGGTCGAGTTTGAGGTGGCAAGCGCGCGGCCACATTTTTTTTGCAGTTTCTCAAAGAGACCTATCTGTTGTATCCATAAAATTATCCGTGAACAATCCATTCTGGGCAGAGTTCCTATTGTGTATACAGATGAGGCCTTGAGTGACGGTCCAGGGGGATGCGGGTGGCTGGGTGGATTTGCCGCGTGCGTGGGATGGGACGGCGATGCGGCACGGACGCGCGGTTTCCGCGGCGGTTTTCCGTCTGTTTCCGCGGCGGTTTCCGTCCGAGGATTAGCGGGACTGCGGCTGCGCCCGACCCAGACGTTCGACGTTGTCCAGGGTCGATTGAATCGATGCGTTGTCTCTGCCGGTGAAGAAGTCGGACATGGCGACGATCGAGGGGCCCAGCAGGAACAGGTAGACGGCGGGCATCAGGCACAGCACGGTGGGAAACAGGAGTTTGAATGCCGCCTTGTTTCCGCGTTCGTCCGCTCGCTGTTGCAGCGATGTCCGCATACCGTCGCTGTAATCGGTCAGGGAGTCGACCATGCTGGTTCCCATGCGTTCCGTCTGAATCAACAGCGATGTGAACGACTGCATTTCGGGGAGCTGGACACGTTCGTTGAGATTCAGCAGAGCCTGTTCCAGGGTTCCGATCTGCGCTTGTTCGGAAGTGATACGGAGCTCTTGAGAGAGTGCTGGATAGACCGGCTGCAGTTCGATTCCAATGCGTCCCAGCGCGTCGCCCATCGTCAGTCCCTGGCTGACGCACATGTTGAGCATATCCAGCATGTCGGGCATCGCCTTCTCGATTTCCGTTTTCCGGTGTTGTCCTTGATTTTGCACGATGATTCGGGGAGTCGCCCAACCGGCGGCGGGCAGCAAGACCATGGCCACCAGGATCCACCATTCGGCTGGCTCGGGTGCGATGGCCAGCAGGAAGCCGCAGAAGAACAAGGGGATGATGATGCACAGATAGCGGATGGCCGACAGATTGATGTGCGCGTGTGGCGTGTAGTAGCCCGCGGTCAACAGTTCGGACCGCATTGACTGGGCGCGTTTGCCGGACTGCGGCAACATGGCCGCCAGGGTGGGGGTCAAGTCGCCCAGGACATAATCCGAGGTGTCGGCGGCCGGCGATTCATCGGCCTGCAAAGCCGGAACCTTGTTCAGTTCCGCCGCTTCATCCTGCAAGATCGTGAACAGGTGACTGCGCGGCGCGTGCGATTGAGCGGGGTGCGTTTGCGCGGTGGTTGCGGAATCTGGCCGGTCAGCGGTCGCCGCGGCCTGTGGCGTCGCCGGTTCTGGTGTTGCGGGTTCTGGCTGCGGAGGTTCTTCAGCTGCGGGTTGCGACTGCGCATCGTCGGCCTGTGCAGCGTCTGCATGTCCTGTATCGCTCTCCTGGTCTGCGCGACGGGGTTCAGCCGAGTCACCGGTCGGGTCTTCGCGGCCGGTGGCCATTGATTCGGCATCCGTTTGCGTCAACCGATCGTGTCGGGCCAGCAGCCGTTTTCTGATGATCTGGGCTACCGCCAGGATCCCGATCGTGATCAGGACGACCAGAAGTCCGAGTTGTACCGGTGGGCTGAGTTCACTGAGCATGGTCAGATTTTTCCGTCAAGCGATTCGAGGCCAAGGACCTGCAGCGGGATTCTCGATAGACGCACGATTGGAGATTCGGGAATTACGATTGTTCGCTGGTCTTGAGGATGCGGCGGACCCAGATCGATCCGATGATCTGGAGAATGACTGCTGTGAGCGTGGCGGTGCGCCCCCAGTCGGAGGACATCAAGTTGCTGAAGTACTCCGGATCGCGGAAGGCGAAGAACGCCAGGATACACGGCGGAATGACCAGCATCAGGATCGCGGTCGCGCGACTGGATGTGGTCGCGGCCCGCAGCCGACCCAAGAACAGAATGCGGTCGCGCATGGTCCGCGACAGCCTGTCCATGACCATCACCAGATCACCGCCGGTGTAGTGGTGAACTTTCAAGGCCATCATCCACACATTCAAACTCGTCAGCCCGGTCCGTTCGGGAAGTGAGCGGACGGCTTCGGGAAACGGAGTCCCCAGCTGCATCGATCGGACACACAGTTGCAGTTCGTCTTTCAGCGGGGATTCGACTTCTTCGGTCATCGTCAGAAAGCACTGTTCCAGGCTGCGACCGGTACGTGCGGATCGTGACAAGGCGTCGATGGCACCCGGAGCCTGAGCCAGGATGGCTTTCTGGCGGCGATTGCGTTTGATGATCATGCCGATGACGGGCAGCATGCTCCCGATTATGGCCGCACAGGCGGTGGAGAGCAGGTTTTCCTGGACGACGAATACCAGGCCGCCGAAGGTAACAGCCGATGTCGCGCACAAAGCCAGAATGGTATTGGGGGCTGTCTGCAGTCCCGATTGCACGACAAGTTGGTCGAACCATCCATTGATCCGCTCGCTGGCTCCAGCATTCTGACCTGAGGCGAATTGCAGATCATCGCGCAGAATCCCTGAAAACTCGGGTCGCGGATCGATCCGGGGTGTGCTACCGGCTGGGATGGCCATGCTCAACGACTCCTGGTCTGCTCAACGGTTTCTGACGTCAGCGGGTTGGCCGCCGTTTTCAGAACGCGTGATTGCGCGTGCTGCGTCAGCTGCGGTTCGAGTTCAGTCTATTGCGGCGGCGAGTAACTGCCGCCGGTTTCGAGTTCCCTGGCGACAAACAGTTTGTCATCGACTTTGAATCCTGTGGCCGCCAGTCGCTTGATCGAGATGGGTTGATAGCCCGTGGCGTAAAACGCGCCTTGGGCGCGGCCGTCGGAATCGATGCCGGTCATGCGGTACACAAAAACGTCTTCGATCGAATACACTCCGTCGCGGCAGCTGCACAATTCCGATATCCGGATGACTTTACGTTCGCCGGTGCTGAGCCGGGAAATGTGAACGATCAGGTGAATGGCTGACGTGATGTATTGACGAGCGATTGCGGTGTCCAGATTGGCGCCCGACAGAGCGATCATCAATTCCAGCCGTTCCAAGGCGTCGCGCGTGTCGTTGGCATGCACGGTACTCATCGACCCGTCGTGGCCGGTGTTCATGGCCTGCAGCATGTCGAGCACTTCGCCGCCGCGGGCTTCGCCGACGATGATCCGGTCGGGACGCATCCGCAGGCTGTTCCGCAACAATCCGCGCTGGGAGATCTCGCCCTTGCCTTCCACGTTCGCGGGGCGGGTTTCCAGTGCCACCACGTCGGTTTGCTGCAGTTTGAGTTCCGCCGTCTCTTCGATCGTGATCACGCGTTCGGACCAGGGAATGAAGCGGCTGATGTTGTTCAGCATCGTCGTTTTGCCGGCACCCGTACCGCCACTCAACAAAATGTTCAATCGGCCGCGAACCGCCATGACCAGGAAATCCGCCATTTCCGCGGCGAGCGTGCCGCTGGCGACCATGTCTTCGAAGACCAGGGTGCGTGCCTGAAACCGTCGAATGGAAACCGTGGGACCGTTGAGTGCCAGCGGCGGAATCACGGCGTTGAGTCGTGAACCGTCCGGCAGCTTGGCATCAACCATGGGCGAGACTTCATCGATCCGTCGGCCAGCCCGCCCTACGAGTCGTTGGATGAACTGCAGCAGATGTGCGTTATCGGCGAAATGCACGTCTGTGGGCTCGAGTTTTCCGTTGCGTTCGATGAAGATTCGGTTCGGTCCGTTGACCAGCACGTCGCTGATATTCGGATCGGCCATCAGGGGTTGCAACGGACCAAATCCATAAATCTCGTCCATGATCTCACGGACCATCGTCTCACGCTGCTCGTCCGTCAGCGCGACCTCTTCCGACGCGCAGACGTGCGACGCCAGCGCTTCGAGCTGATCGTGCAATTCGTCGGCCGAGAGTTCTCCGGCCTTGGCCAGGTCGATCGCATCCACGATTCGGCGGTGAATATTCACCTTGAGCGATTGGAACTGCGTGGCCTGTGTCTGGTTTTCAGCGGTATCGGTAGTCATAGTCGGTCCGGTCTGTCAATGAGTCAGGCGGAGCTTGTAAATGTAACGATTGGCGGGAACCGGCGACGCGCTGTGCCCGGCTACCTCGTCCAACAGTATGGCGGTTCGCGTGGTGATCACGGTCGGCTGTGCCACCAGTTCGATCGCGTTGCCCGTTCGCGCGACGGCCGACAGGATCCGCACGGCCACCAGTTCTGAACATCGAGTCTGGCAGCGGCCGTTGTGGTTGGCGGTCTCGACGCTGTCATACAGCAGGCAGATGCGGCGTTGGCCGATGATCGACTGGAACGCCGCCAGCAGGCTGTGGTTCACCATGACACAACCGGGCAGTTCCACCTGCCGACGGTCCCAGGTCAATTGTCCCCCGTCAGTTCGCAGGTCGGTCGCCGACAAACCTGAGCGGATTTGACGGTTCAGTGGCCGGAATCGGAAACCCCGATTGAATCCCAGCAGGACGAAGTTGGCCTGGGCGGACGCTGTGCCAGACGGCTGGCTGTGTAACACGATTTCCGGGATTCCGTCGGCCTGCCGAAGCACCTGTCCGGCGGCCGATTTGAACGCATACTGGTCGGCACCTTGGCCGTCCACAATCTGTTGCTGCCAGCCGGGTGTTCCGTTGGCGCCGGATTGTCTCATGATGGCGATGGGTAACGCCGGCACGGGAACCCGACCCACGGGCCGCAGACCGACAATGTGGTTGTCCAGACTGGCCTCGGCTCGCGCAACGACGTTGGCCGCCGCGCGGCGGACGAGTCTCTGGAACAGCAGAGCCACGGGGTTGTTGCGACGGCGGTTCTTGTGAGCCGTGACGACCACGCTTCGCGGCGCGGAGTCCGTTTCCAGGAATCGCGTGCGGCCCGTTTCGAGGTTGGTGACCAGGCGGCCGAACCGCACATCGTGGTGCGGACGTGTGTCGAGCGTCACGGGCCGGCCGGCAACCAGGTTGCTGCTGGCCGCCAGCTGAGCGGATTGCCGTGCCTGTTGCAGTGTCTGTTCCGGAATTTCGCGGTCGGTCAACGTGTGATCATCGGCCAGTCGCCCGGCCGCGGCCACCGCCGCCGCTTCCGCCGCCGTCGACAATTCCGCCTGCGCGGAATCGAGCCACAGACGGTCGAGTACCAGAGCCGTCGCGCCCATCACGACCAGCAGCGCCGCGGCGACGAACAGCACCAGGGCTCCTCGGCGTGCGTGCGACGTGTGCTGTTGTTGTCGAAATCGTCTGCGATTCAACATGGCGTGGATTCAACATGGGGTCGGATGAACGGTCCTGAAATCCTAGACACTCTCCACGTATTTAAATCGTGGATGACGGCGGTTTGGGTGGATTGTTGTTTCCGGGAGCTCCCGACGGATTCGCCGGTGGCGGCACCGGCTGATTGGGAACCGGGGCGGTCGAGGGACGATTGTTCGAGGAATTGGCCGGCGGTTGAAGGGGAGTACTCGAATCCAATCGCATGCCATCTCGGAAGCGGAGCACCATGCGGGAACCGCCAGTATAGTGTTCGGTGATAAACGGTTCGCTCGGTGGCACGGGTTCCGGAACCGGCCGCAGACGTAACAGTTCTTCGACCGTAATCCGGTCCGGATCCTTGGCCGTGACTCGCGGTACGCTGCCACTGCCGTCCGGATTGTAGACCAGTTTCAAGGTGCCGATGTCCTGGGCCAGCGTGACGATCCGGCTGTTTTCCGGGGACAACTCCAGCGTGACCGAATTGCTGGTGGCACTGGTCGTCGCACTCACAAAGTCCCGGTTGATGGTCAGGATCTTGACACCGGCCAGCAGCGTCATCGTCATGCCGTTTTCAAGACGGTCGTCTCCAGTCAACACCGAGGGTGTCAGCAGGATGTCGACGTGGTCGCCGGGCTTGACCAGCCCGTTGACGATCGACGTATTGTCGTTCAATGAAATCGTGACCGCTTGCATTCCAGCGGCGACCTGCAATGCCGGCAGCTCACCTTGTTTGAACAGCTGGTTCGTGGAGATCGGCGTCGCGGCCTTGATCTCTTCACGCACCACGCGGCCGATGACCGAGTCGGTTCGCAACAACATGTTGGGATTCAACTTGTCCACTCGGACCGGACCCAATCCCACGTCGGCTTCGGTGACGGTCATGCCGACGTCCAGATCGACGAGGGCCATGGGGACGTTGCGGGTCGCGACAGGCGGAGCTTCTGCGGTCACGAACAGCAAACGCTTACCAACGTAGCCCGCGATCAGCAGGCCCACGAGAGCGAACATCAGGATGGACAGTTTGGCAGGAGTGAGGCTCTTCACTCGACAAGTCTCCTGTTCTGGCGGCGTCGGATTCTCGACAAACCGCGTGCTGTGGCTGAGGTGTTGTCAAATGGGTCGACAAACATGGACGTCGTGCACTTCCCTGTGTTTTGATTCTGATCACATCCCTGCGTCTCTGGTTCTTATCGTATGCAGTGTTGACTGCCGTGGTTCATGTCTTGTGTTTTGATTCTGATCACATCCCTGCGTCTCTGGTTCTCTGATTCTCATTTTACGCGGTCGTGACCGCTGATATTCAAAATTTGTAGTGCTGTTTTGATTCTGTCCGTGATCTGATCTGAGCCGGACTCAGTCATTTCCGGGCTCAGTCATTCTTTGATCATCCGGGTGCTGGCCTGCAGCGACTGGTCTCTCAGGTCAAAACCGATGGGCCACAGCAGGTTGGGAGCCGCCTGCCACATGGGAACACCGATGCCCACGGCAACCACGTCTCCGGTGTGTTGTCCGAGTTGGACGTCCAGGGACATCCGTTGACTCAATTGTGGTCGCAACACGCGGCGTATCTGACGTTCGACATCGCTCGGAGTGGCTCCGGGCATCGTGGCCGTACGCGCTCCGACCCGGCTGGCCTGAACCAGTTCGCCTCGAGCGAAAAACAGGATGGAAAACTCGAACAGCGCAAACAGAACGATGCACAGGATGGGCAGAGTCAGTGCCAGTTCCAACGTCATGAAACCACGCCGGCCAAGACCGTCATGGCGTCTGACTTCAGATTGTCTGTTGACTCGTCTCATGACACGTTCCGCTGTTCGACTTTGTGATGACTTGGGTCTGTGTTTCGATATGTTTCTATAGAGAGGGGAATTTCCAGATCATGATGGCCCAGGTGGCCACGGCCACGGGCAGAGCATAGGCCATGACACGTCGCTGCTGTCGTTGTCGCAGTGTTTCCACGGCCGGCTTGTGTTTCTTGCCTTTCCCCTTGCCGGGTTCACTGGACGCGACGAACTTGGTTTTTGTCCGCCGCACTCCTCGACGGAGGACACTGTAGATTACGACACCCATGGTGCCGAACAGGACCAGAACGGTGCTTGTGACCAGGACATACAACGTCAATTGGAATCCCAGCCACACGGACAGGGCTCCCATCAGTTTGACATCACCGCCGCCACCGCCACCGACCAGCCACAAAACCAGCAGGATTCCGAAGCCCATCGCGAAAGCCCAGCCGGCGTCGGCCAGCCCGGCCCATTGATGGAACACGGCCTGATAGATCAAACCCAGCACAAACATGGGCACCGTCATGGCGTTGGGAATCCGTCGCGAACGCAGATCGGATACCGCCGTGGCCACGGTAAATGCGCCCACGAACGCCAGTTGAATGCCGACTTGTAGGGTGATGTCTGGCACGCTAGTGGTTGCCTCCGCTGTCTTGGTCTTTTTCCGGCAGTCACGTGCGCCCGCGGGCAGCCTTCCCGAAGCTGGACGCCTCTCATTTCAGTCTCTCAACCCGTGTGGACGACCGAAATACGATTGTTGAAAACATACGTCATGTTTCCCAAAGCGGTCGAACATGTTGCTGAAAAGGCCCGTCCGCGAACCGGTCAGGCATGACGATACCTAACACTGGTTTGAAAAATGAGTTACGTCAATCGGCGACACATCGGGTCTCGAGGATTTCGGCCGTCAACGACGGCGATCGCCGGTGCTGTCGTTGCAATCGTCAGAATCCGGCCCTTTGCGGATCGGCGGCAACGCGCTCCCCGCACCTCACAACGTGGTCCGCTGTTGCCGGCGCGCGGACCGTGGGATTGTGCGCGGACTGACGATTGCTATCTGCCACGGTCGTCAACTGCGGTTGCCGATCCGGATTGCCGAACATTGCCGTTTGACCCGGCTGATTTCTCAAGCTATATGCGCTGAGAGACGGGATTGAGATCTGTTACGAATCGAGCCCGTTACGATATATCGAAATCTCTGTAACGAATTTGAGTCGATGTCCACGGACTTTACTGACCACACTCCCAACGCGACCGGTTTACCGGCCATCGATACGCACCGCTCGGTTCTGGTGCTCGAACCGGCACAAAGCCACATTGGTCTGGCGCCGGTGCCGCTGATCGATCCGTCGGGCTACGTGCTGGGTCACAGCGAAGACTGCGACCTGGTCATCCGGGCTCAGGGCATTCAGCCACGGCATTGCGAAATCTACTTCGACCAGGGCGCCGTGTGCGTTCGCGCCTGGGACGACAAGTCCTGGTTAAACGACATGCCTCTGTTGGAGTCGCGTTTGCAGGATGGCGATCGTCTTTCGCTGGGCCCGGTCGAGTTTCAGGTCCGCCAGGCGACCAGCGACGAATTGTTGATTGACCAGCTCAAACGGGATCAGGATGTGAATTCCGCCGTGTGGAATCGTAATCACGATGAAACAGCGGCAAGCGCTGGCGGAGCGGACATCGCGTTTGACGAACAATATCGCAGCTTGCTGAGGTTCTTGAGTGAACGTCAGTGGACGCTGTCGGATCTGCTGCAGACGATCGACAATCTGCACCAGGCGGAATCCCGGATTCTGCACGCGCAGCGTAAAGAGGATTTGATCAAGGAATTGACTTCCGAGCTGCAAGTCGTGGCCACGGAATTGCGAGAACAAGAAGAGTGCCTGCGTTCGGATATGCGTTCGAGCGACAAGTCCAAGCGGGATGAGTTGGCCGAAGATCTGGATCAGCTCAACGATCTCCGCAATCAATTGATTGACGAGCGTGAGGACTGGGAAAACCACCGTCAATCCACTTTGGACCAGATTGACCTGCGTGAAAACCAGATCGCCGATTACGAACGGGCTCTGGAGCATCGATCATCAAAGTGGGAAACCGATCGCGACGAGGCCGAGCACCAACTTCAGGAGCGGCGGATCGAGAGCCAGGAATCGCAGATCCAGCGGATCCAGGAGTTGGATAAACAGTCGGGTGCGTTGCACGAGCGAGAACAGAAGCGTGACCGGTGGGAAGCGGAACTGGAACACAAGGAGTGCGCACTGGCGGCCGGGTGGCAGATTGTGCACGAGCAACAGGCTGTGTTGCTGGAAGCGATTTCGAGTCTGCAGGCCGATCCGGACGGGATCGAGTCGGAATTGAATGACTTGCGTGACCATCTGGTGGCGGAGCAGTTGCAGCTGGAGCAGACCCGGCTTGCATTTCTGAAACGCTGCCAGTCGATGGGTGTCGACTTGAGTCGTGACCTGCCTGCGGAACAGCGAGCCGACGGTCTGGGCCCGCTGCGACCCGCGGAATGGGATGCATCGCGTTGGACGGAGTCGACTGTTCGCGAGTTGCTGGTTGTGTTGCGTGGCATGGCTGTACGGCAGGACGCCCGTTGGTTGGACGCTGGCGACATCGGAGACACAGTCCAGGGTTCGGGCGTGGCGGGTGATCGTCGAGGTCCTCAACCGTTGGGGCTGCGTTATCTGTTGTGCGCCAACGCGATTGGCTTGGGTGCGCTGTTGTTTGTCGAAGTCCGGTATGGTGGGACGCTGGCTCTTGGACCCCCGGAGCACTTGGAGGCCATGGGTTGGGCGGCGATTGCCATCGGTGGCCTCGGCTTACTGGAAGATCTCGCGCACCGGGCGGTCAGGCGGATGCGGCGGATGCGTTTCCGGTGGCCTGGATTTCAACGCGGGTCGAACGGTGATGCGACGCATGTTGCGGCGGTCGAGGATCCGGAACGATTATCCGACGAGTCGGCGGTGTTGGATTGGGAGCGGGACGGTGAGGCTGAGTCGACGGCTGCCGAGGACCGCGTGTC
>Ga0315336_1007503_pt1 | contig 10390 bp, 8 predicted proteins | sample ASW5metaG_FD_204512 | JGI IMG/M metagenome (GOLD analysis project Ga0315336, IMG submission 204512) | Ammonia-oxidizing marine archaeal communities from Monterey Bay, California, United States - ASW #5 | ecosystem: Environmental > Aquatic > Marine > Intertidal zone | place: USA: California... | reverse complement strand
CCGTCGGCCTTCGGATCGACGAGCAAAATGCTCACGTCCTCGTCCCCCGAGCCGGTGCGCACGAGCACCACGAGGCGCGTCGCACTCGCGGCGAAATGCACGTGACGCTTCACGCCGGAAATAACGTAGTCGTCGCCTTCGGCGTCGGCCTTCATCTGCACGCCGACCGCAGAGTAGCCGTTGTCGGGCTCGAGCCACGCCGGACTCAAGATCGCATCGCCGGAAGCAATCTGCGGCAGCCAGGTCTGTTTCTGCTCGTCGCTGGCGGCTGCAACCAAGCAACCTGCGCCAAGCACGCAGCTGACGAAATGCGGAGAAGGAGCGAGCGAGCGACCGAACTCCTCGTACACGATCGCGGCGTCCAACGAGGACATCGCAGCGCCGCCGTACTGGGCGGGGAGCGTCAGACCGAGAAGCCCGAGCTCACCCATCTGCTTCCAAAAGTCGGGGGTGAATCCGATCGGGTCATCTTCGAGCTCACGCACGGTGTCGATCGGCACGTAGCGTTCGCACACCCCGCGTACCGTCTCGCGCAGCATTTCTTGTTCTTCTGTAAAATCGAGATCCATGGTTCGTCCTATCTTAACGTCCGGCTCTGCCGTCCTCGTCTAACCGTCCGGCTCTGCCGTTCTGGTTCGCTTCGTTCTGTCTACTCGGCTGCCGACCGCCAGTCGTCACCGCGGCGCTGCCAAGGGTTGTCATCCGCGTGCGTCGGCAAAGCGACGCGTACTTCACACGACGTACAAACCTTGTCGTCGACCTTCACTTCGACGTTCAGTTCAGCCCAGCCGCAGCCGACGTCGTCGGTACCCGTGCCTGTTACACTGCCCGAGAACACCATTGTTTCTTCGGGAAATATCGATCCGCGCATGCGAAACTTCATCCGACCGAGCCGTCCCTTGGGGCCGGTCCAATCGGTAATATAGCGCTCGAACCACGCGGCGAGGTTCGGCGTGTTCATGAAGATGTCTTTAACGCCGTTGCGGTTGACCGCAAAATCTTTGTCGTGATGCATCGGGCGCCAGTCACGTGTGGCCAATGCACCCAAGATCACCGTGCTCGCAGTTACATCGACGGGAAGTCGAGGCAGCTGATCACCTACTTTTACCGCGTCGAGAGTCAGGTTCGTAGAGTTCGCCATCTACTTCTCAATCCTTCGGTAGCCGTAGCCCGTGTAGCTCTCTTTGCCGACGACCTCGTCGTTCTGGTTCAAGTACTCGACTTCGATCACCCAAAATCGTCCGATGCCTAGCTTCGTCTGCTTCATCGGGCTCACCGACCTGAGAATCTGGCGCGTCTTGAGGCGATCGCCTATGCGTACGGGCACTCCGAACTCGATCGTGTTATCGGTCATTGCCGCTTCGGGAAGGTTGAGCGCTTCTTTGAGATCAAAGTGGACCTGCAGAGGCAGGGCCTGCTTCGTGCGCCCCGGTGCCCAGTGATGCGGCCTGAACCACGCAGAGATCATCGACGGCGGTGCAATTTGGCCGCCCGCCAGTTCGTTGGCGGTATCGGCGTCCCAGTACAGTGGGTTGCCGTTCTCTACCGATGAACACGACGTCCAGACGTAGCCCATCTCGACGGGGAACTCGCTTTCCTCTTCGTACTTGATCGTCCCAACCCAAGATTCTACCTCGGCCGGTAGTTCTTCGGATAAGGCTGCAGATACGTCGGTCATGTACAGTTCGTGCTCCTAGTAATTGCGCTATTCAACCGCGCCCGCAGCCATCAGACCGTCGACTTCTTCTTGCGAGGCTCCGGCCCGAAGTAAAAGGTCTTGCGTATCGGTCTCTCGGTCGGGGCGAATGTCGTGCACCGGCACATCCCGGTCACAGCCTGCCCACACGGGACCGAGCTGCTTGAACGTCCCGTGCTCATCGTCGCGCGCTTGGGCGAATACGCCGCGCGCTTCGAGATGCTCATCACCGGCAAGCTCCGCCATATCGTACACCGGCGCCACGCAGGTGTCGTTCGGCGCCAGCTCAGCTACCCATTGATCGCGGTCTTTCGTTTTGAATGCAGCAGTGAACGCCGATCGTATGGCGTCTTGGCGCTCGTCGTTGTTCTGATCGTCCAGGAACTCGTCGCAGCCGAGCGCCTTGCAAAGATTCGCGTAGAACGCAGGTTCGATCGCGCCGACGGACAACCACTTGCCGTCTTGCGCTTGGTAGACGTCGTAGTACGCGTAGCGCCCGGTGAGCACATCGCCCCCCGGCCCCGCGCTCTCCCCTGTGGCGAGATAGCGGTCGATATGCAGCGACATGAGCTGCAACACCCCGTCGGCCACCGCAACGTCGAGATACTCGCCTTCGCCGCTGTCGGCGCGTCGTAGCAACGCTGCCATGATGGCTATCACCGCCTGCATGCCGCCGGCAGCGCTGTCGGCGACGGTTGCGCCGGGAATAGCAGGCCCACCGTCCCCGCGGCGTCCGCTACAGTGCATGAACCCGCCCATCGCCAGGTAGTTGATATCATGCCCCGCCCATTTAGATGCCGGACCGGTTTGACCGTAGCCGCTGGTGGAGCAGTAAACGATGGCTTTGTTGCGTCGACGGCAGGCTTCGTACCCGATACCGATTCGCTCGGCCACGCCGGGGCGAAAGCTTTCGATCAACACATCGGCCTTCTCGATCAATCGAAAAAACGCCGCCTTGCCTTCCTCGGTTTTTAGATCGATGCGCACCCGCTTCATGCCGCGACCGGCACCGTAGGCGTAAAACACCGGCTTGATCTGTACAGCACCCTTCTTGGCCGTGGGGGCAACCTTCACGACTTCGGCGCCGTAGTCGGCGAGCAGCCGCGACGCGCGCGACGCAGGGCCGACGCTCGAAAGATCGAGCACCGTCATGCTCGCGAGATGTGCAGCACGTGCGCCCACTAGTACGTCCGGGGCAATCCGAGTCCGCGCGTGGCGATGATGTTCTTCTGAACTTCTGAAGTGCCACCACCCACGGTTTCGACCACCGTGGCGCGATAGGTGCCTTCGAAGCGGCCTCTCATGGGCGCGTCCTCGGTACGCACGCGCAGCACGCCTTCGTGTCCACACAGCTCCAGCGCGATATCCGCCACCCGTTGCGAAAGAGTGGTCGCCCACAGTTTGTACTCAGATGCCTCAACGGTAGGCGGTTTCCCACCACGTACCGAAGCAGCAACGAAACGCAGCGAGAGACTGCGTGCCACCTCGGTGTCGGTAACAATCTGCGCAATCGTCTGACGTATGGTCGGATCGTCCTTCAGCGGCTTGCCGTCGCGCTTCGCGTGCTTCACCCAGTCGACGAGCAGCTCGACGCGTTTCTCGATCGGTGCGAACGTGAACATCGTAAACCGTTCGAGATCGAGTGCCTCACAGATGTACTGGAAGCCGTGGTTCAACTCGCCGACTCGGTATTCGTCGCTGACGTAGACGCTGTCGAAGAACACCTGGTTGGTGCGGTCTTCGCCGATTGTCGGCATGCCCGTAATCGTTAGGCCCGGCGCGTCCATCGGCAAAAGGAAGAGTGTGATGCCTTTGTGCTTCGATGCATCGGAATCGGTTCGCGCCCCGAACCAGTACCACTCGGCGAAGTGCGCCGAGGTGGTGAAAATCTTTGAGCCGTTCATCCTCCAGCCGTCGCCCTCGCGGACGGCCTTCAGTGCCATGGCGGCGGCATCCGAACCCGCGTTCGGCTCGCTGTAACCGACGGCGAACTCGATGTCGTTGCGCAGGATCTGCGGCAGGAACTCTTCTTTCAGCTTCTCGCTGCCGTGACGGATCAGCGTCTTGCCGATGATCCCCACACCTTTGCCGATTTGAGGAGCTCCGACTCCGGCCAGGCGTTCATTGAGCAGGAACTCATAGACGCCCTCGCCTTCCTGGCCGCCGTATTTCTTCGGCCAAGTCATGCCGAGCCAGCCCTTGTCGGCAATCTTGCGCATGAAAGCGCGCCGCTCGGGGGTATCGACGAGCTGCGCGAAGTTCTCGCGCAGCGGATCCATCACGCCTTCTTCGTGATTGTCGATGAGGAACTGATCGACTTCGGCAAGGAAGGCTTGTTCTTCTTGTGAAAACTCAAAATCCACGGTGTTCCGCCTAACTGGTGCCGCTCCTATAGGGATATGGGCCGAGCCCACACAGGCGCGCGGCCAGTCCCCTTGGAACGGGAAAATAGAACGTGTTCTACCGGATACTATGCTGGCTCCGGGGCGAGTCAAACCGGCAGCACGGCCGCCGGCCAATCTCGCTTCGGGGCCGGCCTCAAGCCTACATCCTTATATTATTCAAATACTTAGGGAAACTTTGACGCCGGCCGTATCCGCCCTCGAGATCGCGGCAGCCCGAGCGGCCGCCCTAGCGCAGCGCAGGCTCGAGCTCAGCCAGTTTTACCCGCCTCACCACCGGCTCCGGCACCGCTCGGCCGCGGGCATCGAGCCAGCGCAATGTCATGAAGCCACGGTCATTGCCCATCGGATCGAGCCAGTTCGCCACGCCCGGATCCTGGTGCGCGATGACGAACCGTACCGTGCCATCGGGCTCGGCGGTCACGTTGTCGAGCGTGCGGCTGGTAGTTCGGTGTTGGTAGTCGACCGACTCGTGCCAATGACTTTCCAGCGCGATGTTCCAGTAGCGTGTCTCGGGCGGCACGACATCGATAAGAAGCGCCTCATCGCGCGCGATTTCGAAGGAGCCGATCATGTAGAGGTTGTCGGGCGCCGAGATGGCGCCGCCAAGCGTGTCGGAGTCCGTCGTGAAGAACTCGTTAGGGCGTTCCCAGGCCTCGGGCAGTACGATCTTGTGTAGATTGGCGAGGAACACGAACGCGAAGTTCATACCGGTGATCGCATTAGCAACGTCTTCGTCGCGCGTGTCGATGGCAGGCAATGGCCCACCTAGAGTTTCTATCTCGATGCGCACGAGCTGTTCGACCGAACGATCGGCGATGTACTGACGCAACATGACAGTGCTCGCGTCTTCGGGGATCTCGACCCACTGGCCGGCAACATCCGGACGTACGCCACTGAGCAACAACGTGAAGTTACCCGCGTCGTCGAATTCTATGGTCTGATCGTTCAGAAACGCAGCCATGCGGCGCTTGCTCAGACCGCTGCCGGCATTCACGTTAAGACTAAAATAACGCACCGAACCGCGATTACCGCTGATTCGATAACTGTGACGGCCGTCGAGGGCGGCCAGGTGATATTCTCCGTCGGGGCTATCGCCACCGATCTTGCGCGCGCTGCTGTCCATGCGCGCGAACTCCGGGTGCAGCGGATCCGCGTCGGCGGCGATCTCGGTGGTCATCGCCACGTTGCGCAAGATCCAGCGCATCCCCTGAACCACCTCGCGCTCAGATTCAGCCTCGGCCAGCACCATCGCGCGAACGTCGCCGATGCTGCCGACGAGCTGATCGAAGGCCTGAACGCTCGCAAGGCGCTGCCAAGCCGGGTTGGCCGCACCACCGCCGGAAAGCATCATCATGACGACGCGCGGGCCCTTGGCTACGCCCCAGCCGGCGACAAACGCGACCAACGTAAGCGCGACAACTGCAAGGATTTTCAATACCGTCTTCACGCTGACTCCCGTTCGACACCATAGTGCGCGGTGTAGTTGCTGTAGGCGTCTTCGACGAGTTGCTCGCTCAATCCGTAGTCCTCGAGCCGGTACTCGTGCTTGCCGAACTTGCCTTTCGGTTTATCGCGCAGATAGCGTTCGATCGTTTCGTCGTGCCCGTCGGGCCACGCGAGGCCGGCACGGTCGTAGATCTTGCGAATCGCGGCGACCGGATTCGCGATCAGGTCGACGTAGTGGCTATCGACAAACTGATCCTCGCGAACGGCTCCGCTGCTGCGCAACTCTCGGACAAAATCGAGAATGGCGGAGAACCCGAGCAGCGCGATCTGGCCTTGTGCATGACGATCGACTGTATCCGAGCGCAACCAGCCGATCATCGCCGTCGTGCTCGCGGTCGAGCCAACAAACTTCATCGGATCGCGATGCGTCTGTACGAGAAGCGCGTCCGGGTACTCGGCGAGAAGCGCCTCGAGCATAACCATGTGCACGGGAGATTTCAGCAGCCATCGGCGCGCGCCACGGCCATGCTGGAGCGTCTGAAGGAAACGGCGGTGGCCGCGATAGATACGCGGGACGATGTCGGGTTGGGTGCCGGCCCATTCGCCAAACGACGGCGTCGGGTAGTGCATGTCCCAGTAGCCCGAGCCAAATTCCAGCGCCATGAAGTGAATGCACTCGCACGGAAGGTCACTGCGTAGCTCATGAAGCGCCATCAATTCCGGTTGGATATCGGCCCAGAACTCTTGTTCGGACTCACCGAGCGCTATCGCACGAGCGGTGTCGGGTGCGCCTTCATGGGGCAGCGGATGATGCGCTTCCCACGCGATCGGTGCACGGAGATTCGGATCGAGCGCAAGAAGCTCGAGCAGGATGGTCGTTCCCGTACGCGGTGGTCCGACGACGAAGATGGGTCTCTCTATAGGCTGGTCGAGAATCTCCGGCGTCTTAGTCCAGGCGGCGTGCAAGCGTAGCTGGGTCTGGAGAACGCGAAGCGTCTCGGCACGACACAACAACCGTCCAAGAAGATTAGCGTTCGAGTCTTCGTCGATCGAACGCACTCTGCGCATATACGTCTCGATCCACGCATCATCACCGATTTCGCTGAGCCCGGTCGAACTCCGCGCGATCGCGAGGAGTTCCGCAGCATCGAGTGGGATGAGATGAGGGGCGCCACCCGTAGCGGGGCCAAATTGATTGAGCCGACGCACCCAGTCAGGGCGCACGAAGTGCGGATTCATCACAGTCTCCTTTAGCAGATGTCGGCGTTCTTGATCGCCCGGAACTCAGCGTCGCCGTGAAGGGCGAGATAGTGGCGCGGCTACACAAGAATAGCGCGCCCGAGATCGGGTGGCGGCCGCTCCGTATCAATTAGGCACAGGGGCAGTCGAGCGTCACATCCACGCCGACCGCCTTGTTCAGACATATCAACGCATCGGAAGCGGTTATCGGAAGACTTCCGCTCGGCGCACAGATGCACTCGGGATCGCAGGTCAACAATCCGACCGCCGCTTTCAGGATGAACAGACAGTCGGAGGCCGTCGGGTTCGACCCCGTGCTCGAGGGCTGCGAGCAAATCGGCGCCACGCCTTCTTCGATACAACTCGCCGACAGCGCATTGCCGGTCATGATGTCTTTGCTGCAGTCAGAGAACTCAGACCCCGTCGCCGCCACCGCCATGATGAAACCACCCGGCGCGCCGGCGCACGAGCCTTCACCATCGTGGCCCGCACCGAAGTTGTGGCCGATCTCATGGGCGACGATGAGCGCAGAGAAGCTCACGGAGTTGAAAAATTTGGTGGTCGACAACGAAACACCGCGATCCCGGTCGCACAACGTGTCAATGAACCCGAATCCGGCGCCGCCACTGATCAGTCCGAGTGCTTTGTCCGAAAAGAGATGGGCCAGACCGGCATCCTCAACTGTCCCGCCCTCGGCATCACGCCACTCGCCGAATTCTGTGGTCGCGTCGCGAAAGTTCGCGAACAGATTGCCGGAAGTAAAGTCGGAGAATGGATCGGCCTCGGTCTCGAACACTTCAGAATGGGAGATCTCAATCGTAATATTCATCTGATCGATGAAGATCACGTCGACGGCATCGACGATGCTCTGCATGCGAGACGTCGAGTCAGCCCCCCAGCGCGTGAACCACTCGAAATCCCCAACCGTCGCGTATTCAAGAACAAAGGGCAGATCGCCTTCAAGGATTCGGCCGTTGCCGGGCCCGGCAGCCACGAGATCACCGAGCAACCGCGCGACCGGCGATTGGCGCCCAAGCTCCGAGAGGCGATAGACATCGGCAAGACAGTCGTCGCCTTCGACCGGAGCGAACAGGAATACCTCATGGCCTACGCGCGCGAGACCGTCGATCGTGCCGCCCGAGATAGTGAGTGCAACACGCGAGCCCTCGACCCCATCGATGGCACCCCTGTATGCGCTACTCGCCACCTGGGCAATAAAACGGCCGGAATCGGTGACGCGCTCGGCACGCGAGTTCGGCGCCACGACCGACGAAGGCGTCACGTCGAATACAAACTCGAACTGGTCACCTGAGGCGGCAACGCGTAGCGAGGCCCCTTCCCCCAAACTCTCGACCGTACATCGTACCCGATCGATCGGTACGGGTGCACTTCCATCGGTCATGATCGACTCGTGCGCCGACGCACCGCGCACGAACAACGCCGACACGGCGATGCAACAAGCGAGAACGGCTATTCGAGATTTCATGTAAACCCCCACGACTGTGCGCGTTCGTTTAATTTCTAATCGGTAACCCAAGTCCGCGGCGCGCGATGATGTTTTTCTGTATCTCGCTCGTTCCACCGCCGATCGTATCCACCACCGTGTAGCGATAGCTGCGCTCGAAACGGCCGCCAACCGGCGCCTCGTTCTCATTCTTGGGACTCAGTTGGCCGGCCGCACCCATAATGTCGAGCGCGGCATTGGCTAATCGCTGACCATAGTGCGACTGGTGAAGCTTGTACTCGGACGATTCTACCGTCGGCACGCCGCCCTTGAGCGCCGACGCGATCACGCGCCGCTGCAGCATGCGGGCGACTTCCATTTCGGCTGCGAGATGGGCGACTTTCTTGCGCACGATCGGATCATCGCGCAGCGGTCGCCCGTCGCGCTCGGCGGTTCGGACATACTCGAAAAACGCCTTTGTCTTCATCTCGATCGGCCCTACCGGCAGCATCGCAAAACGTTCGAGATCGAGTGCTTCGCAGATATACGTCCATCCCTTGTTGAGCTCGCCTACCAACTGATCGTCGGAAATGAATACGTCGTCGAAAAATACTTCGTTCGTACGTTCATCGCCGATCGTCCAGGTCGGCGCAATCGTCATTCCCGGCGTATTCATAGGGAACAAGAACAACGAAATACCTTTGTGTTTCGATGCCTCAGGATCAGTACGGGCGCCGAGCCAATAGTAGTCGGCGAAATGTGCAGACGTGGTCCAAATCTTTCGACCGTTCAGACGCCAGCCGTCACCGTCTTTCGTCGCCTTGAGCCGCATCGCGGCAGCATCCGAGCCGGCCTCGGGCTCGCTGTAACCGATGGCAAACTCGATCTCGCCGCGAATGATACGCGGAAGAAACTCCCGCTTCATTTTGTCGCTGCCGTGACGAATGATCGTCTTTCCGACAATGCCCACACCTTTGCCCGGCTGCGGTGCGCCGCGTCGCGAGAGCGCCTCGGTAAGAAGGAAATCATAGATTCCACTCTTTTCGCCGCCGTCGTAGTCCGACGGCCACGACATTCCGAGCCAGCCCCGCTCGGCGAGTTTGCCCATGAAGGCCCGCTTGGCCGGTGTGTCGACCGTTTGCGAGAGATGCTCGCCGTGGGCATCCATCACGTCACTAGAATGGTTTTCGTCAAGAAATTTCTCGAGCTCATCGACGAAGGCGATTTCTTCTGGGCTGAAGTCAAAGTTCATAGCGTGTTAGATCTTGAGCGAACCTGACGAGCACCGGGCAGTCAAACCGCCTTGGTGGATGAAGCTGGCGCCGTTTCTCGGCCGGCCGCCCGACCTCACCGCCCGCCAATGGCGCGTGCTCGGCTTGGTCGCGATCGTGTCGTTGTTTGAGCAGTACGACACCTACCTCTTCTCGCTCAACCTCAAACAGATCCAGGCCGAGCTCGGCATCGCCGAGAGTTCACTCGGCATGCTCGGTTCGATCGTTCGGTTAGGGGCGATCTTTGCGTTGCCGATCGCGCTGATGGCCGATAGGTGGGGCCGGCGTCGGCTGCTCCTCATCACGGTGGTAGGGTACACACTGCTCACTGGCGCGACCGCCCTCTCTCCGAACGCTGAATCGTTTGTATTCTTCCAATTTCTTTCTCGTGCGTTCGCGTTGGCGGAAACGCTCATTGCGGTTGTCGTCATCGCCGAGGAGTTCGACGCCGAACACAGAGGCTGGGGAATCGGCGCGCTTGCGGCAATTCAAGCCTGCGGGGCCGGGCTCGCCGCCGCCATGTTCGGTTTCGTCGATATGATGCCGTACGGCTGGCGGTCTCTATACCTCATCGGACTGCTACCGCTCACAATGGTCACGTATTGGCGGCGTGCGCTCCCCGAAACCGATCGTTTCGAGAAGATGTCGGCCGATCTCGCGACAACAACCGCGTTCGAACCGATCGTAAAGCTGATGCGCTCGCACCGACGCCGCTTCTGGACCTTGATGGCGGCCGTCTTCGCGACCGGCATCGCGGTGGGTCCGGCAACCTTCCTGGCACCGAAGTATCTTCAGGACGTGCACGCATGGACGCCCGGCGCGGTTGCGCTTCTCAACCTCGCGGGCGGATTTTTCGCGATCATCGGCAACCCGTTCGCCGGCTGGTTGA
>Ga0315336_1007502_pt1 | contig 10391 bp, 13 predicted proteins | sample ASW5metaG_FD_204512 | JGI IMG/M metagenome (GOLD analysis project Ga0315336, IMG submission 204512) | Ammonia-oxidizing marine archaeal communities from Monterey Bay, California, United States - ASW #5 | ecosystem: Environmental > Aquatic > Marine > Intertidal zone | place: USA: California... | reverse complement strand
GCTCTTTGTGCTGAGCGATTTCTTCTGGCGAATGGCCAACGGCTGCGGCCCGTTCCCATGCCGATCTGCCATTCGCCATGTCTTGCAGGTACTCTGCCTTTGGAAGGGGAATGCCTAAATCGTGCAACTTCAGTCGCGTCGCCTCGTAGTACCATGGTTCGGTTTCTACCAACACGCCGTCGTGATCCCAGAGAATGGTGGTCTTCATCTGGCAACTGGCCAATCTACTGGCCATAGCTCAACCATCAAAACGTAAACCGATCTGCCCCACACCGATAGACATGAATACGATGATAATCAACGACAGGGCACCTAACACCACACCATGAACCCAGATACGCTTCGTTATAGCCAACGACATCAGTGAGGCGGGACCAGCTAGCATACCAAGTCTGAATTCGACTTTGTCTGCTCCAGCAATGACAACGTCGGAGACATTTGTCGCCACCAGGAATGCAGTCAGCGGAAGAAAAATGGGGGCTCGTTTTGCCATGTAGTACTCGCGCATATCCAGCGTTCCCGTAAGGGGTACGTCGGGCGTAATGGCATACGCGGCTAGAACGCAGAAAATGCTGGGCACAACCAATGCCATTATCTGGCCGACGTTCTCGATAGCGAGGTCGTTGTACGACCACATACCGACCCAGTGGCCGATCAACATGACGAGGATGGCTATTGTCCAACCAAGATGGAGCCAATGCGGCTCAACTGCCGCTCGAGTCCGCATCAAGCGCCCCCAACCTCCGACAATCTCGGTCATGCCGACAGCGACCACAACCGCGGCAATCATCATTAGAAACTCGAACAACGTCATGCTAGCGCCCTAACCCCCCCACAGCGCACGCCAGCGCGATCCAGACGTAAAACCGCCGTCCGCGAGCTGCCTCGATGTTACAACCCCATAAAGCGCTGCGCGTTGGCGAGCACCACTTTACCAGCCACGTCCTCGCCTACCGCATCGAAAGTGGCCTGGGCCTCGGTGTATGCCCCAGGATAGGTGGAATCAAAATGCGGGTAGTCCGAACCCCATAACACGGTATCCAACAACCCTTTCTCCGACATCCAGCGCAACCCGTTCTCTTCGTCGGCTTCCATGGAAACGAAGCACTGTGCCTGAAAGGTTTCGCTCGGTCGGCGTTCTAGCCAAGGCGTATGGTGGCCCATCACCTCGAAGTGCTCGTCGAGCCGGTCGATCCAGTACGGAATCCAACCCAGCCCGCTTTCGAAAAATCCGACGCGGAGATTTTCGAATCGGTCCAGCACCCCGCCGGCAATGACGTCCATCATGACCGCCATCTGGCCGAAGGGATGCGCGATCATGTGATCGTAGAAGATGTTGTCGGCGTAACGATCCGAAGAGAAGCCCTTCATGCGCGAGCCAAAACTACCGTGAATGCCGATGGCAATGTCATCGGCCTGCGCAGTCTCCCAGATCCGGTCGCAACGCTCGTCGTACAACGCGAGCCCATTGAAACGCTCGGGCCGAATGACCACACCGCGCAGCCCCAGTTCCGCCATGCGCGCGGTTTCCGCGGCCGCACAATCGGGATCCTGCATGGGGATGATGCCCATGCCGAACAGGCGGTCCGGGTTGGTCTTGCAGAAGTCGCTCATCCAGTTGTTGTACGCGCGACAGGTTTCCACGCTGACATCAACGTCTCTGATGTCACCCCATAGCAAATGGATCGACGGAAAAAATAGCGCTTTGTCGATGCCTTCCTCGTCGAGCACATCGAGGCGCGCCTGCGGATCGTAGCCTCCGGGCAGAATGTCTGCCCAAGTGAGACTCTTGCCTGGCTCCATGCCGCCGGGAATACAGGCTTCGGCGGGACCAGGTCCTTGGTCGCCGCGCGAATGGCCCTCAACCTGCAGGCTGCTGTGCCCGTTTTCGGTCACAACCTGAAGCACCCGGTCGCGCATATCCGTGGTGGTGTACTCCGTCCACACCAGCTCCGGCTCCGTGATGTGGCCGTCAGCGTCAATGACAGTGTCTGGTCTCATGTTCAAATCCCCGTGCGATGATGCCTGTCATGTTAACCGACGTGCCGCTTTTTGAGCACACGCTAAAATGGCGGCCCCAGCAACTCGAGGCCGCGACGTTCACTGCGTGGTTCGCAGCCTTGGATTAAGACCCCGGGCGATTGATCACTTTTGCCTGATAGACGTTGTTGCCGATGCAATTCGCATAAGACGTTTCGTAATCTTGTTGCACGCGCCATCCATCGTTGTTCGCCGTGGCGTTCTGCCACGCCATCAGTCCGTTGGCATCTGCGAAGCTCAAGAGGTGAGCAAAGCCTCCGGGAGTATTGCGCGAACCGAGGCTAGGGTACATCACAGTCCACGCCTTGATGGGCGAGTCGGTGGTCCAGCTTGACGCAAACTGCCGGTGTTTCGCGGTCAACTGATCGGAACTCACACCTTCATTTCTCGTGCACCAGTTAAACGTCATAACCCGGTCGTCGGTGGCGCTCAAGGCTTGTTGGTCCAGAGCCACAATGAAGGCGGCATTCATCTGCACACGACAGTCTGCGACCTCCTGCCATTGGGCGTTCAGTTTCTGGCCAGCCGCACTGGTGAGCCACTTGTTCCAACCGCTGCCAGTCACATCGAAGGGTCCTATCTGCATATCGATGAAGTCGAAATCTGCAGCTCCATCGGGATTAGCGCTCACGAAGACTGGTGTCAGACGCAGAACGAAGACTTCGACATCGTTTTCCTTCGACCATTCGATGTAGCCGTTTACCACGCGATCGTAGTTCGCCATGGTCTTGCCTGATTTCAAACTGCAGAGGTTCAGTTGCAGGGCATTGCCCTGTTCGAGGTTGATGCCGGAGTACTGTTCTGTCGCGGCAAAGGCGACGGATCCGAACAACATCCCCAGAACGAAAAGGATCATTTTCATTATAGTTTCTCCCGATTAAAGTGGTCGCGTGACAGGCGGATAGAACATCCTCGAACTGCCGAAGACGATACTGCCCCCACCGCATTGTCATCGCGCCAATATCATCTCGCTAAGTGTTCCGGAAAGAAAGGGCAATCGCTGGATAGGCGCTGAACGTCATCGCATCCAAGTCGGTCTGCACCTGTCTTTCGAGTTGATCCGCGTGAGGAATCTCGCCAGACATTCACAACCGCGATTGATACCCTTACTCGAAACCACTACGGGTCGAGTTAGATGCAGTCTCAGCAGGGCAGTACGGCAATTCTGGCTCGAACACTCGTATTGCTCGCGTGCTCGCCAATACTGAGCACCACAGCGCAGGAAACGGCGGGCTCCGCAGCGATTCCGACTGGCACCGTCATCATCGAGGCGATCATCGAGCCCGCCACGAGCGCGGACTCACTGACCTTCGAGGGCACTCCATCCGGCGTGCTGGTGGTAGACCCCAATCAGCAAAACAGGCTCGCTGTCGAAGGGCTATCGGCTGGCTCGTATACCTCCGCCCTTACCGAAATCGGTCCGCACTTGAGCGCTCAGGGATACGCGGTCGACCGTATACGATGTGACGACGACAACAGCACAGGGGACGTGTCCTCGCGGACAGCAAACTTCAATCTTGAAGAGGGTGAAACGGTGGTGTGCCAGTTCAGGCTTGCCGCATCAACATGTGTCTGTCCGCGCGCCGGATCATGGACCGGCTCCAACCTACCGGGGTTAATGGTCTGTACTGGAACCATGGAGAGGACTTTGCCGCTCATCGCGAGTCGACAGCGCGGCACGCTCCGGGTCAGTGACGGATGCCAAACCCTCATCGCAACGAAAATGTCTGACGAGTACTCCGACGTAATAATGAAACGCGGGCCCGATTGCGGGTACGAGGGATCTGCGCAGAGCACACCAATGGAAATCTTTTTCACATGGGATGTTCAAAACGAGGAGTACATAACGGGTTCACTGCACTCTGAGTTTGCGCAGCAGGGTGCGACATGTACGATGTCGCGCGATTTGGAGCTGCGCTTCAATGAATGATCGCGATGCCTAACGTATATTTGTTGTCAGACAACCCGCCTCAATCAAATTCCGGGAATAGCGGAGAAGTCGGGGTCGCGTTTCTCAAGAAAAGCCGCGACCGCTTCGCGGTTGGCAAGGCCACCAAGCAATGGACCATATGCGCGCAGTTCAGCACGGTGAGCCGCAATCGCATCATCGCGCCGACGAGTCGACTCGAGCATCAATTCTTTGGTCGCAATAAGTGACGGTATGGGATTGGCCGCAATCTCGTTGGCCACCGAGAGCGTTTCGCTCTCTAGAGTCTCAGGGTCACACACCCGCCAGACGAAGCCCATCTGCAAACACTCTTCAGCGCTAAACCATCGGCCGGACAGCAACACATACGCTGCGTTCTGCCACCCTATGCGATTGGCGAAGGTGTAACTGGATGCCGCCTCGGGGGCCAGGCCGAGCTGCGGAAACGGCGTGCGCAGTCGTGCATTTGTAGCCATCAAAACCAGGTCGCAATGCGCCAATACGGTCATACCGATGCCAACGCCCAGTCCATTGACCGCCGCGATCAAGGGTTTTCGAAAGCTCGTCACGGCTTCGAGCATGGCAGGAAACTGATGGGTTCCCGGTTCAGATGATGCGAGCATTTCGGTCAGGTCCTGTCCTGCCGAAAAGGCCTTGTCACCACTCCCCGTCAGCACGACAACCGCGACGCTGTCGTCGGCCTCTGCCGCTGTTAGCGCCTCGCGTATGCCGGCGAATACGGGATTGTTCATCGCGTTCAACGCGTCCGGTCGGTCGATTCGCACTATGCGAACGCGGCCTTCGTTCTTGATTTCGATTGTCATTGCACCAGTCTAGCTGCAATTTGCGGCGCAAAACCAGCACGACAGTCAAAGTATAGAGGCGTATGGTTTTAGCAAGACAAATGAAGGGCGACTATCAGCGATCAATCCTTGTACGAAAAGCTAGCCGCATCCACGGGTGGACCCATGTACTACGCGGGCCGGGACATGAAGCTTTCCCATGAAGGCATGAACATCAGTGAGTCAGACTGGGACGTGTTCATCGGCCATGCCGTTGACACCATGGGCGCGCTGAACATTCCGGAAGCCGAACAGGGCGAGATTGCGTCCTTCGTGACCTCTCTAAAACAGGACATCGTGGAATCCTGATTTTCCAGGCAAATTGCGTCAAGCTCGCTGCGCGCCCGGGTCAGTTAGACTTCGCGCCATGGCATTCAACGACAACATCAAAAGGTATGGATTCTCAAGGTCAGTCGGCGCATGGGGGCTGCGCAAACTGGAACGTCACCTGGGCTTACATATCTGGGTTATAGATCTGCGGCCCACCGACTCAGCCTACAAGATCCCTGAAGAGCACGCCGCGCAATTCACATTCAAGCGCCTCACTCTCAACGAAGCCGTGGCGTCCTCTGCGAACGAGCAACTTGGAATGAGCGCCGATTTCGTGCGCGACGCCTTCTCACGGAGCGACGTTTGTCTGGGCGTGTTACATGGCGACAAACTCGTCGCCTATGCCTGGCGCACGTTCAAACGCGCGCCTGTTACCAATGACCTGTGGATTCGACTGTGCAGAGATGACGTACGCTACGGGTACAAGGCTTATGTCCTACCTGAATATCGAGGTATGCAGCTGTACCAATCCGTAACCCAGTTTTACGAACACGAATTCGCCGCAATGGGCATCAACAATGCTGTCGGATATACCGCATTGAACAACCTGCCCTCTATGCGCAGCCGAACAACCTACAGCACTCAAGTAAAAATCGGGTATGCTGGATTTCTCAAGCTTGGCGCTCGATATTGGACATTTCGAACGCCAGGCGTCCGTGCCTACTTGGCGTTTGATCGGTCGAGGTAATTCATGGCTGAAGTAACGGTTCGAGAACTCTATACATACCCCGTCAAAGGCTGCGGTGGGGGTCCCGTGCAGGAACTTGTGTTGACTGAACAGGGCATCGAGGGCGACCGCGAATACTCATTCGTCGATGAAGACGGCAAGCTTGTCGATCAAAAAGAGACACCGATTCTGGCATCCATCAGTGCTGAACTGACAGAAGGTGAGCTCGTGCTGCGGCACGCTAGCCAAGGGCTGTACAAGCATCAACCGCGCTCGAAGGGCAAGTCGGTCCCAGCGACATGGGTGATTGATCAGTTTGAAGGCATTGACCAGGGCGAAGAGGTCGCAGCGTGGGTATCTGGCATCATCGACAAGAACGTTCGCCTGATACGCGCGGACAAGCCTTGGACGGTGAATTTTCCTGTCCCCAGCATGAAGCGTGTACACGGTAAGCCCAAGCAGAAGTTCACGGGTGCGACCGATGTCTCACTGACGAATCTCGCTTCATTAGAAGCGTTGAACCGCAATCTGGATGTACCCATTGGAATGGACCGCTTTCGGACCAACCTTGTTGTCGATGGCATCGCGGCATACGCAGAAGACGATATGGATCTGGTTGGCAACGAGACGGTTGAGATCATGCAGGTTACCCCAGCCGAACGCTGCGAGATCATCACTACAGATCAGATCACCGGTGAACGACCAAAAAACAACATTCTGAAGGTCTTAGGCCAGACTCGCTACAAGACCATAGATCGATACGGTACGGGCTTGTTGTTTGGCAACTATATGCGGGTGTCGAAGCCCGGCATTCTGCGGATTGGCGATGTTCTCGCCTTGAGAGACATGACCGAAAAAGAACGACTGGCGGCTGAGGGCTAAGTCGACAGACAGTGCGAAGAGTTCGCGAACGCTAAGATTGGGTCGGTTTCAGTTCTGAAGCTCGGGATATGCGTCGGCCATCCAGGATTTACCGATCGCTTTGGCCGGCAGGTCGAGGCCCAATCCGGGCACCTCGAGACCAATCCACGCTGTGAACGAGTTGCTGTTAGGTCCCGGCCACATCACGTACTCATCTGCAAATGGGTAGCTGAGTGCGGCGGCGTGAACTGCGTCGATGACGTCTTCGGCTGCCGCACCTCGGTGATCGAGTAGCAGAACAGGCTCCGACCCAAACCAGTTGCCGTCCGGGTTATCGTTCGAGATGCTCACTACCGGCAAACCCCTTCGCTGGCGCCAACCGATCACCTGGTATTTTGTGTAGCGCTCCGCGTTCACGCCCTTCACGGCAATCCAGGTGTGGATAGCAAAACGTCCTCGCACGCCCCAGACGTCAGCGCCATAGACTTGGACCACCGCGTCCGGGTGTAGCGCCGGATCAGGGGCCGACGCGGGCCCGACACTCTTCGGTTTGAGCGCCCACGAGGCAGTAGTCAGCACCATGGTGCCGATAGCGAGTGTAGCGAGGACGAACATGGCAAGCCTTTTCACGAGCCCTGCGGTAACGTTGCGTAAAGGCGAGCATACACGAGCATTGCCCTCAGCGTACGACCTGGCGCCTGCTCGTTACAGAAAAAAGCCAACCCAACATAGACCGCGTCACACAATCACTAATGATCATGCGCCTGAACGAATCCGATCAGGCTTCAACGTCATCAGTGCCAAGGCTTCGTCTGACTGTGTCCACAGATCCAGCGTCGCTTTGAGTTTCGGGTCTGACAAATCCCAATACCTGGGACCCATTCTCGCGATCACATCAGACGTTCCACCATCGCTCACCTCCACCACGCCATCGAATGAGACCCAACCCTCCGGCTCGCCCATGTGATTAGTTACCAGAACAGAGACACGGGGATCTTGTTCAATTCGTCGTAGTTTCAAGCTGCCCTTAGCGGCGAACATGCGAACCACGGCGCCGTCCCAATCGAACCAAACAGGAACGCCAATGGGGGAATTATCCTCCCGGTTGGTTATGAGAATCGCCAAGCGGGGCTCAGCCAGGAATTCTTCACGCTCTTCATCGGACTTAAATCTAGCTGACATAGGGTGTCTCCGGTTTGCTATCTAGCAAGCGAACGGCTTTCATCTGATTGAACCGAGCAATCAGGTCGTTTGGTGTCAAGTCTTCGACAGAGTCATACGCCACTTGGAATCCAGGGTACTCCTGATAGAAGCCGCCAACGACTTCTGTCATGTCATAGTGCAGCGGCTTTCCTTTGTGGGTCGATTTAATGCCATCCACATAGACGGCAAGATTGAGCAGATCCATGGCCCACGCTCGAAAGCGCTCAAACTCAACTTCGCTGAGGCTATCGGGATCAGAACGTCCACGCAAAACGATGTCGGTAAACTCACCGTCAGCGCTCAGCCTGGTATTAATGCTCATTATTCCTTCATTGATCGTCGACGAATTAGCCTCCTGCAGGTTTCTGTTGTTCTGACGAATTTGCGCGCTCAGATAAATCAGCGTCGCAACTACCGCGGCCGCACCCGCCAACTCCCCGATTGCTCCAATCGCCTCCCACTCCATATCAGTCTCCCGTACATGCGAATTTTTCTACCAGTAGCCTTACTCGGTAATGGAGCCTACGTTATCTTCCCAGTTCACGCCGTCAAACGGTGTAACCCGCAGAAAATCCATCCCAACATCCAGGCAACGCGCATTTACATCGTAGCTACCTGGGTGTGAGCGAGGTCTGCTGAATGGGTGAATGCCGCACGTCTTGCAGAATCGGTGTTCCGCTGTCTGGGTGTTGAATCGGTAGGTTGAAAGGTTGTCCTCTCCTTGCAACAGGAGAAAATCCTTCGCGTCCGCTATCAGGTTTATAAACCCCTTCTTCGAGCAGATCGAGCAGTTGCACTCAATCGCCTGGGGCGTTTCGATTCGGACCTTAAAGCGGACACTCCCGCAATGACATCCGCCTTCGTACCATTGTTCTGGGTCCCCAAGCGTCATGTCTCACCTACTATTTCTTCAAAGCTAAACTCTTCGCCTTGCTCAAACGCCAGCGCATTCCCGTCAACGATATGCGCGGCCCCCTGCAAACATTCCATCAGCGACGGGTGCGGCATGATGGAAGTGAGCAGGTAGGTGTACGGCAGTTGACGTTCAATCAGGAGTGACGCAGCCGCCACCAGCGAGTCTGCGTCGCGACCGATGCACCGCACACCCAGGATTCGATCGTCACCTTCAGGACCCACAATCAGTTTCACAAACCCCAGCGGCGCTCCCATCGCATGAGCACGATGATTACGCCCATAAGGGTACTTGCCAACCCGCACGGCACCGTGCCGCTCAACACCAACAGTTTCTGACGCCCCCGCTCCCGCGATCATGGGCAACGTAAAGATGACATATGGCACATGGTCCAGCGACTGAACGGACTCGTCTCCAAGGATGTGTTCCGCAGCGCAACGGCCCTCCGCCTGCGCGACGTGAACCAAGGCCATATCAACGGGCGAGGCTCGCAAGCCAACGTCTCCAACAGCGTATATGTGGGGCACGCTTGTTTGCATCATCTGAGAGGTCACCACGTAACCACGATCGTCCGTTTCGACACCGATAGACGCCAGGTTCAAGCCATCGGTACAAGGCGTGCGGCCTATCGCCAACAAGACCGCATCGCTCTCAATTTGCACGCCGTCCGACAAGGTTGTGCAGACAGCGCCATCGGCGACCTGCAGCGAGTCCAAGCGAGTGGAGGCCATCACGTCCACGCCTGTCACCGTCATGGCTTTGGCCAAAAACTCGCTGACGTCGGGGTCCTCGTTGGCCATGATTCGATCTGCCGTGTCTAGCAGACACACTTTGGTCCCGAGCGTGGCGAATATGCCTGCAAACTCGCACCCGATAACGCCACCCCCGACGACGACCAGTGATTGCGGAAGCGCCGGCAACTGCATCACCTCGTCACTGGTGACGATGTGGCGCCCATCGATTTCGACCCCCGGAAGCGAGCGCGGCGTGGTTCCGGTAGCAATGATGATGTGTTTCGCGCGAACCTGTTCGGAACCGATTTCGACCGTGTGATCGTCGATGAACGCTCCGTGCCCGTTTAGCACTTGCACGCCGAGCCTTTGCATTCTGTCGCTGAGGGTTCGGTCCAAACCAGTCGATGCGCGTTCGACACCTTGCTGAACCTGCGTCCAGGAGGGCGGCGCAACATCTCCGAAAACCTCAGGTCGGAGATGGCCCTGTAGGTAGTGACGGGCGATTTCAAATTCCGACTTCGACTTGAAAGCGCCCTCGATGCCATAGCCCATCAGCGGCCCCGAGTTGGCAACGACCACGTTGTGACCCTTTAGCCCAAGGGCCGCGGCCGCGGCCAAACCACCCGGGCCGCCACCGATTACACATACGTCCGCATCGATCATCGAGGCTCTCCAGTTTGGATTTTTGGTCTCGTGCAGCTTCGAATTGTACAGTCCGATCGGCCTGCCACAGAAGCCACGTTACATTGGACTTCGCGCATCAGTCCTCACAGTCGCACGTCTCGAGTGATCAGCGATCTACGTCTGCATTGGCCCCAGAATAAGTCACTAACAATCCTCACGATTCGGGTCGCTGGGCGGCGGGTTTCGGCCA
>Ga0315336_1007500_pt1 | contig 10393 bp, 10 predicted proteins | sample ASW5metaG_FD_204512 | JGI IMG/M metagenome (GOLD analysis project Ga0315336, IMG submission 204512) | Ammonia-oxidizing marine archaeal communities from Monterey Bay, California, United States - ASW #5 | ecosystem: Environmental > Aquatic > Marine > Intertidal zone | place: USA: California... | reverse complement strand
CTTTATGTCAAAATGTGATCGACCACAGCCGCTCGCACAAATTTGCCAAACACAAAGATTTCCAGGATCCTGTTTTTGGTAGCGGAGGAGGGACTCGAACCCCCGACACATGGATTATGATTCCACTGCTCTAACCACCTGAGCTACTCCGCCAACCGGTTCCGGCGATCATCACAATCGCTACAAAACTCTCTCTGGACGGCGGCGCTATAGTCATAGCCTTCGGTCTGGTCAACAAGCTGAAGCGAGAAATACGCTAAAACTTGCACGGCCAATACGATCCGCGCTAACAGCGCTTTTCAGGCCGATATGTGGCACCAAGGGGCAGATATGAAGACATTTTATGACATATTGATTGTTGGCGCTGGCCATGCAGGCGCGCAAGCGGCCATCGCATTGCGCCAGAAGAAGTTTGAAGGCTCTATCGCCTTGGTCGGAAACGAGAAATATCCGCCCTATGAGCGACCGCCGCTTTCCAAGGAATATCTCGCCGGAGAGAAGCCGTTTGAGCGGATTTTGTTGCGGCCCGAAAGCTTCTGGGTCGAGCGCGAGATCGATTTGCTCACCGGCCGGAGAGTGTCCAAACTGGATCCGATCGGCAAGACAGTGACTTTGGCTTCCGACGATGAAATCGGCTATGGCAAGCTGATCTGGGCAACCGGCGGTTCTCCGCGCATGCTCGATTGTCCGGGCAGCCAGGCGCGCAACATTCACGCCGTTCGCTCCCGCGCCGATGTCGACAAGATAATGGCTGCTTTGCCGACGGTAAAGAAGGTCGTAGTCGTTGGCGGCGGTTATATCGGACTGGAAGCAGCAGCTGTGCTGACCAAATTGGGCAAGCAGGTGACGATCGTCGAATCGCTTGACCGGGTGCTATCCCGCGTGGCCGGCGAACCACTGTCCAGATTTTACGAGGAAGAACATCGCCGTCAGGGCGTCACCATAGAGCTGGAAGCCACCGTTGCGGGTTTTGAAACGGGTGACGATGGCATTGCCACCGCCGTGACACTCGCTGACGGACGGAGTCTGGAGGCGGATATGTTCGTCGTCGGTATCGGCATCATTCCCGAAACCGGCCCGCTCGTGGCGGCAGGCGCGGCGACCGGCAATGGCGTTGACGTCGATCAACATTGCCGCACCAGTCTGGAAGATGTCTATGCGATCGGCGACTGCGCTGCGCACAGCAATGCCTATGCAGACGGCGCGATGATCCGGCTCGAGTCGGTCCAGAATGCCAATGACCAGGCAAAAGTGGCCGCGCTCGATATCCTCGGTGAAGAAACCGAATATGATGCCGTGCCGTGGTTCTGGTCGAACCAATATGACTTGCGGTTGCAAACCGTCGGCCTCTCGACCGGCCATGACAGCCATGTCGTCCGCGGCGATCCTGATTCGCGCAGTTTTTCGGTAATCTATTATCGCGACGGCAAGGTTGTCGCGCTCGATTGCGTCAACGCCACCAAGGATTATGTGCAGGGGCGCAAGGCCGTTGTCGAGGGGTTGAACCTGGACAAAAACGAACTGGTCAATACGGAAATCCCGATCAAGGAAGTTGGCGTCCGCTAACGCCCGCGAAAGGGCCAGCTACCGATATCCTGCCAGGGACCGTCGACATAATAATGCAGCCCGATTCCGTGGATGGTAAAGTCACGCGGTTCAAACTCGTCTGACAGCTCTTCAAAAAGACGCTGAGCCTCCCTCGGGATCACCTTGTTCTGCACAGTGATGTGCAGCCTTGGCGTCTGTTGATCCTGCGCTACGAGCAGCCCGTCGAACCGGTCTGCCAGGTCCATCCGCAGCGATAGCAATTCCGGCGCGTGCAGTTGATAGGCCACGCCGCGTCCGAGATGGATCAAACCCGACAATCTGGCTTCCGGTTTCGGCAAGCTGCCGGTCAGGTCGATGACGGCAGACCTGATTTCATCCAGCGCCTGTGGCGGCAGATGGTGGAATAATGTGATATGGGCATCCACGACGTTCCGCTCAGGCGGGAAATAGCATTTGCGCAAGCCATTGGCCCAGGCGAATTCCGCCTTACCCATTTGCGCCGTCATGATGATGGGTCTGTTCAGGCGTTCCATGGAGCCATGCTATCGCACAATGTAAAACCGCGAGCAATTTCTTGCTCGCGGTTCCATTTGCATAAGCTGAAAAAGCTCAGGCTTTATTGTTGTCCAGCCACTCCAGCAGCTTTTCAGGGGTCGATTCGACATAAGGGTCGTTGTCGACGCCATCATCGTTGATACCGGGTTCTTCGAACCAGGCGCTGACGACACCGTCGTCGGCGATCATCGAATAGCGCCAGCTGCGATCACCAAAACCGAGATGGTTTTTCTTGATCAACATGCCCATGCGGCGGGTGAAGTCCCCCGAGCCGTCTGGCAGCAATTTGACTTTTTCGAGACCGAGGGACTTGCCCCACTGGTACATTACGAAAGCGTCATTGACCGAGATGCAATAGACTTCGTCAACGCCGCGAGCTTTGAATTCATCATAGAGGCGTTCAAAAGCGGGGCACTGCTCGTTCGAACAGGTGGGGGTAAATGCGCCCGGCAGGGAAAAGACAGCGATGCGTTTGCCAGCGAACAGGTCCTTGGTGTTCACATCAAGCCAGGTAAAGGGGTTTTCGCCGTCGACCGATTCGTCACGAACGCGGGTTTTCAGGGTAACTTCAGGGATATTTCTACCGATCATTATAGACTCCATTGGTTTTAGATAGCGCCCGTTACCATCGAAGTTTTCAGAGGTTAAATTAATTTATTCCACTCCTCTGATTGATATAATCACTTAAGGACTATTGGTGACGCCAATCACCCTGCTGGCTTGGGGCCATCAATATATTCCGGATTTTTTTTTCAGGACTATTCAGTATATTGCGACGGCAAAAATCCGGGACATTCTTTTGATCGGTCATTCTCCTTGATTGGAAACGACGGGAACTGCACAATGCGGTAGCTACGGGAGGATGAAATGACAGGTCAGGCAAAACCACCAATCTGGTTCTGGATAATCGGCGTTATTGCGCTGCTCTGGAATATCATGGGCCTCGGCGCCTATTTTCAGCAATTCATGATGAGCGCAGAGTCTTTCGCAGCGCTCCGTCCGGAACAGCAGCAAATGCTCGTAAGTCAGCCTTTCTGGCTGACCGGCGCTTTTGCTACCGCGGTATTTGCGGGATTTGTCGGTTCCATTGCGCTGCTTTTGCGAAAGCGCATTGCTGTCCGACTATTTCTATTATCGATGATCGCCGTTTTCATCCAGTTCGGCGGGCTCCTCCTGGCTTTCGACTATGCCAATGTGCTGATCGGCGGCGAGTGGCTCATGCCGATTCTGGTCCCGGTTATCGCAGTCGGGCTGTACCTCTATGCTCGCAGGTCTGAACAGAATCGAATCCTCACCTAAGTCGAAGTACTGAACGGCGTGAAATCTGTATCTTCATCATAGATATCGATACCCTCGCGCCGTTTGAGCCATCCGACCACCAAATAGGTCACCGGAGTCAGCACCGCCTCCCACAGCACTTTCAGCGCCCAGTTTGTCACCATCACGGTAAACACCACCGAAGGCTCCCAAAAGCCCCAGAATGCCAGTGGATAGAAGATCAGGCTATCGACACCCTGCCCCACCACCGTCGAACCAATCGTCCGGCTCCACAAGGCCTTGCCCTGCGTCCAGACCTTCATCCGCGCCATCACATAGCTGTTCACAAATTCACCGGCCCAGAAAGCCACAATCGAAGCCGCAACGATGCGCGGAACTTGGCCGAAGACGCTCTCGTAAGCCGCCTGCCCTTCCCAGCCATCTGCCGGCGGCAATGACACCACCACCCAGCTCATGAAGGCCATGAACAGCAGCGCGGCAAAACCGGCCCAGATCACCCGCCGCGCCCGCGCATAGCCATAGACCTCGGTCAGCACGTCGCCGATCACATAGCCGAGCGGAAAGAATAATATCCCCGCACCATATATCCACTGCTCGCCGCTGATCATGATGAAGGTCGGCTTGGCCGCGCCGATAACATTGGACAGCAACAGCACGGTTACAAAGGCCGCCATCACGAAATCATAATAGCGGAACCGGTGGCCGGACTGGCGGGAAGCGGAGGTGCGGACGATGGGACTGTCAGTCATCGGTGGACCTTAGCCCAGGCGCGGGACAATTCAACATTTATGGCGGCCGATGCACATCACGGTTTGCAGCCGGTCAAAAGATGGCTAAAGCCCATGCCAATGACGCGCCCGTAGCTCATCTGGATAGAGCGCGAGACTTCTAATCTTGAGGCAGCAGGTTCGAGTCCTGCCGGGCGCACCATCATTTTGCTAGGGCCGAGCGGTCAATGACGGGCACGAATCCTGTCCGAGCGAATCCGATCGTAATTCGTTCAGCTAAATCCTTCGCCAACTGTCAGCAACCGCCCCAGTGTAGGTCGTTAGGGGTTCAAATACATTTTCCTGATTGCAGTCACTTCACAGCTGGTTACATTGACGAAATGGACAGCAATATTTCTACAATTTTTCTGCCTGGTGCGGGCGGTAGCGCAGAGTTTTGGAAGCCCGTCGCTGATCGAACAGAATTGCCCGGGATATTTATTGGGTGGCCCGGGCTCGGCAATGAACCTCATGACCCCAATGTGGCCGGGATTGACGATTTGGTCGGCCTTGTGCTCAATCAAATGGATAAGCCGGTGAACATTGTTGCTCAATCTATGGGCGGCGTAGTGGCCGTAAAGGTAGCTTTAGCAGCTCCTAAAATGGTGAACCGTCTTGTTCTAGCCGTGACTTCAGGCGGCTTGCCTGTAGCAGAGCTTGGTGGATCGAATTGGCGATCCAACTATCGGAAATCATTTCCACAAGCTGCAAATTGGATTGCGGAGCCAGTCGCTGACCTTTCCAACCAGATCCGTACTATTGAATCGCCTACTCTATTATTATGGGGTGACAATGACCCGATCAGCCCCGTTGCGGTAGGTCAACGTCTAGAAACGCTTTTTCCATATGCAAAACTAAATGTGCTGGGCGGAGCCGATCATGATTTGGCGCTAACGCACACAGAATTCGTTGCAGAAATAATACAACAACATCTTATGGCAGCTTAATAGGCATTTTGCTAACAATCAGACAGTCTCAAAGCCACCCACGTGTTGCCGTTCTAGCGCGCGCAAAGGCTATTCGTTGTCCTGCCGTTTTCAGGAGCGATCGAACGCCTTAGCCAAGGCGGCATCTGGGCGCAAAGACAACGATCCTGGGATCGATAGACCGAAACACTCCCGTGATCCGAATGAACATCTTTGGCGTCTATGACGCACCATCATTCGCTATTTCTTGAAACCGCGCTGGACCGCTTCCATCGGTTCCGATGTTACCGGATAGCCGATACCTTCCGGGATACACAAATGGACTTCTTCGCCGCGTTTCTCGATATTGGGAGAGACCATCACCGACGGGTGGTCCTTTACATGAGCCGCAGCCTCGTCAAACGAGCCGAATTGCGCCAGCCGTTCCAGATTGCGCTTGGTCGGAAAGATGATTTTCACCTCGCCGGCTTCGGCGCGATCCAGCACGGATTGGGCATTGCCCCAGAACAGATTATAATTCTCGGTTTCGTCGACCGTGGCCAGAGCCTGGTGGTCATCGTGCGAGATCATGTAGAATCGCGTATCAAACACGCGCTTTTCCGCAAAGGGCGGGCACCAGCGCGAGAAGGGTATCAGTTTTTCCAGTTCCAGCTGCCAGTCAAACTGGTTGCAGATATCGGCGAGGACGGTGCCCTTGTGAAGCGCATCCCGGGCTTCCAGAACGCGTTTGGCATCCAGATCGCCCTCCACCGCGACCGCAATCCCGGTTTCCTCGATCGATTCCCGGACTGCGGCGATTCGGGCGCCATATTCGTCAAAATCATCATGGCCGAGCGCCTTTGCATATTCAAAGTCCGCGTCATCGATCCGGCCACCGGGGAATACTGCGGCTCCGGCAGCAAAGACCATTTTGGCCGAGCGTTCCACCATCAGCAGATCGGGTGCGCTCTGCCCCGGCTGATCGCGAAATATCACCAGCGTTGAGGCGGGAATCGGTTTGGGCATCGGCTTGCCGGTGATTGCATCCATCGCGGGTGCTGCGCTGTCGGTCTTTGGTTTGTTCATGCTTTCATATGAACGGCAAGCGACTGCTTTGCCAAGCCTTTTGATCGTCAGCGGCAGATGCAATCGGATTTGCCAAAAATCGAACAGCGTGGCAGGATCAGGATATGGGAATATTCGAGCTATTGGGATTGGCCGGTAGCGTCAGCCTGATATCAGGCTGGCGGCTTTATCTGACGGTGTTTGTGACCGGCCTCGCCATGCGCCTCGAATGGATCAGCCTGCCGGAAAATCTGCAGATGCTTGATGCCTTTGCCAATCCCTGGGTCCTGGCAATCAGCGCACTCGGCGCGGTGGCCGAATTTTTCGCCGACAAGATTCTCTGGCTCGATTCGATCTGGGACACCATCCACACCGCGATCCGGCCGCTGGGCGGTGCCCTGCTCGCGCTGGCGGTCGTCGATGCCAGCGATCCCGCCTGGCAAGTCATCGTCTTTCTTTTGGGCGGCGGTGCTGCCCTGATGAGCCATAGCGCAAAAGCCGGCGCTCGCGCCCTCGTCAACACCAGTCCGGAGCCGGTCAGTAATGCGGTGGTTTCAACCGGCGAAGATATTGCGACCGGCAGTCTGCTCTTTCTCGCATTCGCGAATCCGGTGGCTGCGCTGATCATCGCATCGGTGATGCTGATCCTCTGTATTTTTCTGGTCTACAAGGGTTTCAAGCTGTGGCGGCAAATGGTGTCCAGCGGCAGCTAACCGCTGGGTTGGCCGTGGCCAACCCAAATATGAAGCGCAAGATACAGAAGGAAAAATGGTCGGGGAGACAGGATTTGAACCTGCGACCCCCTGTACCCAAAACAGGTGCGCTACCAGGCTGCGCCACTCCCCGACGCGCGCTTCCCCTAGGCGGTGCTTTTCGGAAAAGCAAAGGGTTTTTCACGCTTCTTTTTGCCGCCGCTCAGAAGCTGAGCGATTCACGGCTTTGGAAAAAAATATGGTGGGCCCGGAGGGATTCGAACCCCCGACCTAGCCGTTATGAGCGGCCAGCTCTAACCAACTGAGCTACAGGCCCATATGAGCAGCTTTTCCAGGCAGATCTCAATGGGATGGTGCGATAGCGGAAGCTGTAACGATTTGGCAAGACCGATCATCGCAATTCGTGCGATTGGCGGCAATCAGATGCTAGGCGCCTGACGCAGCCGCCATCAACTGGCCGATATCGACGGGTTTCACGTTTCTCGTTTCGAGATGTCCGAGAACCTCGCGCCACCAGTCGTAAAAACCGTCCAGATCCTCCTGTGAGCGCACATAAGGCGTATGACCCGGAGCAAGTGACGGGGAATGAAAAGAGAAAACCAACAGCCGCAAATCATCGTCCAGCGCGACATCAATGGCTTCTTTTGTTTCACGCGCCGATATGCCTTCAGGCGTCAACGGAATGCGCTCCAGCATCTTGCTGCGGGAGAAGACGGCGTTGACCAGCGGGTATTTTTCCATGGCCCCCGCGACCAGGCCCGCCTGTTTGCGCAAAAGGCCCGAATAGACGGTCGTCAGCGGCACTTCGAGGAGCCTGTCGTCGCCATTCCACCAGAAAGGCTCCGGGCCAACGGCGAGAAAGTCAGGACCGCCCTGCCCGCTATAATCAAAGCGCGGCCTGATACTGCTGTCCATGACAAAGCCGTGTTTGATCAGCAGCCCAGTGGTATTCGGCCCGATGCCATAGCGTCCGGCGCGAAAAATCGTCGGCGTGATGCCGATTCTATCGCGAATGGCATCGCGCAAGATGACCAGCTTTTCTTCTTCCAGCTCTTTCGGCAAATTGCCGGCAAAGCTGTTGTGAACATTCACATTCTCTTCGAACGGCGGATTGATCCACGGGTGCAGATGAACGCCGATTTCGGCAGTCTTGTTCTCTGCAACGCTCTTGAGAAATGCAGCGGCCGTGTCGTCCTGGACAATCGCATAGTCGATAAAATAGACCGGCTTGAATGCGTGAGCTTCGGCAAATTCCTGAAATTCCTGCAGCTTGGGAACCGATATGGTCGTGTGGCCATCACGCTGAAACGGGGCGTTCCAGTCAAATTCCTCTTCGGTGTCTATGGAGATCAAAAAGCGTCTGCCGAAATTTTCCGGCCAGATGACGTGGCTATCCGGTCTGTGGATTTTCATCGGATGATGACCCTGTGCAGAAATTTCTGTCACCTCCCTGTTGCCGGCAATCTCGCAAAAACGACAGCTCGAACAGACAGGCTATTCTGATTCCGTTTCCCGAATTTTGATTTTGCTAGTCGTCGCTGCCGGAAGGGTCAAGGCAATGTTATCCGCGTTTATGGTGAGAGAGCCACCGGCTGACTGCGCGAGATTGCGCACCAGACGCAGCGAGAAACCGAGCCCCAGCAGCGAGGATTCACCGACCTCGCCATCAATGCCCTGCGACGGGTCGAGCAATATGCTTTCGGCAACATCCTTGATCCGCGACGGGCGCGAGAGGGTGAACTGGTTGGTCGGCTGCACGCCGATCCGGGTCCGCAATTCACCCTTCAGGATTTCGCCATTTTCGCAGGAAATAATCGCGGCCGACAACAAGCGGGCAAAAATCCGTTCCACCGATTCGCCATCCAGCGCGAACGGTCGAACCGGCTCTGCCTTGCTGATGTTGAGCTCGACCACTTTGCTCTGCGTCAGGCCCTGCAGGCGCTGTGTCATCCGCTCGAACAGCCAGTCGGCCTTGGTGGTACCGCTGGATTCCGGCAATTGCCCCGAATCGACTTTCACGGCGATATCCAGATCTTCAAAACCGGCCAGCAATCGCCGCGCTTCATCCATGATGTTGCGTGCCAGTGACCGATATTCGAAGGAGGCCGGGCCAAAGAGCTGTTGTTCGATAATCTCGCTGAACCCGATGACGGCGTTGAGCGGTGTCCGCAGTTCATGGATCAGTTGTTGCAGCTGTTCACGACGCTCGACGTCTATGCCGCCATGACCGGCATCCTCGGCCATATTGGGCCGCCGCATGACTCCGCGATAGCCCTCGAAACGACCGGTTTCCTCGCTGAAACAGGGTATTGCGCTCATCCGCCAGTCGCCGGCAACAATGGCCGCTCCGCAAAGCCGCATCCGGGCATTTTCCATCGGCATGCGCTGACGGAATGCCGCGGCGCCATAAGCATCGGGACCTGGCCCTTCATCAAAGGCCGGCTGGGCTATGGTAACGCCGACGATAGCCCCTTTTGGCGGCCCCTCAGTCCAGTTGATCGTGCCCGATTCATCGGTTTCAAAGCGGATCGTCTCGAGCGATTCGGCAAAGAAGCCTTTACCGTTGCCTTCATTTTCCGCTGCGCGCGCCATGTCGACCGGGCGGTTCTTCTGATAGTCTGCAATCTTTTCGACCAGCGCACTGATCTGGGATTCGGCCAGCTGTTCGGCGGAATCGGCTGGCTGGTCCGCTGGCGAATCGATCACATCGATCACAGGCATTTCGCTTGGACTATCCTCGGCTGACGATGCCTCTTCTGCAGTCTGCGGGACGGACCGGGCCGGCTGATCATCTACTACCGCGAACCCCTGAGCCCGCAATCGTTGCTGGGCGCGCGGAGAAAGTCTCGGGAACGCGTCCGCGCAGATTTCCGTTGTCAAATCTGCAGCGGTCATCGCTGCATCACAGATCGCGTCGGTATCGGCGGTCAGATAAACCAGCAGAGGAGCGGAGCGCAATCGGCCGTTCAGTGATTGCACCGCGATCAGACGATCCTGTTCGGAAACCCGTTCGTGCAGATCGCGCAACCGGGTCAACCCTGCCTGCACGTCATGATTCGCCAGATCGCCGGGTTTCTGCGCCAGCAGATCGATCACTTGCCGCCATTGCGTAGCGGCGCCAGCGCCTTCGGGCAGGCTCCCCTTGAGCACGGTGGTCAGGCGGTCATCGAAGCGCAATATCAGATCCCGAAAATATGTGGCTTATCCAATTGTTAACTGGGTGATAACCCTTTCGGGCGGCAACTGGAAGGGATGAAAATTTCGCGTCACAATGTGGGACATGGGAGAAAGCGTTGCTTGGTCTGCTTATTATATTATAACGAACAAATGATTCGCGAACGGATATTACATCTCTATGGCTGATACGAACCTGGACGAAATTGACTTGAAAATCCTGCAACGGCTGCAGGATGACGGTCGGATTACCAACGTGGAACTGGCGAACAGCGTTGGTTTGACGGCCCCGCCCTGCCTCCGCCGGATGCGGGCGTTGGAAGACGAGGGAGTGATCAATTCCTATCATGCTGCGATTGATCCGGCCAAAATGGGCTATACGATCACG
>Ga0315336_1007499_pt1 | contig 10394 bp, 9 predicted proteins | sample ASW5metaG_FD_204512 | JGI IMG/M metagenome (GOLD analysis project Ga0315336, IMG submission 204512) | Ammonia-oxidizing marine archaeal communities from Monterey Bay, California, United States - ASW #5 | ecosystem: Environmental > Aquatic > Marine > Intertidal zone | place: USA: California... | reverse complement strand
GGTAAGTGTGAAAAGTACTGTGCCGAATCCAGTAGACGGCGGGAAGTGTTTGAACGCTTCATGCCATTCGAAGCCCACTCCGAACACGAACAATATGCCCATGCCAATCGTGGCAAGCAGCATTTTTTTCGCACCGGATATATCGCCATGCTCGAACGCAGCTTCAGCCTTGTATGCCGAAAGACTACTGAGGAGCAACAGGATAGTTAGGCTAAGACCGAGAACTTGGTCTACATGCTCAGGCGTAGAAGTTCCAACCACGAAGAATCGTGACGAAAGCAACGCTATGAAGAACGATGCATCGGAAACTAGAAACAGCCAAAGCCCGAGTCGGTTGATGTCGAGCGAACTGAATCGGTGGTTTACGTGCTGTGGTACATGTTCTGCCACTGGTTTAGTCCTCTTCCTGATCTGCTTCAGCATCGTTACTCAGAATTCCATCCCAAACTTCGGCGACGTGTTCCCACAGCTGCCCAAAGTGCATGAAGTACTGAATTATTAGCCACGCCTTAGCGAGAGCTACGATGAGCAGCAGCGTGAACAGAAGTATTGAGTCGTCGATTGCAACGGCGACGATGAATTCGAGGACTGTCATGACGGCAAGAGCGCCAATCACAATCCAACCGGTTTTTAGTGTTTGTTGAAGTGTTTTGTGCATCTAATTAGTCACCCTCTGCCGGTGCTGCTTGGTGACCGTGGCCGGGGCCTTCACCTTTTCGCAGTCCATAAACAGCGTGTACGACACTCTCATCGCCGTAGCCATAAGCATCGCCAGTAACAGTTGGGAAGTCTTCGAAGTTCTCAAGAATCGGAGGCGAAGCTGTTTGCCATTCGAGGCTCTTTGCATCCCACGGATTGTCAGGAGCTTTTGGCCCTCGAATCCAAGAATTGACCATGTTGTAGACCCACGGTAGGAACGACAGTCCGAGTCCGATCGCAGCAACTGTTGTCACCATGTTCATAAACTCGAACTCAGGCGGGTATTCAGCCACACGTCGGTTCATTCCAACGGTGCCCGGTACGAACATCGCCAAGAACGTGATGTTGTACAGAATGAACATCAGGCCGAAGTGAACTCGTGCCATATTTTCGTTGTACATGCGCCCTGTGATTTTCGGATACCAGTAGTAGCCAGCGGCAAACGCTCCGAATATCTCACCACCCATGATTGTGTAGTGGAAGTGAGCAACCACGAAGTACGTGTCCTGCAAAGCGATGTCGGTAGCGACGTCGGCCAAGAAGATTCCGGTGAGTCCACCAATCGAGAAGTTGAATACCATCCCGAGTGCGAACAACAGCGGAACTTTGAGCCGAAGTTTGCTTCGCCAAAGCGTCCCAAGCGCCGAGAGGAAGACGACACCGGTTGGAATCGAAATCAACTCAGTAAGAATCATGAACGGACCGTGCAGGCTCTCGCCCATTCCACTTGTGAACAGGTGGTGCGCCCAAACAATGAAGCTTAGGAACACGATGAGCGCGAACGCCCATACAACCCATCTATAAGCGAATATCGGTTTTCTCGCGAAGTGACTGATGATTTCGAGTTCGGCTCCAAACGCAGGCAGGATCATGATGTAGACGGCTGGGTGCGAGTAGAACCAGAACACGTGCTCGTACAACAAAGCGTTACCGCCAGGAGGCGAGAAGAACACCATGTTGAAGATGCGTTCGAAGATGATCATCAGCAGGCCGTAGGCGATCCACTGAGTAGCTGTCAGCGCGATCACTGAGGCTGCTAGTACAGACCACGCGAAGATCGGAAGCCGACCCCACGTCATGCCTGGCGCTCTTTGAGTAATGATCGTCGCTATGAGGTTCATGCCACCAAGAATCGAAGAGATTCCGAATGTCAGGAACGCCAGTTCAAATAACAAACCACCTAATGGAGTTTGTGTGGCAAGTGGCGGGTATGCGGTCCAACCTGTGTCGAATCCACCGAATACTGGTGAAAGCAGTAGAAGTACTACAACAGGTGGAACAACCCAGAAGCTAAGGGCGTTGATTCGAGGGAATGCAACGTCTTCAGCACCGATGATGAGCGGAAGAACGTAGTTCGAGAACCCACCCATCATGATTGCCACGGCTACTGCCACCATCATGATTCCGTGAAGGCTCATTGTGGTGTTGTACGTGGTCTTGGTGAATACGTTCTGACCGGCGTCGGCAAGCTCGTATCGCATGAGCATGGCGAGTAGACCCGCCAGCAAGAACACAACAGCAAAAGTTGTGATGTACTGAATACCAATAACTTTGTGATCGGTATTGAATTTTAAGTACCGACCCCAGTTTCCCGTTGGATCGCTATCGGTGGGTTTTCCGAACCATCCTCGGCCCCAAGATTTCCACATACCGACACCCATGAGCCAGCCGATTACGGCAAAGACGTACCCAAGTACGACCATTGGCTCAGTGGCGTCTTCACCGGTCATGCTCGTGATGCCGAGCGAGATGCCCCCACCAATTGCAAAACCGATTGCGGCATAAATAATGCCTCTAACTAACGGCATAAAAGCTGTCATTAATAGATCTCCTAGGCCGCTTCGTCTGCGATCCATTGTTCGAATTCAGCGGGTTCAACCACCTCGATGCGAGTAAACATCAGGGAGTGGTCTTTTCCGCAGAGTTCAGCACATTGGACTCTGAAATTGACATCGTCGTTGAAGTGACCAATTTCGGTGGTGTTGACGTCGAAGTAGGTCGTCAATCCCGGAACCGCGTCGATCTTCATTCGGAAAGCTGGAATCCAGAAGGAGTGAACAACGTCCTGGTCCTCAGCAGTAATGTTGAATCGAATCAACGAATCGTTGGGAAGAATGAGCATTTCATCCTTCGAGAACAATGAAACGTCTCGATCCTCGTATTCGTAAATCCACTGCCAGCGTCGACCAGTGACGTTCACAGTCAGGTCGGGCTCTTCAGCATTGGTTTGACGGAGTTCGATGATGCCTGTGTAGCCGGGGTGAACAATTACCACCAGACACAGAATGGTTGTCCACGCTAGCCAAAACCCAACCCATTTTTTATGGGTGCGAGTAGGTGCCGCGTCTTCAAGTTCGTCGCCACTGGCTCGGAACTTCCAGACGACGTACACGATCATCGTGATAACAAACGTAAAGATAGGGATCGCCATCACCATGAGAAGGATGAAGGCTTCGTCGATGAAATGCCCTTGCTCGGAAGCGGCATCGCCGAATATGCCCAATTGTAGGAAGAATAGTTCGCCAACTATCGTCAACAGCACCCAAATGGCTGCTGCTGTAATTGTGTCTTTGTTCAGAACAAACTCCCTTTAGTATTTGAATCAGAACGGGTCAAAATTCTAGTCCCCGGCAAAATCACGGGGTCGAGATTAGCCAGCACCACAATCCACATATAGGTGCATTAGTACTAGCTGGTGATCGGTATGGAACGTAAATGACGTAGGAATTAGATGAGGCCAGCCCGGGTTCCTAAGGCAACCGCTTCGAGTCGAGATCGACATCCAAGTTTCGTGAGCAGCCTGCTTATGTGGTTGCGTGCAGTAAGCGGCCTAATTTCGAGAATATCGGCGATATCGTTGGTGTTTTTTCCAGCTGCCAGAAGGTTCAACACCTGATCTTCACGAGTCGTGAGCGGTGGAAGCCGGTAGCCTGCCGGTGCGATTCGGGAAGTTGAAGATTTGTTTACCTGTCCGACGGCTTGGAGCGGTGAACCAGCCGAAACACTTTCGACCTTACGTCGATCGGTAACGTCCCTGAACAGATGAAGAATCTCGCGAGTGCCTGAACCTTGAGAGGGCAGGACAATACTCATGTTGATGTTCTTTACTGAGCCATCACCTGTCTTGCATTCGAGGTCAAAATCCTTAGTGGTTCGACCCTTAGCTGCGTTCGACATAACGACACAGCCACGGCTGCACTTCACACGTCCGGGTGTTCCGTTTGCGCAAAGTATTTCGTAACACTTCTTCCCGACCACTTGCTCACTTTGGTAGCCGAATAGCTTTTCGGCAGTGGCGTTCCAAGTGAGTATCTTCTGATCGGGAGATACCGTGAACATTCCATCGGAAGTTCGGAACTCGCCCTGTGCCTGATTTTCAGTGATATTCGCCAAACCCGTAATTCCTCTTCGCAGAATTTGATTCGACCTCTGCTGAGCTATTGATCAGCACGGAGTTCGACCAGTCTGCTTGTTTGAATGGCATCCGGAATTGCCACGCATTTAAGGGAATATATGTCGGTATGGTCTAAAGCCGTGTGAAGATTTCGCGAAATTGGTGCAAATACACCATCACGTAAATCTCACTCAGAAATGTTTTCCGTATGGTGCGTTTTCACCTATGGTGGGGAGTTGATCGCAGCTACTTTTTGTCGGTGCGTCTTTTTTCGACCGGTTAATAGCAAAGTTCTGGGGCTCTATTCGTGTTCAAACGCTCAAACGTTCTTGTCATCTCTGTTCTTGCAGTTTTCACACTGTTCGCAGTTGTTGCGTGCGCAGAGGGCACGGAGAATCCGTTCGCAACCACGACGCCTGTTCCGGTGGGTGAAGATTCTGGTTCTACTGACAAAGAACCGGTCGCATCAGGCCCAGACATTGCAAGTGGTGAGAAAAATTTCGTCGGTCTTGGCTGCAGCGGTTGCCACAAAACCGATTCGAGCAAGCTTGTCGGGCCAGGTCTTGCGGGCATCAGCTCTAAGGGCGATGACTACATCCGAAAGTCGATTACCGACCCAGGCATTGAGCTTGTCGACGGATACGCCAACTTGATGCCAACAACTTTCTCCAAGCTGAAGGCTTCCGACCTCGACGATCTAGTTGCGTACCTCAACACGCTGAACTAGTTCGAATAGAACCGGCGATCAGTTCGCCCAAAGTCTAAAACGAACCTAGCTCAGGTCGACACCAGAGGCTCTGGCAACGGTGTCGAGGTCTTTGTCACCTCGACCGCTGAGCAACAAAAGCACGATCTGGTCTTTTGGCAGCGTTGGAATCCACTTCATCATGTATCCAATGGCATGTGATGGTTCGAGTGCGGGAATGATTCCCTCGGTTCGACTCAAGAACCGGAATCCTGCCAGAGCATCATCGTCAGTCGCCGAAACGTACGTTGCACGCTCCGTGTCTTTTAGATAGCTGTGCTCGGGACCTACTCCCGGGTAATCGAGTCCAGCAGAAATGCTGTGTGCCTCGATTACTTGACCATGCTCGTCTTGTAGCAAGTAGCTCATCGAGCCGTGAAGCACGCCCGGTCGACCTTTGGTCATAGTCGCAGCATGACGCTTGTCGAGACCTTCGCCTGATGCTTCGACACCGATTAGCCCAACGCTTTCGTCTTTTTGGAACCCGGAGAAGATGCCCATGGCATTCGATCCGCCACCAACACACGCAACAACGTAGTCGGGAAGTCGACCTGCCATGTCGATAACCTGCTGGCGGGCTTCGGCTCCGATTACAGCCTGGAAATCACGAACCATTTTTGGGTATGGGTGAGGACCTACTACGCTGCCTATGATGTAGTGGGTAGTCTCAACGTTCGATACCCAATCGCGAATCGCTTCGTTCGTGGCATCTTTGAGCGTTCGGCTTCCCGAAGAAACCGGCTCAACTTTCGCACCCAATTCGCGCATTCGGTAGACGTTTGGAGACTGTCGAGCGATATCGGTGTCGCCCATGTACACGATGCACTCGAGACCCATCTGCGCGCATACGGTTGCAGTTGCAACACCGTGCATTCCGGCTCCGGTTTCAGCGATGATTCGCTTCTTGCCGAGTCGCTTGGCGAGCAGCGCCTGACCGATGGCATTGTTGATCTTGTGAGCACCCGTGTGGTTGAGGTCTTCACGCTTGATGTATATCTGCGTTCCACCAAGCTTTTTGCTGATGTTCTTCGCGTGGTACATCGCCGAAGGTCGACCCACGTAGTGTGTGAGTAGATCTTCGAACTCGGCCCAGAACGAATCGTCTTGCCTTGCTTCGTCGAAAGCGTTTTCCAGTTCGGTGAGAGCCGCCATAAGCGTCTCAGGAACGAACTTGCCGCCGTAAGGACCGAATCGACCCAGTGAATTTGGGAGAGATTCGGAATCGTAATCAGTGTTGGACGAAGTTGATGTCATCGATTAATTCGTTGTGAATAGGAGCAGTCAAAGTTCTGTGACGGCCACCAAATTAGGATCGGATTTTTGAGCGTGAAGCTCGAACTCAAGCTAGGATAGCAGCGGAGAGGGCGGCTAGCTGCGTTTTTGATTCCGTGTGCTTGGCAGGGTTCCACAACAGGAATTAGGCTAAGCGATCTCCTGAATCGTGTAATCAAGTAGTTCAAACCGAGGAAAATCTCACCATTGTCAGAGTCGAAAAATATACGACCCGATTGGGACGACTACATCATGTCGATAGCCGTTGGCGTGAGAGCTCGTGCGAACTGTTTGGGGAGCCAAATTGGCTCGGTGCTGGCTCGGGATGGTCACATCCTTTCGACCGGCTACAACGGCACCCCGCACAAGACTCCCAATTGCGATGAAGGTGGTTGTTCTCGTTGTTCGAACCGAGACGACTATCCCTCGGGCACCGGTTACGACCTCTGCATTTGCGTACATGCTGAACAAAATGCTCTATTGCAGGCAGCTCGATTCGGCATCGCTGTCGAAGGCTCGATGCTCTACACAACTTGGCGCCCTTGCTTTGGCTGTTCGAAAGAAATGCTTCAAGCAGGTGTTGCGGGTATCCGATACGGCGAGGATTGGACGCCCAATTCCGATTTGAAGGACGAGTACGAACGGCTCCAAAGCTATTTTCCTGATGGAGTCGAAAAAGTTGGCTTGCCGAGCGATGCCGATTCGCACACTCGTGGCGTGAAAACCCAGTCATGAAAATCACCAGTGTTGAAACCATTGCATTACGGGACGATGCCGATGGAACTGTAACTTCTTGGAACCCATCGTTTTCCGAGAGCGATGACGGACCTGCCAGTACTGGTGGATACGACCTCACCGTTGTACGAGTCCATACCGACGAAGGAATTAGCGGTATTGGTCAGTGTGAGGCTCCTAGTCTCGTGATCGATGCCATCATTCGATCGTCTCTGGGACTAGAAGCGTTGCTTGTTGGTGAAGACCCAACAGAAGTTCAACGCTTGTGGCAGAAGATGTACAACTCGACCGGCGTATTTGGTCGAAGGGGAGTTGTAATTGGCGCGATTGGCGCGGTGGAAACTGCGCTGTGGGACATCGCAGGTAAAGCCGCTGGAAAGCCGGTCCACAAACTCATATGGCGTTCGTTTACTACTGCTGCTAGCGACACTGAGCCGCTGAAACGAGTCACGCCCTACGCAACGGTGTATCCGCCTGGTGCTAGCTTGGAAGAGCTTGAAGAGCGCCTAACCATTGCTGTGAACAAAGGCGTGAAAGCGGTAAAGATCGAAGAATGGCCGGGGCAGTTCGGTAATGTCGATGTCGAGACCGATGTCGCCGTAATCGAGAAGGCTCGTTCGATAATCGGACCCAAACGTGATCTGATGATCGATGTACAAAATCGGTGGCGTGACGTGGGTCAGGCACTTCGAACTATCGAAACGATAGAACAGTTCAACCCTTACTTCATCGAAGCCCCGCTCCCTGCCGACAACATCGAAGGCTACCGGAGGCTCGCTGAGTCGACCAGCGTCCGAATTGCTGTAGGCGATTGGGGTTTCAGTACGCGCCACGAGTTCGCTGATTTGCTGCGTCGAGGTCGACTGGATGTCGTTCAGCCGAGTTCGGTAAGAGCCGGTGGCATGCACGAAATACTGAACATTGCCGAGGATGCGTATCAATTTGGTGCACTGTGTGTGCCACATACGTGGTGTCATGTGATTGGCGTTGCCGCAGAACTTCATCTCGCTGCGATCACTCCGAATATGCCGTACTTCGAGTTCCCGATAGCGTTTCCAGCATCACCACTCGTTGAGAATCTGCTTCTACCGAACTTCGAGATTGCACCTGACGGAACGATGGAAGTGCCTGACCGACCGGGGCTAGGTTTTGAACTGAACGAGGAAGTGGTTTCTGAATTCAGAGTCGATCCCTACTAGTTCGGTAGAACCCGGCTTGGCGCGGCGTTGGAAGTGAGTTTGAACCACCAATTCGATCCGAAAATGAACGGCTTTCAGGGTAAAAAAATCGGTTAGTTATTTTTAGCCATTTGCTCGAAATTCGATGCTATTTTCCCCTATACGGGCGTAGCATAAGTGTTCGATTTGCACGGATTATGACCATCAGCAGCTGAGCGCATCGCTCGCTGTAGGGAATCCAACAGAAACTACCCATGGATCTTTCGTTCGACAACGCCACATCACGTTCAGCCCGACTGCGTCGTGAGCTACGTAACCCTTCGATGCTGACCATTTTCATCATCATCGTAGTGGTATCGACGGTCATTTTTGCACCGTTCGCACCTGGATGGATTTCGACCACGCAGAATAGTTTCCAGTCGATCGCTGAGCAGAAATCGACTCAAGAATCGAGCATGCTTTCGCTTTCGGCTATCGTTCCGGCTCAGATTTCGCCGTGGCTCGCAACTCAAGCAAATACGATGATCAACGCGGAAGGTCCACTCGATTGGAAGGTCGTATCGTTCCGAACTGGACCGTGCCTTGGCGAAAATCTAGCTCAGCTTCCAGCCGGAAAGTATTCCGAATCTATCGGAGCGACTTGTCAAGAGTTGGATCGAATTCAGCAGCGGTATTCGGGTAATTGTTTCCGAGCTGCTACCTGCATCGTTCCAGAAGTGGCCAAAGAAGAAATCGAAGCCGCTATGGATATAGTTTGGGATGCGTTCTCTGACGCCGGATTCGTTCTTCCATACACCGAGTTCGAACAGGTTATGCCGTAGCTGCCGAACACGGAATGAACATGAATTTGGGTTCTAGCTCGGCTTATCTAAGCAATTGCTGCCTGCGGCGCTAGAGATTCGGCTAAAGGTAATCCGATTGCTCGAGTCAACCAGCCTCGATTCGCTCGTCTCATCGCTGATTACGAACTTCGCGATCTGAGAGGGTTCCGTAAATTGACCGCTACTCGCCAACAACCTAAAATGTGGGCCTCGATAGAACGAGCGCGTCCGCGCATGCAATCAGCGATCTTTGGCCAGATCGCGAACAGGACTGGATCAAGGTATCCCTTGTCCTCGTCCCCAATGGAAATACAGATATGACTATTTCATCTACTCGTCTAAATATATTGGCGGTATTCGCGCTCGTTGCGATAGCTGCTGGTTTGGCGATGTTCGGAGCCGACTCCGCGTCGGCGAACAGTAACGCCCGTGCGATTGCCGTGACCGGTATCACGTCAGTCGATGGCGAGCCGGTTCTTGTCAGCATTATCGCTGCGGTGACTGAAGGCAAATCAGATCAGGCTGTAGCCGCAGCTGCACTCAAAGGTGCCAACGCCAGAGCAATTACGGCTCAAGAATTTTCTGCGATAGACATTACGTGGGATCAGTTCTTGGATTCTGATGAGACAAACGACTACGTTGTTCAGAGGTATAACCCCAAACGGGAGCCTGCAGGGGCCAAAGCAGCGATTGAAGCGTCACGTACGACATGGACGAACGCACCTTCGTCGTTCGTTTTTGAAGCAGGAATGGTAGATACCGACACATGTCCGTCTTTGGTAGACGAATGTCGGGGTGCACAAACGTTCGACGGCAACAACGATGTTGGTTGGGCGAGGTTAAGCGACCGGAATACTCTCGCTGTCACGTGGTCGGGGACTGAGATTGATGAAGCTGATGTTGCGTTCAACATTCGTTTCAATTGGGAGACCAATGGCGCTGACTACGACATTGAAACCGTTGCTCTTCACGAGTTTGGTCACGTGATTGGATTAGGGCACTCGGTGGCAACTGGTTCGATAATGGAAGCTACATACGCCGGAATGCGACGAACGCTTACGCCAGACGATATCGCTGGCCTGCAGTCGAAGTACGGCACAGGCGAGCCACCGCCGGATCCAACATATGGTTCGATTTCTGGAGTTGTAACAAACGCCGATGGTGGCGGAGTCATTGCAGGTGCTGATGTTTCGCTTGGCACTGGAGAGTCGACAATTACCGCAGCCAATGGCACTTATTCATTCGCTAGCGTTCTTGTGGGTGATAGCTCAGTGACCGTATCTGCTGACGGATTCGTCACTGCGACGGATTCAACTGTCGTTGTTGAAAATAGTGACGTTGTCGTCGACTTTGTTCTTGATGTTCAAACTCAGAGTATGTCGTCTGTTGAATCGATCACCTACAGCGGTTCGGGCGGTAAGAATGGAACAAAGGATCTGAGGGTTACGATTCTTGTACATGGCGATGATGCACCACTGCCCAACGCTACCGTGAGCATTACACTTGAGGCTCCGAGTGCTACATTCACGGGCACAGCGACCACTGGTTCG
>Ga0315336_1007497_pt1 | contig 10396 bp, 11 predicted proteins | sample ASW5metaG_FD_204512 | JGI IMG/M metagenome (GOLD analysis project Ga0315336, IMG submission 204512) | Ammonia-oxidizing marine archaeal communities from Monterey Bay, California, United States - ASW #5 | ecosystem: Environmental > Aquatic > Marine > Intertidal zone | place: USA: California... | reverse complement strand
CTATAAGTAGTCCTGAGACCCTCTGTTGGCTAAAAAGCACCCTTGTGGTCTGGTGCCGGCTTCGCCCACAGCCGGGTTTCAGGACGGGTTGTAAGATGTTCCCTTCGCACGTCGATGTAATGCGTTGCGGAAAATGCCATCCCGCCTCGAGAAGTGATCCGAAAGCTCTCCGGACGGCAAAGTGGAGCCTGAACGTCGAGTTCCTCAAGCGCAGCCGACCGGGTTTCGGACGATTTGTAGCCATCCCACCATGTCCAAACGAGACAATACCGACAGCTGCGCTGAATTGCTCAAAGCGTGGCTCGCTCGCCGAGCATCCGCCGAAACGCTGGCATGGCTGGATGCGCAGCTCGTCAAGATTTCGACCGGCGACAAACGAGCGTTGTTTGTTGCGTTCGGCGTTGCTCCCCGCAAGACGGGCAAAGATGACCTTTCGCTTTCAGACGACGAGATGGCCTCCGCGAGCGAAACTCGGCCGGGCTGGACGCCCCAGCAGTGGACCGTCGATCAAGCCGCCCGAACGCTGCTCGTGCTCTCATTTCCGGCGGATGACGCACAAGCGTACGTTGCCACGTTAGACGAGCTGTTTCGAGCCGGTGAAGTCAGCGAGCTGGTCGCTTTGTACCAAGCGTTGCCACTACTTCCTCATCCGGAATCGCACGTGTGGCGGACGACGGAGGGCATTCGAACGAATATCAAGGCGGTCTTCTGCGCAGTGGTGCACGACAACCCGTATCCATCGGAGCAACTCGACGAAGAGAGATGGAACCAGATGGTGCTCAAATGCCTGTTCGTTGGTGCGGCGCTCGACCCGGTCATCGGTTTGGACGAACGTTCGAACCCCGAGTTGGCCCGGATGCTTGTCGATTTTGCCCACGAGCGTTGGGCGGCGAGCCGCGACGTTTGCCCGGAATTATGGCGGCCGGTCGGCTTGCACGCCGATCAGACAGCGCTGGCCGACTTGAAGCGCGCGCTTGATGACGGCACGCCGATCGAGCGGCAAGCGGTGGCTTTGGCGCTCGCGAGTTGCCCACAGCCCGAGGCCAAGAACATTCTATCCGCCGCGCCCGAGCTGGTTGAACAAATACAAAGCGGAGAGATCACGTGGTCGGGCGTCGCCGCCGATTGCTACGGATCCTGAGAAAAGAGAGCCCTATGAAATTCATCGACCCGCACATCCACGTTACGTCGCGGACGACCGACGACTACGAAGCCCTCGCCGCCGCCGGCGTCGTCGCGATCATCGAGCCCGCCTTCTGGTTAGGGCAGCCGCGCACCGCCGTCGGTAGCTTTCAAGATTACTTTTCGAGCCTCGTCGGTTTCGAGCGGTTTCGGGCGGCTCAGTTCGGCATCAGGCACTATTGCACGATCGGTTTGAATTCGAAGGAGGCCAACGACGAGCCTCTCGCCGAGCAGGTCATCGAGCTGTTGCCGTTGTATCTCTCGAAACAGGGCGTCGTCGCTGTGGGCGAGATCGGTTACGACGATATGACGCCGGCTGAGGATCGATTCTTCCGCGTGCAACTCGATCTCGCCAAAGAGGTCGAGCTGCCCGTCATGATCCACACGCCACACCGCAACAAGAAGCAGGGGACGAGTCGCAGCATGGATGTCTGCGAGGAGCACGGTTTGCTGCCGCACATGGTGGTCGTCGATCACAACAACGAAGAGACCGTCAAGGAAACGCTCGACCGAGGATATTGGGCCGCCTTTTCGATCTACCCCAAGACCAAGATGGGTAAGGAGCGAATGGCCGATATCGTCCAGAAGTACGGCTCCGAGCGGATCATTGTCAACTCGGCCGCTGATTGGGGAGTTTCCGATCCGCTTTCCGTTCCCAAGACGGCCCAGCTTATGTTGGATCGGGGCATTGCCGAAGCCGACGTGACAGCCGTCTGCTACGAGAACGCATTAGCCGCCTATGGCCAGAGCGGGCAGATGAATGAAGAAGACTGGCTGAATCCTCCCGCCATCGATCAACGAACGCTGTTCGAAGGTAGCAGCGTCTTACGCGGTGGCCAAGAGCCGAAAGTCGATCAGGCCGATTGATGCTGTGCTCGCGTCGCGTCGGCGTGATGCGGCGCGTCAATCGCGCGAGATAAGGTCGGGGCCCTTGCCGGCGCGTTTTTCGTAATAGCCGTCGCCGGACTTCACGTACTTCGTGAAGCCGAGTTCCCCGAGCCGCTTGTCGTCATTGACCGCTTGGTTCATCGCCCGCTCGGTGTACTTCGAGGCGACGTGGGCGCTGGTAATCACGCGACGAACGGGTTCCCCGGTCTCCGGATGTTCGGTCAAAGCCGGCTCGTCCATTTTCTGCATGACCTCGAACCGGTCACCCGGCTTATCGCCGGCGCAGACGACTTCATAGACGTAGATTGGCATCGTTTTCAAGCTGACTTGCGTATTCGACGCAGTAGGGCGTGTAGGGCAGGGCATTGAGGCGTGCTTTGGGGATCTTAGCGCCGCTCCCAATACAAATCCCATACGATCGGTCGTCGATCCTCTTAAGCGCTGCGTGGATCAGCTCAAGAGTTTCTTCTTCGCCGTGCGCCAAACTGACCGTGAGCAGTTGGTCGAAATTCTCGTTGCCGGCATCGGCTTCGTCGCCCGTTCCGTGGCTTGACTCGCTACCGAGCGAACCGTCGACGAGGGAGTCAACGTTTCCCTGGAGGCGATCGCGGAGCTTCAACAGCCGTTTCTTGTAAACGTTTAACTCAGTCGACCTCATGTTTTGTTCTCCAAACCAGCCGCAGCAAAACGAATCTCAAGTAGACGTCACATGGTCGGGGAAGGACCGAGTGGACGTTTGCGTCAGTCTCGTTGAAACCAGTGCCAACGCGCCGCGCTTCCGCAGTTCCTCGCTGCCGAACGATCTTTGATGGAAACTTCAAAGATACCGCAATAGTCAAAACCCGCGCCGGACCTTTGTGCGTTATTCGTCGGAGACGTACGGCATCAGACCCATGAATCGGGCACGCAGCACGGCTTTGCGGACGGCCCGCTGGTACAGTGCGGATGTTCCCGTTCGGCGACGCGGGAGAATGCGACCTTCACGATCGGTAAGTGCACGCAACAACTTCACGTCCTTGAAGTCGACGTACACGGGGCGCGGAATTACGCCGCTGGGACAAAACCGGCATTTCAGCTTTTTCTTGAGCCGGGCGCGCTTCTTTCTGCGCTTCTTGATTTCGGTACGGTTGAGAGTCGCCATCCAGATCGGTGCTCCGTCGACAGGAAACGTTTGTATTGCGTCTAAACGATGATTCGTTGCAGCCCATCGCCGGCTAGCAAACGATTCACCGAACGGGCCAAACACTTAGCCCGTTCATCGGTATTCGGCACGCCTTGAGCACGAGACCAGCTGGCGGTTACCGGCTGCCCGTACGTTAACGACGTAATATTCGCGTAATCCACGCGCGTCCCCGCTCGGCTCGGCGGCCGATTGGACGCATTGAAAACGACTCACGATGTTATTGGGAGCCATCTCAAAATGCAACTGAAGCGGTTCAGTAAGGCGTGGTGGCGGACATCTGGTCGCGGATATGCCTCTGTGGGCGGCGACGCGTGCCTCAACCAGCCATATAGGAAACATAAGTACATTATTCTAGAGCCCTTCCCGAAACCCGATTGTGGACGAATTCGACGCTTGAAAACAAGGGTATTTCTGAGCCAACAGAGGGTTTCAGGACTGATTCTTGTCCCGTAGCGGTGGCGAACACCGAACATTCAGGCGGCGTCCCTGACGACCTTAGTCGTGGGGTACGTCGGGTTGTCGGGACGGGGCACACAATGCAGGAGCCAAAAGCCGGCGGCGACGACCAGAATCGCCGCCAGCATCCAACTGATCGGCAAGTGAATCTGCTGGCTGCTTCCCACGCCGATCGATTGGAGTCGATCAAAGAAATGGGAGAACGTCAGCGTGAGACCGTTATGCAACACATGTAGCAGCATGCCGGGGAATAGGCTCCCGGTTCGCACGCAGACCCACCCGAGTACAACTCCCATGAGCGTGCTTGGCAACAGACGCTCGAGGAACAGCGAGTCCTGAACAACCACGTGGAACAGGCCGAACACGATGGCCGAAGTCAAAATTGCCCCCCGGTCAGAGTAACGGCCTCGCAACGCCCCCATCAAAAAGCCTCGGAAAAAGAACTCCTCACAGACTGCCGGAAGAAGGGCGATCGAGAATAGCTTCAACGCGAGCGGAATTTCGCCGAATTGGGCCAGCAGCGGGAGATCCTGGAATCGCTCGAGCAGCGATTCGATACCGCCTGCCGTCGCCGAGAAGGGCAGCACCGTGATCTCATAGGCGACGGTCCACAGCGACGCGCCCAACAGTGCGGCGGCGAACAGAGCCAATGGGGTGGGGGCCTTCATCAAAAACGCGTCGCGCATGCGTACGCGACCCCACCGCGCGGCGAAGATCGGCAGCATCGTGAACAAAAGCGCCGGAACACCCGCTGAGATCACAAGCCGAGACGACATCGAAAGATCTTCGAATCGTCCCGGAATACTGCTCAACAAAATGAACAGCGGAAAGACGGAGGCCACAATGATGGATGCGACGGTCACGCTGGGTCGCGCACTCTCATGGCCCGGTCGCCGGAACAGATCGGACCACGTTCCTTGGCTTCCGAACAGGACGGCGTCGGTTCCGAAAATACGAGCCGCCACGTTGAGGGCGATTGTCGAATAGACGATCGTCGAGCAGACGGCACTGGCGGCTGAGATGAAACTGGCCGACCCCTCAAAAACATCGCGAGACAGGAGTACGATATTAACGAGCGGAACCACGGTGAGAAGACCGCTCAACTCCAGACCGGGCGTGAGTGCCAAAAGTCCCGGAGCGATCGAGACCATCATCAGAGGAATCAGGTAGGCTTGCGCCTCCTTGAAGCTACGCGCGAAGCTCGTCAGTACGAGCAGCACGGCGGAAAAGAACGCCGCGAATAGAATCATCAGCAGGAAAACCTGCACAATGACGCCGAGATGAGGCCCCGTTGTTCCGAAGAGCAGCGATTCCAGACCAATGCCGTAGACAGTTGCCGTCATCGCCAAAAGATTGACGGTTGCCGTCAGAATGGCAACGGCCACCACTGCTACGTACTTGGCGAACAGCAGACCCATACGGGGCACTGGGGCGGCAATCAATGTTTCAAGCGTACCCCGCTCGCGTTCGCCGGCGGTCAAGTCAATCGCCGGGTAGACCGCTCCGGTGACCGTCATCAGAATCAGGATCAGGGGGATCAGCGTCGACAGAGAATGGGGTGCGTCGTCGGGACGGGCCACCTGCGTCGTCGTCACCGTGGCCGGCGGTGGACGCGATTCACCGAAGCCTCGCAGGCGGTGCCGCAGATACTCGTCGTTCACGGCCTCCAACCGTGCCTCAATGAAGTGCAGTGCTTCGATGCTGGAAATTGAGTCGTCGCGATAAACCAATTCGAACTGGTGGGGCGGAAGATTTGTGAGGGGCAAGTGACCTGCTTGTTCGTCCGCCTCCCAGCGAATGCCCAAATCGGCAATCCCATTTGCCACTTGTCCTTCGAGAATGGCCGTCTGATGATCGTTCTCGTCTTCGTTCTCGTATTTGGGGAAAACCCATGTCAGGCGAGGCGGGCCGGGCGCGCCTGTGTGTTGATCAGCCCCGTCGGGGTTCTCGTCGTCATCGTTGGCCTCTCGCCGAGCGGCCAGCAGATAGTCACCACGTCCAACGTACTCCTCCACGCGGTGACGTTCCTGCTCGTTTGAAATGGCAATGCGATAATGCACGTCGGTGGGAGCCGATAGCTGCGAAATCAAGAACTTTTGGAACGCCACGCTCAATAGCGGGTAGACGAAAAGCGGCATCAGAACGAGCGTGATGATGGTCCGGCGATCGCGAAGAATCTCGCGGAGTTCCTTCAACGACAACCGCATCAACCGTCCCGGTGCCATGCCGCGCTTCGGTCGGCCGACCTCGGCTTCAGCACGGGAAGGTTCTGGATACTGGCTCATGCAGACGCCCTTTCGTCGTCGGACGTCTCCGATTCGCCCAACAACTGTAGAAACATCTCGACCAGTGACGTGCAACCGGTCTCGTCCTGAAGTTGTTTCAGAGTGCCTTCATGCCGCAAACGGCCGCGGTGCAGCAGTCCGAAACGGTCACAGAGCCGCTGTGCCTCATCGAGCCGGTGCGTCGAGACGATGACCGCCTTACCACGACTACGCACATGAGCGATGTAGTCGAAGATGATCTGGCTTCCCACGACGTCCAACCCGAGCGTAGGCTCGTCCAACAACATAATCGGAGGATCGTGGATCAGGGCGCGTGCTAAGTTAACGCGCTGCCGCTGGCCGGTGCTCAGCGTGCCGCAGCGTTGATCTACGAATGGCGACAGATCCAACAGCGCACGCAGATCGTCCAGTCGTTCTCGGGCGTCCTGCGGCCTGACGCCGTACAGATCGGCGAAGAACAGGATCATTTCGCGGGGCGTCAACCATTGGTACAACCCGGCCGTGGCCGAGACGGTTCCGATTCGCCGTTTGACCTCATCGGGATCGTGTGTGGCACGATATCCGTCCACGTCCGCATCGCCTGATGTCGGTTGCAAGAGGCCGAGTATCATACGTAGTGTCGTCGTCTTTCCGGCGCCGTTGGGGCCCAACAAGCCATAGACTTCGCCAGCCTGCACCGAAAAGGAGAGCCTATCGACGGCGACAATCGTACGGGTTGCATCAGAAAAATGCTTCGTCAACTCATGCACGGAAATCATCGCGCAACCTATTTCGGTTTCCCGAGCGGAAAGAGATGCGACAACCGGACTTTGGAAGTGCTAGACCATGTCTCGTTTCGTCGTAGCGGCTTCAGACGCGATTGAAGCTGAAACACGAGCATTTGAGTCGCTTCAGTTTCGTCAAACGCGCTCTAGATCCCATTCGGGACAACTGTGGCGGCTATCGGACGATTTTTGGTCTTTGAAAATCGTCTCTACGCCACCAGAACCCGCTACGCTTATGTCGAACGTGTTCTAGATACCCGGAAGTCGTCGAGCGAACAGCGTATACTGCCGGGTCTCGAAATGTTATTCGGCCTCTTGCAGCATCATACTCTACCGTGGCCGAAAATGCTCTTTCCGGCCGGCGAATGCCCGACGTGAACCTTGCCGTCCTTGACTCGATTTGATCGACGGACGGCAACCCGTCAGGCTGAACGCGGCTGACAGAATTAGCGCGGATGCGAAGAGTGTGCCGGAAGATTCTTTCTCCCAGTGGGACAAGGTTAGGATGAGGGCGAATGAGCAACACGCCCCTCATTCCGGCCTTTTCCGTTGGCAAAGGGAGCAAATTCGAACGTGAAAATACGTTCCGAAAGCGACGACTCCGAACGGCGGGCCTACCAGCTTGACTTCTTCATCCCAGGGATGAAACCTTCGTGTGCCATCTCGCGGAGCATGATTCGAGAGATTTTGAACTTTCGGTAGACGCCTCGGCTACGCCCTGTGATCTGACAAAGCCGGCGAAAACGTGTCGCGCTGGAACTGCGGGGCAGTCGCGCCAGACCGACGTAGTCGCCCTGTTCCTTCAATTCGCGTCGTCGACCCGCGTATTTTTCGACGAGTTTTGCGTTCCGCTTCTGCTTCTCGATTTTTGCCTTCGAGGCCATCCGCACTTCTCCCGAGGAATTTCAGCATTTCAGGCACGACATTAACGCGTATGACCGACGTTCACAAGTGTACTTGCCAAACCCAGCCCGCGTGCCAGGGCCGTGGGAGAAAAACTTTGGAATCCCTACTCCGGCAAGCTGATGGAAACAAGACAGCCGCCAGGGGGCGAGCCCCGGCGGCTGATCTTGAGTGCGAGGCTGGCTATCAGAAACCGAGCCAAGCCAATTGGTACCTGCCCCGCTTGTCCCGGTCAGACGCCGGGGATATCCAGTTTTTCTATCTGGGCGATTCTACGTAACTTTTGCAGCGCTCGGGCTTCCAATTGGCGGATGCGCTCCTTGGTCACGCCGAATTCGTTACCGACCTGTTCGAGCGTCTTTGGCTCGGTGCCCTGACTGAGACCGTAACGGCTGACAATGATGCCCTTCTCGCGTTCGTCAAGCTGTTCGATAATGGTCATGATCGCCTGGTGTTGCTTCTGATTGACCAGTTCCTCCTGGAATTGGTCGCCGCGCTGGTCGGTCGACGCGTGGAAGACCTCTTCTTTTCCCGTGCGAAACCGATCCAATTGCGTATGTTCGGCCGGAATCGAGCGGGCAAAGTTCTTCATAATCGCCCACGTGGCGTATGTCGAGAACTTGTTGCCCTTGGTGTAATCGAACTTCTCGATCGCCCGGATCAGTGACATGTTTCCATCACTGACCATCTCGAAAAAGTTGCTGTTGGGCCGAATGTGACGTTTGGCGATCGAGACAACGAGCCTCAAATTGCTGCGGATCAAAAAATTCTTGATCGCCACGCTCTGGTCGAGCAAGGATTCGATGTCGTCCAGGTCGCGGGCCTTCGGGCGCGTCGCATCAACCTTTTCGCGCCGCTGCCCCGCCTTGAACTTCAAGTAGTTCATCTTTCGGAAGTAGTGCGCTTCCTCCTCCCGTGTCAGAAGCGGGATCGAATACAGGCTGGCAAGATACGGCGGCAGGCCTGGAGGCGCTTTGACGCGCGAGGATCGTTTGTCGACCTCCGGAGGCGGCCCCAAAATGAACGCATCGGCATCACGCCGCCGAAATTCGTCGCTATCCATCAACGCGATCGGCTGGTCGATTAGCCGCTGCGCTCGAACTTCGGTGAAAATGCGGTAGACGCTCGCCTTCGTGCGGCAGAATTGGGCTGCTAAGCGTTCCACGGGGACGCCGCGCTGGTGCAGCCGGTAAATCTCTTTCTTCTGGTCGTCGGTGAGTGGCGATGTTGCGTGGGGGAAGACCGCGTTTTCCGGGTGTTCTTGGTCATAGTTCTTAAGCGTGTAACGGATAGTCTCGGGCGAGCGGCGGAGTTTACGGGCCAGACGCCGGCTGATATCGGCCGGGCAGCCTCCGTAACGAGACAATCGTCGAGCGCGGCGCACGATCTCTTCTCGTTCCCCATCGCTGAGTTGACTGAACTTGCCGCCCCGGGCGACCTCGTCAACGTGCCGCGACACGAATCGCGTTACCGAGGATTCAAGAAATCCGATCCGCTTGCGATTTCCGTACTTGAATCGTCGGCTAACCAGACCACGGTTCCGCCAGCGATCGACCGTTTTTGTCGAGACATTGTACCGCTGGCTGACGTCGTCGACCGTCAACACGGGCTCGCCGGCGCTCTCGATGGAAATGTCGGCACTGTCGGAAAGATCTTCGATGAAGCACCGCAGATCATGGATGGCGTCGGCTCCGCTGAGCACCAGGTCGGGATACATCTCCGGCCGGTAGAGCGTGACGCGCTCGCAGATTTCGCGGTAGTGATAGTCTTTTACGGGATCGAGTTCAGCTAATAGGCTTTCGGCCTTGCTGATCTGCTTGATTCGAACGTCGCGCGGCGCGTAACGCACCTGTTGTTCCTTCAACTGCTTGATTGCGGGATTGCTATAGCGAGACATTTTCATGATTCCTGAACCACGTCCAAAGTCGATACCTGGCACCACCCTGTGGAAGGTCGAGAGGCAAATGCTATTCCGCACCTCGGAGACTCAGTCTTACTTACGTATAATAGAGACGCGTAGACTGCTAAAAAGTTCGTATACGAACGGTTTTTTCCGATTTTGTGACGAATTCTTTGGTGTGTCCACGCACATTTCCGTACTCATCTCAGTCAAATAGGCGGCATAAGTAGCGTTTTTCATTGCGGTTACGAAATACGCATGTCAAAAGACTGATCTGGGCTTGGCGGGCGGTCCAGCGGGTGTCGTCATCACCTGTTCCCCGCCAAACTCGGTATTGCTGTTCGCCTTCGCGCGCTGAGTATTTGCAAATCCTGCAATTAGGGCGTCCCTTTTCGCCAAGTACAACGCGTTTTTTCTGCCGATAATCTGCAGGTCGACCATTCGTCGAAATGAGAAGGAATCAAAACCGTCGTCAGTCTGAGCGCACATGCTGACGGAACGAGACAGTATTCGAAGCGGCAGCCTTGAAGCCTGTACCAGTAGGTGGTGGCGAATCCGCGAATCGCCCGCCCATGTCACGAATCGGCGGTTTCGAGCGGCACGGGCTCCCGAAAGCAAGTGTCGTTCGCCGAGCAGTGCGCAGGCGAAACACGACACGCGGTAGGAAGACACAGTTCGCAGAGCAGGTGAATCACGACATGCGGTAGATCATCGTCGGCTTTCGTGTGGAACTGCGAAACCAGCACGCAAGAACAAAGCGCTGGACAGGTCACATCGTGCGCTGAGCGGGAGCCGGCGGGTTGGCCGGCGTCGAGACAACCGGACCGTCGGGCTC
>Ga0315336_1007496_pt1 | contig 10398 bp, 8 predicted proteins | sample ASW5metaG_FD_204512 | JGI IMG/M metagenome (GOLD analysis project Ga0315336, IMG submission 204512) | Ammonia-oxidizing marine archaeal communities from Monterey Bay, California, United States - ASW #5 | ecosystem: Environmental > Aquatic > Marine > Intertidal zone | place: USA: California... | reverse complement strand
GAATACTTGTTACAAGGATACCTATCTAAGCTTCTCTAGATTACGTTGTGTTTACATGCTGCAGGTATAACAATACAAACAGGAGCACGACTTGCCTAGTACCCATAAAGGCTAAGTGGATTTGCCATATTTTTCAGGACATGCTCGGCAGCACAAAAACCGTTCTCATGAATAAACGGCTCCCTTTTAATTCGATAGTTTCCTTTATCAGAGAGGGAATAATTTATTAGGGATCGCTTTTTCCCGGACTTGATCCGGTTTACTGAAGAGCGAGAGTTACAACGGACAGCAATACAAAGCTCGTTTTTGTGTTGCGTGAAGGACACGGTGGGGAGCGTGCTCCCCACCGTGTCGTCCGCACAGATAATTAGGCTGGCTTGATTCCGATCACCGGCGGGCCGCGCCTCCCTTTCGATTTTACGGATAGATCGACTTCAAAACCCGCACTTCTTAGAAGCCCTGGAAAATCCGTATGCTGGTAGTCAAGAGCCCAAGGCTCAACATTATGGCGATGGTTCTCCCAGCGTCTCGCCTTCCATTCAATCGTCTTGCGCAGAGACCTTGCAACCTCAGGATTTCCTTCCGTTGGGCTATCGGAATGATTGAATACGCCGCCTGGCCTTAGGATTCGGAAAATTTCGGGCACGATCTTCGTAGCAGCCTCCTCAGTCACCTCATGGAACATGATGTAATCTGAAACGATATCGAAGTAACCGTCGGGGAACTTGGTGTCTTCTGCTAGCCGCTGGGCAAAATGGACATCAAGGTTTTTCTGGACAGCGGCATAGTGAGCATAACGCACCATCGGTCCGCCGACTTCTATGCCCCATACTTCAGCATTGGGAAAACGTTCCTTATAGGCTGTGGTCGATAGGCCAGAACCACATCCCATATCGAGAATGCGGCGGACTTCACCGTCGGCCGGTTTCGGGCAACTCTGTGCAATTGCCAGATGAACTTGATCCCACTCGTTCCGGGCCTGATAGAAGGCCTGGGTCAAAGCCCAGTGATAAACCCACCCGGCAAATGGATCGCCTACAAATCCACCTGGTTGGGCGTGAATTTCGTGGCAGGTGTAGTCGGGTAGGTCCATATCCGGGTTGAGTTCCAAACTGCCCGGTCCCGAATTATCAGTTTCCTCCATCAGAGCCAGGTATTTGTCAGCCTCACCATGGAACGCGCGGAAGGCACGATCCCACATCAACGCTTGGGCACTCCGGTTGAGACGGATCTTGGCGGCAAATGACTGGTTCTCAAGCATGATGTTGAAGCACTCTTCATAGCTGAGATCGGTTTTACCGGTCGGAAGACCCTTGGACCTCAGAAATGCATTTTTACTGCGGCGGGCATCGCGGCCAGAGAAGTCTTTAGCGTTCCATCTTTTGAAGCCTTCGGCAAAGCTCATCAGGCTTTCCTGATCAAGCCTGTTAAAACGTGCCGCATGCAATTCTTTTTGTGCACTGGTTTGGTTGAAAGGGTCGATTGTGACATCGACGGTGGATGTGGCAGCCTTAGCCTCTGTACCAGCAGCGACAAGCGCGGCAGCGGCAGACGTTGTGGCTAGAGCGTTACGACGACTTAGCATGGTCATATCTCCTGTCTGGATGATGTGTTGCTAGTTAGCTCTGCGTGCAGGCACCTTTTTTGATGGCACTGCTGACGGTATTTCCGCTGTGTCTCTCGTGAGAACACTGAAAGTGCGCTCAATAAAATCATCGCGCTCAGCCTCCCAGGCGATTTTCTCCTCGGGAGTCGGTTCATAAGCTTCTACTAAAGATGGATCAATGACCTTGTTCTCGGCCATAAACTTCTCCAGAACCATCAATCGGCGGCGCATCGCCCAGTGCTCAGCGCCAAGCCCCAGAAAGGCAGTCATTAGATTATCCGAATGGATACTATCCAGATAAACCGCCTTCTCAAAGTCACCTTTGATGTAGTCGGCCGTATAAGTCGGTCGGTCTGTTTTACTCTCAGCCATTGTATGCCTCCCAATAGCGAATACTTGTTACAAGGATACCTATCTAAGCTTCTCTAGATTACGTTGTGTTTACATGCTGCAGGTATAACAATACAAACAGGAGCACGACTTGCCTAGTACCCATAAAGGCTAAGTGGATTTGCCAGTTTCACTAGTAGCTTATTTCGTTTCAGTCTCTGGTTACAATCATTACTAGCTACTTAGCAGCGAGGCCTAGCGTTCATACGTGAGCATCAAGGTAGCATGATAGTGGTGAGTCACATTACGAAACAAAGTTGGGAGCGGAAACATGGCTAAACTTATTGGCAAGACAGCCTTAATACTTTCCACAGAGACCACCTTGTCGCGTTCAGTAATGGATGAAATAGAAAAAGCAGGCGCCGATGTAGCAATACTTGATGTACCTGAGTCAAGCGAAGTAGCCTGGGATAGGGAATTGCTCAGTCCCGGACGCACTCAAGCAGGCATGGATGTGATCATCAACATGTGTATCCCTGATACGGGCGGTGCCATTGGTGCGGTCACGTTGGCCGATTTTCGGAATATCCTCAAAATCAGTTATGTCCGCACTTGGCTTGCCCTTAAGTATGGTATTCAGGCACTGCGTGCTTCCGGAGGCGGCTCTTTTATCAACATCACGTCTGTTGCAGGTAGGCACGGGTCCGCCGGTGCGGCAGCACGTTGTGCTGCCTCCCATGGTATAGAACTAATGACAAGATCCGCCGCGCTAGAATGCGCTGGCAAACAAGATAACGTGCGGGTCAACGCCCTACTAGTTGGAGACGTAATATCTGGATACCATGACACGTATGCTCCTGGACATGTTTCACCAAAAGATGTCGCATCTGCGGTGAAACACCTGGCGTCAGACGCAGCAGCCTACATAACTGGCTTGATTATGCCAGTCGATAATGGTGGAGGGCTATCATCATGAATGCCACCGTCAGTCAAGCAGCTAGCGTTGCATCACTTGAGGGAAAGATTGCATTGATAACTGGAGCGACGTCGACCTTTGGTATCGGTCGAATTAGCGCACGGTCTATGGCCATGGCCGGTGCCTATATATTTGTCACCGGTCGTGATCCTGCAAAAGGTGCAGACGTCGTCGCAGAGATCGCGGCCGATGGAGGTAAAGCAGCTTTCCTTAGGCTAGATGTGACGATCGAAGAGGAATGGGCTCAGGCAATGGAGGTAGTGCGCCAGAAGTTCGGCCGCCTCGACATTCTTGTTAATAACGCCGGCAACACCAATAGTACTCCAATTGAGGAGATGCCACTTGAAACTGTGTGGTACATGATTCACCTTAATATAGAGGGCGCTTTTCTAGGTCAGACCTATGCCTGGCCATTACTAAAGAAATCAGGTGGTGTCATCCTCGATATAAACTCTGGAGCTGGCCAACGTGGTGCTCCTGGAGGTACTGCCTACAGAAGCTCAAAGGGCGGCCTTTTAGGACTGAGCAGGGCCGCCGCAGTAGACGGCCGGCGGCACGGCATACGCGTTATTTCCGTCCATCCTGGATTGACCTGGACATCCGGAATGGAGCGGGTCCGTGGTCGTGCACACTACGACCGAGATGTCCTTAACGTACCTCTTGGTCGCGGCGCCGAGTCAGCTGATGTGGCTGCCGCTTTAGTTTACTTAGCTTCCGATGACGCCCAGCATATCACAGGCATCGAGTATAACATCGATGGAGGTTCGAGCGCACGTTGACAGACTCAATAACGCAATAAGGCCCTAGCCCTTGTTATGTTTGGGCCATAAATTGCAACCAGTTTCTACTATCTTTACCCCTAGAATGGCTTAGCAATACCAATGGCGCCAGCCAAGAACACCAAAAACCAAATTCCTAGGATAGGTACGCGGGTACGATGTAGAGATCTCTTAAGGATCAGCAAATCTTCCGAATTCTCCCCCTCGGCAACAATACGTTTAAAAGCAGGTCCGAAGGGCTTCATCGTAATCCGTGATGCAAAAGAGCAGAGAATGGTCCCGGCAAAAATCAACATTTTAAGAGCTAACCAGCTATCTTCGACTGGACCCAGATTCGTAAATGCCTGAAAGGACAAAAACAAAAAGGCCAGTGCTACAAGCCACTGCAAAATATAATCGATTTTCCTAATGCGAGACTGGTACCCCGGAAAATCTGCCTTTAAATAAAGGTAAAGGACGTTAAAAACCCATATGGATGCAGCTATCCAAACCACCATGAGTCCTCCAAAGCCTATATCAAACCAGCCTTGGATTTCAGCCATTGTAGCTCCCAAAGCGGCGGCTAGAGGCTGGCAAATCCTGGGAAATTGGTCAAGCCAATGCCATATCTTCCTTGCTGTCTGACGCGCCTGGGATGAGATACCGCTGGATATGCCTAGCCCTGATGCATAGAACACGCCAAGGTCTCCACCAAGCCAATAGACAAAACACAGCACATGGGAAACAAGAAGAATATCGTATAGTTCGATCATGGCCTGCTCTCCAAAACGCAATTATTATGCCTATTCTTAGAAACATGGCAAAGGGATTGAGAACCACCTGCTACACCAAGTGTTTAAGTCGCACTTATATTTGCCCCTATGCTTACTGTGATTAGAAGTCATTTCACCCGTCATTCTAGATTAATTATTGAACCAGTCTGACTATCTATATAGTTATCAACTTTGCAACAAAGCTAAGAATCACAATGACCAAACAAGACATAACAATTGATCCAGTGGCTGTCATGGGGGCAGTCATCTCGGGCATCAACCTTGCAAACGATCTTAACGACAAAGTTGTCTCCGACATCCACAACACTCTTATTAAGCACCAAGTGCTTTTTTTCCATAATCAAAACATGACAGAAAGTCAGCATCTTGCATTTTCTCGCCTCTTCGGTGAACTGCATATCCACCCGTTCGCAGTGGGCACCAACGGGGGCCCTTTAATGGTACTAGAAAATAATCAGCATTTGCCTCCCAATCTCAACCATTGGCACAGTGACTTGACGTGTTTGGAAAAGCCACCACTAGGTACCATAATGCACGCCACCGATGTGCCAGATTTTGGTGGAGACACCATGTGGGCGAACATGTATGACGCATACGACGCACTTTCAGGAAAAATGCAAAACTTCCTCTCAGGACTTATGGCGGAACACCAATGGGCCCGACAACATGGTCCGCGAGTAAAATCACAGGCTGGTGCAATTAAACTTGCCCAGTTTCAAAAAGAATATCCTCCGGTCGTTCATCCTGTAGTACGCACCCATCCCGTTTCAGGACGTAAAGGATTATTTGTAAACCACGTCTTCACGGAACGCGTTTTGGACATAACTGACAAAGAAAGCGATGCCCTTTTGGATTTTTTGTACAGGCACATTGCTACACCTGAGTTTCACGTACGATTCAAATGGCATAAGGGGTCAGTCGCTTTTTGGGATAACCGCTGCACTCAGCACTACGCCGTTGCCGATTACTATCCTCAACGTCGACGCATGAATCGAGTCACCATCTGCGGTGACAAACCTTGTTAAAAAACTTTGACCACATGTCCTGCTGAGGAGAACCTACTATCGGTTTGCTAACGTTTCGGTAACACTACAGTTTGAACAGAATCTTATACAGAATCCCACACAAAGCAGTTTCTAAAATCTCTTAAGTGTCCGGAAATAGCACCAAATGATACTGTTGATTATTGCGAACCACTATTTGTTCAAGTATGAACATTTTTAATCAAAGGAGTGGCTGCATGAAACGCGTTGCCGCAGCAAGCTTTATAGGTACAGCGCTTGAGGGGTATGACTTCTTGCTCTATGCAAGCGCAGCGGCCTTGGTATTTGGCCAGCTCTTTTTTCCAATCACAAGCGATCCAATTATTGGTACCCTGTTGGCCTACTCAACTTTTACTGTAGGGTTTATTGCCCGGCCAATTGGCGGAATCATCGCCGGCCACTTCGGTGATAGGATTGGGCGAAAACCGATGCTCGTAATAACCCTGACGGTAATGGGTGTTGCGACAATGCTGATAGGTTTGTTGCCAACTTACGCACAGGCTGGAATCATTGCGCCTATCCTATTAACGCTCTTAAGATTCGTACAGGGGCTTGCATATGGAGGAGAATGGGGCGGGGCAATCTTGATGGTTGTGGAGTATGCGCCGGCAAATCGCCGTGGATTTTGGGGTAGTCTCCCTCAAGCGGCAGTGCCGTTCGGGTTTCTTCTAGCAACAGCCATACTGAGCCTCTCTATATATATCAGTGGAGACGAATTTCTAGTTTGGGGCTGGCGCATACCCTTTCTGCTCAGCATCCTCCCCGTGGCAGTGGGATTGTACATTCGGGTAAAGATAAACGAGACACCAGTCTTCCAGAAAGTAGCAGAGCGCAGCACGATTGAGAGTGCACCAGTCTTGCAAGCCCTGAGAATATACTGGAAACAAATTTTGCTCGCTACCGGGACATTTGTTCTGGTGAGCGGTCCTTACTACATTATCGTGTCATTCATGCTGTCCTACGGCACCACAGTACTTGGTGTCGAACGGAGCGTGATGCTTACGGGCGTACTAATCGCGTCAACAATTCAGATTTTTGCCTGTATTGGCTTCGCGTCTTTATCGGACAAGGTTGGTCGGCGCCCTGTGCTCATTGGTGGTGGAATCTTTATGCTAATTTATGCTTATCCTTTATTCTGGATGGTCAATACTGCGAGTCCAATTCTGATTTGGACGGCCTTGAGTGTTGGATTGTTAGCATTTGGCGCTCTGTATGGACCTATTGCGGCATTTTTTGCAGAACTATTTGTCTCAAATGTCCGCTACACAGCAGCTTCACTCGGCTATCAGTTTGGTCAAGTATTTGGCGGTGGACTGGCACCTTTTGTATCAACTGCGCTCATCGCTGCAACGGGTGGAGCCTATTGGCCAGTGCCGCTTTACATGATAGCACTGACTCTCGTAGGCCTCGCGAGCATTTGGGGACTTTCAGAAACAAACCCACCGGACAATCCCAAGAGTGCCTAGATGGTTGAGATGTACGACCACTGATACACACTGAATTTTAAGAAACACATCTTCTGAAACCGTTGCGCATCTTATTATTCTCGAGCTAACAAAACCGTACAAGAATATGGCCCCTTCCGGAGCCCATTTTCCATATCCTGCTGACAGGCCTATTTCTTTACAAACTTTTTTTACGCATAACTACTGTAGGCTATTACACACAACTATAATCTACATTCCCGTGATAGCATCCCAGTGCTACCATACTGCCCAACTGGTTATTTCTTCGTAATACTGGAAGCTAAGAGCATGCACGATGGAATCTGGATAACAATACTGGGCCTTTTCGGACTGATAACTATAGCGGTTCTAGTCCTGCCAATTTCTAAGCGTTACAAGTTCCCGTACACAGTGCTGCTCGCGATAGTAGGTATCATATTAGGTCTACTTACCGGTGTAACGCACGGCCTCCATTTAGGCCCACTGAGCGACCTTTTTCACAGTTTCGAAAGCTTTAATCTGACATCGGAAATAATCATCTTCGTCTTTCTACCGGCTCTAATTTTTGAGAGCAGTTTGTCTATTGACGTGCGAAAACTTATGGCAGACATCCGACCAATCCTCTTTCTAGCAATTGTTGGGCTTTTGATCTCGGCCTTCACAGTCGCTGGTGCTGTTTATCTAGTTTCAGGCATGGGCTTCGTTGTCTGTTTGCTACTTGGCGCAATTCTCTCCGCAACAGACCCTGTAGCCGTAGTCGCAATTTTCAAAGACCTCGGCGCACCAAAACGCTTGGCAATCCTAGTGGAAGGGGAGAGCCTATTTAATGACGCCACAGCAATTGTATTGTTCAACATCCTCGTTGCAATGATCATCGGATCAGCTGACCCTGATTTGTTCGGTGGCGCTCTTAATTTCGTGAAAGTGTTCTTCGGTGGCATAGCTGTTGGTTATGTTATGGCACGGATTTTTGCCTGGTTAATTGGTCGTGTCGCCGGCATAGCATTAGTTGAGGTGACTTTGACAATTTCTTTAGCCTATCTCTCCTTTCTTGTCGCTGAACACTACATGCATGTCTCTGGCGTCATGGCGGTGGTCACTGCTGCTCTGGTTGTAGGCTCATATGGTAGGACAAGTATTTCGGGCAATGGGTGGCATCTTCTGGAAGAAACCTGGGAGAACTTAGGCTTTTGGGCAAATTCTCTGATCTTCGTTTTGGTCGGTTTGGCGGTACCACAAATTCTCTCGGTATTCAGTGGCGAGATGTGGATAACGGTGGTGGTGCTAATTACCGTGGCCTTTGCAGCCCGTGGTCTCCTGACCCACGCAGTATTGCCCTTATTGAGTAAGGTAGGCGTAGCTGCAGATGTCAGCCTTGGCTATCGAACGGTTATGTGGTGGGGCGGGCTTCGTGGCGCCGTTTCACTCGCATTAGCTCTGGCTGTTTTTGAGAACGAAGCGTTTCCCGAGGACATCCGTAATTTCATAGCTGCCCTAGTCTGCGCTTTTGTACTCTTCACCCTTTTCATTAATGCTACAACCGTAGGCTCTATCATGAAAGCTTTTGGGCTAGACAAGCTATCCCCCGCTGATCTAGCTATTCGTAACCGTACTATCGAGCGCGCACTAGGAGACATTGCAACGGCAGTGCCCAAGGTGGCTGCTGAGCTCACCATTCCCGATGAAATCGCAGAGCAGGTTGCCGGAAACTATGCGAGCAGAGTAGAGGCCATTCGCCAAACGGAGACTGACGACTCGGCGTTGGGTATGGAGGACTGGCTGAGGATAGGCTTGATGACAACAATCGGTTACGAACGTAAGGGTTATTTCAGCGCTTATGCGAAGGGCCATGTAGAACCACCGATCGCACGTGAGCTAATATCTCTGACTGACGAGCTTATGGACGCAACCAAGGAGAACCATGTAGAAGGTTACGTAAGCGCTTGGAAGGAAATGCTTGGCTTCAACTGGCGCTTTCACCTATCCATGCAGGCGCAACGGCGGCTTGGTATAGTTGGACCTCTTAGCCAACGGCTATCTAACCGTATAGAGCGACTTCGTACCGTCCTGTCCGTACTTACTGAAGTGCGCAATAGCGGAATTAGCGATCTACGCTCTCTAGTCGGCGACCAGACGGCAGACAAACTATGTGAAATGCTCGATGTGCGTATCGATAGAACTCTAGCCGCATTAGATGCACTTCGCGCACAGTATCCGGACTACGCCGCTAAGCTGCAAATTCGTTATTTACACCAGGTAGCGTTGCGGCGAGAGCGATCCGACTACGCCCGTCTGCACGATGAAGCGATTATTGGCGCCGAAATTTTTTCCAATCTTGAAGCTGACCTAGTTGAACGAGAAGCACAGCTAGGTAAGCGCCCCGATTTAGATCTAGGTTTAGATCCCGAAGATTTGGTTTCCAAGGTTCCACTATTCGAAGGGCTAAACCAAGAAAGAATCCGCTCAATTGCAAGTCTTCTTAAGCCCGAGCTCATAATCCCGGGTGAAATAGTCTGTCGACGTGGTGAAACTGGTAAAACAATGTATTTTATCTCTTCAGGTGCCGTAGCCGTGCACATAGAGCCCCAGCATGTGATATTGGGGTCAGGTGACTTCTTTGGCGAGATCGCGCTATTAAAGGATGCACCACGCACGAACGATGTCCTCGCTGAATCTTTTTGTGATCTGTTGACATTAGAGCGTAACGACTTTGATAAGCTACTAGCTGCTAATCCAGACCTAAAAGAAACAATTGAAAAAGTTGCCGAAATGAGAATGAAAAACTGGTCAACAGATAATACCAAGTAGGTAAACGGCTATTGTGTCAGTGGTTACGGTGAATCTATAAGGGAAGAGCCTTCTAGAGAATCAATTGTACATAGACACGACGCATAACATCAGAATTCTTATACAGTATCCCGGTCAACGGTCTTTTTCATGTCAGCTGAAAAAACAAATTTTTCGGAATCCCCAGCGCGCTTTTCAACAACGCGCTGCAAATCTTCGGCCATTTCGGGGTTGTCAGCCAGAACCTTTTCAAAGTTACGGGCCTCGAGTACCAACAAATGACACTCTGTCAACGAGATGATGGTTGCAGTCCTTGGCTGCCGCCTGATTAGGGCTATTTCACCAAAGAAGTCACCTGTCGTTAACCGCAAAGGTGCTGTTTCTAGTTCTACTTCAACGTCGCCAGATGAAATGAAATACATACATTCGGCAGGTTCGCCGCGACGTACGATAGTGTATCGAGGCGGCACCACTTGCGTATCCAACTGCGCTGCAATTTCCGCTATCCTCTCTGCCTTTAAGCGGGCAAAAAGTGGCACCTTTGCTACCATGCGCCAGGTCACCATAAATTGCCGGCGATTTAATTCTTGCATAAAGCCCGAGGCTAGAATGCCGGCTGGCAGGGCATACATACCAATCCCCATGATTGTGACAGCTGC
>Ga0315336_1007495_pt1 | contig 10400 bp, 8 predicted proteins | sample ASW5metaG_FD_204512 | JGI IMG/M metagenome (GOLD analysis project Ga0315336, IMG submission 204512) | Ammonia-oxidizing marine archaeal communities from Monterey Bay, California, United States - ASW #5 | ecosystem: Environmental > Aquatic > Marine > Intertidal zone | place: USA: California... | reverse complement strand
AGGGACATTCTTCGCCGTGTTCAGCCTTATGACGGTTGTGGTGCAAGGCCCGGTTCTCTCTCGAGTTTCGCCGATGGTTTCCGACAAGGCATTGATCGTTTTCGGAAGCCTGGCAGTGGCTGCTGGCTTCTTCCTGTTGCTCGGCGGCACTGTAACGATTATCTATGGTGCCGCGCTGCTGATTGCGTTGGGCAACGGACTAATGTGGCCATCGGTTTTGGCGGCACTCTCGAAAGTAGCAGGTGATACGCACCAGGGTGCAGTACAGGGGTTCGCGAGCAGTGCCGGCGCGGTCGCAAGCATTGTCGGCCTGATTCTGGGCGGGTTTCTCTACAACTCGATTGGGCCGGGCGGTTTCGCTGTCTCGTCTGCGGTAATTCTTGTCGTCGCAGTGCTGGCCTTATTCGGCAAGAAGTGAGAATTCCCCAAAGACGTCGGGAATAGTTCCCAAAGACTGAATTTGCGGGTGGAAATCCGCATTGCCCGGGGCAATTCCACTAGAATCGCAACCTCGATAGTGCAATCCCATGATATGAACAGGAGTATGTACATGAAACATCGGACCGTGAAGCGTGTGCCGGCATTCGGCGCGTGGCTTTGCCTGGTTGGTCTGGCGGGGCTGTCGGCGGCTTGTACGGCGGACGAAAAGATGCCTGCAGGCGTGGCCTACGTCAGTAATCAAAAAGGTAACGTGACCGTAATCGATCTTGCGACGTTTGAACCAATCTCGGAAATTAACGTGGGTGCGCCGGGACCGCGTGGTATCGGAGTGACTAGTGATGGCAAACTGCTGGTTACCGCCAATGTCGATGGCGGCGACCTGTCCCTGGTTGATCGCGAAACCGGCAAGCTTCTAAAACGGATTCCGATTGGCGAGAATCCAGAGTTTGTACGTCTTCGCGGCAATCGTGCGTTCGTGTCGTTCGAACCAGCCTCGCTGGGTGGGCCGCCGCCAAAACCTGGCTCGGATGAAGCGAAGGCGCTTGCTGCCTCGCGTGAAGAAGATGAGGAAGAGCCTGCGAAAATTGCCGTGGTTGATCTGGTCGAAGGCAAAGTCATTCGAGCGATTACCGGCGGTATGGAGACAGAGGGGATTGAATTTTCCGCCGACGGGACGAAGATTCTTGTCACCAACGAAGCCGACGAGACCGTCACGGTGCACGATATCGAAAGCGGCGCATTGGTTAAAACGATCAGTACGCGTGAATTCGGAAATCGTCCGCGTGGTATCAAGATGGCGCCTGATGGCAAGTCATACGTGGCCAGCATTGAGTACGGTAACAAACTGGTCGTGCTTGACAGCGAATTCAACATCGTAAGAACGGTTTCGACTGGCGCCGTGCCTTACGGCCTGAGTTTCGACCGTGACGGGAAACGGCTTTTTGTGGCGTTGGCAAAAGGCAAGGTGATCCAGGTATTCGACACCAGCACTTATGAGCCAATCGCAGAGGTCAAAACCGGAACGCGTTGTTGGCACTTTACGTTCACGCCAGATGACAAGCACATCCTGATCGCCTGCGGGCGGTCTGATGAGGTTGTCGTGATCGACGTCGAGACACTCAAGCCAGTCAAGCATATAACCGATCTGAAGATGCCGTGGGGCATCGTTACCTATCCAAATTCGGTCGGCAGCCTCGACGTCCCCTGATAGTCGTAACAGGTAGGGCAAGAAAAGGCCTCGCAAGCGAGGCCTTTTGTTTGCCGGTCCGGTAGGCAAATCGAGGTCATGCCGATTTCGGTTGCATTTGCATCATATGCACTTCGTGTTGTGGAAACGGGATTGTGATGTCTTCGCTGTCGAACCGTTCCTTTACTTTTCTGATCAGGTCCAGCTTGGCGGCAAAAAAGTCTTCGCGCCTGACCCATGGGCGCGCGTAGATATTCACGGAGCTATCCGCGAGTTCGGCCACGGCAACGAGTGGCTCCGGGTTTTTAAGAAAGCGTTCGTCGGCGTTGATCAAGTCGGTCACGAGTTGAACCGCTTTGTCCATGTCGTCGCCATAGCCAATTCCGAAAGTCAGGTCGATTCGCCTCGTATTATTCTGTGCGTAATTCTTGATTGAGCTGCCCCAGATCTGCGCGTTGGGTACGATCAAACCGACATTGTCGGGAGTATGCATGCGTGTGACGAACAGGCCGATTTCGTCGACACTTCCCGAGGTAGAAGCGAACTCCACGAAGTCGCCGACACGGAATGGTCGCAGCACCAACAGCAAGATACCGGCGGCGACATTGCTCAGCGCGCCCTGCAGAGCCAGGCCGATTGCGAGTCCGGCGGTGCCCAACAGGGCAACCAGGCTCGCCGTCTGTACCCCGAACTGGTTCAGGACAGCGATCACCGTCACCACCAGTATCAGAACGCGGGCAATCTTTCCGAGGGAGATTGCCAGTGTTTCATCCAGAACTGGATTTTGGTCGGCATGATTTCGTACGGTCTTCTGGGCCCATGCTGCGATCAACCAGCCAGCGACGAGTATCGCGACTGCGGCGAGCGCATTCATTCCCAGATTGATGAGAAAAGCAACGCTTCCCGGTGAAATTTCCAGCATGACGGTTCTCCTTTCGTAACTGAATTCTGATCGGCTGTATGTAGAACAACAGCAGGGCAGGGATCCATTCTTAACTGCGTGACTTCGTGGTCGGCGATATGGTTTGTACGTCGATCAGGGTATGGGGTACGGACTGCTCGTTGGCGATAGTACAGCCAGTTGTCGCCGCGGCGCGTACGATAGACTTGAATTGAGGCGCCGTAATTCGATCGGAATTGATGCGGAGGCATTAACAGTGACCATTCGAGGATTTGTTACAGTACTTTTTATCGTGCTTTCAGGTTGCGCATGGGGCGCGGACGGCCTGATCGCTGTCAAGAGTCCGCATCAGGTTGGCGATACGCTGGATCGGCTCGAAATGTTGGTGACGGAAAAGGGCATGACTGTATTCGCACGAATCGATCATGCTGCGGGGGCTGCCAAAGCCGGAATGGCGTTGCGACCGACACAACTGTTGATCTTTGGCAATCCGAAGGGCGGTACGCCGTTCATGGTGTGCGCGCAAACGGTCGCGATTGATCTGCCGTTAAAAGTGCTTGTCTGGCAGGACGAAAGCGGTCAGGTGTGGCTCGCCTACAATGACCCTGCGTATCTTGCAAAGCGACATGGCGTCCAGAACTGCCCTGTCGTGCACAAGATCGCCGCGGCTCTTGCCGGCTTTGCTGCGCTTGCGGTGGCGCCTTGAGGTATTGCGGCACCGGCGATGGCGCCTTGAAGTATCGCTGTGCCGACGATATTTCTGATCGTCGCACTCCCAGCGTCTCGGGAATCGATGATCTTGCCTGATGCAAACGTTGTACGCGTGCGCCGTTCGGGGCGCGTGCTTATATTCATCGCTATGCTGTTCGTTTCAGCCCAGACAGTCGCAACGTCTGACTTCACGGCTGCCGGTGTATTGCTTATCGCGAAGGAACGCGGATCGACATTTGTCTTTCTCGGCAGAGACCGGTACCGGCCCTGGTACGAGACGCTAGCGGGTCGCCGCGAATTCGTGCTCGATAGTGGTGCGGGAAATGGCTCCCGGCGCGAGACCGCGTATGAAACCGCGTTGCGGGAGTGCTTTGAGGAAAGCAGGGGATTTCTGCAACCCGACTATCTGTTGGATGTGACTGATTCTGCCAAATTCATACGTGACGAATCATTCGTCTTCTTTCGCGCGGAGATAGAGAAAATTTCAGTCGACGAGATCATGCGCGCGCAAATACCCGATACTGTCAATGCGGATGCGTATCGGGAAATCGTGGATTACGCATGGGTGTCCGTTGAAGCCGTTCTTTCCAGCGACGATGCTTTTGTAGTAGACGATGCCGGGCGGCGCATACAAGTTCAACGTCGCCTTAAATCGCGGCTTGTCCGGGCGCGGGCGGCGGGATGGCTGTAAGCTTGGCACACATTAATTTCCAGACGCGTGCCGATTTGCCGGTCACGCGCGCACCATAATGCCAGTCTCAATGCTCGATCATATCGTGGTCACCGCCCCGAATCTGAAATCAGGCGTGGAATGGGTGAGGGCCACGCTCGGGGCAACGCCGGAATTCGGCGGAATGCACCCCCGTATGGGAACGCACAACTGCTTACTGAGCCTGGGTGATCAAACCTATCTCGAAGTGATTGCGCCCGATCCGAACGCGCCGAAACCGGATAGGCCGCGCTGGTTCGGGTTGGACAGCCTGAATCGCGATTCTCCGCCGCGTCTGGCTGCCTGGATTGCCCGAACCACCGATATCGAAGCCACGGTTGCCGCATGCAGTGAGCCGCTGGGGGTGGTCGCACCCATGAGTCGGGGCGAACTGAACTGGTTGATTACCGTTACGGATGATGGGGCGCTTCCGCTAGGCGGCGTTGCTCCGATTCTCATTGAATGGCGAACGCCGACGCACCCGAGCGCAAACATGCGCGACGCGGACTGTCGATTGTTGCGCCTGGAGCTTAAACACCCTGACGCCGAACGCGTCGAAAGTCTTCTGTTGTCGATCGGACTAGAAGAAAAAGTCGACGTGATACCCCTTCCCACCGGATCTGCTCCCAGCCTCTCGGCGTCTATCCAGACGGTGCAGGGTACCAGGGTGCTGTCGGTGGTCTGATCGCGGTTGCGCCGGAGAAGCGCGGAAAATGCGGGTCCGCAATCAAGTCCGGTGACCCGGCAACCAGCTGGTGCAAGGCAGCCAATTAGCGGCGATGCAAAACGGCAGTTGCGCAGGGCGTCGGGTTTGGACCTGATTCAGGCAAATGCGTATGATCTGATCCGCCACTCCTGGCACGAAGCTGTATCAGTACGCGCTTTGGATTGAGATGCATTGTTGGTATATGCGAAGACTTCTAGTGACGCACTACACTAGTTGCCTTCCAGGGATAGGAGCGTCATGAAGTTTCGTTTGATGGTCGCAGCCGCTCTCGGTGTATTCGCGCTACCGAATCTGGCTGGCGCGGTAGACGTATATACAGGCGAGACTGAACAAGAACTCAATGCGCAGATGGTGGTTCGTTGCCAGTATCAAATGGGCGAGTTCGGGAATGCCGGTTTGCACGCATGCATCAGGAGCGAGCGCGAGGCGCGCGTTGCTCTTGCCGGCTATCCGGACGAGCTGGGAGACATCGTCGGACGTTGTTATCGAATGATGCGCATGTCCGGATGGACTAGCGTGAAGCTGTGTTCAGACAGGGACGTTTCGGCCCAGGCTGCACTGGCGTCGTATTCAATTGAATACACGGACATCGTCGCAATGTGCCAGGAGAACGTCGGAGAATTCGGTCACGATCAGGTTAAACAATGCGTCGACAAGCAAATTGCCAAACAGACGGAATCCGACTAGTGCGTCAGCAGTCATTCCGCCCGATGCAGTCGTTTTCCGTTCGGTGCAATGCGCTTCGTGTCACACCGAGGCATCGGAATCTTAAGTTGTTGTGAATGGTATTTCAGGTACAAGAACAGTGATGCGACATCTACCGTTAAGCTTTTTTTTGGCTGCACTCTGGACCGCGACAGCGGTATACGCGCAAGAGGTTGCGCCGGTTATGGTCGCCGTGGCCGAGAGTGTGCGAACTGGCGACGAATTGCGCCTGACGGGAACGGTCACTTCGGAGCGCGTTGCATCCCTGTCGACGAGCGTCAACGGACTGGTGAAGCGGGTGCGTGTCGACGCGGGCGATCGCGTTGCCGCCGGCAACGCATTAATCTATCTTGACTCGGCGATGGCAAGGCTGGCGCTGGATCGAACTAAAGCGGCGGCCGAAGAGGCGCGAGCACAACTTTCTGAACAGCGGCGTCTGCGTGATGAAGCAAAGGAAATGTTCGAACGCGGCCTGATCCCGGAAACGCGCTTGCACTCTGCAGAGTCCGAGCGACGGGTCGCCGCTGCGAGAGTCGACCGCCTGGTGGCCGAACGCAAAGAACAGGAAGAGATCGTTCGCCGCCATACCGTTGTCGCGCCGTTTGCCGGCGTGATCAGCAAGAAACTGACCGATCCGGGGGAATGGGTGGAGACCGGCACTACGGTGCTGGAACTCGTTGACACGCTGCGTCTTCGCATCGACGTGCAGGTGCCGCAGGAGCGCTATGGGGAAATCAGCGTCGGCACGCCGATCATTGTCGAGCTCGACGCTGATGCCGGGCGATTTCTCAAAGGTAAAGTCATCGCGCGCGTTCCGGTGAACAACCCGGGCGCACGCACATTTCTTGTGCGCGTAAAAGTGGCAAACGGCACGAAAGAAATGGCGCCGGGCATGTCGGCGAGTGTTGTTTTTGCGCTGCGCGAAGGTGTCTCAACCGTTCGAGTGCCGCGCGATGCGATCTTGCGCAAACCTGATGGCAGTACGAGCGTGTGGATTGTGATTGACGGCGACACGCCAACGGTTTCCGAACGACAGGTTGAACTGGGACGTTCGCTGCGCGGCTGGGTCGATGTGCGTAGCGGGATCGATTCCGGCGCGCGTGTCGTGGTGCGCGGCAATGAAGCGCTGCGCGAAGGCCAGCAGGTGCGGATTCTGTCCATTGTTCCGGGCACCGCAGGATCCCACTGACCATGTTTGAAGGTACGATCAAGCACGGCACCTTGCTCGCCATAGGCGTGCTCATCGTTTGTGTGTTCGGGGTGATGGCGGTACTGCGCGTTCCAGTGCAAATGATCCCGGACCTCGAGTCGCGCGTCATCACGGTGCGCACATCATGGTCCGGCGCAACTCCGCAAGACATTGAAAAAGAAATTCTGATCGAGCAAGAGGAACACCTTCGCAGTATTCCGGTTCTGCAACGCATGGTATCGACGGCGACCATGGGAGCAGCGGTAATTTCTCTGGAGTTTCCGTTTGGCGTAGACATCAGTGATGCACTGATTCGTGTCAATAACGCGCTCAGCCGGGTTCCCGCCTATCCGGAGAACGTTGACGAGCCGCGCCTGTACACGACTTCGTTCTCGAACAATTCCTTTATGTTCTTCCGCGTTTCTCCGCTTCCCGGCAATCCCAAGGGAGTGGACATGAACATGGCGCGCGATTTCGTCGACGACAATGTTCGCACCGTGCTCGAGCGCGTACCCGGTGTCTCCGAAGTCAGCATATTCGGAGGCGCTGCCCGACAGGTTCAAATTTTCGTCGATCCCGGTCGCCTGGCTGAGCGCGGCATCTCGTTGACACAACTTCGGGACGCCGTACGTGAGCGAAACCGCGACGTCTCGGGCGGAGACCTGAACAGCGGCAAACGACGCTATCTGTTGCGCACCGTTGGGAGATTTCAGGACATACAGGAACTGGAGAACATGGTGCTCGTCGCGCGCGACGATGCGATCATCCGCCTGAAAGATGTAGCGCGCGTAAGGCTGCATCATTATGAAATCCGCGGTCACTCCTACGTGAACGGCGAACAGATAATCTTCCTTTCCATACGCCGGGAAACCGGTTCGAACGTTATTGCGATCAAGGACGCGATCATCCCGGTCGCCGAAGCGCTCAGTCGCGACGTGCTCGAACCGATGGGCATGCAAATCGAACTGACCACTGATGACGTGCGCTATGTCCAGGCGTCGATCGCCAATGTCTGGACCAATCTGTCGATCGGTGCGGTGCTCGCCACCGGAGTCATGTTTTTGTTTTTGCGCTCGGTGCCGGCGACGATGGTCGGCGTTATCGGTGTCCCGATTTGCGCTATTGCGGCGTTTCTCGGATTGTTGCTGGCCGGGCGGACCATCAACGTCATTTCGCTGGCAGGGGTCGCGTTCGCAATCGGTATGACTCTTGATAACTCTATTGTCGTGCTGGAGAGCATTGTTCGCGAGCGCGGTAAGGGGCTGAACCGGATCGATTCGGCTCTGCAAGGTGTGCGCAACGTATGGCCGGCAGTGCTGGCATCGACATTGACGACGGTGCTTGTTTTTACACCAGTGGTATTTCTCGGACTCGAAGCAGGGCAACTATATTCAGACGTCGCGGTCGCCATCGCGGCGTCAATACTGGTCTCGATGTTTGTCGCGGTGACGGTTGTTCCCTCTGTCAGTTCACGGCTCTCATTCGGTATGGATGGCGGGCGTTCTCGCGATCTCGGCAAATCACGTCTGATCGACGGTATTGCCTGGCTCGCAGGTTCGCGGCTGCGCCGCTTCGGCTGTCTTGGCGGCATTCTGGCGGCAACTGCCGCGGTCATCGTCTGGTTGACCCCGCCTGCCGAGTATCTTCCCGAGGGTGAGGAATGGAAAACGTTCTCGATGATGATCGCACCGACTGGATACAACCTCGAAGAGATGCGGATCATCGCCGACGAACTGAACACCGTATTCCTGCCTTATCTTGACGAAGATCCAGGCGAGTTCGTCGACACGGACGGCGCTATTCCGCCACTGGCGTACTTCGTTTCCATTGTACGACCGCAATACATCCGGGTAATTGCCGAATCGAAAGAACCTAAACACATCTTTGCGTTGATGCGCGCGCTTGATCAACGCTTCTCCGGGTATCCGGGAATGCGTTCCTTTTCATCACGCGGTTCGATTATTTCCAGTAACGATGGTGGTACACGCAGCGTTAACCTGGACATTACCGGTTCAGAACTGGCGCCCATTTATGATGCAGCCCTTGTCGCGTACCGGCGTGCGCAGGATATTTTCGAGAATCCGCAAGTCAGGCCGGATCCGCCGACCTTGACCCTCGGCCAACCGATGCTCGAACTGCGGCCACGCTGGGAGCGCGCAGCCGAACTCGGGATGACCGCACAAGAGTTGGGACTGGCTGTTGCCGGCCTTACCGACGGCGCCTATGTCGATGAATTCTTCCTGGCTGACGAGAAGATCGACATCTTTATGTATACCACTACGCAACCTGCTGAAGAACTTGCCGACATCGCAGCGTTGCCGGTGTATACGCCACAGGGGACGGTGTTGCCGGTCGGTGCGATCGCCGAAATGAAAGAAACAGTTCACACCAATACGCTGCGCCGCGTCGACGGGCGCCGAACCGTGACGCTGAATATTATTCCACCGCGTTCTGTGGCGTTGGAGACCGGCGTTGAAGTTGTGCAGACGCAATTGATCGATCAGATGAAAGCGAACGGAGAAGTGCCGGCAGGCGTGACGCTTGATATTTCAGGTGCAAGCGACCGGTTGGTTGCGACACAGGATGCGCTTTCGGGAAACTACGCAGTCGCCGTACTACTGTGCTATTTGCTGCTTGTGGCGGTTTTTACGCACTGGGGCTACCCGCTGGCGATCATGACCACGGTGCCACTCGGAATCGCCGGTGGCATCGTCGGTCTGTGGACGCTCAATCTTGTAGGCGGCTGGCTGCCTGCACTCGGATTCATGGAAATCCGCCAGTCATTCGACATGATCACCATGCTCGGATTTCTCATTCTGGTCGGCACCGTGGTCAACAATCCCATATTGCTGGTTGACCGCGCTGTGCATAATTTCCGTGATGCAGGACTCGAACCGGTTGCGGCAGTGCGCGACGCCGTTGAGACACGGCTTCGCCCGATACTGATGTCGAGCATCACCACGATATTCGGGCTTGCACCGCTGGTGTTCATCCCGGGTGCAGGCACAGAGCTGTACCGCGGTGTTGGCGCCATCGTGCTGTTCGGTCTGTTCTTCGCAACCCTGGTTACGCTCATTTTCCTGCCTTCGTTATTGGTCGAAGTGTTCCGCCTGCGAACGCGGTTTTTTGGACGGACCACCGGTGACGGTCAACTTAACGACATTGACATAGCTCGTAGGTCGGGTTAGCGCAGCGTAACCCGACACGATCGCGCAAGTGAACCACTGATTGTTGGCACGTCACGCCGCCTTGCGCCTGAAGGGACATACCGACCTAGGCCACTCTGACGCGTTCAATACACGGGATCAAATAGAGGGGTCAAACGCGAATGCCACTTACTTTGCAATCCTGGTAGCCTGGGCTGAGTAAAATGAAGCCCAAAACGCAAACGCTCGCCAAAACAACCGGCTTCATTTCCTGTTCGCCCGGCCCTGAAAACGTTCAGTCCAGCCTGCCAAACTAGATTTGCGTTCTATGCGTGGCGATGTCCCGCAACATTTTCGGATGATCACCGACCAGTCGCAGCACGACATGCTCTGCGCCGGCATCAACGTAGCTGCGAATGAAGGCCAACACGGTTTCCAGCGGACCACCGCAACACGCCTGGAAACTGCGCAGTACATTCGCGGGTGCCAGGTAGTATTCCTGCAGGTAGACATCGATTCGCTCTTCGCCTTCTTTCTCCGTCGGAGCGACTGCGACCGTCAAATAAATTGCGGTCGTCCCGTCAGTTTTGTTGCGCCCATTTGCTTCGAGTGCTGAACGGTACAACTTGTTGTTCTGTGAAAAGACTTGTGGATTTGGTCCGATCGGAAACCATCCGTCGAAGTG
>Ga0315336_1007493_pt1 | contig 10405 bp, 8 predicted proteins | sample ASW5metaG_FD_204512 | JGI IMG/M metagenome (GOLD analysis project Ga0315336, IMG submission 204512) | Ammonia-oxidizing marine archaeal communities from Monterey Bay, California, United States - ASW #5 | ecosystem: Environmental > Aquatic > Marine > Intertidal zone | place: USA: California... | reverse complement strand
AAAACGAAAGTCCGTCGTTCTTCCAATCGATCGCGCCGGCCATGGCGGCCATCGAGGCCCTGGTGGCGCTGATCGTCTTGAATGACGGGCCGAATGCCCTCAACGCGATCAAACGCAGCGAACATCAACTCCGGCAATTCGACGCCTATTGGAATCAAACGCCCAGCCGTTGGTTGGAAATGGGGGAATTGACACCGTGACGCACGTTTTTCAACGTCAGATCAAATCCGATATGCCCGTCGCCGTCGGCGGCGAGGGGGTCTATCTGATCGATTCCAACGGCAAGCGTTATCTCGATGCGTCTGGCGGCGCCGCCGTGTCCTGCCTGGGGCATGGCGACCCGGACGTCATCGCCGCCATCAAGGGACAGCTCGATCAGGTCGCCTTCGCCCATACGGGGTTCTTTTCATCCGAGCCGGCGGAGGATTTGGCAGACTTCCTCATTGAGCATGGCCCGGACGGCACGGCGGCGGTTTATTTCGTCTCCGGCGGTTCGGAGGCCGTCGAGGCAGCGCTGAAAATGGCGCGCCAGTATTTCCTCGAAATCGGCGAGCCCAAGCGGACCAAGTTCATCGCCCGCCGTCAGAGTTATCACGGCAATACCCTGGGGGCGCTGTCCGTCGGCGGCAATGTCTGGCGGCGCGAGCCCTTTAAGGAGCTGCTGACAGAGGCCAGCCACATATCGCCCTGCTATGCCTACCGGCATCGCCGCGACGACGAGTCGGAAGAAGAATACGGGTTGCGCGTCGCCGATGAACTGGAGGCGGAAATTCAGCGCCTGGGGCCAGGTAACGTCTGTGCCTTTATCGCCGAAACGGTGGGCGGGGCGACGGCCGGCGTATTGCCGCCGGTGGCGGGATATTTCAAACGTATCCGTGAAATTTGTGACCGTCACGGCGTCTTGCTGATCCTCGATGAAGTCATGTGCGGCATGGGCCGACCCGGTACGCTGTTTGCTTGCGAACAGGATGGTATCACGCCTGATTTGACGTGCATCGCCAAGGGTCTCGGCGCCGGCTATCAGCCTATTGGCGCGACCTTGGTCAATGCGCGCGTTTTTGATGCTTTTAAGGATGGCAGCGGGATGTTTCAGCATGGCCATACATATATGGGCCATCCGACGGCCTGCGCGGGTTCGTTGGCCGTGCAGCATAAAATCAGGGACGAGGGACTATTGGCACAAGTCCGCCAACGCGGCGAGGAATTGGTTGCGCGTCTGCATGAGCGCTTCGGCAATCATCCGAATGTCGGCGATATCAGGGGCCGCGGATTGTTTTTGGGAATCGAGCTGGTCGCCGACCGGACAACCAAGGAGACCTTCGATCCGGCCCTCAAGGTGCACGCGAAAATCAAGGCCGCGGCCATGGACGAAGGTTTGATCTGTTATCCGGGCGGCGGTACCGCGGACGGCGAGCGTGGCGATCACATTTTGCTGGCGCCGCCGTTTATTATTTCACCTGAGGAACTTGATGAACTGGTGGTGAGGCTTGGAAATGCCGTCGATCGCGCGCTTAAGGAGGCAGGGGTGTGATGGCCAAGCCATGGACACGATGGACTATGCGTCCGAAAATGATGCCCCAATTCGTCATAGAATTGGTGACACAAGCGCATGGACATGCCAGGGTAATGACCAAGAATATTAAGAAATTGGCAAATCAGGGAGGTGAGCGCATGAACGCTCACTCGCCATACAGTTTTCACGAATTCGGACTGCCGAAAGCAGACCGGACCGTTGGGCTTGAGCCCGGCGGATTGCAGGCCGCGCGCGTCCCATGCGCGGCTTCCAACGGGACGTTCCGATGGGACCGGCGAATGCGCCCGGTCAATTGGCTCGTTGGGCTCAAGCACGACCTATCACTGGGAGTTAACATTCTAGGAGGAACTAAAATGAGCATGAAAAAAATGCTGTTGGGCACCGCTGCCGTCGTCGGTCTCGCCTTTGTGGCGGCGCCGGCCGATGCGGCGATGAAAAAGCAGTTTATCTCAATCGGCACCGGTGGCGTCACCGGGGTTTACTACCCGACGGGCACGAATATCTGCCGTCTCGTCAACAAAGGCCGGAAAAAACATGGTGTGCGGTGCTCCGCTGAGTCGACGGGCGGTTCCGTCTACAATATCAACACCATCCGCGCCGGGGAACTGGACATGGGCGTCGCCCAATCCGATTGGCAATACCACGCCTATAATGGGTCGGGTAAAAAAGCCTTCATCGATGCAGGTCCGTTCAAGGGCTTGCGCGCCGTATTTTCGGTTCATCCGGAACCCGTCAGCATCGTTGCCCGTAAGGATTCCGGCATCAAGACCGTCGATGATCTGGTCGGCAAGCGCGTCAACATCGGCAACCCGGGCTCCGGTACGGAAGCCACGTTTGGTGTCATGTGGGGCGCCATGGGTAAAAAGCGGAGCGATCTGAAGCTCGCGGCGCAGATGAAGTCGGCGGAAACGCCCTCGGCGCTTTGCGACAACAAGATCGACGCCTTCTTCTGGCTCGTCGGCAACCCGGCGGCCTTGAACAAGGAAGCCGCGACCACTTGTGACGTCGTCTTCGCGACAGTCGCCAACGGCGCCGTTTCTAAGCTGGTGAAAGACAAGCCCTTCTACCGTTGGGCCACCATCCCGGGCGGCATGTATCGCGGCAACCCGAAGGACATCAAGACCTTCGGCGTCGGCGCGACCTTCGTGAGCTCGACTCGGACGTCGGCCAGCACGGTCTATCAGGTCGTCAAAGCGGTGTTCGACAACTTCGACAAGTTCAAGACCATGCACCCGGCCTTCGCCGTTCTGAAGAAGGGTGAAATGATCAAGGACGCGCTTTCGGCTCCGCTCCATGACGGCGCCGCGAAGTACTACAAAGAAAAAGGCCTGATGTAATTTCATCGGTCCTGCGGCGGGGGCGGATTTGTCCCCGCCGCATTTCTCTGAAATCATTTATTTTGATGACGATTGATTGAAAAAAAAGCCGAATAACGGCGAGCAAGGTTCCGCCAGACGGCGGCGGACACACGATTGACAATGATCCAGGGGAAGTTCCCCCAGTTCGGGAGGCGATCATGACAATACGTAGGGCGCGAGGCACCATGGCATGTTTCATGGTGATGATTTTATTCACGATTGGAAATTCCCCAACGGCGATGGGCGCCGACGTTGTTATTGGCGTCGGCAACTCGGCGAAAATTCATTATTACGCCGGCCGGGCCGTATGCCGTGAGGTCGGCAGGGCGGTGAAAGGCATGAGTTGCGAGGCGCAGGAGGTCGAAGGCGGCGACGCCGCCGAACCTGTCGCCGTGCTGAGCAGCCTCGCCAACGCCGCCATGGAGATGGGGATTGTTCAGTCGGATTGGCAGCATCACGCGGTTAAGGGCACCGGACCGTTCAAGTTCGTCGACGTCAAGTTCGACAATTTGCGCGCCATGTTCTCGCTTCATAGCGAGCCCTTTACCCTGATCGCGCGCCGTGATTCCGGTATCAATGGGCTCGACGATTTGCCGGGGAAACGGGTCAACCTCGGAACGCCGGGCTCACCGGAACGCGAGATGATGAAAATGGTCATGACGGCGAAGGGCTGGACGCGGAAAACATTTCAATATGTCGATGAATTGTCCGGTTCGGAACAGTCCCTGGCGCTCTGCCATAACCGTGTTCAGGCAATCATTTCCACGGCTGCGCATCCGAACCGCGCAGTCGCCCAGGCCATCGACCTATGTGACGCGAAAATCGTCGAGATATCGGGTCCGAAAATCGACAAGCTTATCGCCGACAACAATTTCTTGGCAAAAACCACGGTTCCCGGTGGCCTTTACAAGGGAATGGACAAGCCCGTGAACACTTTCGGGATCAAAGTCGTGGCCATGAGTTCGTCGGATATGGAGGACGATCTCATCTACACCGTGGTCAAATCCGTCTTCGATCGGTTTGATCGATTTAAGAGATCGCATAGATCACTGGGGAGCCTGTCGCCCCAACGGATGACAAGAGATGGGATAACCGCGCCCCTGCATCCAGGGGCATTGCGGTATTTTCGTGAAAAGGGAATGATGTAACCGGTTAGCTCGTGGGCGCCGTTATCGGCGTCAAGAGGAGCAGACCGGAAACGGGGAGAAGAACATGAGCGAAGAGACGAACAGCCAAGCGCCAGTAGCCGGGCAAAGCGACCTCGATGACATGATCGCCGAGGCGGATACGGGTGGACGAAATCCTACGGGTATTTCGAAGCAGGTTCTCTGGTGGATCCCATTAATTTGGGCCTTGTTCCAGCTTTGGTACATGTCGCCGCTCCCGTATATCTTCGGGATAGGGCTGTTCAATTCGACGGAAGCCCGTTCCATCCATCTGGCTTTCGCCGTATTCCTGGCCTTCACGGCCTTTCCGACATTCAAAAAATCGCCGCGTGACTACATCCCCATTCAAGATTGGGTGATGTCCATCGCCGGGGCTCTGGCCGCCAGTTATATTTTCTTGTTCTTCCGTGAATTGGCCGAACGGCCCGGGTTGCCCACACAGACGGATATTTATGTTTCCATGGCCGGCGTGATTTTCGTCTTGGAGGCGACCCGCCGCGCGCTGGGGCCGCCCTTGATGATCGTCGCCCTTGTCTTCTTGTCATATACATTCCTGGGCCCGTGGATGCCGGAGATGATCTCCCATCAGGGCGCCAGCCTATCGAAAGGCATGTCGCACTTCTATCTGACGACGGAGGGGATCTTCGGCGTTGCGCTGGGTGTTTCCACCGGCATGGTCTTTCTGTTCGTGTTGTTCGGCTCGTTGCTTGAGAAAGGCGGCGCCGGCAACTATTTCATCCGCGTCGCTTTTGCCCTCATGGGGCATATGCGCGGTGGCCCGGCGAAGGCCGCAGTTGTGTCATCAGGCCTGACGGGCTTGGTTTCCGGTTCCGCCATCGCCAACGTGGTGACGACGGGCACTTTCACCATTCCCTTGATGCGGAAGGTCGGCTTTTCCGCCGAGAAGGCCGGCGCCGTCGAGGTCGCGTCGAGTACGAACGGCCAATTGACGCCGCCGATCATGGGTGCTGTTGCCTTCCTGATGGTTGAATACGTTGGCATCAGTTACCTGGAGGTGATCACCCACGCCGCCCTGCCGGCGCTGATCTCCTACATGGCGCTGGTTTATATCGTCCACCTGGAAGCCTGCAAGGCCAACATGAAAGGGCTGCCGCGCAAGGTCGTGCCGAAGTTTATCCAAAGCCTGATGTCATTCCTGCTGACCTTCGTCATCATTTGCGTTCTGTCGTTGGTCATGTATTACGGGTTCGGCTGGATGAAAGGGATCGCCGGCGACGCCACGCCGTGGCTCGCCGCGATCATATCCATTGCCGCTTACGTTGGGTTGCTTAAGTATGCGACGAATTTCCCTGAACTCGACCACTCGATAGAAATCGTTGAACTGCCGGAGCCGGGGCCGACGGTCAAGGCCGGCCTTTATTATTTGCTGCCGGTCGTGTTGCTGATTTGGTGTCTGATCGTCGAACGCCTGTCGCCGGGCCTGTCGGCATTCTACGCGACATTGTACATGCTGTTCATTCTGGTCACCCAGAAGGCCCTGAGGGCCGTATTCCATAATACCGGTGAGGATGTCGGTGCCTGCCTGCGCCAGGGTTTTGACGACATGCTCGAGGGCATGATCAGCGGTTCCAGAAACATGATCGGCATCGGTGTCGCCACGGCGGCAGCCGGTATCGTCGTCGGCGCCGTGACGCTGACGGGTGTCGGTCAGGTTCTGGCGGAGGTCGTTGAGTATATTTCCGGCGGGTATGTGCTGTTGATGCTGATCTTTACGGCAATCCTTAGCTTGGTTCTTGGGATGGGGCTGCCGACCACGGCCAACTACATCGTCGTCTCAAGCCTGATGGCGCCGGTGATTGTGACAGTCGGGGCGCAAACCGGTTTGATCGTGCCGTTGATCGCGGTCCATATGTTCGTCTTCTATTTCGGCATATTGGCAGATGATACGCCACCGGTGGCCATGGCGGCGTTTGCCGCGGCGGCGATTTCGGGCGGTGATCCGATCAAAACCGGTATCCAAGGTTTCTGCTATGATATTCGGACGGCGATCTTACCGTTCCTGTTCATCTTCAACACGGAACTGCTGATGATCGGTATCGAAAGCTGGTATCATCTGTTGATCACCATTGTGACGGCGGTCATGGCGATGCTGTTGTTCGCCGCCGGCACACAGGGGTTCTTTATTTCGAAAAGCCGCCTGTGGGAGTCGCTGGCCCTCATCTTGGTCGCTTTCACCCTATTCCGGCCCGGCTTTTGGATGGATTACATCTATCCACCCTTGCAGACCGTATCGCCGAAGGAGATCTATAGTATCGCCGAAAAACTGCCTTCGGACGCGCAAATCCGTGTCCAAGTCAAAGGCGAGGATTTGGACGACCGGCCTGTCGATAAGGTCGTCATGCTACCCGTCGGTAAGCCCGGCAAGGGCATTGACCGGGTCAAGTTCGCCGGCCTCGAACTGCGTGAGGAAGAGGGCAAGATATTTGTCGACAACATCGTTTTCGGCTCCACCGCCGAGAAGCAGAAGATCGATTTGGATTATGAAATTGCCAGCATCCAGATCAAGGCGGACCGGCCACCGAAACAGTTATTCTACATCCCGGCCATCTTACTATTCTTGGTAATCGTCATGGTCCAACGCAGGCGGCGCGACAGCGGCGGCGGTGGTGAAGCCGTGGCAACACCCCAGGCGGCCTGAGGGCAAGGAGAAGAGATATGTACAAAGACATCTTGTTGGCCGTCGACCTGAATGACGCGAGTTCGTGGGAAAAAGCTGTACCTGTTGCGGTCGAATTGGCACAGGGTTCGGACGGTAGTATTCACGTCCTGACCGTCGTTCCGGATTTCGGCATGAGCATCGTCAGCCAATATTTCCCGGAAGGTTATGAAAAAGAGGTCGCGGAAAAAGTTCTTGATGAACTTAAGACCTTTACCGGCAGACAAATTCCGGATGGCATTCCCGTTCGTCACATCGTCGGCGAGGGGAACCCCTATGAGGTGATCTTGAAGATGGCCGGAGAAGTGAACGCCGACTTGATCGTCGTTGCCTCGCATCGGCCGGAACTCAAGGACTACCTGCTTGGCCCGAACGCCGCGCGGGTCGTCCGGCATGCCGATATTTCGGTGCTGGTCGTTCGGTAAGATTAGTGAATTGGTGGCTTGGCGTCGCCGATTTCGCGCCAGATGCCGTATTCCTCGCGGAAGGTGGCGAGGGTCTCCCAGGCACGTTTGAAATCCTTGCTTTTCGCTGATTGCTCGGCGGCGACCATGGCCCAGGCCTTGCGCATGGCGTCAAGGATATCCGGCGGCCAGGTTTCGATCTGCACGCCCTGTTTGACCAATTCCTTAAGCGCGTTGAATTGGTGAGCCTCGCTCTCGGCAATGCCGTGGCGCACGTTGTCGCCGCAGGCAGCCTCGATTTGAGCCCGTTGGCCCGCCGTCAAAGCATTCCATGCCTCCAAGTTGACGATCAAGGTCAGCAAGGTTGCCGGCTGATGCCAGCCTGGAAAGTAGTAATGCTTGGCGAGACGGTGCAAGCCCAGCTCTAAATCGACAGCCGGTTGCGAAGCCTCGGCGCCATCAATGAGCCCGGACTCGAGCGCGATAAACACATCGGCTTCCGCCATCTCGGTGACATTGGCGCCGAGTTTCGCGGCAACCCGGCCGCCCAGGCCCGACATGCCCAACCTAAGCGCTTTGAACTCGTCCAACGTTGCGACGGGTGTCCGGAACCATCCCGACCCTTCCGGCGCCAGGGCGCCGCAAATCAACGGGTGAACGCCAAGCTTGGTATGTGCGCGCTCCATGATTTCACGCCCGCCGCCGACAAAAATCCATGCCAGATATTCCTGAACCGGCGGGCCGAACGGGATACCGGCGAAGAGGTTGAGCACCGGGTTTTTCTGTGCCCAAAGGGCCGGCGCCGCGAAGGCCGCGTCAACGGCGCCGGAACGCACGGCGTCGAACATTTCGTCCAATTTCACCAAGGTGCCGGGCTCATGGAACTTAATCTGAATGGTGCCGCCGGACATGCGCCACATGGCGGCTTCCAGGCGTTTTGCAAGCGACCCCAAATGCGGCAGGGAACTGGCATAGGCGCTGGCCAGACGCCAACTCACGGGCGCGCTGTTGGTGGCTTCCGTAGTTGCTTTGGCGTCGGCGGATCTCGCGACTTTTCGGGACAACTGGCGAAGGGTCGGCGATACGGCGTATCGGGTTGCATCGCCGGTCCGTCCGGTGGCCCCGGCCGGCAGTTTCACACGCGGCGCGATGACCGTGGTGCCGACGACGACCCCGACAACCAGACCCACGACGGCGCCGACGATTAGGTTTCGCATGGCGGCATTATCAACCGATCATCGGGGTTTTCAAACAGGTTTGGAGGCGCGCATTGCCATGGGAGTGAATTGGTCGGGACGAGAGGATTTGAACCTCCGACCCCCTCGTCCCGAACGAGGTGCGCTACCAGACTGCGCCACGTCCCGACCATGTGGTCCATTTGAACCACGAATTATCCATAACCCCTTGATAACATATTGCCATGCTCTATCGGGCTGAGCGATGCGGCGGCCAGGGCCCAGCGCGGGTTATAGACCCGGAATCGAGGTAGGGCAAGAACCGTGAGGATGATTTTTCGCGGCTCTCGGTTTGTGCCGAAACGGCGCTAATGCGCACGCTCAATACAAAAATCGATAATGTCGTCGAAGGCATGTTTCTCCGGGCCATCGGCGAAAATGCCGAGGCTATCGCGCGCGATGGCGCCATAATGGCGGGCCCGTTTGGTGCTGTCCGCCAGTGCTTCGTGTTTGACCATCAGTTCAATTGCCTGTTCCAAATCCTCGGCCGTCTGATCCAGGTCTTCCAAGGTCCGCCGCCAGAATTGGCGTTCCGCGTCATTGCCGCGCCGGAAGGCGAGAATGACAGGTAAGGTGATTTTGCCGTCACGGAAATCATCGCCGACGGTTTTACCCAATTTCGCCTGTTCAGCGGAATAATCGAGCACATCGTCAATGAGCTGAAAGGTGATGCCCAAATTCATGCCGTAGGTATCGAGCGCTTCTTCTTCGACGCTGGGACGGTCGGCGACGACGGCGCCGATGCGGCAGGCGGCGGCGAACAGGTGCGCTGTCTTCGCCCGGATCACATCCAAATAGGCGGTTTCGCTGGTTTCCGTGTCGTTGGTGGTGATCAATTGCAGAACCTCACCCTCGGCGATCACCGATGAGGCATGGCTGAGAATACGCAGCACATCCAAGGAACCGTCCTCGACCATCAATTCAAAGGATCGGCTGAACAGAAAATCACCGACCAGGACACTGGCCTTGTTGCCGAATACGGCATTTGCCGAGGCGGCGCCGCGCCGCAGGTCACTGTCATCGACGACGTCATCGTGCAACAGCGTCGCTGTGTGAATAAATTCGACGCAGGCGGCCAGTGCAACGTGGCGCTTTTCGCCATCGCCTTCCTGTCCGTAGCCGCACATTTTCGCCGCAGCCAGGGTCAGCATGGGCCGAAGCCGCTTGCCGCCGGCGGCGATCAAATGGCTGGCCAATTGCGGAATCAACTCAACGGGTGAGTCCATGCGTTGAATAATCAGTGAATTGACGGCTTTCAGGTCATCCCCGACAAGCATACTCAAGCCGTCCAAGGACGGTTTCTTCCGATCACCTTCAAGGCTAACGACAACGCCCAAGATATCCTCCTCTCCGCCGTCGTCCCCCGGAGATATCTTGACGGCGTTATTCATTACCCCGAGCATAGGGAGCGAATTCCGCAACGGTCAAGACCGGATGCGATAACAAAAAAGTGGAACGTTTCCAAATGATTGAGCTGACGCGCTCCAACGACCCGGTTTTTCTATCCTGGCTGACCGTGCGACTGGAAGAAGTGCGGGTCGAAGTAATCGTGCTCGATGCCCATACGGCCGTGGTCGAAGGTTCCATCGGCGCCATTCAACGCCGGGTGATGATTGACGAGGACGATTTACCGCGCGCCCGGCTGATTATGGATGAGGCGGCGCTTTTGTGAGTCGGCAAGAGGACAACGGAACGGTTTCCGAAACCAAACTCTTGGGCGGCCGAGTGCTCTGCATGCAGCCGGAAAAAGGGTTTCGCGCCGCCATTGACCCGGTGCTGATGGCGGCCTGCGTTCCGGCGGTAAAGGGAGAGCGGGTGCTTGATGTGGGAACAGGGAGCGGGGCGGCGGCCTTGTGTCTGGCGGCCAGGGTGACGGATGTGACGGTCGTTGGCCTTGAACTGCAGGCAGCACTGGCGGAATTGGCGGGTGCTGGCGCCGCCGCCAACGGCTGGGCGGCGCGGGTCCAATTTCTCTGTGGCGACATCCTCGATCCACCCGCTGATCTATTCCAATCGAATGGGGATGGAGGC
>Ga0315336_1007492_pt1 | contig 10406 bp, 8 predicted proteins | sample ASW5metaG_FD_204512 | JGI IMG/M metagenome (GOLD analysis project Ga0315336, IMG submission 204512) | Ammonia-oxidizing marine archaeal communities from Monterey Bay, California, United States - ASW #5 | ecosystem: Environmental > Aquatic > Marine > Intertidal zone | place: USA: California... | reverse complement strand
TGTCAGAACAATCTGAAGCAGCTCGGCCTTGTGCTGAAGATGTATGCGAATGAGAGCGCAGGTGAAATGTATCCAAGAATTCATGGGGATCAACCGTACTTCAATGAGACGGATCCCTTGGCGGCGGGTTGTGATGGGTTGCCGGCAGAAGACCCGCCGGGCGGTGGTCCGCCGGCATCGTTCTCCCCACAAACCTCAGCGATTTATCCCGAGTATTTGACCGACCCGAGTATTTTCATTTGCCCGTCGGACCCGCTTGAAGGGGATAGCAACAATCCGTTGAACATTTTGTCCGGTGACTTTTGTCAATTCAATGGACTTATCGCGGGTGGCGATCAAAGTTATAACTACCTGGGTTATGTGTTCGACCGGTGTGATGATGACGATCCATCAACAAGCTTCCCATTTCCAGGGCCATCGCAACTGGTTGGGTTTGCAATTCAGGCGGGCATCAATTTATTCAACGGGGATCCAACGGATGATGGCGTATTCGACGACAATATTGACATGGCAGCCCTCGCAATCCCGTTCCCCGGTCATGGCAATGCGGGGGGAAGCACCCTGAGCCGGTTGCGCGAAGGGGTCGAACGATTCCTGATTACCGACATCAATAATCCTGGGGCATCGGCTATCGGGCAAAGCGAACTTCCGATTATGTGGGACACGATTTCCAGTGACATCGCGGGCGATGTAAGTTATAACCATGTGCCGGGCGGGAGTAACGTGTTGTATCTGGATGGCCATGTGTCGTTCTTGCGCCAGGGACCGACGTATCCGGTAACGGTAGCGAACGGACAACTCAGCGCATTGTTCTAATCGAATTTCAACGAAAAAAAGCCGCCGGTCGACCAAGCGTCGTCCGGCGGCTTTTTGCTTGAACCATTGTCTTGTCTTAGTCGTGCCACCTTCAAACTTGTTTGGAGGTGTAGTAATCATATTACGCTCACCCCCAAACGAGTTTGGGGGTGGCACACGTATCATTTGCTGAAAGCGTCAAATCGAGACTATCGGCTTATCCGTACGAGAACGTACTAGCCTAACTTCCCGCGCCTTCCCATGCACCCGTCTTAGCTGACTTCAGCACGGCGTCGCAGACGTATTGGGTGTCCAATGCATCCCGGAAACTTGGGCGTACTGCATCTTGCCCATCTTCGAGACTCTTGAGAAAATCGGCGAACGCGTTAACAAACGTGTGTTCGTACCCGATGGTCGTGCCGGGCACCCAGTAATGATCCATATAGGGGTGTTCCATGTCCGTGACGTGTATCGACTGCCAGCCGTGAACGTGGTCGTCGAGACGGTTATCAAAATATTGGAGACGGTGAGGGTCTTCGAGGTTGAAGTAGATCGATCCGTGTTCGCCGTTCAGTTCGAAGGTGTTGAAATTCTTGCGGCCCCGCGCGTATCGCGTAGATTCGAATGTACCCAACGCGCCATTTGAAAAGCGCGTGAGAAACATACAGGCGTCATCGATCGTCACTTCTTGTTTTTTGCCCGTCACTTGATGTTCACGTTCTTTAATGAACGTCTCGGTCATCGCAGTGACTTTGTCGACACCGCCAATAAGCCATATCGCGGTGTCAATGGAGTGTGCGAGCAGATCGCCCGTCACGCCGCTGCCTGCAACCGCGGCATCCAATCGCCACAGCCCTTCACCGCCTTGCGGCAATTCGGGGCTGATGGTCCAATCTTGGAGGTAGGTCGCGCGATAATGAAACACGCGGCCGATACGCCCTTCGTCGATCAATTGTTTCGCTAGCGAAATCGCTGGAACGCGGCGGTAATTGAACCAGACCATGTTGGCAACGCCCGCCTTCTCGATGGCCTCCGTCATCTCAATGCCTTCGGCCACGTCCATCGAAAGCGGCTTTTCACACAACACCATCTTGCCGGCTTCAGCGGCGGCGATGGCGATTTCTTTATGCGTGTTATTTGGGCTGCCAATGTCGATGCAGTCGATGTCGTCTCGCTCGATGAGGCGACGCCAGTCCGTCTCTGTCGATTCCCAGCCCCAATTCGCCGCAAAATCCTTGACCTTCTCTTCATCCCGAGCACAAGCAGCCTTCAATACGGGCTCGTATTCAAGATCGAAAAATTGATTCGCCTTCAAGAACGCATTCGAATGCGCCCGCCCCATAAATCCATATCCGATCAATCCGATGTTTAGTTTCTTACTCATTCGGCACGCACCTCACTATCCGTTTTTCTTTGCTTCTTTCTTTTTCCGCAAAAAGAAAGAAGGTCAGCCGTACTTCTTATTCAACTCATCAATCGCAGTCTTACACTTCTCCGTCACCGTCCAAGCATCCGGCCAAAAGCACAGATCGATGGTCCACCAATCATGGCTGAGTTCGTTCTTGAGTAGTTCGGGGACGAGTTCATCGAAATTGAGATAGCCGTCGCCGAAAGGTGCGTGTGTACTGGTCTCATCACCATGCAACGTACCGTCTGAATCGATAAGATGGATGTGATTGATGCGACCTCTACAGCGTTGCGCCATTTCGAGCGCGCCGCCGGGGAGAATTTCCGGCTCGCCGTAGTGCCTAGCCGCTTTCGCCGCGACCATCTCGGCGTGACACGTATCAAACTCGACACCAAAGGCGTCGTCCTGGATTTCGTCGAGGATACGAAACACGTCGGACGGTTTATTGAACGCGAAGCCAGGCTCAAATTCCCAGGTTACATAGCACCCATTGTCCGCCGCTTCCTTGGTGCATTCTTTCCACGTGTCCACAACGCGTTTGCGCGCCGTTGCTTCGTCGACTTCATCTAGGATCGTTGGCGGCTGTACGCAGTCCACACGAATGCCAGCGGTACCGATGTCCTTTGCGAACTGAACGGCCCGGCTGAATTCGGCCTTGTATTTCGACGTGTCGTCGGTATTAATCAGTTGTTCACCCCACAGGTTAGGCACCAACCCGGAGAACGCCATGCCTGCGTCGTTCACCTGCTTAACCAGTTTCTGCCGCGATTCCTTATCCGGATAATTGTCCGGATTCGGATGTTCGCCGAACGCGCCCAACTCGATTCCCTGAAAGTCGAGGCTTTTTAGTGTCGACACGACCTCGTCCCATGGAATGGGCTTGTCTTCGTAGGGTCCAATGGCATATGCCCATGATCCAATTGATATTCTTTTCACGGTCTTATCCTTTCCGTTCCAGTATTTTTATTTAGCCACAGATGGGCACAGATGTCTGATCCGCAGTCATCCGTCTAATCCGTGCACCTATTTTTTGTAGTCGCCGACCTTTGGCGCTTGTGGATTTACGTCCGGGCCGAAGTATCGGAGCGCCACCAACGGACATTCCGAGCCACGATTTTCAATTTCGTAGCCTTCCTGTGCCTTTTTCGCGGTAATAAAAATCTCGTCTTCTGTCATTTCGCCGAAACGAATCATGGTCGGACATTCGAGCGGTGTGTTTTCGATTCGCCCGCGTCCTTGGACGACTATGACGCCGGATGCGCCTTCATCTTTGATGGTACACGTGACGCCCGGCTCTATCGTTAACTCTTTAGCCGAGAACTTTTGTTCGCCTTTGATGTCGCCGTAGACGACCCAACGGTCTACGTAGCCATCGCCTGCGGTGTCACCATCAGGGATAGGTTCTAGGTAGTGATTGTCTTTGAAATGGGTATCGACGTTGGATTCCCAATCGAGTTGGCTGACGATGTACTCGTTATCGTCGTGCTTATCCGGCGGAACGTCTTTGACCAACAACTCACGCGGCACGTCGCGGCCCTCGCAGAGCGATTGGAACATCGAGAATACATCGCTGCCCCATTGCGGTTCGTAGGTTACGAGCGAACCGGGCGCATGCAAGATGCACGGCGGAATGAGCCAGCCCGTGCCCGGTTTCAACCGGTATGCTTTCGAATAGTCGAGAATGCCGTTGTCGCCCGTGTTCCAATTATCAAGGCAGCGAACGACATCTTCTTTCGTCGTTCCCGGTTCGAGGCCCATGAACGTATACGGAAAATTATCACCCACCGTGTTCAATTGCGGCGGGAAGTAATACGATTCCGGTTTACCTTCGCGTCCAATGAGTTCGGCTTGTTCTTGACTCTGATGGTGGTGATGCGGAATGGGTCCCATGTTGTCAAAGAATTTGCTGTACACGGGCCAGCGTTTGTATTTGTCCCATATCGGACTACCAATGATGTCTGCGCCCAATTGTTCGATTGCATCCTTGAGCAGAAAACGTTGACCATCGTAGATGACGTAGCTCATGCCTTCGTCTGCTGCAGCGCCATCGTTATCCGCATGAGTGGTGGACGCGAACCAACGTTCGTCGATTCCGCCACGGTCTTTTCCGAAGGCGTAATAGTCATCGGGATGCAGCTTGATCCGGCGGCCGGGCTGTAAGAATGACCTGGGCACCCACGTCGGCGATAGCCGCAGGATGCCCCGTTTAGCTTGAATGGCGTCGCGTGCTGCATGTGCGACCGCGTCGCCCGATAGTGTCTTCATGATGTTCTCCCTGACATTTTACTGAAATTGATTGGCGTCGTACGGGTTGCGCCCATCCGAACCGGCCGCCCGCACCCGGCTATTTATAGCATGCAGCGAGGCTCTCCATAAACCACGTGTTTCGGTATACTGGTGAATTCCCCACTGTGCAGGATTTTCGATGAGCCAAGACACCCAACCCAACCCCATCGGCGACATGCCGCTACCGCACATCATTGACGCGATGGCGGGGTATGAAGCGAACACGGCTCCTTCAGATGAGGCTGAGCGCCATGCTGCAGTGGCTTTTATCGTCCGTCAACGGCCAGCCGGTGGCGCGGAGACGCTGTTTATCAAGCGGACAGAGCGCGAAGATGACCCTTGGTCGGGGCATATGGCGCTGCCGGGCGGCCGACGTGATCCGGAGGATGCATCCCTTGAGGCGACGGCGCGGCGGGAGACGCTCGAGGAAGTGGGCCTTGAACTTCAGCCTGCACAATGTTTTGGGCGACTGCATGATATTTACGGGGGCCGGCTTCACACCTTTAAGATGTCGGTGTCGCCGTTCTTGTTTCACACCGCCGATGGAGACGACTTGACGCATAGCAAAGACGAAGTCGCAGACGCGGTGTGGGTTCCACTTTCGCTGTTATCTGATCCGAAGCAAATCCGCGATTACATGTTTCACCTCGATCCGCATAACCGTCCATTCCCCTCATTTCACTACAATGAATATGTGATTTGGGGTTTGACGTTTCGTATTATAGCGAACTTTATGGAACCGTTTGGAGTGACGTTGCCGGGCGAACCGGGCGTAACTGACGTCGAATAGAGGGGAAGTTGATCATGTTTCGCGGCGTTTGCATTGTTATGTTGGTAGTCATTTTATTGAGTATTGGTGTGCAGTACAACGATACCGATGGTTGGAAATGGATGCTGATCTACGCGGTCGCCATCGTTCCAACGGTCGCGGCAATTGCGCGTACGTGGACAGGACTGTCCGTGTTTGTAGCGATCGGCTATTACATCGGGTTCTTTTACCTACTACCCAGCGAATCGGTCGCCAGCCCGTCGTCGTTGCTCACGGATTTGCAGATGCATGAGGCGGGTGTGGAAGAAGCGCGTGAAGCGATTGGGTTGCTCATTTGCGCGGTATGGATGACGGTGCTCGGGGCGATTTGGTTCCGCAATCGCAATAGCAAGTTGGTGAAGTAGGGCGTACGGGCTCGGAGAACGCGCTGCGATGATAAAGATGAATTGTCCGCACTGCGGCCACCAGCTTCGCATTCGGTCGAAATTCGCGGGAAAGCAGGGACTGTGCAAGCATTGCGAAGGTGTCATAGACGTACCGAATACCTACGCGGATGCGCCAGACGAATCGAACGAAGGGCCGGCCAACGATGTCGGTACGCTGTCAACGAAGATGGCCGATGCGACGGCGCTCGCAGACCTGATGGCCGATGACTCACCAGAGCCCGTTGCGGCACCGGTTCCGCTCAGTTCCACAAAATCCACCAAAATATTGGCGCGGTCTGAAGCCTATAAACCGCTGGGATGTCTCTACTGGTTTTTGGCGATTTTCCTAACGCCGGCCGCGCTAATTTGGGGGATTCTCCTTCCCTCGGGTCACCCTCAAAAGAAGCTGGCTATTTTGGTTCCCGTCGTGTTGTTCGTCGCCAGCGTGGCCCTCGTTCTCGTGGTGTTTTTTGCGCTACCAATCTTTTTGCTGGCGACGATCGATTCCGGGAGTGCCAGCGCGGCAACGGGTGTTTCGGAAGATGGCAGTATCGTCGTCACGCCATCAGTGGTTGATATGGAAGTGTCTCCCTATCGTACCGTCACGCTTCAGACCAACAGCCCGTCCGGAATGGCAAACGATTTGACATGGCGATCGAGTGATCCTTCGATTGCGAAAGTCGTGGGCAATTCCCGAAGTGCAATGGTGTATGGCATGGCACCGGGCACGGCAACTGTCACGGCAGAAAACATTGCAACGGGACAACAGGCCGTGGCTACGATCAATGTTTCGCCGGCTTCAGCGCCCGCTGCGGTATCTGCGAACCAACTCTATTCTGACTCAGGCTTGCCTCGGTATCCCCGTTTGACCATGGAGGTCGTAGCCCTTTCCGAAAACGAATTGTCCGGCCCACTTGCGCAAGCTAAGCCATCGGCGCTAACGACGTACAAGGGACATGTCAGGGAAGATTTTGAAACGGTTACGGCATTCTTCTACGAAGAATTGCAGAATCGAGGTTGGACAATTGACGACTATGGATATGGCGATGCAGAGAACAGCGAGACGTACATTCTCGGATCGAAAGATGGTGTAGGGATCGAGTACAACACGAGCCGCGACGTTACGCGCACGCGTGTCGTCATAACGATAGGGCCATTGAATTGAATCATTCACAACCGAATCGAACGCCAATCTGTCGGCAAATTTTTGTGGCTTGCCTTGCGGCGGTGGCATTTCAACTCTTGTCGGAGCAGGCCAGTGCCCAGCAAGATCGTCCAAATATTCTCTTTGTCTACACAGACGATCAGGGGCCGTGGGCGCTGGGCGCGTCAGGTAACGCGCAGGCGCATACGCCGAATATGGATCGGTTGGCCAAGGAAGGCGCTTACCTCACCAACAGTTTTGTGACCACGCCGGTGTGTTCGCCTTCGCGGGTTGGACTGTTGTGTAGCCGGTACGGATCGGAAGTGGGCATTACGGATTGGATTAATCCACGCGAGGAAACCGATCTCGGGCTAGAAGCATCGATGCCTACGTGGGTACGTGACCTTGAAAAAGCCGGCTATGCCACGGCGCTTGTGGGGAAGTGGCACCTCGGCATTCAGGATCACCATCATCCCTCCCACTTCGGTTATCAGCAGTTTTCCGGATTTCGCCCTGGCGGCAACAAGGTAGAAAACCCAGAACTGGAAATCGATGGCAAGTCGCAGACCGTCGAGGGGTTGACCACAGACCTTCTTACCGATTATGCCTTGGACTATGTAGCGGAATTCGCGGGTAAGCAGCCGTTCGCGTTGTCCGTTCATTACCGAGCGCCGCACGCGGCATGGTTACCTGTGGCGGACGAAGATTGGGCCGCGGTGAAAGACCTCGACATTGAATTGCCTGAGCCGGACTACCCGGATCTCAATGTCGAGCGCGCTGTACGTTCGATGCGCGAGTACCTCGCCAGCGTCGCCGGTGTTGATCGAAATTTGGGACGTTTGCTCGGCGCACTGGAAGATCACGGCGTTGCGGAGAACACCATCGTTGTATTCACCAGCGACCACGGCTACAACGTCGGGCATCACGGTTTACTTCACAAAGGAAACGCTCGCTGGTTGACGAATGCGTTCAGCGGCCAAGCCAGTCGCGATCCGAGTGCCAGGCGCCCAAACATGTTTGATACCTCGCTGCGCGTCCCAACGTTGATTCGTTGGCCCGGTGAAATACAGCCGGGCAGTGTCCACTCCGCCACGTTTTCGAATTTGGATTGGTATCCAACGTTGCTCGCGATGGCCGGCGTAGCTCCGGATTCTAATGCTAAATTGCGCGGAAGGAATTATTTACGGGTGTTACGCGGTGAGCGCATCCGTTGGGACAACCGCCTCTACGGTGAGTACAGCATGCACCACGGTGCGGAAGCGGATTTGCGGATGTTGCGTACACCGGATTGGAAGTTGATTCTTGATTTCAAGAATGAGGGTCGCGACGAGTTTTATCATCTTGCAGAGGATCCGGATGAAACGCGGAATCTAATTGATAGTACGAGTCCGGAAGCTGTCGACATGAGAGAAATACTCGACAAGGCACTTCGGGATAGAATGGCGCGATTGGGTGATTTGGTGTTGGGGCCTTAGTGCAGGTTTACTTGATTCGTACTCGTCTGATTCCGCATGAGGAGATTGCCGCGGTCGCCAGGGGCTCTCTCGCAATGACGGTGAACGTGAGTTTGACTGCGAACGCTCAGGAGCTTGGCCCTCCCTGGATGCGCTTCCGCGCATGGGACGTTGGCTAACCCAAATCTACGGCGCCAATCGTTTCGAGAATTCGCAGATGAAATTCGGCGGCGTTTAGGATGCCTTCGCCGGTGATTTTGTCGAGCGTGTCGTGGTCGGTATGGTAATAAGGCGGAGATTGGATGAGGCAGAAGGTGGGCTTGTCCGCACACACGACGTGTAGATCGCTGATGCAGGCCTTTCGGACGGGTGGTGCGCTGTTCATGAGGCCGGTTTCTTGCACCAACTCGGGCAGCACGGCTTCGATTTCAGGCCAGCCGTTTGGTCCGACGAATGCTGCGCGGCGCTCGTTTAAAGTGTCGGGCCAGCCTGCTTCTTTGCCTTCGGGGCCGAGCTGTGCGTCGACGTGTTCGATCGCGATGCACGCGTTGAGGGCTTCGAAACGCGCGGGGTCTTCGTTTACAAACGCGCGTAAGCCTTCGCCACGATCATGATGCGCAGCACAGGCCGCAAACCAAATGGTTGCGTTGCGTGATTCAATCGGCAATTCGGAAAGGCGCCTTGCCACCATGGCCATCGTAGCGAGGCCGCTGGCATCGTCGTTCGCGCCTTGGAAAAATGAATCGAGGTGTGCAGTGAGAAGGATGTTCATATCGCCGCTGCCGCTCAACATCCCAACGGCGTTCTTCGCCTCTAGTTCGGTCTCTTCCGCGTATTGAATCAGGCTGACGATTTCGGCTTCTTTCACCGTTGCAGCTGCTACAGATCTGCCGTCGGCAGCGTCGATGCAGAAACATGGAATCGGACGATGTCCATCGGGGTATCGTGCGTCATGCACGGCGTACGGCTTGTCGACCGGCAGCACGGCGCGCCAGCGTTGCGATCCCAAAGTTGCGGGCAGTGAAAACAGGAGGCCTGCGGCATTCGCACTTACGGCGCGCTGATACAGCAAGTTGTCTCGAACATTGTTGCGGCCAATTTCTTCGAGTTCGACGTACACCCAACAGCCATCGACATGGTCCCAATCCGCTTCCTCCTCGATCGCTTTTACGGGTGCGCTCGACCGGCCGTCAGGGAAACGGGCGTCGAATGGCGCGGGCATGGCGGTGCGCAATCTTGCGCCACCTTGGATGCGCAAGGTCCAACTGTCGGGGCGGTGCGCATTAAACGTGAAAGTTTCCGTGCCGACTTCGTCGACATACTGCGCGATTTGGCGGGCGAATGCGTAGGTGGCTTTGCGTTCCGCAGCCGAACCGCCGATGCGCCCCCATAGGCCGCGTTCGTTTTCGGTTTCCTGAGCGATTTTCACGTATTCAGCTGCGAGCCCAAGGGCGAAATTTTCCTGAGAAGCGCGTTGTGCAAGTGCGGTGGGGGCAATCAATGGCGCGGCCATTGCACCTGCAGTTCCTGCCAACCAGGTGCGCCGTGTGATGCGTTTCATAATTCTGTTAACTCCTGCGGTGCCGCTTCAAGAATCCTCTTGAGCAGTGTGCCGAACTGATGTGCGGTAACCGAGTGGTCGGGCATGAATGTATTTACACGATGCACGATGACTAAATCCCACTGCGGTACAATCAACAAGTAATGCCCACCCGCTCCGCGTGCAGTGTATGTACCGTCGGGTAACGTTGCAGGCTCAAGGTGGCGTCCATTAGCGGCCACCCACCACATGTATCCGTAGCCCCCTGATGATCCCGCATCGGAATAGGATGTGGTGCTTTCGGAAACCCATTCTGCGGGCACGATTTGGTCGCGTTTCCATTGGCCTTGGCGGGCCATGAGCAATCCGAACCGCGCCAAATCTCTCGCGCTCAGACGAAACGGATAGGCGGGATGAACGGATTGATCGCCGGTGAAATAGTCGGTGTGCTCGTCCGGCACGAAGTCTTGCATGCCCAACGGCTCTGCAATGTCCTCGGCGAACTTATCGAACAGGCTCGATTCGACTTCGTTATCGAAAATGGTACCGAGCGAATTGAAATCCCAGTTGTTGTAATGCCAATTC
>Ga0315336_1007491_pt1 | contig 10408 bp, 6 predicted proteins | sample ASW5metaG_FD_204512 | JGI IMG/M metagenome (GOLD analysis project Ga0315336, IMG submission 204512) | Ammonia-oxidizing marine archaeal communities from Monterey Bay, California, United States - ASW #5 | ecosystem: Environmental > Aquatic > Marine > Intertidal zone | place: USA: California... | reverse complement strand
TCTGATGCCGTTGCTGCTCATGGATCCTTTTTGCAACATCCAGCTCCTCTTGGAGCGCTTCATCCGGTTGCGGACATTTTCGCTCAATATCTCGGATGATTCGGCCTAAATGCGTTCGCATCTTCTTCGTGCATTTGCCCGCCCGCTTCATCTGCCGGGCGTGTGCATAGCGGTTTTGCTGATGAAGCAGACGCTTGTTCACCCGGTTGTAGTTCTGCCGAAGCTCAATCCCTCGTTCAGCGGCGGCTTTCACCAGGTGCTCCCGAGCCCGGTCATAAAGACGCGCGTCGGTGGGGTACCGGATCGCTTTCTCCTGCACCGTTGTGTCCACATTCACATTCTTCAGCTCGGAGACCTTCACCGCCTTCATCCTCAGCCCCGCCTCCAGCGTTTCGCTCAAGAGCTCCTCGGCTCCGGACTCACCAATTCGCTTGCGCCAACGCGTCATCAGTGAGGAGTCCAGCGGTGATTCGTGGATGAAGTATTTCATCCCGCTCAGATACTGCCAGTACGGGTTCTCAAGCCAGCCGGCTATCACTGACTCGTCGCTCAGGTCGTAGGTGTATTTCAGGTAGTGCAAAGACACCATCAACCGCGTGTTCGTACCAGGTCGACCGGTGTCTTCGCTGTACGTTGCTCCGAACGCTTCATCAAAGCGTTCCCAGTTCACCTGATGCGACAGCTTAACCAGCACATGATCCATATCAAGGATCTGCTTCAACTCGCTGCGGAACAGGTCGCCCTGAGGATCTTTCGTAGGTGCACTTTGGGGTTTCATGCCCCAGTTTATTTGCAAGGTTTGCGGCTGTCAAAAGCCATTTCCTTGCAATTCCTGCACCCACATCTTTACGCTTTCATTCAACCCTCATGGCGCAAAGAGACTTTTTCAGCGTCGACTAGATTAGGAATTAACCAGAGCGAATCAATGTCAGCGAGAGCATCCGAAGCTAGTTTCAGAATCTTCTCGGCCGGCGGCACGCTAGATGAATGCGCCACCGCGTGCTAACCCGACTTAGCGGATTCGAGGGGTAGAGCACTCATAAGTCCTTCAAGTCGCGAATTCAAGAGGTCTTCACTACATCCTGCTTCTTGCCGACTTCTCCGGTGGCAGACATTTACGGTGTTGGTTGGCTCGCGATCATCATCACTGCACACTTTAACACTCACTCCGCAAACACGAAAAGAGGGTAGGTCTTCACTACAAGTCATTCGCGCCAATCCGCACTTCAATTTCTTAACAAACAGGTGGTTTCCGACGCGAAAAAAAGTCATTCTGGGGGTCGAATCCGCTAAGTCGGGCTAAGCATGCTTTAGTGGAAGACTGTACTCGGGCTAGTCTTTTGCGTTTTGCTTATGGATTTCTGCCGTAGTTTCCGCACACCCCTGGAGAATGTCGAAGAATTTTCCGGCGGATTTTTCCCAGGAGAAACTTGCTGCCCATTTGATGCCCTGCTTTGACATGGAGTTTCTGAGCGACTCGTTTCGGATGAGGAGATTGATTGTTTGAGTCAAATCGTCAACATTATTGGGCTCGAATAGTAGACCTGTTTTATTGTCGACGATCGAATCACGAATACCGGGCACTCTGGCGCCGACGGCGGGTGTGCCGCAAGCATTGGCCTCGATATTGGTGATACCCCAACCTTCTGTAGGACTGGGATTTACTGATATCCACGCACGCTGCAGTGCGGCCAATTTTTCGGCTTCACTGACAAAACCGTGAAACATGACGTTGCTCAGCCTGAGCTCGTCAGCAAGGTCTTTTAAACGTTGTTCGTCATCACCGCTTCCCAATATGTGAAGCGAAAGAGAGGGTATCTGGACTCGTGAGACGGCACGGATAACAAGGTCGATGCATTTATATCTCTTAAGACGACTTATGCAGACGATTTCGGGTTGATCTGCCTTTGAACCGGGCGCCAGGTTCTCTTGGACACCGCAATGCACAATGTTTACCTTGGCACGGGGAATTAGATCTTCGATTTCAGTCTTCGAGCCGTCTGAAATCGTAACGATTCTCTTATTGCGATAAACCAGGGGCATCAGCCTGGTTTCAAGAAATTTTCCAATTGTCGCGGGTAGCCAGGAATACTCTCTATGCCAAACGTCACGGTGCAAGTGATAGATCAAAAGAACAACCGGAATTCTGCTATATAGAGGTGTGAAAAAAGGAATACCGTTTTCGGCATCGATAATGACATCGTGTTTCTGCTGCCGTCTGTACGCCCTGACGGCATGCAGATATACCGTATGCCGAGATCCTGCACGATGAATAACGATTCCGTCGAGCGTGTCTTTTTCACGGGATCCCGCATAGCTCGCTGTTATCCACGTAACAGAATTTCCCGCCACGACCCAGCTACGCGCCTGACGATGCAGATAGACCTCAGCCCCACCGGCCTGGGGATGTGTGGGATCCTTAAAATTAAATATCAGGATCTTAATGGGTGGTCCTCACCCACAAAATGTATGAGATGATGTAATGAAAAAATTATTCACAATTGTCACTTACGTGTTATCCCGATCATTCGACTTTCGGTTAACTTGTGAAGTCGCGATCAGCACTGAACCCGTTTCTCTCTAACTTGTATTCACCAGGCTCCTGTAGTGATCGTGTGAAATAGCACATTATTGATCACCTATTTAGCAGCGGGGTTAAACTGTAAAAGGATACTTGACAGGCGTTCGTGTAGTATTCCGTTGGTGGCAAGATAGCTAATGCGGTGCGGTTCATCATGCATGTGGAGCACGCTGGCAGATCCTCCGGCCTGTTGGACGATTAGACCGGCTGCTGCAACGTCCCAAATGTAGTTGCCAGGTTCCCAATAGGCATCCGCCTGGCCATGGGCAACACGGCAAATATCCAGCGCGGCCGTGCCGAAAACGCGAGTCTTTCTTACCGAGTTGGAAATGCGCGATATCATTTCGTCCAGTGGAGCATCCGTATCAAGCTTCTGATTGAGGCTGGTCAGGAGAAGGGCATTTTCAAGGGTCGATACGTCGGAGACATGAATTGGCTCATCGTTGACCGTAGCAGGAGATTCTGTGGTCGCCGCATAGAGAGCGTCGAGTTCGGGGGCGTAAACTACTCCGACGACTGATGTCTTGTCTCGACGTGCCGCGACGGAGCAACACCATTGTGGCAGGCCGTGATAGAAATTCACCGTACCGTCGATGGGGTCTATAACCCAATCCAATCCGGGGTTATCTTTCCTGGATGCGTCGTCGTCGAAGACAGATGGTGAGTCCTCCTCTCCAATGATGGAAGCTCCAGGATAGCGAGAATGGATTTCATTCGTGGCCACAGTTTGGCATTCCACATCAAGCCTGAGTTTTATGTCATGGCGCGTTATCGACAACGCCTCCGTGCGACGGTGAGTGTTGTCCAGCGCGTGACGGCCTGCAGCGGTCGCCGCAATCTTGGCACAATCAAGGAGTTCGCTTAAAGAGTCATTCATCTTTAATTGTTGGTGTGGGTGCTCATGCGGGTGAGAGTACGTGCATTGCAACATCCGGAGATGGTGGAAGACCTTATCACGAGGTTGTGACTGTTGGCAATTAACGACCTTGGCTGGAACAATTCAGGAATGGACGCTGTCGGTAGAGCGGCGTCATGCGTTTGGCGTGAATTAGGCCGCCCATTTTACCCCGGCTTCTACGTTCCCGGGGGCCTCAGGTATACGAGTACACCTCGGCCCCCGGCGTCTTGAATCCGGGGCAAACTGGACGACCAAATTCGCGTCCCTCACCCGCCTCGGCGGACTCGGGCACCCAAACGCATGCCGCGGTTGCCGCCTCGCGCCTTGGCGCGAGGTAAAACGGGCTTCTGAAAAGAATTCACTGAATGGCTAGAAGTGACATCACTACACAATAGCTTATAAGAATCAGGAGTTGAGTAACTCTTAGCATCGACATGTCGCATGTTCTGAATCGTTACGACTTAGTCGAATTAAAAAATTAATGCGGGAGCGCTGGCTTGCAGGGGGAAACGGGCTAAGTCGTTTCCAGGGATGCGTCCTCAATGGGTGCGCTTGCTTCAGCGGGTACTGTGTGCCCCTCGTTGAATCGCATGGAAACAATTCTTGATATGCCCTGTTCAGGCATCGTTACCCCGTACAGGATATTTGCTGCAGCAATAGTCGCTCGATTGTGAGTGACGATCACGAATTGCGATTGTTTGAGAAAGCTTTGGAGCATGTCGACAAATCGTCCAATATTCGTGTCATCAAGGGCCGCATCCAATTCATCCAGCACACAGAAAGGACTGGGTTTGATCATGTATATGGCGAACAACAGAGACACCGCGGTGAGCGTACGTTCACCTCCGGAGAGAAGCGAAACATTCTGCAGACGCTTGCCCGGTGGTCGTGCAATGATTTCGATTCCGCACTCCAGCACGTCTTCTTCGTTTACCAGCACTAATTTGGCTGTGCCTCCATTGAAAAGACGTCTGAATGTTTTGAGAAAATTTTCGTTGACCTGATTAAACGTCGACTCGAACATTTCTGATGTCGTTCGATTGATTTTGCGAATCATGTCCATGAGCTGCTGCTTGGACTTGACGAGGTCCTCTTCCTGTTCAGTTAGAAACGCATAGCGTTCTTCCAGTTCCTTGTACTCCTCGATGGCAACCAGATTCACGGGACCCATCGCTTCCAGCTTGGTTCTAAGTTCTGCAATCGTCGTTTCTATGCTATCCAGGTCAGGGATCTCATCTTCCGTCCAGTCGGGTGTTGGTTCCGAATCAAAATGTTCGACAGAAAGACTATACTCCGATGTAACGCGATCGATCTGGTTCTGTCGTCGCATGCGTGCTTCGGTGAGCTGAACCTCTGTTTCGGAGCGCGCTTCTCCGGATTCCTCCAGCGCGGATCGTTTTCCGGCGAGGACTGCATCAATACTTCTGATTTCTGCATCCAGCTCCTCGCGTTTGCGTTGAAGCGAATCCGCTTTTTCATTTTCCGCCGTGACGCTTGACTCCATCGAGCCCAGTTGTTCTTGGGCTGTCGCCACGTCTTGGCCCAGGCGCTTGACCTGCGCCGTGTAGGACTCGATTGTCTCGGTCCTGCCCTTGAGGGCAAGCTCGAGATCCATTTGCCGAGTCTGCGTGTTCTCAAGTTGACTGGCAAAATTCTCGAGCCGATGGCTCAAACCCTCAAAAAGTACGCGCAGCTCGGTAACGCGCGATTGCATCTCCATTTGCCGACTTTCGAGTTCATGCAACTCGCGAGTCCGTTCAGCCACGGTTTGGGACAACCGTTCACGCTGTTCGCGAAATTCTTTCAGCCGTTGGGCGACTTCCTTTTCCTGTCCGTGCTCAGAATCATCCTGCCGGTTCAATTCTTCCGACTCCCAGGTCACGGTTTCCAGTCGTGAGCGAGCTTCATTCGCTTCTCCCGAAACAACCTGAAATTCGCCTTCCTTTTGTGCCAGTGAGCGTCGGCTGCTATCCAGCGTAACGCGATGATCTGCGATGTCGGTTTCAATTTTCTCGAGGCGGCGGGATTCGCTTTCGCGTTTCTCTCTTATCGTGGCGACTTGCGATTCAGTCGCATCCAGTTCACTGCGCTGTGCTTCGAACATTGATTTACGAGTCAGCGGAGAGGATTCACCCTTTTCGTGCGACCATAATTCAATGGCGCCTGATGCATGCAGGACGCGTCCATCACGTGTCACATAAGACACCTGAGGCGGAGGGGATGGTCCGGAGAAGTCATCAACAACGAGAAATCGGCCGATGAACTGTTCCAACACCTGCCGCACGTCATCTTCGCAGGTTACGTGATCGACCAGGCGGTCACCCGACGGCGGGAGAAAAGCCTTGCGAGCGGCTACGTCTAGTGGGAGAAGTCGAATGGGGCCAAGTTTGCGCGACAACGCATGTTCGAGCATCGTCTTGGCTGTATTCGTGTCCTTGACCAAAACAGCGCTAAGCCATGACTTGAGCGCAGCCTCCATGGCTTTGATGTAATCCGGCTCAACCTCCATGCGCGATGAGAGGTCCCCCAAGACATCACCTTGTTGTGCCGCGAGCGTCCTTGCTTTGTCGATGTCTTTCCCTATTCCTGCCTCGTCGCCTGAATCCGTCAGCAGTTCAAGCCTGGCCTTGCCCGAGGCTACCTGTTGCTCGAGGGCGCCGCATTCATTTACCAGATTCTGGCGTTGACTGATTATTTCATCGCGAGTGGAGTCGAAATTCTGCTCTTTTGTTTCATTGTCACGGACCGCTTCGGCAAGTGTGGCGATCTCGTTACCGAGCATATCCTCGCGATGGGCGTATCCCTCGACGACACGATTCAGTTGTGATTTCTCTGCAGCGAGTTTCTCTTTATGAACAAGGTTCGTACGCTCGCGGGATTGAAGCTCAACCATTTCATTCTGCAAACGTGAAGAAAGGCTCTCAAGTTCAACGGATTCATCGCGCAGTTCCTGGATCTGAGATCTCAATGCGTCAACCCGATCCCTGTATTGAGATAGAGCTTTGGCCTCGGTATTATACTCGCTCTCGGCAGTCTCCTTTTCGGCTGTCGCCTCGCTAATGCGAGCTTCTTGCTGGTGCATTGTGGCATTGAGCTGGACAAGCTGCTCTCGCGAATGAACAACTTCTCCCTCATCCCGGTTTGACAGCGATTCGTACTCGGCAATGTGCTGCCGATTGAGTTCAATCATTTCACGCGTGTGATCGAGTTTGCTTTTGGCTTTAACGCCGGATTCAAGAACAGCGCCTATATCGCGTTCCGTTTGCATGAGGAGTGCGCGTTGCTCATTCGTTTTGGTCTCGTGCTCGCGAATGTCTGCCCGTAGTGCATTTTGACGGACCGTCATGCTTTCGAGGCGGGCTGCCAATTCAGAAATGACTCCGTCGGCTTCCGTGAGGCGCTGCTTGGTCGAGTAAATATCGAGTTTCCTGAGCTCCTCTTGCTGTGTTTTAAAGCGGCGCGCTTTTCCTGCCTGTCGCTGCAGTGAGCCGATTTGACGTTTGACCTCACGGATTACGTCAGAGAGGCGCAAGAGATTCGCTTCGGTATGCTCAAGTTTGCGGATCGCTTCTTTCTTGTCAGACTTAAACTTCATAATGCCGCTCGCCTCTTCGAATACGGCGCGACGGTCCTCAGGTCGGGCACTGAGAATGGCGTCGATGCGGCCTTGTTCCATCATGGAATAAGACGTTGTGCCCACGCCCGTGTCCATAAAGAGTCGGTTGATGTCCTTCAAGCGACAAGGGGTTTTGTTGATGAAATACTGTCCTTCTCCAGAACGGAACACGCGACGAGTAATCGTGATTTCGTTGTACTCGGTATTAAGCACGTGTTCGCAGTCGGAGAACGTGACGCTGACTTCGGCCATGCCCAGTGGTTTTCTGTTATCGGTCCCGTTGAAGATACAGTCGACCATTTGACTACCGCGGAGTGCCTTGGCGCTTTGCTCCCCCAGCACCCAGCGTAAGCAATCCGCAATGTTACTCTTTCCACAACCGTTCGGCCCAACGATTGCGGTCATGCCCGGCTCAAATGAGAGTACGGTTTTGTCAGCGAAACTCTTGAAGCCGACGATTTCCAGCGTCTTAAGATACATGATTGGGAAGAAGGCCGTGGAGCAACAGAGTCGTGGAGTTGTGGGTTAGCATTCTACGAAGGATACTGAATCTAGTGCCTGCCACATGCTTAATTTGCCTCACAAGGACCTGATGGCCTGTATGCATATCATGTAGTCATATCCTGCGCAACCACAATATATTGGGGTATTTCTAGCCGTATCTAGCATCCGAGGTAGAGCTTCGCCGAATGTTCACGAGGGCGATATTGGAAGAGCATCTGGCGCAATCTTCCGAATCAATCCATCCGAATCAGTAGGCCGCGGTCACAAGGTGATCGGACCGGTCGCATACGGATCAAATAGCCATTCCTCCTGCCGTAGCATTGTTTCGAGTGATTTCGAATCAAGTTGCTCGGCATTTTCTGAAGAAAACTCTTCCAGGGGAAGCGAGGGGTACTCGGCGTATACCGATTCACAGGTTGCTCCTCCGAACTGAGGGAGAAGGACATAGTAGTCATCGCCTATGTCCTTGGCGAAAGGGCTTTCATGACGAGAAATGAGTGCTTCATGCTTTTTTTCTCCAGGACGCCTGCCGATTGTCTCCTTCGTTGTTTCGTCGTTGCCCAACAGGCGGATCATCGTGTCCGCAAGCGTCGAAAGGGATGTTGCGGGCATTTTCATTACGAACAGTTCACCGCCGACCGCCCTCTCGACGGCTTTGAGCACCAATCCGATTGCCTGCTTTGTGCTCATCAGAAATCGTGTCATATCCGGGTCCGTAATCGTGATTCCGTTGTTTTCCTTGATCTGTTGTTTAAAGAGGGGCATGACGCTGCCGGTCGTGCCGACCACATTGCCACCTCGAACACACACGAATCGGGTGTCGGATGTGTAGTTCTGGTTGGCGTTCACAATCATTTTTTCGCCGCACGCCTTTGTCACTCCGTAGAGATTGAATGGGTCGACGGCCTTGTCGGAAGAAGCATCCACAACCATCTTAACTCCGTTTGCGATCGCGCACTCAATGATGTTCTGAGTACCGTAGATGTTTGTGAGAATCGCTTCCCACGTGTTTTCTTCGCAAATCGGGATGTGCTTCAGCGCGGCTAGATGAAAGCAGTAGTCGACATCTTTCATGGCCAGGCCGAGGATATTCTTATCGCGAACGTCACCCACGATAAACCGTAGCCTGGAATCTGAAAACTTGCGCCGCATGAGCACCTGCGGGTGTTCTCCTCGCGAATAAACTCGCACTTCTTTCACGTCGGAACTCTCCAGGATCTGTGTAGTCAGTTCTCGTCCCCAGGCGCCCGTGCCACCCGTAATGAGAACCGTCGCACCGCGTAAAGGGTGGTTTGTCAATGCTTTGCTCCCGGTATCTTGCGGCATGCGAATGCAATCATTTTTACAAGTGAACGTACTGCCTGCTTCCAGTTCGTTTTTTTTCCTTCATCATACCATCGGGGAAAGTACGTAATCGGAACATCGACGACGCGAAAGCCAAACTTCGAAAGCAGGATCGTCACTTCAGGTTCAATCTCGATGCCGTCTGATGTCAAGTGCGGAAGGATTGTGTCGATTGCTTTGCGTGAATACATTTTATATCCGGTCCACATATCTGTAGTGAGGTATCCTGTCAGGAGGTTGCTAAATACCGTGAAAAAACGATTTATCTTGAAGTGGAGCGACATCACCATGCTGTCGGGAAGATACTGGCCAGCGAAACGTGAACCGAACACAACATCAGCCATGCCGATGAGGATCGGGCGCAATAACGAGTCAAAATCCTGCGGGTTTTGTTCAACGTCAGCGTCCTGTACTATGATGTAATCGCCCTTAGCCTTGCTGAAACCGGTCCGTACAGCTCCTCCCTTTCCGGTATTCTTGGGATGGTACGTAATTTCGTAGCAGTCCTCGTACTTCTTTAGAACGTCTCTAGTGCCGTCTGTCGAACAGTCGTCTACGATCAGGATCTCCTTTTCCATTCCATCGATCGACACGGCTTCTACTTTACGAATGACTTCCTCGACGGTGGAATGTTCATTGTACACGACGATAATAACAGACAGCAGTGCCATCGGATGTTATCCCCCAAAGGCGTTAGAAGTGCGCGATAGATATTTCGAGAAGCGAGGAGTCTACACACAGCCGTCTGGTGCGTCAATCTTCCGAATCTGCGCGCTGGCTCGAGAGTACAAATCGAAACCGAATAGGAAATCATGCATTGACTGACACAGCCGTGCACAATAGTGCATCGCTTACTGGACCGTCTCCGATTTCTGCGCCACAAAAAGATGATTGAATCCTAGAAATCCAAATCGTTTCATGTGGACACGACAAAACCCAGCATTGTTCAGCATCTGCCTGAGGTGATCGTCAGACAAGCCCCACTCTTCTTTTTCATCCATCTTGCGTTCGTTCTGATCTCTGTCCCAATGTGCGACCAGCATATGCACGAAGACACCGAGTTTCGGCGTTATCATCGTAAGGACTATCGTTCCCTGCGGCTTCATCACACGATATGCCTCGTCAAGTGCTTCCTCTCGATTGGGGATATGATTCAAACAGGCGATGAACGTAACAACATCGAATTCCGCAGCATCGAAAGGCAAGTTAGATGTGTCTTTACACACTACGTCTACTGCGTCATTCCAATTGTCTATGTCGACGCCTTGCCCATTACCCCATCTCTTCATAAGGTTGTTATCCCCACACCCTACGTCGAGGACTCGTCCGCGAAGTAAGGGGTACACTTCATGAATGCGATCTTCTAATACGGGGTCTAATCCTAGCCAACTGACGACATTTTGCGGGAGCACTAGGCGCAATGGAAACGTGAATTTATTTACAAGGTACATGATTGCACTCATTA
>Ga0315336_1007490_pt1 | contig 10411 bp, 7 predicted proteins | sample ASW5metaG_FD_204512 | JGI IMG/M metagenome (GOLD analysis project Ga0315336, IMG submission 204512) | Ammonia-oxidizing marine archaeal communities from Monterey Bay, California, United States - ASW #5 | ecosystem: Environmental > Aquatic > Marine > Intertidal zone | place: USA: California... | reverse complement strand
AGGACCTCAGCCTCTACAACTGGTCCTTCCCGTACACGATCGTGCATGAACTTACCCATGCCCTGGGCCGGTACCACACGCAGCAGCGCAATGATCGCGACAACTACATTCAGGTCAACACCGGCTGCATCGCCAGTGACTGCATGGGCAACTACAACATGGCCGGTTCCTACAGCCACCTGACCTACGATTTCCTGTCCGTCATGCACTATGGCCAGTACGACTGCAGCACCGGGTGCGTGACCATGACCTGCCTGCCCGGCTACGAGGGCTACCAGAACCAGATGGGCCACACCTCCTACATGAGTTCAAGTGACGTTGACACATTGAACTACCTGTACCCAGGTGGAAGCCCCGATCCGGCCGTGCTCTTCTGCAACGCGGACACCACCGAGGTGCAGGCCGGCGACACCATCACCGTCACCGGTGTCATCAAGAACCAGGGTGACTGGGCCGCGACCGACATCTACGCCCGCATCCAGCTCTCCGAGGACGAGGAGATCACCACCACCGACCAGTTCCTCGGGTTCGATCTCTACGACTACATTTTCAGCCAGGAGTTCGCCTACATCAACAAGGAAGTGGTCATTCCTGCCGCCACGCCCGACGGAACCTACTACGTGGGCGTGCTCCTGACGACATCCGATGAAGACGTCGACGAGACCAACAACGTCGGCGTGATCGAGATCCAGGTTGGTGATGTAACCGAGCCCTGCGAGGGCGACATCAACGGCGACAACGTCGTCGACGTGACCGACCTGCTGGACGTGATCGCCAACTGGGGCACCCCCTACGACGTGTCGGACCTGCTGACGGTCATCGGTGCCTGGGGCGCTTGTCCCTGAGCCGGGAGTGGTCATGAAGTCGATGGCATGGTCGATGCTGCTGCTCTTCGCCGCGCCATGCACGTCGTCTGCTGAGACGATCAATGTACCCTCAGACCAACCGACGATCACGGCCGCCGTCGCTGCGGCCGGGGTGGGTGACACCATCTTCATCGAGGCCGGCACCTACTTCGAGTCGTCCATCTTCATCTCGTCTGCGGACCTCACGATTTCCGGAGCCACCCACGGTGACGGATCTCCCGCCGTCACCCTCGACGGGTCGGGCGTCAATGACATTCTCCTGGCCATCGGCATCGTCGGCTCGGAGGGTGCGACGGTGCAGAACATCGTCTTCACGGGTTCATTGGGCAACGCGCTGTGGATCTATCACATGGATCCGGTCATCCGCAACTGCGTCTTCACCGGCAACTCGAGCGAGTTCGCAGGTGGTGCGCTCTGGAGCAGCGACAGCGAGGCGGTCATCGAGGACTGCCGGTTCGTCGGCAACGACGGGGGCGACACGGGCAGCATCTTCTTCACCAAGTCCAACTCGTCCGGCAGCCCTGGTCCAACGGTCCGAGGCTGCGTGTTCGAGAACAACACGGCGTATTCCGCCGCGATGATCCAGTTCTGCCAAGCTGCATTCGAGAACTGCACATTCCGGGGCAACACTGCAACGTCCACGCTCTCCAGTTGGGGATCGGGTGGCCTGGTGTCGGTATCGGGCACCCTCTTCTGCGAGAACGAGGGTGCGGACATCGACGGCCCCTGGGATGACGGCGGTGGCAACCAGTTCCAGGACATCTGCCCCGTCGAGTGTCCCGGCGACATCACCGGCGACAACGTCGTCAACGTGACCGACCTGCTGGGCGTGATCGCCGGCTGGGGCGATCCGTACGATGTGTCGGACCTGCTGACGGTCATCGGTGCCTGGGGCGCCTGTCCCTGAGCCCACCTGGATCACCTGTGAACGCATGTCCGGCCGATGGCATTCAGCCCTCGGCCGGTTCTTCGTACACTGTCCCCACGGGCCCCGGTAGCTCAGTTGGATAGAGCAGCGGACTTCTAATCCGCAGGTCGCATGTTCGAATCATGCCCGGGGCGTTGAGGTGCCGCCGTTCGCTTGTTGAGCGGGGAGTCGAGCGGCGATCGCGGCCCGTGCCGTCTTCACGCTCGCTCGGAGGCCCACTGCGGGGCCGCCTCGCTCGCCTTCATCGGCACGAACCACGCTTGCCGCTCTTGGTCCCGCGCCCAACTCGCTCACGGCGGCATGGGGGTCGATTTGAGTTGATTCCTTGATCTGCCTGGGCGCGGATGGTTCAATAGGCCGTTCTCCGGGGAGAGGAGAAAGAACCATGCGACCTATCTGCACGTCCATCGTGGCCACCCTGGTGTTGGCCGGACCGTCATTCGCCGACACGTTCCACGTACCTGCCACCTACGCGACCATTCAGTCCGCGCTCGATGCCGCGGCCGCGGCGGGTGGATCTCCCCACACCATCCAGTTGGCGCCCGGTACCTACCACGAACACGACATCACCATCTCAGGTGAGTTTGAGATCCTGTTCATCACCGGCTGGGATCACGACATCGGGAGTGGCGCTAGCACGATCGATGCCCAGGGTCTTGGCCCGGTTTTCGTGGTCGAACCGACCAAGGTGGAATTCACCAACATCACGCTCCTGGGACTCACTATTACGGGCGGCTACTCCAATGCCGGCGGCGGTGTGGTTGCCGACGGCGCTGACCAGTTGCTGCTGTCGGGCTGCACTATCACGGGAAACCATGCCGATTGGGGTGGTGGTGGCATCTTCGGTTGGGAAAGCAACATCTCCGTCAACGGCTCGACGGTCAGCGGCAACACGACATTTGGGCAGGGTGGTGGCGCGTACGTCGACTCGTTCGTTGGAGGCCATACGTTGAGCGTCTGGGGTTCGACATTTCAGAACAATACTGCCGATATCGAGGACGAAGCCGGTGGTGCCATCTGTTCATACGGCGATCCTGACGAGATCTGGATGACCGTGACCCTGCGGGATGCAGAGATCTGCGGCAATTCCAACCCTCAACTGCAGGGGCACGTCTACATCAATGATCTGGATGCCAAACATGCCACCGAGATCCTGGCGGACTGCAGCCCGGGCACATGTGCAGGTGACACGAACGGTGACGGCACGGTCGACATCGTCGACCTGCTCGCAGTGATTTCGGCCTGGGGTCCCTGCCCCTGACCCAGGTCACCCAACCATGAACCAACCCAGCCCCCCGGCATCGCCCGGGGGGTTGTTACTTATGATCAACACCCCCGTGAAGACGGGGGTGCTGTGGGGTTCTGTATATGGAGTGGGGGACTCAGTCGCAGATGCCCCAGCCGTCGATGATGCCAAGCAGGTCGAGCACGTTGACGGTGCCGTCGTTGTTCACGTCGCCTGCGCATGTAGCGGTGCAGTCATCGCAGCTTCCTGCGAATGCCCAGGACCCGCCTAGATTGGTGCACTGGTCTTGAGATTGCAGGGGATCACATCCTGCATTCACGCAGCAAGCACCTGTTGGAATGCCTCTGAGACCAATAGTGTGATATCCACCCGCAGCAACCTGCACAAAGGTCTCGCCAGCAGGGACGTTGCATTGTCCTGTGTTGTTCCACCCCCACGCGATAGCCGCGCCGTCTTCTCGAAGGCCGATGTTGTGATATGTACCAGCATCAACCTGCACAAAGGTCACGCCAGCAGGGGCGTTGCATTGGCCGAAGTCGTTGTTCCCCCACGCGATAGCCGTGCCGTCTGATCGAAAGCCGATGGTGTGAGAACCGCCCGCAGCAACATGCACAAAGGTCTCGCCAGCAGGGACGTTGCATTGGCCGTATCCGTTGTACCCCCACGCGATTGCCGTGCCGTCTTCTCGAAGGCCGATGGTGTGTACATAGCCCACAGCAACCTGCACGAACTCCTCACCAGCAGGGACGTTGCATTGGCCGGAGCTGTTGGATCCCCACGCGATTGCCGTGCCGTCTGATCGAAGGCCGATGGTGTGAGAACCGCCCACAGCAACCTGCACAAAGGTCCCGCCAGCAGGGACGTCGCATTCGCCGGATACGTTGCGACCCCACGCGATTGCCGTGCCGTCTGATCGAAGGCCGATGGTGTGACGGAAGCCCGCAGCAACCTGCACAAAGGTCTCGCCAGCAGGGACGTCGCATTGGCCGTAGTCGTTGCGACCCCACGCGATTGCCGAGCCGTCTGCTCGGAGGCCGATTGTGTGGGAGTTGCCCGCATCAACCTGCACAAAGGTCTCGCAAGCAGGGACGTCGCATTCGCCGAAGGCGTTGCTTCCCCAGGCGATGGCCTCGTGTTGTGCGAAGGCTGGCCCGGCCAGCAGTGTGGTCGCGATGACGGCGCAGAGATGTCTCATGCTTCTTTCTCCTCTCCCCGGAGAACGAACTATTGGACCACTTCCATCAGGTGATCGCAAGGAAAACCTGCATTGCAGGGGCCAGGCGGCGTTCTTGAGGCGCAAGGAGGGGTATCCATTTTCCTGTTGCACCGGGTGAGGTGTGACTGTCCAATGGATTGAATCCGGGGCTCAACAGAACTCAACCATGTCCTTCACAGGGAGAAATGAAATGGATCGCGGAACTCGTTTGATGCTCATCATGCTCACCATTGCGGTGTGCATGTTGACGGCCAAGTTCGTCTTTGAAAGCGAACCAGAAGCCCAGGCCAGCTACGCAATGGCAGGTGGTACTGAACCGACGATTGTGTGGTACGGCCTATCGTCTGCAGGCGATTCCCAGTCCGTTCAGATTATTTGCCGTGCATGGTCTGATGGTTTGGTTGAGATGAAAAGGTACTCCATGTTTCTACCGGAAACATGCGGCGGGGTGTCGTGCAGTGGTGAATGGCATGTAATCAGTCATCCTAATGAAGGACTCGCCGCCATGTCCGACGTCAATGGCGACGAAGCAGTCGATGTAAATGACTTGCTGGCGGTCATCGGTGATTGGGGACCATCACCACACAACTTCATCCCCCCCAGTGATTGCCCGCTGGCAATGATCAACCCCTGATCGCACTGGTGCAATCAAATGACTTGGTACCCCCTGGCAACAGGGGGTGCTTTCTTTATGCCCCCAACAACAACACCCCCGTGAAGACGGGGGTGCTGTGGGGTGGTATATGGAGTGGGGGACTACCCGAGTGTTACGGGCAGGGCCCCCATGCCTGGATGACACCAAGCAGGTCCTCTACGTTGACGATGCCGTCGTCATTAACGTCGGCGTCAGCGTCGTCGGTGTTCCATGCTGCGATCACTGCGAGGACTTCGTCAACGCCTACTTCGCCGTCACTATTTATGTCGGCGGTACAGAGTTGAAGTTCATAGAGTTCAAAGAGGAACTCATAGCCACGAACCTCATTGGTGAGATCACCCATGGGATCACGCTGTAGAATGACTTGAAACCTATCCCCCCCAAAATACTGACCGTAATAAGGGCAGTCGGGACCAGTCAGTAGGTGACCGTTTACCAAGTCAGCCTCGAGGTTCCATTGTACGCCCGCGGCATTGAGCCACTCAAGTTGGGATCCAGAGAATTGGATATCCCCGATATGCCAGTCATTCATCACAGGCTCACGTTGATACATGCCTAGGACATCGTCAATAGTGAGTTGATCCCACGGTGCATCAATGAGGGAGTACCGCAAGCCACTGTGAAGCGGCGGCTCCGCGAAATGGAGGCGTTTGTATAGAGATTCATGGTAGTAGTCCGCCTCGAACTGCCCTTCGAAGTCCTTGGGCCAGTTGGCGAGATCAAACCACTGGTGACCAGTTACCTCGAGCTCAAACTCGGGCCATGTTCGGTAGAGGTGGTGATAGAACTCGTGCTGCAACCATTGCGGAAGGTATGCGCCTCTCTCAAGACTGCTGTACTCTCCTTCCCCGAGAGTTGGCGGCTTGCGCACCAGCCAGCGGTCATCGATAATAAAACACGGCGAAGCGTGCGATCCAAGGCCCATCCCGCCAGTGATGAAATTTTCGTTCTCAAAATCTGGATACTGCTCGGGAACATGTGAGGGATACAGGGTCCACCACCAGTCCGTTGCATCAATAACTTCATCAGATAGGAACTCGTTGATCTGCCTATGATTTTCCAGGGTTGCAAAATACCACCCCTCCGAGTTCATCCAGGCATGAACGGGCAGGTCGACATCCGGTAGAGACAGGATGTACGTCTCCACATTGAGCATTCCCTTGGTCATAGTGGTTACATATTCATTAAAGAGCCGAAGTGATTCATGCACCACTGCGTAACCGTCTTGTTCAATACGTGGATCTAAATCATGCGTGACTGGAATACCGGTGCCCTGCTTGAGGTCGTCTAGATTCTGGGGCTCTATCCCGTGTGTGTGCCCGACAATGAGAACCGTAAGGCGAACAGTTCTCGGGGCAGGTTTCTGATTCGGATTCTCAACCCGCCAGTCCGTCATGTCAGTCAGCATGCGCAGTCCGTAGTAGCAGGGTGGTGTGCCGATGTTGATGCCAAAGGGCTTCAAAGGCAGTGACCACCAGACATCATTGCCGATTGGGTACATAGTCCAGAGTGCATCAAGCCTAGACTTCGCATTCAGATATTGACCACTTTCATATTCCTGCTCTGCCATGACGAACGTTTCCAGTGCAGCGATGTAATGTGCCGAAAAGTTCACTAAGCCGTACGGAGCAAGAAAGTCAATCGCGGGATTACTTGGTTGACGTTCGTAGAACTCATTGTTGAATGTAAAGCCAAGTATCACGGGAATGGGATCGCCTATATCATCAGTATCAAGAACAAGATTGAAATTGTTCTCAATATTCTCGTCGTAATACGGGCAGTCTGGACCGATCAACAGTTGCCCGTTGGTCATGTCATCCTCGAGATTCCATTGAACGTCCGCAGCGTTGAGCCACCCAAGTTGCTCATTTGAGACTTGGATATACCCAGCGTGCCAGGGGTTCTCTACTGGGTTTCGTTGATAGGTGCCCAAGGCATCTTCGATCGCAAGTTCATCCCACGGAAAATCTGCCGTTGCATATACATCTGGGGACACAAGCCCGCTGGCCACGATACAAGTGCAGATAAGGCGCATTGAGTTCCTCTCACCTACAGGCGACCTGAGGCCGCACAAGCCCCATTAGAGAGAGAGCGGCAGGGGAGGTCAACAACTGTTTCTATACATGGTCTTGCGTACCTCTTCAGCAGCAATGCACCGCCATCTGAGTGCCTCCCAGGTCACCCAACCATGAACCAACCCAGCCCCCCGGCATCGCCCGGGGGGTTGTTACATATAGACAACACCCCCGTGAAGACGGGGGTGCTGTGGGTGTATATAGAGTGGGGGATGGCCGAATGGTTACGGGCAGTTGTGCCAGTTGGCGATGACTGTCAGCAGGTCGTTGACATTGACCTGGCCGTCGCCAGTGACGTCGCCAAGGCAAGAGTTGGGGCATTCAACCTCGGAGCAGGCTACTCCATAGCCGGAGAATGTCCCGCCGAAGAAATTGCAATCAGTTTCGTTGGTATCTACGCATATCTCATTGTTGCCTGTGCAGCAGGCGCCGACATCGCCCGGACATACTTCGTGTATCTCGTTTCCACCATTGTCGTGCCAGATTCCACTGACCTGATCGGAGTTGTTTCCACACACGTGCGTGTTTGTGAGAGTTGGATAGGCTTCTTCGATGCGAATACCGCCACCAAGTCCAATCGCCACATTGTTGGTGATCGTGCAATCCGTGATGGAGGGTTTGCCCTGCCCGCCGCCGCATAGTATGCCGCCGCCTGCATCAAATGCCTGGTTCCCAGAAATCGTGCAGCCTGTGATCGTTGGGTTGCCGCCCCAGCAGACGATCCCCCCACCGAAGCCACCTATGGCAACATTACCCGTGATGGTGCAGTCGGTGATCATTGAGCTGCTTGATGGGGAGATGTAGATCCCGCCGCAGTTGCTTTGGGCGGTGTTGCCTGAGATCGTGCAGCCTGTGATTATGGGGCTGCTGTTGGTATCGCAGTAGATTCCGCCGTTCCGTTGATTGGCGGTGTTGCCTGAGATCGTGCAGTTGGAGAGCATTGGATCGCTGTAGTTATAGCAGTAGACCCCACCGCCATATTCAGCCGTATTCTCCATGATCGTGCAGCCGCTGATGGTGGGGCTGCTGTTGTTGCAGTAGATCCCGCCGCCGTAGTTGGAGTTGGGAGCGCCGCCCATGATCGTGAAGCCTTCAATGATTGTGTCGGCACCTTCGCCGTTGACGAAGGTGAAGACTCGCCTCGACCCCTCGCCGTCTATGATCGTCTCCTCAGGCGTGCCTGTTGCGCGGAGAGTGATCAACAGGCCACTTGTGTTGATGACCTCATCGCCAGTACCTGTGTATGTCCCCGGAGCTACCAGGATTTCATCGCCATCAACTGCTGCATCGATTGCTTCCTGGATCGTCGGGTAATCACCCGGCACGTTGATCGTGTCGGCGAATGCTGACCCAGCCAGCAGGGTGGTCGCGATGACGGCGCAGAGGTATCTCATGGTTCTTTCTCCTGGTGCCCATTACAGCAGATCGCCTCAGATCGGGCAATGGAAATCCTGCATTGCAGGGGCCAGGCGGCGTTCTTGAGGCGGCAGGAGGGGACATCTGAAGATGCATGCCGCCTTCCATTATTCCGCGGTGGACTTCCGTCGTTCGATGATCGCGAATATCAGAAACACGATGCAGACGATGGTCAACAGGAACGACCAGATGGTCCAGCCCGAGATGGTCCAGCCCGTCCATTCGTTTCTCGCGCTAGCCACCAAGTTGATGATATTGGCGATGGTCAGCACGGCCCATAGAAATATTCCAGCTGAAGCAATCCGTTTCACCATGGTTGAATTATAGCAATGTTCAGGCGGCGTTCTTGAGGCGGCAGGAGGGGTATCCAAACAAGCATGCCTCCAACAACAACACCCCCGTGAAGACGGGGGTGCTGTGTGGTTTTATAAATGGAGTGGGGGATGATCCGACTGGTTACGGGCAGGTGTTGTTCCACTGGGAGATCACCAGCAGCAGATCGTCAACCGTATACGGGTTCTGCCAGTTGGAGATCACCAGAAGCAGATCCTCGACGTCGACGTAGCCGCTGTCAGTGAAGTCGCCTGGGCACACTGATTCACAGTCATCAGAGCAGGAGACATCATCGCCAAGATACAGCCCGCTAGTTGTGATGCAGCTAGCTTCCTGCACGAAGAAGCATTGGTCCGCAAGGCAGCATGCGCCGGCTGGGGCATCAATCTGCGTATACGAGGTGACATTCCCGTCATCATCAACAGCAAACTCGATGCGCGTGCCCTGGTGGTCAAGGCTGACGATGTTGCCGCTTGAGTCTCGTTCAAGCAGTACCGAAGTTCGCAGAATAATACCAGTGCTATTCGACTCGTAATACCAACTTACGTTTGTACCTTGTGAATATGTGTCGAGGAAAAAGAGTGCTTGATTAATGGGTTCGATGCGGCCGTTGTCAAATCGAACGAGGCCCAGCTCCATGGACCGTTCGCTGAGCGCAAACCACTGGTTTGCAATCGAAGCAAAGAACTCTTGTGGAGCATTTACAAAGTAACCGTCTGGAATCATGCTTCTCAAATAGTTCATCGAATCTTCGCCAGCAGCCTCGATCAACTGTTCCTTACGTGCATTCCATGAATCGGAAAGTTCGCCAGTATGAACAACATGATTCACTTCATGTGACAAGACCTCTATAAATCCATCAGATACGTATGGGGGCACATCGGTTGGAAATGGATTGCCCGTGGCCTGGCCTAACATCAGGCAGAATATATTGACCCCGTTCCCATTTCCTCGAAGGCTTATGCTGGACGTATTGTCGCCCAGGCAGTCAGTTGCAGAAATGGAGTTTAGTTGTACTAAGTCTGCTGGGATAAGGTCCAGCATGTCAAGAATATGTTGAACCTCTGGCGTACCCATCAGGTCGTTGTCGAGCAATATCAAGTCATGGCGCATGAATAATGTTCTGCGTGTCTCATCAAGCTGTCCGGCGTTTGCAATAAATGTCCGCCTAGTTACGTTGAGTGGCAGGCTGTCTCGCCACGTGAGCCATGATCGCTCTCTTGCCCATGCTGCATTCGAAAATGTCGATACATCGTAAGAAAACCCCCGGGAATAGAACTCGGGCCATGACTCCACGAAGAGCGAATACGCGTCAAAGGTCTCCGAACGAAGAGGATGAACATCCAGGTATTCTTTGCTCGGAATTGCCAGGGCACTGTGTGCTTGCATGAAACGCTGTCGTGCAAAATCGCTTGTTTCTAAAATGGAAGGAAGATCTGGGCCAATAGAGTTGTGCATTTGTTCTATTCGTGCCGATGCGTCCGATGCAGATGGACTATCTAGATCAGGGTAGAAGGTATGGAATACATTCATGCCTTTGTATTGATGTGTAGGGTCATAGATGTAATCTGGAAGCCATCTCGCGCCAAAGCGACTGCCAAGTTTCGTCATTGGATAGTCATCCATGGTCTGATCTGGATGGTATGCAAGCCAGGCCCACCCGAGGCCTTTGAGCA
>Ga0315336_1007489_pt1 | contig 10413 bp, 7 predicted proteins | sample ASW5metaG_FD_204512 | JGI IMG/M metagenome (GOLD analysis project Ga0315336, IMG submission 204512) | Ammonia-oxidizing marine archaeal communities from Monterey Bay, California, United States - ASW #5 | ecosystem: Environmental > Aquatic > Marine > Intertidal zone | place: USA: California... | reverse complement strand
CGATTCAGGCGGAGTTGGGGGGATTCGTCGAAAGGCGGGCTCATCTTCTGCAAGACGAGATTTCGGCTCGATGGGCGTCGGAAACGTTCGTGGCGACTCCGATTCTTCCTGCGGGGGTAGGGGCAACGGGGGGAACGGTGCAGGGAAGACGCGTCGACGCGCCGGCAGGTCATTTTCGGTGCTCGGCGTTGATTCCGCAGGAGCAGGAGGGGGATTAAGAAGAGTCGTATCCTCTTCCACCTTGAGAGTCGGAGGAATAAATTCGTTGGTTGCTTCGGGAGCCGGGGGTGGCACCGGGACAGGGCCGGTTGGCGCCGCCTGCAGCACGATTTCGAGCGAACCTGGTGAAGCGTTTGGCGGAACAGAGAGTGAAAATGGGGCGTCTTGCTGATTCACCTCTTCCAGCAAGAGGAAGATTTCGGACTCCGATTCGCCGCCTCGATCGGAAGACTCTTCGGCAGGGGAAGGTTCAACGCCTGCCGGGGAATCGAGGGTTTCCGACGTCAGATTGGAGTTGATCGCCAATGAAAGCTGTTTTGGTGGAAGGGATTTCCATTCGTCCTCAAACTGGTCCTCCTCACTGCTGGCGGACGTATCGTTGGTTTCGGTACTCAAAGCGGTACCGGGCCGATCGCTCGATTGGCCTCGTACCACATTGGGTTCTTTGCGGCCGAACGACTTGAGCATCAGTCCGATACGGTCCCCAAGAGTCGGCTGGTCGGAAAGGAGCGATGGTTGCTCTTCTAAAGTTTCGCATTCACAGTCGGGCCCACACGGTTGCTTGGCGTCGCAATTGCATTCGCCTTTGCATGCCGGTCCCAGCTTGCCGCACTTGCAGGGTGGACGTGCTGAGGGATCGACCTGTATTCCCGGTGAGAAGATGACGTCCTTTTCGGTATACCAAGAAACCTTGAGCCCGATACGGGGAGGATAGTAGGGGCTGTAATCGGAGACCGCTCCCACCACGACCGCATCGACGTTGAGAATGCGGGCCAGTGCGAGGACGTCTTGCGGATCGCTCATCTGCAACTGGTGTTCGGTGATCGCCTGCTCCGCCACACCGACTGGAACGACCTCAAATCCTGGTGTCTTCTGTAGTTCGGAATAGTAAGCTGCCGCGAAGCGTCGTCCATCCACGCTCTGCTCGCTGCTCAAGTTGAAGAAGGGGGCCACCGCCACCGTTGAGAGACCGACGATCGGGTTTGTGACACCGAGATCGACAATCAAACAACCTGGCGCAAGCAGGCAGATTAGCAGAGGAACCAGTTGGAAACGCATCTGACGGCCCCCCTAGTGCCGCGGGCACTCAATTCTAGTCAGCATGGCTTTGCTCAGAGCGATTCCTGCAGAACCGTCTGCATCTGTTTTGGCCCGCCGTCGGCAGTTCGGTAGCAGTGAAAAGAGATAAGTTGTTTTTCGGAAATGATTTGCGAGGTGTCGAGCCGTGCTAAATCAACTCGCTGGAGTGCCGATCGGTTGTTCACAATCGAAGTTTGGCGAAGCAGACGGAGAGCGGCTCCGCGTTGGTTCGTTACGCTCTCTGTCAATATCGGCACAATCCGGCAAGTCACTTCAATCGATAAAGTCCGCGCATTCGGAACAGTCTGACGAGATCGGCCAGAAGATGGTGTCTGAGGGGGGCTGCGGGGTCGCTCAGCCAGAAGAGGCGGAACAGATTCGTCGCCGCAGTCGCGGTCCTGCTTGCCCTGTAGGCAAGGGAAGGCGCAGCGGAGTCGGCCGCTGGGAGCGAGAGCGGCTCGCTCTCAACCTCGCTCCCGATCATCGCACCTGGGCGAGTTCGTCGACGAGGACGCGGAGGAACGGTTCGACGTCCGTTACCAAGCCAATAGTTTGGAAGGTGCCTCGGTCGGCCAGTTTGGTGACGGTCGCAGGATTGATGTCGACGCAAACAACCTTGACGCGGGCGGGCAACAGGTTGCCGACGGCGATGGAATGAAGCGTCGTGGCGATCATCAGTGCAAAGGTGACGTTCTCGCAGGCCCGCCGCATTTGTCGCTGGGCATCGATGGCATCGGTCACCACGTCGGGAAGCGGGCCGTCATCGCGAATGCTTCCCGCCAACAAATAGGGGACGTTGTTTTGCACGCATTCGTACATGATTCCGCTGGTGAGGGCACCCTGTTCGACGGCTTCTCGAATCCCGCCCGCCCGGCGAATGCGGTTGATCGATCGCAAGTGGTGCTCATGCCCCTCGCGCATCGATCCGCCGTGCGTCATGGAGATTCCAAGGCTTGTGTCAAAAAAGGAGTGTTCGATATCGTGCGTGGCGAGGGCGTTGCCGGCAAACAGCAGGTTGACGTATCCGTCGCGAATCAAACGGCTCAGATGGTCTCTGCTGCCGGTATGCACGACTGCCGGTCCGGCGACGACCAGTATCTTACCGCTTCCCTGTTTCGCACGATGCAATTCCGCGGCGATGTCGCGCACGGTGAGCCCCTTCGGCTTCTCGCTGGAGACAGTACTGTTCATAAAGGCGAATGCGCTATGTTGCGTGGTATCGCGTTCCAGCGGATGGACGCGCGTGCCACTTCGGCCGACGACGATCAATTCACCGGTTTTGACGTCGGACATGGGGACGCATTCGGCGGTCTGTTCCTCTTGGTTCACCTTAATGCCGCAGTCCATTTCCTGCCGATCAACCGACATCCAACGTCCGTCGAGGCGGATTTCGGTGTCTTGGTTGGTTGTGGCGTAAAATCCTTCGGGGAAGGCGCCGTCCCTATCGGCGGCAATGAGACGGCAGTCGTGCTGATGCACGGGAACCGCGCCATGCTGACCGATTGCAGAGAGGATTTCTTCCAGTTGGTCTGTCGAGTCGGCAATGACCTGCAGCAGAGCATAGCTGGGATCGTTGCGATGGTGGCCAATCTGCACGTCGCGAATGTCGAACCGACCACCGAGCGCGGTGATCTCGTCGAGTACTTTGGGGAAGATCAGGCTGTCGATGATGTGACCGACAACCTCAACCTCTTCCACAAAGTGGTGTTCCGGCGAAGTGCCCGGCGTCGACGCTTTCGAAGTATCCGCCATGCTCATGAGCCAACTCCTCGGCAGTGTGAAGTCCGTTTGTTGAGCGTGCACGAATTCGCGTGTACGTATCCAGATCAGCAGGCGTTCGTAGCTTGCGGGATTCTATTTCACCGCCCCAGGTTATTCAACGTCCGTTCCTGCTGGAGGGGATGCGCGTCAGAAGGCGTGGGCGGCTGGAAATCAATTGGACTGGCATCCCCCCGCAGGGCAGATTGCAGTATGATCAAGCCCATCAGGGCCAAAACCGTTAGTTTGTGTCTCTTATTCGCCTCGACTCGTCTCTGATTGAGCGTCTGGGAACCGAATCGCTTCAATCAGTTACCGCCGCGGATCAGTGGGGGGACCGACCCACGGGCTCTTGAATTCATGAACGGATAAAGGCCTCGAAATGCAGTACGTCTTGAAAAACGCGGCTTGGCTGCAAGTCACTTCTCGGATTGCACTGGCGGCGGTTTTCGCTGGGGCCGTTGGCTGTGGATGTGAGTCGTCCTCGAACGAAACCTCCCCACAGGCTGGACAAGCGGACGCAGGCGATCACAACCAACCATCTGTCGACGATCCTCCCGCGCTCTTGGACGGTTGGGAAAAACCGGCGCTGGCCATCGTGCTCACCGGCGAACAATATGGCTTTTTCGAGCCATGCGGCTGCACCGAGAACCAGTCGGGTGGAATGTCCCGCCGCGCCGACCTGTTTCGGCAGATCAAAGAACGGGAATGGCCCCTCACGGCGTTCGATCTAGGAACGACGGTGCGGCGTGCTCGCCAACAGAGCCGAATCAAGTTTGAAACGATCCGCAACTCGCTGATCGACATGCAGTACGCCGCGTTGCTGCTCGGTCCCGAGGAATTGCGGCTCGATCCCGATTACTTGATCTCGCAGGCTCCCGACTCGAGATTTCCGGAGTGTCCGCTCCCGTTTGTGGCGGCCAACGTCGCTTTCACCGGCGATCTGGTCGACTTGGGGCCGGTGGAAGAAAAGGTTGTCACCATCGACACGGTTCGCGTGGGCGTCACAGGGGTGCTCGGTCTCAGTCGGGTCGACGAGATCGCTCCCAAAGGGAGCAGCCTGGCAGAGAAGTTTTCCGTCAAGGATCCAGCAACCATATTGCCTGCGGTGATTGAGCGGCTCGAAGCTCAGCAGGTGGATCTCCTAGTGCTCCTATCGCAAGCGAGTGTTGAGGAGTCGCGGGAACTGGCGGGCAAGTTTCCACAGTTCGATCTGGTTCTCAGCGCCGGTGGTCCGGAGGACCCGGATGGTCGCCCCATAACCATCGGAAAAACAGTGCTCGTCACGGTTGGGCAAAAAGGAAAGCATGCGGGAGTGGTCGGCTACTATCCGGACGCTCCAGTCGACGAGCGGCTGCGGTTTGAACTTGTCGAGCTCGACCAGCAGCGGTTTCAGGACACTCCGGTCATGATCGAACACATGCGCACCTACCAGGACCGGTTACGGGACGAACGGTTGGCCGCCACCGAATTACCGATCGCGCATCCCAGTGGAGCAACGTACGTCGGTTCCGAAAAGTGCGGAGAGTGTCATACGGAGGCAATGGCGAAGTGGGAAGAGACCAAGCATTCGCATGCCTACGAAAGCCTCGAAGGACCTCGCGAAGGCCAGCCGGATTACGGTATCACACGGGTTTTTGATGCCGAATGTCTTGCCTGCCACGTGGCCGGTTGGGATCCTCAACAGGTGCTTCGATTCGACTCAGGATTCATCAACGAGGAATTCGCCGCGAACGATGCCGAGCGTGAACTGGGACGCATCCTGAAAGGATGCCAGTGCGAAAGCTGCCACGGACCGGGAAGCCGCCACATCACGCTGCTCGAAGAGGACGAAATTGAAGCGGCAGGCGAAGAGGTACGAGTGACGCTCGAGCAGGCGAAGAAAGACCTCTGCTATCAATGCCACGACTTGGACAACAGCCCGAATTTTGATTTCGATTCCTATTGGGAGAAAGTCGAACATCCGGGACTTGATTAGACTCCAACGGAATTCGCGCCTGAGTACCAACCATGATGGACCCCCCTGCCGCGTTTCGCGCCCTGACGGATGAATCCAGTATTGAGATCGAATGGCGCGACGGCACCACCGATCGATTGCCGTTTCGGTTTGTTCGCGGCCGCTGTCCCTGCGCACGCTGTGTGGATGAAATGACCGGTGTGCGCACACTCGATGTCAAAACGATTCCCGCCGACATCGCCCTAAATCAGGTGGAGCCGAGCGGCAATTATGCGGTGAAGATTGTCTGGTCCGACGGTCACGAGAGCGGCCTGTTCACGTGGGAGTACCTGGCCGAGCTCGGACGCGATGAGAGCCTTTCGGACGCCAAAAAGACCAGTTGAGCGCGGGTTACGTGTTCGCGTGCGTGGTGGTGTGCGATCGGCACAAACCGCTCTTATTCGTTGCCTTCGTTTCCCGCAAGAACAGATGCGATGACCTTTGAAGTCGAATTGAAGTTTTTCCTCGCCGACCGCGATGTCTTCATGTCGCTGCTGTCCGAGTTAGATGCCCAGTGCGGTTTGCCCATCGAGCAGCACGATTGCTACTGGCAACATCCCAGTCGAGACTTCGGCCAGACCGACGAAGCGTTGCGCATCCGGAGTGTGGGTGATGCGAACTTGATCACGTATAAAGGGCCGCTTGTCGACGATGAGACAAAGACGCGACGCGAAATTGAGTTGCCCATCGGAACAGGTCCGTTGAATCGAGAGAAGTGCGCAGAGTTGTTTCGTGCGCTTGGCTTTGGTGAATTCCACACGGTCGCCAAGCAACGGCTGCCGTACAGACTTCTCTGGGAGGGCCGCGAGATTGAAGTTGTGATTGACGATGTCGTGGACCTGGGGAGTTATGTCGAAATTGAAGCTCTTGCCGACGAGGAGCAGCTGGACGCTGCCCGTAGTTCAATTTTGCGGCTGGCTGATCGGCTTGGGCTTGAGAATTCCATTCGAAAATCGTACCTCTGCTTGTTGCTGGAGAGAAATCACCTCGCGCCGGAGGTTTGAATCGGCGCCGAAACGACAGGAACGACTCTGGTGCTTGCATGACAGGTGCCTTGAAGGCTACCGTCGCCACCACAAAAGTAGGGAGAGCCTCGTTGTTCGGCGGTCGCAGGGCGGCCACGCAAGGCGGGAACGACGCGGCGAAGGTCTGGGTTTCGAATCGAGGTGAAGTTTGCTGAATTGACCCATTTTCGCCTTGCCAGCATCGGGCGAAATGATATAGTAATCTTTTGTACATACCATGGCTGTGTGCCTGTCGAAGCGTTCAACAGTGGTTCTGCCGATTACGTCAGCCGATGAAGGAAGAAATCGATGGCAACGAAGACAAAAACAAATGCGATGGAAACCAAAAACAAACAGCGAACGCCGTCTGCCAGGCAGTCGACGTCCAATGATTCTAAGGCGATGCTGGCCAATGCGCTCGGCCAGATTGAGAAGACCTTTGGCAAAGGCTCGATCATGCAGCTTGCCGACACCGGGGGCGGTCATGTGGCAGGCATTTCGACCGGTGCTTTGTCACTCGACATGGCGTTGGGAGGTGGAGGATTTCCGCGAGGCCGCGTCATTGAGCTGTTTGGCCCGGAATCGAGCGGTAAGACAACATTGGCACTGCACGCGATCGCCAGCGCTCAGCAAGCGGGTGGGATTGCGGCAATTGTCGATGCCGAGCACGCGCTCGATCCCTCCTGGGCCAAACGTTTGGGGGTCAATCTTGAAGAACTGCTCGTCAGCCAGCCTTCCTATGGTGAGGAAGGTCTGCAAATTACCGAAATGTTGATCCGCTCGAACGCCGTCGACATTATTGTTATCGATTCCGTAGCGGCATTGGTGCCGAAGGCGGAGCTCGATGGTGAGATTGGCGACACGCACGTGGGACTACAGGCCAGGATGATGAGCCAGGCGATGCGCAAACTGACCGGCGCCATTGCCAAGTCAAGGACGACCGTTATTTTCATCAACCAGATCCGCGAGAAGATCGGCGTGATGTTCGGCAGCCCGGAGACCACGCCGGGGGGACGCGCCTTGAAGTTCTACAGCTCTTGCCGCGTCGATGTCCGCCGCATCAGCACGTTGAAAGATGGCGACAACATCATCGGCATCCGGATGAAGGCAAAGATCGTCAAGAACAAGGTGGCACCGCCGTTTCGAGTCGCTGAATTCGACATGCTCAGTCAGGGCGGCATCAGCCTCGAGGGGGATGTTCTCGATTTGGCAGTGGCAGATCGGATCGTCGATCGTAGCGGAAGTTGGTTTAGTTACGGCGATACTCGTTTGGGACAAGGCCGTGAAAAAGCACGTGCGTTCATCGAGGACAATTCGGATCTGCTCGAACAGCTTAAGCAAAAGGTGTTGGCTGCCCGCGGATTCAGTCCGCGACCTGCGGCTGAGGGAGACGGACAGCAGGCGGAATAGTTTTCCGCCCCGAGACTGACAGACCCGACATCGCATCTCTCGGCTGCCACAGAGGCGTTCGCCAGGCGCGTCGCGGACAAGTATCCGAACGAAGGGCACTTCCGCCTCTCCTGTTTCGCATGCGCGCTGCTCGACGTATCATACTTGCTTGCTCGGTTGCTGGCTGACACCAAGTGCGCCACGGCTCAGCCGAGCGATTTTCGCTCAATTGTACTTTCGGGGTTGGCGTAGCGTGGGTTCGGCTTACATTCCCGGCAAATGTACGTGAACCACCACGACAGAGCATTGGAAAATGTTCTAAACATCGAGGTTGCCGTATGACCGATAACTGCCACAGTCTACGAGGTTGCCACAGCGTGGTGTGTGCAGCTGTGCTGCTGTTGGTTCTTCTCATGCCGCCTGCAGTCGGTCAGGATAGCGACGATGCGGCTTCGGCAGTGCTGTCAATTCAACGGGCCCTTGTCGACGTCATCGAGCGAACTGAAGGGTCCGTTGTCAGTATTGCCCGCGTGCGGTACGACCCATCTGTCGGCGGGCGAGCGCGACTTGAGCCGTTCGGGGGAGGATCGGCAGATTTCGATCGCGACCTGCGCAATCCCATCAGCCCCGATTTCGTACCCAACGAGTTCGGAACGGGTGTCATTATCGCTCCCTTCGCAGACCGGCCGGAGCGCTTCGTGCTGACGAATTACCACGTTGTCCGTGGCGGGCCGCCAGCGGGAGACTTGAGCAAAACACGCGACGTTCGCTTATTCGTCCGCACGGCAGATCGGCGCGGCTACTACGCCGGAATTTTTGCCGCCGACCCGCGCAGCGATCTCGCGCTGTTAACCGTTGACGCAGACGCGCTGCCTGAAGACTTGGCGCAAACCAAACCGATCCCACTCGGTGATGCCTCGGATGTGAAGAAAGGTGAATTTGTGCTCGTGCTGGGGAACCCGTATGCCCTCGCACGCGACGGATCCGCCAGCGCCAGTTGGGGCATTGTCAGCAACATCAGCCGTCGCCCCGCCCCCGCGGGTCCTACTAACGAAGCGGAAACGTACAGTCGAGAGACAATTCATCACTTCGGCACCCTGTTGCAGCTGGACACACGGATGAATCTCGGAACCAGTGGTGGAGCACTGCTAAACCTACAGGGCAAGTTAATCGGCGTGACCACCTCGTTGGCGGCGCTCGATGGGTATGAGAAATCTGTCGGCTACGCGATCCCGCTCAGCCGGCCCATTCGCCGCATCATCGACACGCTGGCGCGCGGTTTCGAAGTCGAATATGGCTTTCTGGGCGTGCGTCCCCAGGACGTGTTGCCGGAGCAGATGCGGAAGATATCAGGCCGCTTTGAGCAGACGTCGGCGGCAATGGTCCAAACTGTCTTTCCCGCTTCTCCTGCCGCTAACGGAGGCTTACGTCCCAACGACCTGATTTTGAGGGTCGACGGAGAGCCGGTCCGTGACCGGTACGAGTTGATGAAGCGTGTCGGCGAACTTGGCCCCGGTGTTGAAACCCGCTTGTCGGTTTGGAGGACGGCGGCACAGCGTGAGTTGACTCTCAGTGTGAAACTCGGAAAATGGCCCGTCTACGATGACGAAGGCATCATCGCAAGCCGTTCGCGCTATCCAGCGTGGCGAGGGCTGTCGGTCGACTATCCCACAGGACGTGAGAAGTATCTGCAGTATCCGATACAGTATCGCCGCGCGGTCGTCGTCACGAATGTCGACACCCAGAGTGCTGTGGCGCTCACCGAGATTGAGCCGGGCGATTTTGTCAGCCACGTCCTTGTGGAAGGAGAGGAGATTCCGGTCCAAACGCCTGCCGGTTTTCACAAGGCCGTCGAGGGTCGGACCGAAGAGATAACGCTGCGGCTTACCGATGGCCGGCAACTCGTCGTCCGGGGCATGCCCTAGCACGGCATGCTTGGCGTCGATTTCTTACGGAGCAACGGTGTCACCTTGCAGCAACCACAACCTTGCAAACAGAAACTCCCGCAACAGGGCGATAGACTCTTGCTCGCCATGTGGCCCGGTTCGTTCTGCTTGCCCAGAAAAAATCGACGCAACGGCCCATGAAAACCGACGAACTGCGTGAAATCTATCAGTCTTTTTTTGAGTCCAAGGGCTGCGTCCGCTGCCGCAGCGACGTGCTCGTTCCCCGCGACGATCCGACGGTTCTGTTTACGCCCGCAGGGATGAACCAGTTCAAGAACCAGTTCTTGGGCATCGGCGAGCTTGAATTCACGCGCGCCACGACTTGCCAGAAATGTATGCGGACCGGCGACACGAACAATGTGGGGGTGACGTCCTACCACCACACTTTCTTCGAGATGCTCGGCAATTTTTCGTTTGGCGATTATTTCAAACGTGAGGCAATTCTCTGGGCGTGGGAATTTCTAACCGATGCGAGCTGGCTGGGTCTCGATCCCGATCGGCTCAGTGCCACGGTTTATCTCGACGATGAAGAGGCATACGGCATTTGGCGCGACGAAGTCAAGCTGCCGGCGGCACGCATCAGCCGCGAGGATGAACACGAAAATTTCTGGCCGGCCGGCGCGCCGAGCCAGGGACCCGACGGTGTCTGCGGTCCGTGCAGCGAGATTTTTTACCGGCCTCCCGGCAGTCACGATCAAGTCGAGGTCTGGAATCTCGTCTTCACCCAATTCAACCGTGTGGGGGACCCGCCGGACAATCTCCGCCCGCTTCCAAAGAAAAACATCGACACCGGCATGGGGCTGGAGCGAACCGCGGCGGCGCTGCAAGGTGTCCAAAGCAGTTTCGAAATCGATATTCTCAAACCGCTTTGCCTGGCCGCTGGCGAGGTACTTGGGGTCTCCTACAAATTCGACGGTCCTGCGGGACGGGCCGTTCGCCGAATTGCCGATCACATTCGTGCCGTCACGTTTTGCATTCACGAGGGGGTTGCGCCGGGGAGCGAGAAGGAGAGTTACGTCGT
>Ga0315336_1007488_pt1 | contig 10413 bp, 7 predicted proteins | sample ASW5metaG_FD_204512 | JGI IMG/M metagenome (GOLD analysis project Ga0315336, IMG submission 204512) | Ammonia-oxidizing marine archaeal communities from Monterey Bay, California, United States - ASW #5 | ecosystem: Environmental > Aquatic > Marine > Intertidal zone | place: USA: California... | reverse complement strand
CCAGGAGAACTCGTGCCGCTGGGTTGCCGCGATCCACAACCAGGTGGGTCCGGCTGTCACTCAGTCCGCAGCGCCGGCAGTCAAAGCTCGAGAGACTCCTCCGGAACGCACCGTAGGTTTTCGCCGCGATAATATTTTTTTGCGCTATCAGTGGCCTTAGTTCTCCGTCACCGAGCCGGCAACCCCGTGCACGTAGAGAGAGTTCACATCGACTTTCTCCGGCGCTACCGTCCTCGGGAGCTTGATCTCGTAGCGCTGATGCCTCTGGTGGTCGGCGACTTGCCGCTTCGGGTTGTAGACAGAGTTGAACTTCCACAGCATGCGGAAGAAGTTGGTCTGGCCTCGAGCAAGATGCGCGCAAGTAATCAGGAAGACACTGCGAAGCGCCCGGAAGCCAAGGTGCTTGCGGTTCAAGATCTGCTGGGTTTTGACCAGCTCCTGATAAAATTTCTCCAACGGAAGACTGGTCGGTAGCACGGCGTGCTGAACGTCGAAAAGGCGATAGTCCCGGGTCGTGAACTTGCGCGACTCGGTCACCCACGTCTCGGTTCCCGGATACGGCGTGTTCACGGTGATGTGGACGATCTCCGGGACGGAGGTGGCCCAGTTCCGGACGAGCTCGAAATGGCGCTCGTCCCATCCCGGATCGGAAATGATATTGACCGCGACGCAAATCCCCAGGGAGCGGGCGAACTCGAGAGCCTCGAAGTTCTTGCTCAGGGTCACACGCTTCCGATGCGCCTTCAACCCTTCCTCATCAATCGCTTCAAGCCCGAGGAACATGTATTCGAGCCCCAGTCTCTTCCAGTACCTGAAAACCTCTTTGTTGCGCAGAAGCACGTCCCCTCGGGTCTCGAGGTAATAGCGCTTGCGGATTTTCCGTTTGTCGATGGCCTCGGCGATGGCAAGGCCGTGCTCCGGGTGAATGAACGCGACGTCATCCACGATGAAGGCGTTGGGCTCGCGGATCCTGCTGAGGTCTTCGACAGCCTTCTCGGGGCTCACCTTCCTGTAACTGCGGCCGTAGAAGGTCCACGCGCTGCAGAAAGAGCAATCCCAGGGACAACCGCGGGCAAATTCGATCGAGGCACAGGGATCCAGCTCGCCGATGAAATACTTGCGACGCCTGCGTGTCAGTTCCCTAGCGGGCGCCAGCTTATCCAGGCTGTCGATCATCACAGGGGGCGGGCCACAGCCTCGCGCGCTTACGATGCCCGGCAATTCGTGAATCCGGTCGCGATCTGTTGCGGCCTTCTCCAGCAAACGGGGTGTGATTTCCTCGCCTTCTCCACGGACAACGCAGTCCATGGCGCCGCCAGCATGCTCGAGGATCTCGTCAGCAGTAAACGACGCGCTGTGTCCCCCCGCAAACACGAAACACTCTGGCAGCAGATGGCGGACTTCCTTCGACAGGTCGACCGCCTCCGGAATGTTCGCAAGGTAATTCAGGGAGAAGCCCACCGCCTCGGGCTTCCATTGTCTCAGCTCGCGAACAAGGTCCTTGTGCTTGAAGATCTGCAGGTCGAGTACCCGCACGTCGTAACCGGCCTCGAGGAGGGAGGCAGCCACGAGCTCCAGTCCCACTGGCTCAAGCCGTAAATAGATCTCCGAGAACAGCAGGCAGCTCGGGTGAACTAGAAGAACCTTCATAAGACCTCCAGGTGACAACTGCAAAACCAGGGGGGTGGACAAGGACAACATTTAGACAAAAAAGCTCCTCTGTCGCTACAGAAAATGCCCGCTACGAGCCCTCCGTGTACCGAACCCTGAGCCTCGAGTGATAACGTTGTGGACCGGTAACCGGGCCTTATTGTGGTGCAGGCGTCGCCGGCTTTCCTGGTAATCCAGCTTCCGGCTTACAGGCGGGACGCCTGCACCACAATGGGGTATGTTTTAATGACGAGTAGTAGGTGGGTCGAGGTTCCGTAAACTCAGAGGAAGGAATGGAGCAGAATCTTCACGGCGCACGCTCCTTCGGCATCGAAGTGCTCGAGGAGCAGATCGCACGCCTTTCGGATCCCAACTGTGTATTCACCCTGTACGTTGGTGACGGGTTCTCTGAGCGCGTCATCTACTGCACGGGTGGAGGGATTCGCATTTTTTCCACCGGAGATCGCTGTGGTCCCGGACTGACGGCCTATCTCCTGCAGATTGGGAAAATCGACGAAGAGACGCTCCTCTCTGCCGTCGAGACCTCACGCAACGAAAAAAGGAGGCTCCGGGAAGTTCTCCTCTCGGAGAAGCTTCTCGGCGAGCACGACTACGATACCATCAACCGCAACTGCATCCGAGATGAGCTACTGGACCTCGGTTTCTGGGACGATGCCTTCTTCAAGGTCTACGCCACAGCGCCGGCTCCGGTTGTCTTTCGCCCTGATATCCCCACTCTGGCCGGCAGCTCGGATCCTCGCCAGCTGGGCGATGAAATCGCTTCGTGGGTGGAAAAATGGGAGCACTACAGGAAGGTACTTTCTTCCGACCTCACTGTGCTCGAGCTGACGGAGTCGGGAGCAGAGGCCGCCGGTACCGCCGCCGAGCAGAGGCGGATGATCCTGGAAGGGTGCCGGGAAGGCGTCAACCTGCGTACCCTCTGGCGCACGCTCGGCCTGGAGCTACCGGAGCTGTACGCGCACGTCGTGGAGCTGTCGAAATGGAAGTGGCTCTCGGCCACCCCCAGTGTCGAGACCCCGTCCGAAGAGGACGCCATGACTACGATCGCGGCCCTCGAGGACTCCCTGCCTCGCGCCATCGAGAAGGATCTGGTCCGGGAAAAACTTGTCGTCCTTTACCGCCACAGTAATCTTCCTGAAAAGGCATGCCAGCACCTTCGCGTCCTCGGTCACCTCGCCAGCGCGGAGAATGACTGGGCCGCCGCGTGCGAGCGTCTACGCACGGTCCTGACGCTGAGGCCCGATGATCTCGACGCGTTCGAGCAATGCTTCAAGCTGTACCTTGACAATGGCAAGAAGCGCGAGGGGACGATCATGGCGGGTCACGTGGCGCAGGCCCTGATCAAACGTCGGCACGTGGCGGCATTGGAAGCGCTATCCACTAGCCTCGACGCCTTCGGGGCTACCCCCGTTCTGGCGCAGGAAGTCCGCGGAGATCTGTTTGCCCTCTGGGACGAAAAAGAGGAAGCCATCCGGGAGTATCAGGACCTCGCAAAGAAGCTGGAAAACAGCGGCGATTTCGATCGCGCCAAGCAGATGGTCCGCAAGGCTCTCGCTCTCGACCACAGGGACCAGGCCCTGAGGGAACGTCTCGCCGAGTTAAAGACAAGATCCAGTAAGGACACCTCACCTCCAACGGCTGCTCCTCGGTCGAAGGAGAGCGTCGCCCCATCCCGACCCGTGGCGTCGGCACTCTCACGCTTCTCTCGGCAACCCTCCAAGTCTCTGATCCTCGGCACGGCGGGGGTTCTCCTGATCACCGCCGTAGCTTACCTGGGAGGGTTTTTCGACTCCGGGGAGGCCGACGCAACGACGGGAGACGGGGGGACTCTGGCAACACCAGAGCGTCCTCTCGCCGCGGAAGGCACGCAGCACAGTTCCCGGAAGAGCCCACCGGAGATCGAACCCCCTGTCGTACCGCGGCCAACTCCTCCCCCGGACCTGCTGGCCTGCTCCATCGGGCGGCGGATGAGAGCCCGTTTCGCCCACTCCCGGGACCTTGTCGTTGAAGATGTGAACACCGGCGATCCCTTGTTGCGACTGTATGCAAATGAGGGCGACGATTGGTCTATCGGGATTCATGGCGAAGTGATCTGCCGCTGGAAGCCTGGTGCGACCGCCGTTCTCTACCACGCCCTCTCTGGAAACAACGAAACGGTGCTGCGCTGGAGACTACCGGAAGGAACCGTAGCGCTTGCGGTCAGCAACACGGCGATTGCCATCAGGGAAGGCGACAGCACGGGGGTTTACTCGCTCGACGGCACCCTGCTCCGAAAAAAGACGCTTCCCCGCTGGGACCGTGGCGTCTTCTCCGGCACCACACTCATCCTGGTCGCCGAGCGAGAGGATGGGAACGGCTCACGTGAATCGTGGATCGTCGATGCTCAGAGCCTCGACGTGCTCTGGTCTAGCTGAAGCCTCATCCTCGTCGCCCTAGAGGTCGTCTAGAAGGATGACGACGGCGCCAGGGAGAAAAAAGACAGGTCTTCGCCTCACCCCCATGGTATTCTCGCGCTTTTCGAACGCCTAATAGCCCGTTGAACCGCGAGCCTCCAATGCCAAAAATCATCATACTCACCGAAGGCAAGTCCAACGCCGCTGACGCCAAGACTGCAACGGGCATCCTACGCTACAATCCGCAGGATGTCGTGGCCATCCTCGATTCGACCTGCGCGGGGAAGACGGCCCACGACGTCCTCGGGGTCGGTGACGACATCCCTTTTATCTCGGAGCTCGAGCAGGCGCAGGCCGATACGCTCCTCATCGGCATAGCGCCCCCGGGGGGCGTTCTTCCCCCGTCGTGGGGTAAAATTATCCGCAAGGCCATCAAGAGTGGTATGAACATCGTCAGTGGACTCCACTACCTTCTCGATGATGACGAGGAGTTCCATGAGCTCGCTGAGCGGCACGGGGTCCGCATTCACGATCTGCGGCGAGCACCGCCGGAGCTCGCCGTCTCCAAGAACGTAGCGAAGGATCTCCGTTGCCACCGAGTCCATACCGTGGGCCACGATTGCAGTGTGGGCAAGATGGTTGCCTCGATCGAGCTTTGCCGTGCTCTCGAGAGTCGAGGGCACGGAGCGAAATTTGTCGCCACGGGGCAGACAGGGATCATGATCGATGGCAGCGGGGTTCCGGTGGACCGGGTGATAAGCGACTTCGTCGCGGGATCGATCGAGGAACGGATCCTGGAGCACAAGGATGAGGAGTTTGTCGTGGTCGAGGGTCAGGGCAGTCTCGTCCATCCGCTTTACTCCGGCGTGACGCTGGGGCTTCTCCACGGGTGCGCGCCCCAGACCATGGTGCTCGTGTTTGATCCGGAGCGAAAGACGCTAAGGAGCACCAGCCATCCAATGCCACCGCTTTCGGCAGTCATCCAGATTTTTGAGGACCTGGCTTCTTTCATTACCCCGTCCAAGGTAGTGGCGCTCGCGGCAAATACGGCCTCGCTGTCGGCTTCCGAGGCGGACCAAGCCGTGAAGCGCACAGAGGACGAGCAGGGGCTGGTCACGAGCGATCTCATTCGCCACGGTTCGGACCGCATCATAGAGGCGATTCTCGAGCGACACGCAGAGCTCGGCTTGACCAGGAAAGGCAGCGGTCGTGCCTCATGAAACTCGCTACACGCATCGAGCAGCTGAGGCTCCGGCACACCTTCACTATCTCCAGAAGCTCGCGGGATGTCGTGCCCGTCGTCATCACGGAATTAACGCACGACGGCATTACCGGTGTAGGCGAGGCGAGTCCGAACAGCTTCTACGGCGACAGCCCGGAGGGCGTGCAGGCGACGCTTTCACACCTTGGCGACTACGATTGGCTCGAGACAATAGATCCGCTCTGCTATCACAACGTCCTCGACGAGGCTGCGGCGAGGCTGGGAGAAGATCGGGCGGCGCTTTCCGCGTTCGATCTCGCCCTCCACGACTGGGTGGGACGGAAGCTAGGCCTCCCGCTTTATCGCCTGCTTGGTCTCGACCCGGCTCGCCTACCTTGCACTTCTCTTACGATCGGCATCGACACCATAGAAAATATGGTGGCGAAACTCCGAGAAGCGTCTGGCTACCCTGTGATCAAGATCAAGCTAGGCACGGGCAACGACGTCGAGATCGTACGCGCTCTCAGAAAAGAGACTCGCGCGACCTTCCGGGTGGATGCCAACTGTTCCTGGACCGCCAAGGAAACGATCGAGAAATCCCAGGAGCTCAAGGCACTCGGCGTCGAGTTCATCGAGCAGCCACTGCCTCCCGACCAGCTCGAGGCTATGGAGGAGGTGCACGCAAAGTCGGCGTTACCTCTCATCTCGGACGAGAACTCCGTCGTGCCGGACAACGTGCCGGATCTCCGGGGTAGATTCCATGGTCTCAACATAAAACTCGTCAAATGCGGCGGCCTCTTTCCTGCGCTGCGCATGATTCACCTGGCACGCGCCTTTGGCCTCGAGCTCATGATCGGCTGCATGATCGAGAGCTCCGTCGCCTGCACGGCAGCCGCGCAGATCGGTCCCCTGGTGGACTACCTCGACGTCGACGGTCCCCTGTTGATCACGAACGATCCCTATCGGGGCGTCGAGTACGACAAAGGGCGGCTGAAACTTCCGGAGAGGCCGGGGCTCGGAATTGTTCCCGCTGGTTCGTCCTGACCATTTGCACCCGTACACGTTCCCGTTCCCGAACGGAACGACGCTCTGGACCGTCGAGCCGACGTCAGTCCTCTGGAAAAACTCTTTGCGTCGTTCTGGATCGCAGCGGGCTGTGTGAGCACTCAGCCCTATTCCTCGGGAAGGGGAACGGGAACGTTCACGGGAACGGGAAGAAAGACCCGCTTTAGAACGAAGACCTTACCAGGGTTCCAGGTCTGGCATACCAGATAGGTTTCTGGAGTGCCCTGGGCGCCTTTCATGACTCTCCACACGACGTCGTGCAGGTGGGTAGCCTCTCGGATCCCCAAGTCCTCTTTGGCCAGGATCGTCGAGACCACCTTGTCGTCTCGCAAGATGTAGATGGGAGCCCCTTTCTTGCGATCCGAACCGTGGAGGCAACCTACCACGGCCAGCTCGGGGTGGAGCGGGTGGTAGTCAATGTCAACGGGGAAGCTCCCGTTCGGGAGAGCTACCGTTCCCTTGTATTCTCCTTTGTAGGAGAACTTTTCTATACGTGAAAGAGACCGGTCGCATACAGCCAGCAGTTTCTTGTTCGCTTGATGGGTTATCCCGTGACCGATGCCAAACTTCCCGTGTGCTTCTCCCTTACCGCCAAAAACTGTTTCGAGCCATTCTGCTGTGAAAGGGTCTGCCGTGACACAGTAGTCCCCCAGGCTATACCCTGTCACGATGTAGAGAACGCCGTTAACGACTTCCGCGTCGCACGGCACGAAGGCACCTCCATCGCGATAGTATTCGTTGTGCTGTGGGTTCTCCAGGATTCGAAGGATAGTGCCCTCCAGGTCTGTAATGTACACCTTCCGCGCCTCGTTCGATGGCAACAGAAGATACGCCTTACCGTCCTTCGAGTAAAAAATGCTCGCGTTGTGGATGTTGATACTCGCCAGCTCTTCAGAAGCTTTTAGTATCCTCCTCCTGGACAAGTCTCCGCTGAGCTGGACGAGCCCCACGCCCTTGACGCCGAAGTAGATCTCGCCCTTACCCGAGCGACGATCTACAACGAACCCTCCGTGGAGATTTTTTTCGTACTTCTTGGCTCTGGCTGGCAATTCTGACAGTTCAGGAACGAAGCGAAAAACGAAATCGTCCTGCCCACTAGTAGCGTTCTGAGCTACGCTTTCACCTGGGATAACGAACGGGACGACCAGAATTACTGCAAACAGCGCTCGGACGACGCTCGTCCGAAGTTTGCGCTCTGACGTCTTCACGGCGCCATTCCTTTTTTGCTTTCTTTCCTGAACACTGAACACTCTAACCCCCAGCCCCCTGAGGCGCACCTCGGAAAACAGGCGCCTCCGAGTCCCATTCACTTCCCGCGGGCGGCACGGACGACTAATGTCACGAGCATGACCCCCGTCACTGGCAGGACAAAAGTCAGCATCGCGGACCTATAGGTGGGTAAGGCTTCATGCCCCACGACATCGAGAACCAAGAAAGTCGTGAAACAGACATAGTAAAATAGAAAGAGTGCCCCCTCCCAGCGCGCGACACGGTGCCCGGTGAAGAAGATCGGCATGCAGGCCAGCGCCACAACAATCATCACCGGCAAGTCAAACTCCAGAGTAGCTGGCGGGATGCGAATCCCCTCGGCAGAGACGACGCTCGCAATACCCAGAGCGGCTAGAAGGTTAAAAATGTTGCTCCCCACGGCGTTACCCACCGCGATGTCGCTTTTGCCACGGATCCCTGCCAACACCGAGGTGGCAATCTCAGGCATGGAGGTGCCGATCGCGACAACGGTCAAGCCGATGATGAGCTCACTCATGCCAAGGGCCTTGGCGATGGCGACGGCGCCGTCCACGAGCCACCGGGACCCTAGCACCAGGAGTCCGAGGCCGACGAGAATAAGTGCGACGAGGACGATCCACTGCAGGCCTCCGGTCCGTGCGCTACTCGTGAGCTTCGCCGCGCCTCGCGTTTTCGTGAAACCAGCGGAGGGGAAGCTCTTACGGAGAGTAAGGGCCGTGTAGCCTGCAAACAGCGCTACGAGAAACAATCCATCGACCCTGCTGAGCATGCCGTCGAGAGCCAGAAGTAAAACGAGAGCGGACACCCCGATCATTACAGGGACGTCCCGGAGCACGAGCTGCCGCGACACAACGAGCGGCGAGACCACGGCACTGATACCGAGGATGAGAAGAACATTGCAAATATTGCTTCCGATCACGTTGCCAACAGCAATGTCGGTCTGCGCGGCCACGCTCGCCTTGACCGTGACGGCCAGCTCCGGCGAACCGGTGCCCCAGGCCACCACGGTCAGTCCGACCACCAGGGGATGCACTCCCAGAAGGGTTGCCAGTCGCGAAGCTCCACGGACGAGGGCTTCAGCTCCCGCTGCCATCAAGACCAGCCCGGCGCACAGGAAAGCGATGTGTTCTACCACAGGTCCGTCGTCACCACCGTCACCATCACCGTCACCGTAGGCCCACCCTCTCGTACACCCGCCGCAGGGTCTTCTCTGCCACCAGGCGGGCTCTCTTCGCTCCGTCCTTCAGGATATCAAAGACTTTGTCGGGATCTTTTGCCAGAAGCTCTCGCGTCTCCCTGTAGGGACCGAAGTACTCCAGAATCTTTTTTCGGAGCGCCGCCTTTGCGTCGCCGTAGCCGTACCCCCCCTCGCGAAAACGGCGCTCCATCTCGGCACGCTCCGCCGGGTTGGCCATGAGGCTGTACAGCTCGTAGACGGTGTTTCCTGCGGGGTCCTTCTGCTCCTCCACCGCCTTTGAGTCGGTAACGATCCGTCCCGTCGATTTTTTGAGCTGCTTTTCCGAGGCAAACATCTCGATCGTGTTACTGTAGCTCTTCGACATCTTTTGGCCGTCGACGCCGGGCACTACTGCGGTCGCTTCTTCGATCTCCTCCTCCGGAACGACGAAGGTTTCCCCGTAGATCCGGTTGAAGGTCTGGGCGATGTCGCGTGTCACCTCCAGGTGCTGCTTCTGGTCCTTGCCAACCGGAACCCTTTCCGAATCGTAGATGAGAATATCGGCGGCCATGAGCACTGGGTAGGCGAAAAGCCCGAGGGATGCCTCGACGTTCTTCGCGACCTTGTCCTTGAAGCTATGACAACGCGACAGAAGCCCCATCGGGGCTATGGTGGAAAGCACCCACGCCAGCTCCACGACCTGGGGGACGTCCGACTGCCGAAAGACGACGGCCTTCTTCGGATCCAGGCCAATCGCGAGGTAATCCAGCGCGACGTCGACGACGTTCTTACGCATCTCCTGCGGATCTCTGATCGTCGTCAGTGCGTGGTAATCAGCGATGAAGTAGAAGCACTCGTTTCCTTCCTGACGCTCGATGTGCCGCCGCATGGCACCGAAGTAGTTTCCGAGGTGCACTGTTCCGGACGGCTGGATTCCTGAAAGATAACGCATGGACTGCGGATTCGAGGGCCCGTTCAGCTCTTCAGTACCGTAACTTCCTTCATGGCTACGAAGTCGTCACAGCAGTCCATGTCGAAGTCCCGGCAGATCTGCGGGCGATGCTCATAAACTGAGCAGCGGAACTGCCCGTTCGGACCGCGCTTGAGAAAAACGCACTTCTCCTCGCCCTGATCGTCGTTGTCGCAGGCCAGCTGCGAGGTGTAATCGTCACTCCAATCGACACCGGACGCGGTGTACTTGTCCTTGAAGGTGTCGAACGGCGTTCCAAGGCTTGTCGCCAGCCGCTTCATGTCCTCCTTGGTTACCAGTACGTTGTAATTGCGGCAGCACGCCGAAGTCGAGCAATTGTCGCAATGGACCTTCTCGCGCTCCGGATCGGGCTTCATCACGCGTCGGCGCACGATATTGAAGAGGTGTTTGCAGGCCTCCTCCAGCTCCGCGTCGTCGTAGACGTTCAAGGTACGAAGCCCTCGAATCTGCGTGTGATACTGTGCCGTCGTCTGACCACCAGGAAGGTCGAATTCGACTTCGAGCTCGCCTTCCTGAGACAACTTCAGATTCTGTACGGAAAGACCATTGAGGACGAATTTCCTTTCCGCCGCTGAGACTGTTTCGCTCAATTCTATAATGCTCCTAACAATGACCTTGGTCTTGTCGACTTGGCTCCAAGCAGGCGCCTGCCTCGTTCCAAGACCGC
>Ga0315336_1007487_pt1 | contig 10415 bp, 8 predicted proteins | sample ASW5metaG_FD_204512 | JGI IMG/M metagenome (GOLD analysis project Ga0315336, IMG submission 204512) | Ammonia-oxidizing marine archaeal communities from Monterey Bay, California, United States - ASW #5 | ecosystem: Environmental > Aquatic > Marine > Intertidal zone | place: USA: California... | reverse complement strand
TGACCCGCGCAACGCCGAACGCCCCCTGCACCCCGACGAGCCCGCCAGCATCGAGCTGCCAGCGGGCAGCGGCCCGCGCCATCTGGTCTTCCATCCCAATGGCAAGCACGCCTACCTCGCTCTCGAGCTGAGCGCCCAGGTGGCGAGCTTCGATTACACGAACGGCACCTTGGCTCGCCGGCAGCTGCTGGACCTGAAGGATGCCGCTAGCGAGGTGCGTCATTCACCGGGTGCGATCCACACCTCGGCCGATGGCCGTTTCCTCTACGTCAGCGATCGTGGCGACTACAACCACATCATCGTCTTCGCCATCGAACGCGATGGCGGCCTGCGGGAAATCCAGCGCCGCCCCAGCGAAGGCCGCGAACCACGAGAATTCGCCATCTCCCCCGACGGGCGTTTCCTGCTGATCGCCAATCAGCTGAGTGACAACCTGACGGTGATCCAGCGCGATCCAGACAGCGGAAAGCTCGGCGAGACGCTGCAGACCCTGCCGGTCGAGCGCCCGTCGGATATCAAGTTTCTCGCCAAACCCTGACGATGCCGAGCGACGGTTGCCGCCAGTCGGCCAGCCGGAGCGCATGTGCCGGCTGACCCTGGCCTTGGCGCTCACAATCATGAAGAGCGCTTCGACTCGCGCAACGCCTCCTCCTCGCTCACCTCCTCGGCCAGACCCGGCGGCACATTGTAGGCGCCGCCCGGTACGTCGGCTTCGTCGCCACCGGCGACCTCGCCTTGCGTGGACGTGGTTTCCGGATTCTGCTCGTGGGCATCGCCGCTCTGGTCGATGGACTCGATGCTCTCGCGACCCTGGTCGTTCTCACTCATCAGCTGCTCCTCGCTTGCCTGTGGCCATGCCCGGCCCGTCCGGGAGGCTCTATCGATTGGGAGGAGACGTGACCGCGGAAGTTGCAGCACAGCGGTGCTTTTCTGGACCAATGGCCGCTCGGCGGTACAGCTGAACTAAACCCCAGGCCCGGCAGCCAAAACTGGACTAGAACTGCCATAGAACAAGACTCATGCAACTGACTTCTCGCAGCCTGCCGATCACTTCTGCCCTCCAGCCGGCGCAGGACCAGCCCTCACGTGCGCTGTACTTCGCCCTTGCCCGCGAGGTCGACGCGCAATCACGCGACAGCGCTGCGGACTACCTGCGTGCGCAGCTCGAGGCTGCGGCCGCACTGCCGTCCGACTTGCCGGAGGACCCGGCCAGGCTGGAACACTGGGTCATGCAGCGCACCGAAGCGGTCGGCCGTCAGTACCAGGCATACCTGGAACAGCGTCGCGCAGGCGGCCCGCGCAGCTACTTCCCGAGCAAGGCCCATGCGCTGCATTTCCTGCGCGGGGTAGCGCCGACCAAGCTGGTCGACGGCGCCTGGCTCTATGGCCTGCTGCAGCGCTGGGACGATGCGCGCTTTACCGCGCTGATCCGGACCTATCTGGAAGAGCTCGGCGAAGGTCTGCCGGAGAAGAATCACGTGGTGCTCTACCGCAAGCTGCTGGCCAGCCAGGGCTGCGACGACTGGCAGGAGCTGGATGACGAGCACTTCGTCCAGGGCGCCATCCAGCTGGCGCTGGCCGAGCACGCCGAGCAGTTCCTGCCGGAAATCATCGGCTTCAACCTCGGTTACGAGCAGCTGCCGCTGCACCTGCTGATCACGGCCTACGAGCTGACCGAGCTGGGCATCGACCCCTACTACTTCACCCTCCATGTCACCGTCGACAACGCCGACAACGGCCACGCGAAGAAGGCCGTGCAAAGCCTGCTGGATGCCTGGCCGCAGGTGGGCGACAGCGCCGAGTTCTATCGCCGGGTGCGCAATGGCTACCGGCTCAACGATCTGGGCGCCAGCACCGTCTCGGTGATCGGCGACTTCGACCTCGACCGCGAGGTGCAACGCATCTTCGAGAAGAAGGCCGCCGTCGGCCAGTTCGTCCACTCCGACTACTGCCGCTTCGAAGGCCGCACGGTCAACCAGTGGCTCGGCGAGGACGTCGAACAGTTCCTCGCCGTGCTGGACAAGCGCGGCTGGATCAAGCGCGGCCACGACCCGCAGGAAAGCCGCTTCTGGCAGCTTATCGTCGGCGAACAAGCGCCCATGTTCGGGGTATTCAGCGCCTACGAGCAGCAGATGATCCATGACTGGATCGCCGCCGACTGGCAAGCCGAGGGCAAGCGCAGCCCGCGCGGTGCGCTGCTGCAACGCCAGGCGGCGTTCAACGCACGACGCGCCGCGCCGGCACCGGCGGTGCCGCAACCCGCCGAGCACGCCAGCGGCAACGATTTCGATGAGGAGTTGCAGCTGCTGGAGCAGCAAGTCGCCCGTCTGCCCGACCGCGCCGCACGCATGCGCCTGCTGCTGCCACTGCTCGCCCCGCAGCGCCACCATAGCGCCGCCGGCCTGCTGGCCACGCGGCTGTTCAACGGACTGTTCAACTGACGAGATCGATCAAGGAAAGCACCATGACCATGGACACTGCGCAGGACCGCGCATTGCTGCACCTGGGCCAGGCCCTGCGCGATCGCGGCTATCACTTCATCACGCCCACCCCGCTGACCCACGAACGGGTCAACCAGCGCCCAGAGAATGCCCTGGCCGACGACCTGCATGGAGTGTTCGGTTGGAGCCGACCTTTCCAGCACGAGCTGCTGCCGGGCGCGTTGTTCAGCCTGATGGATCAGGCGCAGGTGCTGGAAGCCTGTGGCTCGCGCTGGCGCTCGAAGGTGCGCCTGTCGAGCCTGGACGGCCAGCTGTTCCTGCACTCGGCATTTCCCACCACGGCCAGCGACGCGGTGTTCTTCGGCCCGGACACCTACCGTTTCGCCAATGCCATCCGCTGCCATCTGAACCAGCACACCGGGATGATCCGCCGTGCGGTGGACATCGGCTGCGGCTCCGGCGCCGGGGCGATTCTCACTGCGCTGGCGCGGCCCCAGGCCGAGGTACTGGCGGTGGACATCAACCCCGAGGCGCTGCGCCTGACGCGCATCAACGCGGCACTGGCCGGTGCCGACAATCTGCGCACCCGGCACAGCGACCTGCTGAGCGCAGTGGACGGCGAGTTCGACCTGATCCTGGCCAACCCGCCCTATCTGATCGACGCCGATCAGCGCGCCTATCGCCATGGCGGCGGACCGTTGGGCGCCGGGCTGTCGCTGGCGATCCTCGATGCGGCGCTGCAGCGCCTGGCTCCGGGCGGTACCCTGCTGCTGTATACCGGCGTGGCCATGCTGGACAACCAGGACCCCTTTCTTGCCGAAGTGCGCCGGCGCCTGGACGGCGGCGCCTTCGGCTGGACCTATCGCGAGGTGGACCCGGACGTGTTCGGCGAGGAGCTGCTTGGCGGGGCCTACAGCCAGTGCGATCGCATCGCTGCCGTGGTGCTGGAAGTCACACGGGCGATGGGCTGACAGTCGGGGGAGGGTTGGCGCGTGGAAAACGCTTCGCGGTTTTCCACGGGGTGGCCATCCACCCTACGGCAGATCTGGCGTAGGGTGGATAACGCCGCAGGCTTATCCACGCGCAAGTGAGCGCGCATATCAGACCGGCAACAACACCAGAATCAGCGACAGGGTGATCAGCGAGCCCAGCGTCGATAGCAGCACCACCCGCGACACCCGCGAGCCCTCGCGCCCATAGAACTCGGCAAGCATATATGGCCCGGTGCCAGTCGGCAGCGCGGCGAGCAGCAGCGCCGAATAGGCCCACAACGTCGGCAGCTCGAATACCTGAAAAGCCAGGTACCAGGTGATCAGCGGCTGCACCAGCAGCTTGAGCCCCACCAGCGGCCAGACGCCCTGCACCCGCCCTCCCGGCTGCGGCTGGGCGAGAAACAGGCCCAGCGAGACCAGCGCACAGGGCGCCGCCGCCGCCCCCAGCAGGTCGAGCAGGGTGGCCAGCGGCACCGGCAGCGCTGCACCACTGGCCGCCCAGAGCGCGCCGAGCAGCGGCGCGATCACCAGGGGGTTGCGCACCAGCGCCCAGCTCACCTTGCCCAACGTGCGCAAAAGACCCTGGCCGACGTGCAGCCCGGTCTCGACGCAGGCCAGTGCGATGGCGAACAGCACGCAGACGACGATGATCGAAGCGACCATCGCCGGCTGCAGCGCCTCGTCGCCGAGTACCAGCATGCACAGCGGAATCCCGACATAGCCGGTGTTCGCGTAGGACGCACCCAACGCGTCCAGACTGGCATCGACCAGCGGCTGCTTCTGCAACATGCGATAGCCGAGGGTGACGGCGAATACACCAAGGCAACCGATGGCGAACGCGGCGATGAAGCCCGGCTGCCAGAGCTGCTCCCAGGTCGAAGTGGCGACGACGCTGAAGAGCAGCGCCGGCAAGCCCAGCCAGACCACGAAACGGTTGAGTTCGGAGGCGCCGGTCGGCCCCATCCGCCCGCTACGGCGGCACAGGTAACCGAGCAGGATCAGCGCAAAGACGGGCAGAACGACATTGACGACCGAAGACATGGACTCTCATCTGCAAGGTGGCGGCGCAGCGCAGGGCTGCGAGCGAAACGGCCGGCCACCATAGCAAATGCGCTGGATCATCGCGCTCAGAGTCGACCAGCCAGACCTGGCCGACCCCGAGTTTCAGCTCAGTGAAGCGATGGCGAATAGCCGTTGGGCTCGGCCCGTGCGGCAGCGTACTCGGCCTCGACGCTGCCACGCATCTGCGCAGTGCCGCCGGGAAATCCGCTGCGGTCGCTATAGTCCCACTCGACGACCGGCACCTGCTCGGCATCCAGGCCCTTGGCGCAGCTCAGGTCCAGTGCGGTGATACCGGCCACCGCGCCGGCGGCGATGGCCGCATTGGCCGGCTCGTTGCCATGCTCGATGCTCCAGCCGAGGCCGGCCAGGTCCAGCGCATCACCGCCGATACGGCCGTAGATCCAGGGTTTCGGATCATCCGCCAGGAGGATGCCGACACCAGTGGCGATCTCGCGCAGCCCGCAGGCACGGACCAATCCTTCGCTGCCGGACATGCCGATAAAGCGCGCGACCTGGCGCGGCGCGACCAACTGGACGACGCCCAGACCGATGCTGAACCAGCCCAGCCCCCGCGCCAGCGAGCGCGCGGAATGATTGGGCCGGGTGATTTGACGTGGAATGCTCATAAGAACTCCTCGCTCGATATCGTGGCTCGGCCGATCCCTACCGTAGGGATCGGCGATCTGCAGGCTTCAGGGTTTCAGAACGACCTTGATGCAGCCGTCGTGCTTGTCGCGGAAGGTCTTGTACATCTCCGGACCCTGCTCGAGGCTGACGCTGTGGGTGATGACGAAACTCGGGTCGATCTGCCCTTCCTGGATGCGCTTGAGCAGGTCATCGGTCCAGCGGTTGACGTGGGTCTGGCCCATGCGGAAGGTCAGGCCCTTGTTCATCGCCGCGCCGAACGGGATCTTGTCGATCAGCCCGCCGTAGACGCCGGGAATCGAGATGATCCCGGCCGGGCGGCAGACGTAGATCATTTCACGCAGCACGTGCGGGCGATCGCTCTCGAGCATCAGTGCCTGCTTGGCGCGGTCGTACATCGAGTCGATCGAACGCGTGACGTGCGCTTCCATCCCAACCGAGTCGATGCACTTCTCCGGGCCCTTGCCGCGAGTCAGCTCCTTGAGCCGTTCGAGCACGCTTTCCTCGTCGAAGTTGATGGTGATGGCACCACCGGCGCGGGCCATGGACAGCCGCTCGGGCACGTTGTCGATACAGATGACCTGCTCGGCCCCCATCATCACCGCGCTGCGGATGGCGAACTGACCGACCGGGCCGGCGCCCCACACCGCCACTGTGTCGGTGGGCTGGATATCGCACTGCGCGGCGGCCTGCCAACCGGTGGGCAGGATGTCGCCAAGGAACAGCACCTGCTCGTCGGTCAGGCCGTCGGGGATCACCACCGGGCCGACGTCGGCATAGGGCACGCGCACGTACTCGGCCTGGCCGCCGGCATAGCCGCCGGTAAGGTGGGTATAGCCGTAGAGCCCGGCGGTGGTGTGGCCGAAGACCTTGTCGGCGATGTCCTTGTTGCGGTTGGTGCGCTCGCACACCGAGAAATTGCCGCGCCGGCACTGGTCGCACTCGCCGCAGACGATGGTGAAGGGCACCACCACGCGGTCGCCGACCTTGAGCTTCTTGTTCGCCGAGCCGACCTCCATCACCTCGCCCATGAACTCGTGGCCCATGATGTCGCCGTGCTGCATGCCGGGCATGAAGCCGTCGTACAGGTGCAGGTCGGAGCCGCAGATGGCGCACGAGGACACCTTGATGATGGCGTCGCGCGGGTCTTCGATGGAGGGATCGGGGACGTGGTTGTCGCAGCGGATGTCGTGCTTGCCGTGCCAGCGGAGGGCTCTCATGGACAATCTCCTGTCGGGTTTCGGAAACGCCGTCGCGGTGATTCTCCTTTGCTGCCTCGCTCTTGCTCCTCTTTCGGTGCGGCGTGCTGTCAGGGATTTAGTAAGCGGCGCCGCACGAGAGTTGCCCGGTTACCGACGGGCTGCATGCTGGTGGCCTGTGCGGTGAGTGGGTTGAGGCAAGTTCGGCTGGACATGGCTCCGAGACAAGGCGCGGCGACGAGCCATAGCGGGGCTATGGCGAGGAGCAGCAACACAGTATCGGGGCTATGGGCGCCGCAATTGACCAACTGAACTGACCAAACAGGCCACTAATGCCGATTGCGATCCAGCGAAGCGTAACCGTCGCGATAGCTGGGGAACCTGGGTTTCCAACCCAGCGCGCGGGCGCGGGCATTGCTGCAGCGCTTGCTGCCGGCGCGGCGGGTCATGCTCTGCTCGGCCCAGCGGGTGACACCCAGGCGTTCGCGCAGCCAGTCGACCACCTCGTGCAGCGGCGCCGGGTCATCGTCGACGCCGAGATAGCAATCCTGCAGTGCAGCACCACTGGCATCGCTCTGCAGCAGGAACGCCAGCAGCCCGGCGGCGTCGTCACGATGGATGCGGTTGCTGTACTGCGGCGGATCGCGCTCGACGCGCAAACCGGCGCGCACCTGGTTCTGCAGCCAGGGACGCTTCGGGTCGTACAGCCCGCCCAGGCGCACGCGCGTCACCGGCAGGCCGCTGTCGAGCGCCAGCTGCTCGGCCTCGAGCATCACCCGGCCGGTGAAGCCGCCGGGCTCGGTGGCCGAATCCTCGTCGATCCACTCGCCGTCACGCTGGGCATACACACCGGTGCTGGAAACGAACAACAGCCGCCGAGGCCGCTGGCCGTGCTGCTGCAACCAGCCGAGCACGTTGCGCAGGCCTTCGACGTAGGCCTGGCGATAGCCGGCTTCGTCGTGCTCGCTGGCAGATGCGGCATAGACCAGATAATCCAGCCCGCCGTTGGGCCAGCAGCGCGGACAGGTCGGTTCGTAAAGGTCGCCGCTGACCGGCAGGATCGGTACCGCCAGCTGCGCAGCGTTGCGCCGCAGGCCATACACCGTCCAGCCGTCCCGACTCAGTTGCAGGCCGAGACGACTGCCAAGGTCGCCGCAGCCTGCGATCAATACGCTCAGGCGCTTGCCCATCTTCTGCTCCCTCAGTGATACCCGAACGCGGGCCTTATGCACTGGAGTGTACCGGCTTTCGCATGCTTGCCACTGGTTGGTTATGGGCAGCGCAAAAGGCTATGCTTGCTGGCACTCTGATGGATGCTAACTATGACTCTGACCGAACTGCGCTACATCGTCACCCTTGCCCAGGAACAGCACTTCGGCCGTGCCGCTGAACGCTGCCACGTCAGTCAGCCGACCCTTTCGGTCGGTGTGAAGAAGCTCGAGGACGAGCTAGGTGTGCTGATCTTCGAGCGGACCAAGAGCGCGGTGCGCCTGACGCCGGTCGGCGAAGGCATCGTCACCCAGGCGCAGAAGGTACTGGAGCAGGCGCAGAGCATTCGCGAGCTGGCCCAGGTCGGCAAGAATCAGCTGGCCGCACCGCTCAAGGTCGGCGCCATCTACACCGTCGGCCCCTACATGTTCCCGCATCTGATTCCGCAGCTGCATCGCGTGGCGCCGGACATGCCGCTGTACATCGAGGAAAACTTCACCCACATCCTGCGCGACAAGCTGCGCACCGGCGAACTGGACGCGATCATCATCGCGCTGCCATTCCAGGAAGCCGACGTGCTGACCAAGCCGCTCTACGACGAGCCCTTCTACGTGCTGATGCCGGCCGACCATCCGTGGACCGCCAAGGAAACCATCGACGCCGAGATGCTCAACGACAAGAGCCTGCTGCTGCTGGGTGAAGGTCACTGCTTCCGCGATCAGGTGCTCGAAGCCTGCCCGACCAGCCGCAAGGGCGAGGCACCGAGCCACACCACGGTCGAATCCAGCTCGCTGGAGACCATTCGCCACATGGTCGCCTCCGGGCTGGGCGTGTCGATCCTGCCGCTGTCGGCGGTAGAGAGCCACCACTACTCCCCCGGCGTGCTGGAGACCCGCCCGCTGACCCCGCCGGTGCCGTTTCGCACCGTGGCGATCGCCTGGCGCGCCAGCTTCCCGCGGCCCAAGGCCATCGAGATCCTCGCCGACTCGATCCGCCTGTGTTCGGTAGGCAAGCCGCCATCGGCGAAAGCCTGAGACCATGAGCGAACTGGCGACCGTTCCGGTCACCGCACTCAAGGGCGTCGGTGCCGCGCTGGCCGAGAAGCTCGCCAGGGTCGGCCTGGAAACCCTGCAGGATGTGCTCTTTCACCTGCCGCTGCGCTACCAGGACCGCACCCGCGTGGTGCCCATCGGCGCGCTGCGCCCGGGGCAGGACGCGGTGATCGAAGGCGTGGTGTCCGGCGCCGATATCGTCATGGGCCGCCGCCGCAGCCTGCTGGTACGCCTGCAGGACGGCAGCGGCACGCTGAGCCTGCGCTTCTACCACTTCAGCCAGGCGCAGAAGGAAGCGATGAAGCGTGGCACCCAGCTGCGCTGCTACGGCGAAGCGCGTCCCGGGGCCTCTGGTCTGGAGATCTACCACCCGGAATACCGCGCACTGACCGGCGAGCCGGCACCGGTAGAGCAGACCCTGACGCCGATCTACCCGACCACCGAAGGCCTGACCCAGCAGCGTCTGCGCAACCTCAGCGAGCAGGCGCTGGCACGGCTCGGCCCGCACAGCCTGCCGGACTGGCTGCCCGCCGAACTGGCCCGTGATTATCGGCTCGGCCCGCTGGATCAGGCGTTGCGCTACCTGCACCGGCCACCGGCCGACGCCAATCTGGAAGAACTCGCCGAAGGCCGCCACTGGGCCCAGCACCGCCTGGCCTTCGAGGAACTGCTGACCCATCAGCTGTCGCTGCAGCGTCTGCGCGAGCGGGTTCGCGCCCAGCAGGCACCGGCGCTGCCACCGGCGAAAACCTTGCCGCAGCGCTTTCTCGCCAACCTCGGCTTCGCCCCCACCGGCGCGCAGCAGCGGGTCGGCGCCGAGATCGCCTACGACCTGGCACAGGACGAGCCCATGCTGCGCCTGGTGCAGGGTGACGTCGGCGCCGGCAAGACGGTGGTCGCCGCCCTCGCCGCGTTGCAGGCGCTGGAAGCCGGCTATCAGGTGGCGCTGATGGCGCCGACGGAAATTCTCGCCGAGCAGCACTTTCTCAACTTCAGCAAGTGGCTCGAGCCGCTCGGCATCGAGGTCGCCTGGCTCGCCGGCAAGCTCAAGGGCAAGGCCCGCGCCAGCGCGCTGGAACGCATCGCCGGCGGCTGCCCGATGGTGGTCGGCACCCACGCACTGTTTCAGGACGAGGTGGTGTTCAAGCGCCTGGCGCTGGTGATCATCGACGAGCAGCACCGCTTCGGCGTGCAGCAGCGCCTGGCCCTGCGCCAGAAGGGCATCGACGGCCGACTCTGCCCGCACCAGCTGATCATGACCGCCACGCCGATCCCACGCACCCTGGCGATGAGCGCCTACGCCGATCTCGACACCTCGATCCTCGACGAACTGCCGCCGGGCCGCACCCCGGTCAACACCCTGGTGATCGCCGACAGCCGCCGCCTGGAAGTAATCGAGCGGGTGCGCGTCGCCTGCAACGAAGGGCGCCAGGCGTACTGGGTGTGTACGCTGATCGAGGAATCCGAAGAGCTCACCTGCCAGGCTGCGGAAACCACCTTCGAGGACCTCTGCGCGGCGCTGCTCGGGCTGCGCGTGGGGCTGATCCACGGGCGCATGAAGCCGGCCGAGAAGGCCGCGGTGATGGAGCAGTTCAAGCGCGGCGAGCTGCAGCTGCTGGTCGCCACCACGGTGATCGAGGTGGGCGTCGACGTGCCCAACGCCAGCCTGATGATCATCGAGAACCCGGAACGCCTCGGCCTGGCGCAGCTGCACCAGCTGCGCGGACGGGTCGGCCGCGGCAGCGCGGCCAGCCACTGCGTGCTGCTCTACCATCCGCCGCTGTCGCAATTGGGCCGCGAGCGTCTGGCGATCAT
>Ga0315336_1007483_pt1 | contig 10427 bp, 8 predicted proteins | sample ASW5metaG_FD_204512 | JGI IMG/M metagenome (GOLD analysis project Ga0315336, IMG submission 204512) | Ammonia-oxidizing marine archaeal communities from Monterey Bay, California, United States - ASW #5 | ecosystem: Environmental > Aquatic > Marine > Intertidal zone | place: USA: California... | reverse complement strand
AGGAATTCCTTATCAACCTCGGCTGGTTCTTCGTGCCGTTCTCCTGTTTCGTCATCGTCGGCGCGGGTAATGCGGTGAACCTTACCGACGGCCTCGACGGCCTGGCGATCGTGCCTATCATGATCGCGGCGGCGTCGTTCGGCGTCATCGCCTATCTTTCGGGCAACGCGGTCTTCGCCGAATATCTGCAGATCCATTTCGTTCCCGGCACCGGCGAACTCGCCGTCGTGCTCGGCGCGGTGATCGGCGCGGGCCTCGGCTTCCTCTGGTTCAACGCCCCGCCGGCCGCGATCTTCATGGGCGACACCGGCTCGCTAGCGATGGGTGGCCTGATTGGCACCATCGCGGTCGCCACCAAGCACGAGATCGTGCTGGTTATCGTCGGTGGCCTGTTCGTGGTCGAGATCCTGTCGGTCATCATCCAGGTCGGCTATTTCAAGATGACCGGCAAGCGCGTTTTCCTGATGGCGCCGATCCATCACCATTTCGAAAAGCTCGGCTGGACCGAAAGCCAGGTGGTGATCCGCTTCTGGATCATTGCCGTCATCCTGGCGCTGGTCGGCCTCTCCACCCTCAAGCTCAGGTAGGACGCACGCTTGATTCCCGCCGCTTCTTTCTCAGGCAGACGCGTTTCGCTCTTCGGGCTGGGCGGCTCGGGGATAGCCACCGCGCACGCTCTGATCGCGGGCGGCGCCGAGGTCCTGGCCTGGGACGACAATCCCGACAGCGTCGCCAAGGCAGCATCCGCAGGCATTGCGACCGGCGACCTGCGCGCCGCGGACTGGCAGCATTTTGCGGCCTTCGTGCTGTCCCCGGGGGTGCCGCTGACGCATCCAAAGCCGCATTGGACGGTGGAACTCGCGCGCGGCGCCGGCGTCGAGGTAATCGGCGATATCGAACTGTTCTGCCGCGAGCGCATCAGGCGCGCGCCGACCGCGCCTTTCATCGCCATCACGGGCACCAACGGCAAGTCGACGACGACGGCGCTGACGGCGCATATCCTGCAGTCTGCGGGCCGCGACACGCAGATGGGCGGCAATATCGGCCGCGCCATCATGACGCTCGATCCGCCCGAACCGAAGCAGCACTATGTGGTGGAATGCTCGTCCTACCAGATCGACCTCGCGCCCTCGATCAACCCGACCGCCGGCATCCTGCTCAACCTGACGCCCGACCATCTCGACCGGCATGGCACGATGGCGCATTACGCCTCGATCAAGGAAAGGCTGGTCGCCGGCAGCGATGCGGCGATCGTCGGCGTCGACGATTCCTGGTGCGCCCAGATCGCCGACCGGCTGGAGCGGGCAGGGCGGCAGGTCATCCGGATTTCCAAACGCCTGCCGTTGACCGATGGCTTTTTCGCCGACGGCACCAATCTGATGGAAGCCGTGCATGGCCGCTACAGCCGCGTCGCCTTCCTAGAAGGCATCGGCTCTCTGCGCGGCCAGCACAATGCCCAGAACGCTCTCGCCGCCGTCGTCGCCTGCCTGAAGGTCGGGCTCGAGCTTGGCGAGATTCAGGCCGGACTCGAGAGCTTCCCCGGACTGGCGCACCGCATGGAGCAGGTCGGCCGCAAGGATCATGTGCTGTTCGTCAACGATTCCAAGGCGACAAATGCCGATGCGGCGGCCCCCGCGCTGTCGAGCTTCGCCAACCGCATCTACTGGATCGCCGGCGGCCTGCCCAAGGAGGGCGGCATCGAGCCGTTGCGCGGGTTCTTCCCGCGCATCGCCAAGGCCTATCTGATCGGCGAGGCGGCGCCCGCCTTTTCGGCCACGCTCGGCGAGGCGGTGCCCTACGAGATATCCGGAACGCTGGCGGCGGCGGTCGAGCATGCCGCCCGCGACGCAGCGAGCGACACCGGCGGCGAGGCCGTGGTGCTGCTGTCGCCGGCCTGCGCCAGTTTCGACCAGTTCAAGAATTTCGAAGTCCGCGGCGAAGCCTTCAGGCAAGCTGCGACTGCTATTGATGGTGTGAAACCCATCGGAGGGCCACGTTGATGCAAAGCCGTCTCGACAAAAGTCCTGTTGCCACATGGTGGTGGACGATCGATCGATGGTTCCTGGCCGCGTTCCTGTCGCTGATGGGGCTGGGCATCATCTTGTCCTTCGCAGCGAGCCCGGCCGTGGCCGAGCGCATCGGCCTCTCCAGCTTCCACTTCGCCACCAGACAGGTCATCTTCACCATCCCGGCGCTGATCGTCATGCTTGCGGTCTCCTTCCTTGAGGCGCGGCAGATCAGGCGCATGTCGCTGGTGATGCTCTGCATCATGCTGGTGCTGATGGTGGCGGTGCTCTATGTCGGCGTCGAAGTTAAGGGCGCTCGGCGCTGGGTGTCGCTCGCCGGGCTTTCCATCCAGCCGTCTGAATTCCTGAAGCCGGCATTCGTCGTCATCTGCGCCTGGCTCTTCGCCGAGCACAAGCGCCAGCCCGATATTCCCGGCAACCTGTTCGCGCTGCTTTTGCTCGTGCTGGTGGTCTCTCTGCTGGTCGCTCAGCCCGATCTCGGCCAGACCATGCTGGTGACCGGCACTTGGGGCGTCATGTTCTTCATGGCCGGCCTGCCGTGGCTATGGATCATGGCTCTCGGCGTCATCGGGGCAAGCGGTCTGTTCGCCGCCTATTCGGTGTTCCCGCACGTTGCCTTGCGCATCGACAAGTTTCTGACCGGCGAAGGCGATACCTTCCAGGTCGACATGGGCCGCGAGGCACTGATCAATGGCAGTTGGTTCGGTGTCGGGCCGGGCGAGGGAACCGTCAAGCGCATCGTTCCGGATGCCCATACCGACTTCGTCTTCTCGGTCGCGGGCGAGGAGTTCGGTCTCATCATGTGCTTCTTCATCATGTCGATCTTCGCTTTCATCGTGCTGCGTGGCTTGAGCATCGCGCTCAAGGAACAGGACGATTTCACTCGCTACGCGGTGGGCGGACTCGTCACCGTCTTCGGCCTGCAGTCGGCCATCAATATGTGCGTCAACCTTCAACTGATGCCGGCCAAGGGCATGACGCTGCCCTTCATCTCGTACGGCGGCTCCTCGCAGATCGCGATCGCCGTCTCCATGGGCATGGTGCTCGCATTGACGCGCAAGCGTCCGGAAAGGCGCAAGCAGATGGGCTATGTCCTCGCGCAGCGCGCAATCCCGGCGGAATGAGGCGGGATGGCGAAGGGTGTCATCCTGCTTGCAGCCGGCGGAACGGGCGGACATCTGTTCCCGGCCGAGGCGCTTGCGCATGAGCTGATCGAACGCGGCTGGAAGGTGCATCTTGCCACCGACCGGCGCGCCGAGCGCTATTCCGGACAGTTTCCGGCCGCCGACATCCATGCGATCCCTTCGGCGACGCTGGGCTCGAAGAATCCGGTCGCCTTGGCCTCGGCCTTCTGGAAGATCTGGCAGGGGGTGCGCGAAGCGGGAAGGGTCATCGCCAGGATCAAGCCGGAGGCGGTCGTCGGCTTCGGCGGCTATCCGACGTTGCCGCCGCTCTATGCGGCGACAAGGCGCAAGGTGCCGACGCTGATCCATGAGCAGAACGCCGTCATGGGCCGCGCCAACAAGGCCCTTGCAAGTCGCGTCGATGCGATCGCCGGCGGCTTTCTGCCGGAGGGCGCGAGCGCCGACGGCGCAAAGACGGTGACCACGGGCAATCCGGTCAGGCCACAGGTCATCGAGGCCGCGAAAACGCCTTACGTGGCATCGAACGAGGGCGAGCCGTTCCGCCTGCTGGTATTCGGCGGCAGCCAGGGCGCGCAATTCTTTTCCGATGCCGTTCCGGCGGCGGTCGCGCTCTTGCCGCAAGACCTGCGCAAGCGCCTGGCTGTCACCCAGCAGGCGCGCGCCGAGGACGTGGCGCGGGTCAAGGCCGCCTATGCGGAGCTCGGCGTCGACGTCCAGGTCTCTCCCTTCTTCACCGACATGGCGGCACGGATGGCGGCGGCGCATCTGGTGATGTCGCGCTCCGGCGCCTCGACCGTCTCCGAAATAGCGGTCGTCGGCCGGCCGGCGCTGCTGGTACCCTATCCGCACGCGCTCGACCACGATCAGGCGGCGAACGCCGCGGCGCTTGCCGCCGCCGGCGGGGCCGAGCTCCATCCGCAGTCGACGCTTTCGGCCGAACGGATTGCGCAGCTGGTCAGCGGGCTGATGCTGGATCCGGGCCGGCTGGCGGCCATGGCCGCCGCTGCCCGCTCGGCAGGGAAACCGAACGCGGCGCGGTTGCTCGCCGATCTCACAGAGGCTATTGCGTCCGGCAAAACGGTTTTGGACTACAGGAGGACGCGCGCATGAAGATGCCGCAGACGATCGGCCTTGTGCATTTCATCGGCATCGGCGGCATCGGCATGAGCGGCATCGCCGAGGTGCTGCACAATCTCGGCTACAAGGTGCAGGGTTCCGACCAGGCAGACGGCGCCAATGTGCAACGGCTGCGCGAAAAAGGCATCGAATGCTTCGTCGGGCACAGGGCCGAGAATCTCGGCGACGCCGAAGTCGTTGTCGTTTCGACCGCGATCAAGAAGTCCAACCCCGAGCTGAAGGCCGCACGGGAGAAGCTGCTTCCCATCGTCCGGCGCGCCGAAATGCTGGCCGAACTGATGCGCTTCCGCCAGGCGGTCGCCATCGGCGGCACACATGGCAAGACGACGACCACCTCGATGGTGGCGACGCTGCTCGAGGCAGGCGGGCTCGACCCGACCGTCATCAATGGCGGTATCATCAACGCCTATGGCACCAATGCGCGCATGGGCGACGGCGAGTGGATGGTGGTCGAGGCGGACGAGAGCGACGGCACCTTCCTGAAACTGCCGGCCGACATCGCCGTCGTGACCAACATCGATCCCGAGCATCTCGACCACTATGGCAGCTTCGACAATGTGCGCGAGGCGTTCCGCCAGTTCGTCGAGAACGTGCCGTTCTACGGCTTTGGCGTGATGTGCACGGACCATCCGGAAGTGCAGGCACTGGTCGGCCGTATCGAGGACCGGCGCGTCATCACCTATGGCGAGAACGCGCAGGCCGACGTGCGCTTCACCAATCACCGCATGCGGGGCGCGGCCTCGGAATTCGACGTGGTGATCCGCGACCGCAAGGGGCGCGGCACGACGACGATCAAGGACCTCAGCCTGCCGATGCCCGGCCGCCACAACGTCTCCAACGCGACGGCGGCGATCGCGGTCGCACATGAGCTTGGCCTCTCGGCCGAGGCTATCAGGAAGGGCCTGTCGTCCTTCGCCGGCGTCAAGCGGCGCTTCACCCATACCGGCTCGTGGAACGGCGTCGAGGTGTTCGACGATTACGGCCACCATCCGGTGGAGATCGCGGCGGTGCTGAAGGCCGCGCGCAGCGCGACCAAGGGGCGGGTGATCGCCATCGCGCAGCCGCATCGCTTCACCCGGCTGCACGACCTGTTCAATGAATTCTCCGTCTGCTTCAACGACGCCGACACGGTGATGGTGGCGCCGGTCTATGCGGCCGGCGAGGAGCCGATCGAGGGGGTGACGTCGGACGCGCTGGTATCGCGTATCCGCGCGGGCGGCCATCGCGACGCGCGTTATATCGATGGCCCGGCGGCGATCGCGCCTGTCATTCGTGACCTGGCCAAGCCCGGCGATTTCGTCGTCTTCCTCGGCGCCGGCAATATCACGCTATGGGCTTATGCGCTGCCCAAGGAACTTGGCGGGACGCCCTCATGATGCGCGGCCAGGATCTCATCGACAGGCTTGGCGACCGGCTGTCCGGCCTGCGCGGCCGCATCACGCCGAACGCCGAGATGGACAAGATCACTTGGTTCCGGGCCGGTGGGCTGGCGGAAGCGCTGTTCCAGCCGGCGGACGAGGAAGACCTGGCGGCCTTCCTGCGCGCGGTGCCGGAAGAGGTGCCGGTCATGGTGGTCGGCGTCGGCTCAAACCTCCTGGTGCGCGACGGCGGCATTCCGGGTTTCGTCGTCAGGCTCTCGGCCAAAGGTTTCGGCGAGGCCGAGGTCACCGGGCCGACCACGATCAAAGCCGGCGCGGCAACGCCGGACAAGCGCGTCGCCGCGGTAGCCTATGAAGCCGGCATCGGAGGCTTCCACTTCTACCACGGCATTCCCGGCGCCATTGGCGGCGCGCTGCGCATGAATGCCGGCGCCAACGGCGTGGAGACGCGGGAACGGGTCGTCGAGGTGAGGGCGCTGGACCGCAAGGGCAATCTCCATACGCTCAGCAATGCCGATATGGGCTACGCCTATCGCCACTCGTCCGCGCCCGCCGGCCTGATCTTCACCTCGGCGATCCTGGAAGGGGTTCCTGAAGACAGGGCGGCAATCAAGGCGGCGATGGACGCCGTACAGAACCATCGCGAAACGGTTCAGCCGATCCGCGAGAAGACCGGCGGCTCGACCTTCAAGAATCCGGAAGGCACCTCCGCCTGGAAGGAAATCGACAAGGCCGGCTGCCGCGGGCTGATGATCGGCGGCGCGCAGATGTCGCCGATGCATTGCAACTTCATGATCAACACCGGCACGGCGACCGGCTACGACCTCGAATATCTTGGCGAGACAGTGCGGGCGCGGGTGCTCGAGAATTCAGGCATCCGGCTGCAGTGGGAGATCAAGCGCATCGGCAACTTCCGGCCGGGTCATGAGGTGCAGGAGTTCCTCGGGCAGCTTCTTTGAGTTGAATCCCGGCACAGATCGGCGTCTCGCGACGTTCAAGTAAAGCTTGAACTTCAGCGCCTGGCAACGCCGTCAACCGTTGCCGCAAAGACTCAACAACACACTTTTCTGGCCCGTTTTCGCGGAAAGTGAATCTGTCGGAATCATAGGCACTTGCCAGGGAATCAACTCTCTGATTCTCTGCCCTGAAGCGTTTCCTGATTTGAGTCGTTCGACGCGTTCAGCCGCGTTTTCCGTCTGGGGGGCAACCTGCCGGAAGACTCGGACTCAATGTGCGGAAATGTTGCGTGCGGAACTACCGGTTGCAGGCCCGGCGTGAGAGGGATGGCGGGAAATGAAGAAGAAACATGTGGCTGTTCTCCTGGGTGGATTCTCCTCGGAGCGGCCCGTGTCTCTGTCGTCGGGGAAAGCGTGTGCGGATGCGCTTGAGAATGAAGGCTATCAGGTCACCCGTGTCGATGTTTCGCGCGATGTCGGGGCTGTGCTTGCCGGGATCAAGCCCGACGTCGCCTTCAACGCGCTGCACGGTCCGTTCGGCGAGGACGGCACCATCCAGGGGATTCTCGAGTATCTCGGAATTCCCTACACCCATTCGGGTGTGCTCGCTTCGGCGTTGGCCATGAACAAGGAGCAGGCCAAGAAGATTGCCAAGGCGTCGGGCATTCCGGTTGCGGAATCCAGGGTGGTCAACCGCTTCACCGTCAAGAACAAACACCCGATGAAGCCGCCTTATGTGGTCAAGCCGGTCAACGAGGGGTCGAGTTTCGGCGTCGTCATCGTACATGAGGGGCAGTCGCATCCGCCGCAGGTGATTGGCTCAACGGAATGGCGATATGGCGAGATCGTCATGGTCGAACGCTATGTCCATGGCCGGGAACTGACCTGCGCGGTGATGGGTGACGTGGCGCTTGGCGTCTGCGAGATCATTCCGACCGGGCATTCGTTCTACGATTACGATTCAAAATACGTTCCCGGCGGGTCAAAACACGAAATCCCTGCAAAAATTTCACCGAATATTTACCAAAAAATACAGACACTGGCGCTCAAGGCTCATCTTGCCATTGGTTGCCGGGGCGTCTCCCGATCGGACTTCCGTTACGACGACCGCCACTCCGAAAACGGCGAGGTTGTCTGGCTCGAGGTCAACACTCAGCCGGGCATGACGCCGACGTCTCTGGTGCCGGAAATCGCCGCGCAAGCGGGGCACTCGTTCGGCGATTTGTTGAGTTGGATGGTGGAGGACGCTTCGTGTCTGCGTTGAGGTGGGGACAGGGTAATGGCGGTGGCGCGGCTTGGTCCGCGCCGTTCGGCATGTCGCTGTCATTCGACCGTTTCGTATTACCGCGTCAGCTTCGCCGGCCGATGCGGGTGCTGGCGCGCCTGTGCGGCGGCGAGTATGAGGCGCCGCGCTTTTCGGCGGCCATCCTTTCCGCGGCGCTGCTTGCGTCGAGCGGTGCCTACGGCGCCTATCTCGGCGGCTATGCCGACAGCATCGTGCAGGGCATAACCGCGCGCACGGGTTTTGCCGTCGACCAGATCAAGGTGGTCGGTAACCGCCAGACTTCCGAGATAGATGTGCTTGACCGGCTCGGCCTCGACGGCTGGACCTCGCTGATCGGCTTCGATGCAGAAGCGGCACGCGAGCGCATCGCGACGCTGCCCTGGGTCGAGGGCGCTGCGGTGCGCAAGATCTATCCCCATACGCTGGAGGTGCGCATCGAGGAGCGCGAGCCTTTCGCTCTCTGGCAGCAGGGCGCCTCGGTGTCGGTCATCGAGCGGTCGGGCGAGGTGATCGCGCCGTTCTCGGGCGGCAAGCAGGCGCAGCTCCCGCTGATCATCGGCGCGGGCGCGCCGGCCATGGCGCCGGCCTTTCTCGACAAGATCAAGCGCTACCCCGAGCTTGCGGCGCGGGTCAAAGGTTATATCCGGGTCGGCGAGCGGCGCTGGGATCTGAGGCTTGAAAACGGCGTCACGATCAAGCTGCCGGAAGACGACGAGGACCGTTCGATCGCTGAACTCGTCAAAATCGACCATGACAATGGGTTGTTGACGCGCGACATCGCCGCCGTCGACATGCGGCTCCCCGACCGGCTGGTCGTGGAACTGTCACCCGAAGCGGCGACGCAGCGCGAAGCCGCGCTCAGCGACAAGCCGAAGGGTCTGGCCAAGCGCAAGGCGGAGACGAAGATATGAGCTGGCTTGGCGGCGGCGGTGATCAATCTGCGCGCCGGTCGGGCACGCTCACCGTGCTTGACGTGGGGTCGAGCAAGGTTTGCTGCGTGGTGGCGAAGCTCAAGCCGAACGAAGACGGCAAGCTCTTGCGCGGTCGTTCGCACCGCATCCAGGTGATCGGCATCGGCCACCAAAAGTCGCAAGGCGTGAAATCCGGCGTCGTGGTCGATCTCGATCGCGCCGAGCATGCCATCCGGCTTGCCGTCGACGCGGCCGAGCGTATGGCCGGACTCACGGTCGATTCCCTCATCGTCAATATGACGGCCGGTCGGCTGAAGAGCGAAGCTTTTTCGGCGACCATCAATCTCGGCGGTCATCAGGTCGAGGAAGTCGACATCAAGCGCGTGCTCGCCGCGGGCGCCAAGCAGGCGCTCAGGGCCGAGCGCGAGGTAATCCATTCGCTGCCGGTCGGTTTCTCGCTCGACGCGGAGCGCGGAATGCGCGACCCGCGTGGCATGGTGGGCGATACGCTCGGCGTCGACATGCATGTGCTGACGGGCGATGCGGCGCCCATGCGCAATCTCGAGCTTTGCATCAACCGCTCTCATCTGTCGGTCGAGCGTATGGTGGCGACGCCCTATGCAAGCGGGCTTGCCTCGCTGGTCGACGACGAACTCGAGATGGGCGCCGCCTGCATCGACATGGGCGGCGGCACGACGACCATCTCGGTCTTCTCGGAAGGCAAGTTCGTCCATGGCGACGCCATCGCCATTGGCGGCAACCATGTGACGCTCGACATGGCCAAGGGCCTGTCGACATCCCTCGCCGCCGCGGAACGGCTGAAGGTGATGCATGGCTCGGCGCTGCCCGGAAGCGCCGACGACCGCGACCTCGTCTCGATCCAGCCGATCGGAGAGGAAGGCGATTTGCCGCTGCAGATCCCGCGTTCGATGATGACGCGTATCATCCGCGCCCGCATCGACGAGACGCTCGAACTTCTGCGGGACCGGCTGAACAAGTCCGGGTACGGCAGTGCCGTCGGCAAGCGCGTCGTGCTCACCGGCGGCGCCAGCCAGCTCGCGGGCCTTCCGGAAGCCGCGCGCCGTATCCTTGGGCGCAATGTGCGCATCGGCCGCCCGCTCGGCGTGGCCGGCTTGCCTGAAGCGGCCAAAGGACCGGCGTTCTCGACCCCGGTCGGACTGATGATCTATCCGCAGATGGCGAGCTTCGAAAGCCATTCGGCGAAAGGACTTTCCGGTTTCAGGATGACCGGGACGGGCGGAAGACTGCATCGCATGAGTCAGTGGTTGAGAGACAGTTTTTAATTTGACGGGGACAGCCCCATAGGCGGCCGCGGCGGCGAAGCGGCGGGAAAGGCAAAGGACGGAGACAATGACCATCAATCTGCAAAAGCCGGACATCACCGAGCTCAAGCCACGCATCACCGTGTTCGGCGTTGGCGGCGGCGGCGGCAATGCGGTCAACAACATGATCACGGCCGGCCTGCGCGGCGTCGAGTTCGTGGTGGCCAATACGGATGCCCAGGCGCTGACCATGTCGAAGGCCGAGCGGCTGATCCAGCTCGGCGCGCATGTCACCGAAGGCCTC
>Ga0315336_1007482_pt1 | contig 10427 bp, 7 predicted proteins | sample ASW5metaG_FD_204512 | JGI IMG/M metagenome (GOLD analysis project Ga0315336, IMG submission 204512) | Ammonia-oxidizing marine archaeal communities from Monterey Bay, California, United States - ASW #5 | ecosystem: Environmental > Aquatic > Marine > Intertidal zone | place: USA: California... | reverse complement strand
CCCGGAATTACGGGATCGACGTGCGGATAGCTCGGTATCACAATATTTTTGGTCCGGAGGGCACCTGGCAGGGTGGGCGCGAAAAGGCGCCCGCAGCGCTCTGCCGAAAAGTGGCTCAGGCGCCGAACGGGGGCGAAATCGAGATTTGGGGCGACGGCGAGCAGACCCGCTCGTTCCTTTACATCGACGAATGTTTGGAAGGCACCTTCCGGCTGATGCGATCCGATTGCTCCGAGCCCCTGAACATCGGGTCGTCCGAAATGATCAGCATTAACGGGCTCGCGCGCAAGATCATTGGGCTATCCAACAAGCGGATCGGGATACGGCACGTCGATGGCCCCTTGGGCGTGCGAGGGCGCAACTCGGATAACGGCTTGATCTGGAAGCGCCTAGGTTGGCAGCCAACAATGCCGTTGGAGGCAAGCCTTGAGCCGACCTTCAACTGGATCGCCATGCAGGTTGAGGCCACCTCCGTCGAGAAGGCGTGACACTTGCCTGCGGGTCACAACCGTCAAAGGCTAGCCCGCTTCCTCGGTGTCGCAGGCGGTCCATCCCATTAGCGGACATGGCGCGTTTTAAAACAGATCAGCATTTTCTCACTGTAGATGCTTAACTTTCGGCCGCCTGCATGCCCAGACTTACGGCATCGGGTAGCCACCGATAGAATTGCGACAGGTAATCACCAGATCCTCTAGGTACCGCAAATTGTCTGATACTTCTGATGACGTCCGTTTTGACGTGGACAAAGTAGGCAGGAGAACCGACCAAAAACTGCTTGTTATTTTAGAGCGTGATGTCGGCCTGTTCTCTTTATTTATCCAAGTTGTAAATACGCTGCGCCTTATCGAAGAACACAACCTGGAGTATATTCCCGTCGCATTGTTCGGGCGTGGCTGCATCTATTTTCACGAAAACGGCTACATGGGTAAGCGATCGGTATGGGAGTCTTATTTTGAACCCCTGGTTCCAGGCTACGGTGAAGAAGTCCTGCTGGACGCGTTGGGCTCGGATCCTTTTGACATAATTGAGAGTGTTCGGAGAACGAAAGAGCGGGAGCGCGGGCTTATCGAATTCCCCCAGGACATTCACCTCCTGCCGCCCTTAACGGATGAAGACAAACGCAATTTTGCGCGCGTCCAATCGACCGACAGGTTTTCGCAATGTGTCTGGACTGAAAATTTTCTGCCGGTCATCAATGGAAAGCGCTTGAGCAAATCTTCGGATCTGGCCGCGGATAGGCGAATTGCGAAACAGCACATAAGATTTCGGCCGCACATCGCGCAGGCGATCGATAATTTCCATGCCCGCCATCTCGACGGCTATTTCGTCATCGGCGTTCACGTCCGTGGCACGGACGGGCACAGCGCACCGGCCAGTGGCGTTGAGATCCCATTCGATAAGTATTTTGCCGAGATTGAGCCTGAAATCGAAACTGCGGGACGAGAGAATTGCCGGGTATTTCTAGCGACCGACGAACAGAACTTCATCGATTTTTTCGTGGAGAAATTCGGCGATATCCTCGTGTTTTTTGATGCGGTTCGGAAAACAGACAACGATGAAGTTTTCGGCACGGGTCCGACCGGACAGGTCCTACCCGCCTATATCACCAAGAGCCAAGACGTAGCGGTCAGAAACGGCGCCGACGTCGTTATTGAATATGGATTGTTGTGCAAATCTCACATCCTGATTCACAACGTCTCGAGCATCTCGGAGGCGGCAAGATTCAGCGTTGAGAGGTCCGTACAGGTTTCCTAAACACTGGCGCCAGGCAAGCCCCCGGGATCTGGAGGGATGGCCTGCTTTTCCCGATTCTGCAGATTGATCGAGTATTCTAATCCCCGGATTGGCGCCGCGCCGGGAAGGTCACTCCTAGATCACGGCGCGTGTCCAGCGCGTTTCGTCGTTGACGAACAAGTCCGGCTGGGAGGGGTGCGTCTCGTCGAGAATCCAGTATGGATCGTAAGCCGCCCGGTCCTCCACATCGACCGTCATCGCTCCTTCGTTGCTGATACGCGAGCATGTCTCGGGGCTTATCAGCGGGTGCACCACCTGCTCCGCGCGGGACAGGAACCCCGCCCACCAGCAGAATGTGGAGTTGCTCAGAATCAATGAACTGCGCGTGTTCACCATGAAGAGAAAATCAGCGACCAACCGCTGGCTCGCTTCGTCGATCCCTTCGCAACGGAATCCGCTGTCGTAGAGCGAGAAATTGGGTTCCTGGGTCAAGACTTCAACGTAGAAATGATCCGGAGAGTCGGTAACGCCCACCACGTTGCGGTTCGCGAAGCGCCGCACCATCGATAGATAGTATTCTAGCGGCAGCGTATTGTTGCAGGAGATGTAGTCTCCGAGTCGGATATGCATCACCACGTCTCTCTCGCCGGGCACGTCGCCCAACAGACGAGGACTGTAGAATCGTCGTACATCATCCTTGTATGGCAGGAACAACTTATAGTCCTGCAGCCACGACTCGATGATGATCATTCCGGAGTGACTCATCACACGCTGGTGGTCGGTGAGATCCATGCGCTGGTCGCACGCGATCAGGTTGTCCCCACCACCCACGTCTTGGGCCGCAAGCACGTTCGGCGTGATGACATACAGAGGGTCGGTGGTAACCTCGCGGCCTTCAAGGGCCGAGAACTCTTCGAACAGCGATTCTAGAGCCGGATAATAGGTCGCCGCATTGTCTACGTTAGGGCTGTCGTACACCGTCCCTACCGCCGCCTCATCCGGGTGGGACCGGAAGCTAAGGGCGTAGCGCTTCGACTCCGAGACAATGCGCGCATAGGCGTACTGAAATAGGATGTTCCCGAAACCGTTGAGGAGGCGTAGCTCCACCATAGGATTCGACCTCCATCAAATTGATCGCGCAAGGGCCAAGACGCCCTGTATCAGAAACTATGGTTCGGAGCTCATCAACAATTCGCATTATGCGGGCTCTGTCGGCCGAATGAGATGGGAGCAATCAAGGGAATTCCAATGTCCGCTACTGGCTATTAGCGGACAATGGTCGACGCTGCTCTGAGAGTCCGCTTTGTGATGCAACGGCGACATCACTGTCGGTGCCAGTCATTAGCCTCAGCCGACGCTGACTTTCTCAATTTGGGCTTCAGACCTCGGTGCTGCGATGCGGGCCGCCCAAAAACAGAGTTTGCATTTTCCGGGCTGCGACGGGTAGCTGCAGTCATAGCCGCTCACGAGTTTAGTTTAGTTGTTAAGGCTTCGAGTTAAGGCTCAGACTGCAGAACAATCGCGGCGTGAACTCCCCGCAATCGCCAGACTCTCGGAAGGACCCGCGCGACGACGTCGACTTGGGCGCTCAAACAACCGAGATGGGCAGGTGTGGTGTCAATTGACAGTAGGGGGTAGGGACGACCGCAGATGTAGGTGGTGCACTAATAAACTAGATTCACTTGGTGAGAGCTGCCCATTCTGAGCTCCATATCGCTGGATGGAATAAGGCTAGCGACTTGTCCACCGTCAATGACATCTGGCAGGGTGCATAGCGACCAAGGTTGGGAAAGAAAGTCTAGACACTGTCATAAAGCATGCCCTGGTCTCGCACCCGGGGCTTTTCGGGTCAGGCACCCACTGAAATTGCGGTCTCGAGTCTACCAGCCTCGGCAACACCGAGACGAATTAGGCCGGACAACAATTGTTCTACATCGAGACGGATTGATTGCGCCCCATCAAGAATCTCCGGTTCGTGTCGGCAAGCCAAATCGATCGATGCACACACGCGCCGGCCACATCCGTGATCGACCCAAAATGCGCTATCATCAGTTGAAATCGACAGCCATGCGTTTGCAGCCGACACAACAAGTGGCAGATGCGATGCCCTAGGCGATACCTCAAACAGGTTGAGTGCGACGAGTGCAACAAACAGACATGGACTGCCGTGATCGCCGTGCCTGGTGCCAACGCGAAGGACACTGGTCACGGCAAGGACTGAACGATCTCGCCAAACTCCTGCTCCGTGAAGGCCCTAAGCGTTGTGGTACGGACGTTACCCGCGGCCGCCAATGCGAGCGCGAACCGGGTTGCCGCCTCGTCGCCTGGCGCCTCGATCAGGGCGACAGTGTCATGGGCCCCCATGGTCAGGTAAAAGTCCTTTATCTCGGCACCGCAGCTCTCTGCCAATTGGTCGTTGGCCTTAACCCGGTCCGGAGCCTCTTTGATGTTTGTGATTCCTTGATGGGTGTAATTGCAAAGCACGATGTAGGTCGCCATAACGCTTCCTTCCTTAAGACAAGGCATGAAAACTTGCCGATCTGTGCGGAGTCTGTTCCCAACCCCTCGGAAGGCAAACTTACGCCAGAAGAGCGCGCAATGCACAATTACGATTGGTGAAGCAATTCGGCACTGTGACTGGGCCAGCAATGTACGCTTCTGGCACTTAGCGGACGCACATGGGTGTGCCACCTAGTGTTCGCTTACCAACGGAAAGCCTGGGACTAAGCTGGTAGGGGGAGTGCTCAATGGCATTCGTTTGGCAGACGAGTTCGAACTACCAATTCCCAGTTCGCATCTTCATCCTCCCGGCGCGCCATTGCTCAATCACCCCTCAAATCTCATCCCGGAAGCTGGGTTTGCGCTTTTCACTGAAGGCGGCGATGCCCTCCTTGTAGTCTTCGGTCTGGCGCAGCTTCTCATAGGCCTGGCCTTCGAGCTCGTGGCCCACGCTTAAGCTGGTGTCGTAGGCGGCGTTGAGCACGCGCTTGATGGTCCTAAGCGCCAGCGGCGACAGGCTGCGCAGCTTTTCGGCGCGCTCGAGGATTTCCTTTTCCAACGCGTCCGCGTCCTCCACGACGTGGGTGATGAGCCCCCAGTCCTGGGCCTCTTTCGCGGGGATCCGGCGGCCGAACACGATCATGTCGAAAGCGCGGGTCAGCCCAGCGATCCGCGCCACCCTGTGACTGCCGCCGCTGCCTGGGATTTGGCCAAGCGTCACCTCAGGGAGCGCCACCACCGTCTCAGCCGTTGCAAGGCGGACGTCGCAGGCCATGGCGAGCTCGAAGCCCACGCCCATCGCGTATTTCTCCATGGCGCAGATCACCGGTTTGGGGCAGCGCTCGGGCGCGGCGATATTCCGGGCCAATTCCGACATCCGGTCGAGCGGGATATCGGGAAACGACTTGACGTCGCCTCCGGACGAATAGACGCCGTTGGCGCCCCTGATCACCACCACACGGACGTCATCGTCGTCGCCAAAGGCTTCCATGATCGCGGCAATCTGGGCCCGCCCGCGATAGGAGACGACATTGAGTGGCGGGCGGTCGAGGATCAGCCAGCCTATCTTTCTTGTCCCATCCACCTCGTAGCGCAGCCCGTCGAGGTCACGCAGAACCGAGGCGCGGAGTTCGGCGTAGTCCTTGGCCATGGAGAATCCTTTCGTCGTGGAGAACTTGATCGGGTTTAGGGCTTGGCGGGCTCGACTTCGTCGGGCTCGCGCAGCTTGCGCCGCAGCAGCTTGCCCGTTGCGGAACGGGGCAGCGCGTCGACGGAGACGTATTCACGCGGCCGCTTGAAGCGGGCAAGGCCGCTGTTCAGGCAAGCCTGGTCCAGGGCGTGGCTGTCGAACTCGGCACCCTTTGCAACTTGGATGTGGGCCACCACCTTCTGGCCCAACCGGTCGTCGGGCACGCCCACCACGGCGACCGAGGAAACTGCATCGAGACGGGTCAGAATGTCCTCGACCTCCTCCGGGTAAATGTTCTCGCCGGCGGAAATGATCATGTCGTCGACGCGGCCCGCCACGTAGAGCTCGCCTTCGTCATCGAAGTAACCGAGGTCGCCGGTTCGGTACCAGCCTCTTTGCAGCGCCTTGGCGTCGGCGTCCGGGCGCTTCCAATAGCGGCTAAAGGCCTCGGGGCTCGACATGCTGGCGATGATCTCACCGGTTTCGCCGGGCCCCACTGTCGCCTCGACCTCATCGGGCGCCGCATTGGGAGAGACCACCCGTAGTGACTGGTTCACACCGGGCCTCCCCGCACAGCCAGGCTTCCTGTCGAGGTGATCGCATACCGAGAAGGTATAGATTTCGCTGGAGCCGTAAAAATTCACGAAAAGCTCCGGCGCCAGCCGTTCGAGAATGTCTTCCTCCAGCGCCGTGGTCATGGTCATGCCCGCATAGCCCATCCGCTGCAGGCCGGAGAGGTCCGCTCGGTCCATCAGCTCGTGAGCCATCACGTCATGGAACATGGTGGGCACCAGGAACAGGCTCGAAATGCGCTCGGACTCGGTGAACCGGATAACGGCCCCGGGCGTGTATTGCGGCAGGCAGACCAGCTTGCCGTTTACCATCGCGCTTGAGAGCATGGTGCGCACGCCCATGGTGTGGAACATCGGCATCACGGCGAGCGCCGATTCTCCCAGACGGTAGCGGTTGTGGATCAGCTGGGAGAGGCCGGCCATATGCTCGGCGCGGTGCGAGCGCGGTACGCCCTTGGGCCGGCCCGTAGTGCCGGAGGTATAAAGCATCAGGCAGGTATCGCTCGGCGGTGGCTTGGCCGGTCCCTTGACGGGCTGGGCTTGAAGCAGCTTCTCGAAGGCGATGCCTTCGCCATCGCCGCCCGATGCCACGATGACCCGGTCGGACGGGATTTCGAAGCTGGCGAGGGCATCGGCCACAGCGCTGCCCGGCCCATCGTCGAAGGCGATTGCCGCTGCCTCGGCGTCTTCCAGGCAGTAGAGCAGTTCGGACGCGCTAGCACGCCAGGTAACTGGCGTGAAGATCAGACCAAGCATCTGGCAGGCCCAATACAGCGTCGCGGTTTCATAGCGGTTGCGCATCGCCACCACGAAGTGATCGCCGGCCCTCAGCCCCATGGCGTGCAAACCGCCCGCCGCGGCCCGAATAACGGCGTACCAGTTCTCGTAACTGCGGCGAATGTCGCCATCGACGATAGCCTCGGCGGTGGGATCGCGTCGCACGGCGAAGTGAAACAGGGTGCCGAGATCCATCTCACTCGTCCTCGAGGCCAGATTTGGAGACTTCAAGGATAGCCTGGACCATGCCGTGATAGTCGGTGCACCGGCAGAGGTGACCCGACAGCATCTCGCGGATCTCGGCTTCGGTTGGATTGTCATGGGACACCAGGAACGCGCTTGCCGACATCAGAATGCCCGCCGTGCAAAACCCGCATTGCAGGGCGTGGTGCCGCTTAAAAGCCGCCTGCAGGGCGGTCAGCCCCTGCCCATTGCTGAGGCCTTCGACGGTGCGAATCTCCGCACCATCGGCCTGGACAGCGTATTGGGTACAGCTTCGCTGGGCACTGCCGTCCCGAATGATCGTGCAGGCCCCGCAAACACCATGCTCGCAGCCGACATGAACGCCGTAGCAGCCAAGCTCGTGGCGCAGAAAATCGCTCAGTAGCATGCGGGGCTCGGCGTGGCCCACCCGAGCCTTACCATTCACCGTCAATTCGACGCGGTGCCGCTCGCCGCCCTTTCTGTGGAGTACGCTCACGGGGCCACCTGGGCGTCTCTAATGGCGGCGATTACCGTCCGGCGTGCAAGGTTGCGGGCCAGCATGCGGCGGTGCGCGGCGGAGGCCGCATGGTCGGAAAGCGGCTCTATGTCCTGCGAAATGAATTCGGCAAGCTCACCAGGTAGATCTGGATCGTCCGGCGGATCCGAGGAGAATTCGTCGAATTCGAAGACAACAGGACGGTCCTCGACGCCGGCCAGTCCGACCGTGATGCCGGTGAGGGCGCCATCCTCGATCCTGGCACGGCAGGCGGAAGCGGCTATGGCAAAATCTCCATGGCGTTGGGCGATTTCCTCGAAAGCAAATCCTTCGCCGGGTCCGGCCTCCGGCCATTCGAGCGCCACCACCATTTCGTCCGGCCCCCGCGCGGTCGTCAGCATGCCCAGAAAGAAATCGCGGGCCCCAACGCTTCGGCGCCCCCGCCGCGAACGAAGCGCCACCCGGCCATTCAGCGTGGCTAGACACAACGGAATCTCAGCGCTGGGGTCGGCATGGGCAATCGAGCCGCCCAGCGTGCCTCGGTTCCGGGTCTGGACGTGGCCGACCCAGGGCAGCGCTAGGCTTAGAAGCGGCAGCGCGGAGACCAAATCCCGATTATCCATGGCATCGGATTGCCGCATCAGCGCGCCCGTCGCGACCGTCCCCGCAACGGCGCCGAAGGTGGCTAACCCCGAAACTCTGCCAATGTCGACGACCATCGAGGGTTTCACGAGCCGCAGATTGAGCATGGGCCCGAGCGACATGCCGCCCGCGAGCAGCACCGCGTCGGAACCATACTCGGTGAGCAGCTCCAGCGTCTCTTCCTGGGTTTCGGGCCGGGCGTAGTCGAAGGCAACGGGCTTCATGGGCTGCCTCCATCCTGCCGGGTCCGGCGGAAACGGCTGCGTATTCGCGCCAACCGGCCCGGTTGGCTTGCGCTGTCGCTGGCGAGCGCGCCAAAAAATCTGGCAATCAGAACATCAGTAACCTTGCCCAGCATGCGCTGCCCCACCGAGGCCACCTTGCCGCCGACCTGGGCGCGATAGCGGTAGGACAATCGCGTGCCGCCGTCTTCCTGGGGCTCCAGCGTCACCCAGCCATCGCCGCGGCCAAATCCGAGATCGCCAGCCGCAGTCCCGACCAGTTGAACGCTCTCGGAAGGTACCGGATCGCGCAAATCGATGGTTGCCGTGAAGAGCCCCTTCATGGCGGCGACGCGCAATTCCACGTCCGCCCGGTACCGGGAATCGCCTTCCTTGGTGACTTTCCGGCAGCCCGGAATGATGGCTTGCAGTGAGTGCGGGTTGGTCAGTCGCCGCCAGACTTGTTTCGGCGGCATCGGCACCGTGACCTCGCCCTCGCCCGAAAGCTCGCCGGGCCGTGCCTTTGTCTGGGTCGAGGCCGGGGTCTCGTCGGTATCCGGGTTGGCAAGCTTCCAGACTCTGGACAGCGTCAGCGGCAATTCGACATCGTCACGGCCGAGCGCATCGGCAACCGCGTTGGCGATCGCGGTTGGGGTCAACATGGCGCTGCCGTCGCCCATGCCCTTGGCGCCGGTCCGATTGGCGTTCGAGGGCGTCTCCGTGTGCCCGATCAACACATCCGGGACTTCCATCGCGGTGGGGCAGAGATAGTCGGCGAAAGTGCCCGACAGAAACTGGCCTTGGGTATCGTAGACCAGCTCCTCCATCAGCGCGACGCCGAGCCCATGCAGGAAGCCGCCCCGGACCTGGCCCTCGACGATCATCGGATTCAACTGCGAGCCCACATCATGCACCGAGGTGTAGCGGTCGATCCGGAGCTTGCCGGTCTCGCGGTCGATTTCCACCGCGGCGATGTCGGCGACAAAGCCATAGGTTACCGCGGAGGCGATCCGGTCCTTGGCGTCGGGCACGCCCAACACCGGCGGCGATAGCACGATGGTCTCGCTCAGGCCCGGCGGCACGTTGTCGGGCATCTGGGAAGCGTTCCAGTGGCTGCCTGCGGCGAGCTTGCGAATGGATATCGCGTGGTCCGGAACGCCCTTGATGCGGGCGGAGCCGTCGGCGAGCTCGATGTCGTTAGGCGAGGCCTCAAGCTCGTGGGCTGCCATCTTGCGCAGTTTCAGCGCGATCGCGTCCGCGCAATCGGCGATGGCGTCGACCACGATGGAAGAGAACCGGTTGCCGTAATTGCCGGACGCGATCGACCAGTTGCTGGTCAGCGTGTCGATCTGGGTGACCACGTCCACGGCATCTGGATGCAGTCCGAGAGCATCGGCCACGATCTGCGCGGCGACCGTGGCATGGCCCTGGCCGTTCGGCGTGCTGCAGAGCCGCAAGGTGGCGTGGCCGGTCGGGTCCATGGTGATGGTTGCGCTGGCGGGTGCTCCCGACTTGGGCGCCGATTTGGCGCGCTGCTCGGGGGTTTGAGCGAGCGTGACATAGGCCATGTTTGAGCCCGACGGCTCGATCCCGGTAGCAAAGCCGATCCCAAAGAGCCGCCCCTCGCCACGCGCCTCGTCGCGCCGTTTCATCAGCTCTTGATACTTTGCGAGCCGCAGCAGCTCATCCAGCGCTGCTTCGTAATTGCCGGCATCGAGCACAGATCCCGCTGGGCAGACATAGGGAAAGTCTTTTGCGGCAACGAAGTTGCGCCGGCGCAATTCAGCCGGGTCGATGTCATGGCTGCGGGCTGCGAGATCCATTACGCGCTCGAGGGCAAAATAAAATTGCGGGCCGCCATAGCCGCGGTTGAGGCCGACCGGCGTCGTGTTGGTGACGACGATGGTGTTGTCGATCTGAATGTTCTTGACGCCATAGGCGCCGTTCGAAGCGCTATGCATGCGGTAGAGCGAGGCTGGCTCCGGCGGCCGCACATAGGCGCCCATATTGGCGATATTTTCGAAGTGGAGCGCAACCAGCTCGCCGTCGTCCTTGAAGCCGGCGCGCACTCGAGCGGCCCGGTCGCTGACACC
>Ga0315336_1007481_pt1 | contig 10428 bp, 10 predicted proteins | sample ASW5metaG_FD_204512 | JGI IMG/M metagenome (GOLD analysis project Ga0315336, IMG submission 204512) | Ammonia-oxidizing marine archaeal communities from Monterey Bay, California, United States - ASW #5 | ecosystem: Environmental > Aquatic > Marine > Intertidal zone | place: USA: California... | reverse complement strand
GCTGAATGGATGATGAATGGCGGAATTAGTGAAGACATATTTCAACTTGATATAAGTCGATTTGAAAAATTTCACTCAAAAACAAAATTTATTACTGAAAGAGTGACTGAAACCCTTGGTAACTTATACGCAATGCATTGGCCCTATAAGCAACTAATTACCTCTCGTAATCAAAAAATTCTTCCTTATCATGAACATTTAAAAAACAAAGGAGCTTGCTTTGGGGAAGTGGCTGGTTTTGAAAGACCTATGTGGTATGCGCTTAATGGGGAAAAACCAGAATATCAATATAGTTATGGTTATCAAAATTGGTATGAATCTGCCAAACATGAAACAATTAATGCTAGAAAAAATGTAGCATTTTTTGATTTAACTACTTTTGCTAAATTTGAAATTGAAGGTGAGGAAACATTATCATCACTACAATACTTATGCTCTAATAATATCAAAGACACTCCAGGCTCTACTACTTATACACAGATGCTGAATAAAAACGGTGGTATTGAAGCTGATTTAACAGTTACTTGTCTTTCAAATAATAAGTTTCGTATCATTACAGGTTCGGCTGTTAGAGAACATGATAAAAAACATATTCGTAAATTTCTCAGTAAAAGTGTAAACTTTAAAGATATAACTGATGATTATTCCTGCTTTGGTATTTTTGGTCCAAAAAGCAGAAAATTATTAACTAAAATAATTGGCAATGAATTTGCAAATGAACAATTTTCTTTTGGAACTGGTAAAACTTTAAATTTTAAAGGGGTATCAATCTGGTTTCAAAGACTCTCATATGTAGGTGAATTAGGTTGGGAACTTTATATACCAATCAAAGATGCAAAAAATATTTATGAAATCATTGATAAAGAAGGGAAGAGTTTTGATCTAGTGCATGCTGGAGCTCATGCAATGGATATTATGCGAATGGAAAAAGGTTATCTTCATTGGGGGCATGACATATCTCCTGGTGAAAACCCTTATGAATCAGGGCTTGGATTTGCAGTCAAAATTAACAAGGAACATGATTTTATTGGCAAAAAAAGTTTAATCGAACTCAAAGATAAGCAAAAAAAACAATTTGCAATGTTTACTTTAGATCAGGCTAATCCTGGCTTCCCTCTACTCTTACATGATGAACCCATATATTACGAAGGAAAAATTGTTGGTGAAACCACCTCAGGTAATTTTTCATTTAATTATAATAAAAGCATGACCTTTGGATATATAAAATCTGATATTGATATTACAGTTGCAAAAAATAGTTTTTTTGAAATTGAAATAGAAAAAATTAAATATAAGGCTTATTTAGAAATCAACCCTTTGCATGATCCAAAAAATTCACTCATTAAGTCTTAATGAGAAAATTTTTAATTTCACTAATTTCATTAATTATCATTTGTTCTTTAATTTTTTTCACCATTAAAGATAAATTAAACATAAATAAAATATTAGCAAATATAGAAAATGACACAGGTATAATTATTGAGTTACAAGATAAACAAAAATGGATTTATTATCCTAAAATTGCATATCAAAATAACTTATCTCTTAATAACAAAAGTAGCAATTTAACTATTAAAAACAGTATTATCAATATTACTAGAAATTATGGAATAAATTCTCCTTTTTTAATTAAGTTTGAATCACCATCAATTCTATATAAAGGAATAAACTTCAGAAATTCCAAGATAGATTCAGAATATAATAAAAAAGTATTAAATCTCAAAAAATTCACTGCAAATGTGATAGATGGCAACATAGATCTTAATGGATACTTATATCTAAATAATAAAAAAAAAATTTCCCTTAATGGTTCCTTTAATAATATTTCTCTTAATAGAATTTTAAAACAATTAAATGTCGCAAATTGGGAGAGAGTAACAATAAAACTCTCCTCATCTAATTTGAAAATAAATTCAATCAATGATGCACCGAAAAAAATTATAGAAAATTTAAATGGTGAAATGGATATTGTTGGATCAATATTCTTTGTATCAACAGAAGAAGAACGCTTTGGCGCAGCCTTTCTATCACTCCTTGCCGATAAACTAGCTAATATGATTTCTCTAAGTAAATCCATAAGCTACTTATTAGATAAATTTGCAGATGTACCCTCAAATATTTCTGGTAAAATACTTATTAATGATGGTGTCTTAACAACTGAAAAATTATTAATTGATAATAAAAAAGAAAAAGCTCTACTCTCAGCAAGTTTAGATTTAAAAACAAATATTATAGATGGCAAAATAAATTTATATAAAAAAAATATCGTTTTTTTAACTGCACTACTTAAGGGAAATATAGAAAATCCTGAAATATTAATAGGAGGAGAAGTTTTTGCCAAAGAAGGAAATGCAAAACCTCAAAATATTAAACAAATATTTGAAGAAGGTATTCAATCACTGATAGATAATATTCTTAATCTAAATGACTAGTTTACTAACATCGGTTTTTGGTGTTTTTGGATATATATTTATAGGTTTTATAATTAAAAAAATTAATATTATTCCTGATCAATTTTCTAAAATTTTCAATTATGTTAGCTTTAATGCATTACTTCCTCTTGCATTAATTACAAATTTTTGGACAATTAAATTTCCTGAATTAATAGTATATCAATTAATCTTAGCTTTTTTTGGTGCAGGAATTATTATTTTTTTAATTGGATTTTTTTTTAGTAAAAAATTTTTAAATTTTAAAACTGATGACAGTGCACTGTTTGGATTAGGTGCTTGTTTTGGCAATTCTGTAGCATTTGGCATTCCCCTAATGTATTCTATTTTAGGGCCTTTTGAAGCCATGCCTTACATGATATTAGTTTTATTTCATGGATTTATTCATTTTACTTACACCACATTAATTATAGAAGGGTATAGAAATCGCTCTTATTCAATTTTCAAAATGCTCGTTAAAACAATTACGGGATTAGCAAAAAATATTATTTTATTTGCAATGTTTATAGGAATAGCTTTAAATTATTCACAAATTCCTTTTCCCGCTTCTTTAGAAATTATTTTGACGTCAATAACAAATATTGCATTACCAGCAGTTTTAATATCACTCGGCTTTGCTTTAGCAGAATTTAAAATTATTAATGAAACTTCGCATTCATTAGTTTTAACTACTTTAAAAAATTTTATTCATCCCCTTATTGCTTTTGTAATAGCAAAATATATTTTTTCAATGCCTCATCTTCTAATCTTTATTGTAACTATGGCTGCAGCTCTTCCTAGCGGATCACAAACATATTATTTTAGTTATCGTTATAATTCTCTTCAAAAAATTATATCTGCCAACATAGTGCTCAGTACGTTTGTAAGTTTTTTTACTTTATCATTCTTAATTATAATTTTTGGCTACTAAGCTGACTTAGATAAATTCTCTTCCATCAATTTTTTTTTATTTTTTATGGTTTGATTGTTTGGAAAAATTTCTAACATTTGTTCATAAATTTTTATTGCTTTCTCATATTGGTGTAGATGTATAAAAATTAGTCCCATTCCATCCATTGCACCAAAATGACGAGGCTCAAGTTTTAAAGTTTCATTAATATCATGCATGGATTTATCAAAATCACCTATCATGTAATATACTGTAGCTCTTTTATTCCAAGCTTCAGCAAAATTAGGTTTTTTTTTTATAACTTGAGTAAAAAAAGCAATAGACATTATAAAATCACGTGTTCGCAATGACTCAATTCCTTTATAGAAATCTGCTTCAATTTTAATATCATTTGTCTCATGCCAGATATTCCAAATTTTCCTAGTAATTTGATTGATTTGACTATCATTCGTTGAATCATAAAGTTCCTGAAATAGATTGGGTAAACGAGTGTCAGACTGATCACTTTTGACAGGAAAAGCTAAAAACAAAAAAACAAAAATTAAATTAATATACTTCATTAATATTAATTTTATTAAAATTTTCACTAATCATAAAAGGATAATATAGTACAAATTTAAAAAAAAACGATACAAGAAATATTACGATGATAGATTTATACACCTGGGCAACTCCTAATGGACGTAAAATTAGTATTTTATTGGAAGAAATAAATACACCCTATTCAGTTCACCCTGTTAACATTACTGAAAACGAACAATTCTCAGATAAATTTTCACGAATCGCACCGAGCAATAAAATACCAGTTATCATTGATCGTGACAACGGACAAAGTATTTTTGAATCAGGAGCCATAATGATGTATTTAGCCAAAAAACATAATCAATTTTTACCACAAAAGTACTATTGGCAAATAATGGAATGGGTAATTTTTCAATTATCTCAAGTAGGTCCAGTTTTAGGTCAGGCCCATCAATTTTTATATTACCACCCCAATCAAAGTGAATTTGTTGAAAAAAAATATATTGATTATACAAAAAGAATTTATCAAACATTAAATGAGCGTCTAAAAGATAATGAATATTTAGGAATTGAATATTCTATAGCTGATATAGCTACTTGGCCTTGGATAGCTAGGTTTAAGCGTCACCGAATTAATATCTCTGATTATCCAGAAGTACTTAATTGGTATAAATTAATTAGAGAAAGACCTGCAGTAATTAAAGGCTACAATGTAGTTGGTAAAAAAGAAGACATTCCTATTTAAATAAAATTCTAAAGAATGATCGAAATAGCTGTTCCAACTAAAAGAATTGCTAAAAGACACTCTATAATTTTTTTTAGCTTCTCATTGGTAAGATAATTTCGAATAATACTTCCTCCAAGAGCCCACATACTAATAGAAGGTATATTTATTAAGGTTGACATCACAACCATAAACACTGTTCCTAAAATTATATTCTCATCTCTTGGGTAAAACAATGAAACAGCAGTAAAAATTATAACCCACCCTTTTGGGTTAACGAATTGGAACAATATAGCTTCATAATATTTTAAGGGAGTTGATTTATCTTCAGCAGATGAAACATTAAGAGAACCAAACATTTTCCATGCTAAATATAAAAGATAACATGCACCCACATATTTTAAAATATTCATTAAAATTGGAAACTGTGTAAACAAAGCACCCAAACCAAAACAGACTAAGGTTAATTGAATACCATGACCAGTTGCAATACCAAAAATATTGGGGATGGTTCTTATGAATCCAAATTTTATCCCTGATGCCGTGAGAATACTATTGTTAGGCCCAGGGGTTGCATACATAATAACATAGTAAATGCTAATTGCAGCAAGCAACTCAAATGTTATCATAATAATTAATCGCGATAATTTACAAATTGGACTGGAATCCCAACTTTAGCATCTTCAATCATTTTCATCACAGCTTGCAGATCATCTCTTTTTTTTCCCTCAACCCTAAGTTCATTCCCATTTATTTTAACCTGAACTTTAATTTTTGAACTTTTCACATCTGCCGTTATCTTTTTAGCAATTGGCTGTTCAATTCCTTCATTTAATTTGTATATTTGTCTAACTTTATCACCACCAGCCCTCTCTTTAACGCCTTCTTTTAAAGTTAAGGGATCAACTTTTCTTCGAACAAAATGAGTTATAATTAAATCATATACTTGAGATAATTTTAATTCATCATCAGTAATAACAGTTAAATCTTTTTCCTTACGTTCAAGAGTTGTTTGAGATCCTTTAAAATCGTATCGTGTAGAAATCTCACGAAGAACATTCGAGATAGCATTATCAATTTCTTGAAAATCAAGGCGACTTACAACATCAAAACTAGGCATTCACTCCTTATACATTCATTTATTAAAAACAAAAATTATTTTTCTTCATCTGTTAAATCTTTTGGTAATTGTTTTTTTGTAGCTAACCTTCCTAAGTCTTTTAATTTTTCTACTCTTCCTAACAAACTTCCTCTGCCGTCCTGCAACCTACTCTTTGCCTCATCTAATTTTCCAGTTAACTTTTGAAATGAATCCAAAACTGACGAAAAAGACTCATAAACTCTTGCTGCTTGATCATAAATACTGCTAGCTTGATTGGCAATATTTTTAGCATTTTTATTCTGTTGATCAACTGACCACATATGCTCAACAACTTTTAAACAATAGTAAAGAGTTGAAGGTCCAACAATTGCAATTTTTTTTTGCAGTGCCTCTTCAACTATACTTTTACCTTCTTTTGCTAAAACATGATATGCGGGTTCAACAGGCATAAACATTATTATGGAATCAACAGAATCAATTTCATAAAGTTTAGCATAACTATCTATATTTAAATCTTTAATAAATTTTTTTATTGAGTCTATATGCTTTCTCAAAGCTACACTTTTGATATTTTCATCTGTTGTATTTGTATATTCATCCCAAGCTACTAGAGAAACTTTTGAGTCAATAATTACGTCTCTACCTCCGGGCATATGAATGATAACATCGGGTTTCTGAATATTTCCTTCACTATCGGTGTATGCTTTTTGAGTTTCATACTCTTCACCCTCTCGAAATCCAATTGAGTCTAAAATATTATTTAAAACAAATTCTCCCCAAGCTCCTTGCTGTTGAGATCCTCCTTTAATTAAAGTATTATTTAAGCGATCTGCTGTTGCGTTCATTTTTTCACTAGCAGTTAAAAAATTCTGAAAATGCGTAGCAAAAGCACCTTCTTTTTGAGACTGAAGTGTATTAAAGTTTTGAATTGTTGAATGAATGGATTGCATCTCTGATTTTAATGAAATTAATTCATCTTTCGGATTTTGAATATTTTTAAGTTTATTACTATTTATTAACCACGCTATAATTGCAATAACCCCTGCACCAAAAATAAAACCTATTAAGAAGAAAATAATTGATCCATCTAATACCATAATTAATAATAACTTATTTGTAAGTTAAGAGCATTAAAATATATTGATAACCCCTATTGTTAAAAAATAAACTACAATGTATCTTCCAATTTTTCCAATAGAAACCAAAAGTAAGAATGGTAAAAAAGAGTACCTTAAAGTGCCAGCAACGAATGTAATTGGATCACCTATAAATGGCACCCAACCTAATAAAAGTGACCATTTTCCATATTTTGAAAAATAGAAAGAAGCTTTATCTATTTGTTTTTGATTAATAGGAAACCATTTTTTTTGAATAAAATACGTAACATAATATCCGCATATCCAATTAAAAACTGAACCCAGCACATTGCCAAGAGACGCTGATATAAGAAGAAGTAATACATTATATTTATTTAATATAATTAATGATGCTAAATATGCTTCCGAACCAAAAGGAACAATTGTGGCCACCATAAAAGATAGGGTGAATAAAGATAAATAAATCAATTATTGCTTACTACATTGAATAAATATTTGTTGTATATAATAATGCTTATAATAATAAAGTATAAGGAAAAGTAAATGAGAGGTTTTGAAACTAAAGAATACCAAGATAGAGTATTAAAATTGCAAAAAAAAATGCAAGCCAAAGATATAGATGTAATTCTAATTACATCTCCACATAATTTTAGATATTTTACCGGTCTAGACTCCTATTTTTGGGAAAGCCCTACTCGACCTTGGTTCTTATTAATTCCTCAATCTAATGACCCTATAGCAATTATTCCTTCAATTGGAGAAACAGCTCTTCAAAAAACATGGATTAAAAATATACAAACCTGGCCATCCCCTCAACCTGAAGATGAAGGGATAAGTGCACTTATGGAATCATTAAAAAATATAATTCCACACAAAGGAAATATTGGATGCGAACTAGGTCAAGAAAGTCATTTAAGAATGAGCATTAATGATTTTGATACTTTAAGAAAAAATCTTTCAAATTGTAATTTCATTGATGTCAGTGAAATAATTTGGCAACTTAGAATAATTAAATCTAAAGAGGAAATTAAAAAAATTAAAAAAATTATTTCTATTGCAAGCAATGTCTTTGATAATTTTTCCAATTACATTCACGTAGGTATGACTGAAATTGAAATCTGTAACATTTTTAAAAAAGAACTTTTAAATAATGGGGCTGATCATACATTATACATGTCTTGTGCATCTGGCGAAGATGGATATGATCAAATTATATGTGATCCTACAGAAAAAAAATTACAAGATGGTGATATTTTAATTATCGATACTGGCACTACTCTTGATGGATATTTTTGTGATTTTGATCGTAACTATGGTTTTGGCAATATTAGCTCTGAGTCAGAAAAAGCTTACAATACTTTATGGGAAGCAACAGAATCTGGTTTAGATAAAGTTAAACCTGGGGCTACATGTTCTGATATTAGTAATGCAATGAACTCCGTGCTAAAAAAAGCAGGGTTAATTTCAAATAATGTAGGAAGAATGGGGCACGGGCTAGGTCTTCAATTAACAGAACCTCCAAGTATTATGGATAATGATAAAACTATGCTTCAAGAAAATATGATTATAACAATTGAGCCATGCTTTGAATATAAATCAAATACAATGCTTGTTCACGAAGAAAATATTTTAATTACTAGTAATGGTTATGAACGATTAACATCTCGAACACCAAAAAAAATACCGATAATTAATTAACCGCAATTTACACAGCATTGGTCAACCCAATGACCAGGATTTACTTCTATTAATCCCATTTCAATACTACCTTCTTTACAATCATGTGTTGGACTAGGGCATCGAGTTCTAAATACACATCCTGAAGGTGGATTAATTGGACTTGGAACATCTCCTTTTAATATTATTCTTTTCTTTTTAATATTAGGATTGGGAATAGGAATTGCAGATAATAATGCCTTAGAATATGGATGTTTACAATTAGCTGCAAATTTAGAGCTATCAAGTAATTCAACTATATGACCAAGGTACATTATAGCAATTCTGTCACTCACATTCTCTACTACAGATAAATTGTGGGAAATAAACAGAAGCGTTAAAGACAACTCATCCTTTAAATCATTAAGAAGATTTAAAACCTGAGCTTGTACGGAAACATCTAAAGCAGAAACAGGTTCATCACAAACTACTAACTTCGGTTTAAGAATAAGGGCTCTTGCAATACCAATTCTTTGTCTTTGACCTCCAGAAAATTCATGTGGAAATCTATCAAAGGCATTTGGCGAAATACCTACAAGATTTAACATTTGACTAACTCTTTTTTGACGCTCCAATCGATCTCTTATTCCATGAATAATTAAAGCTTCTTCTATACTTTTACCAATACTAGAACGAGGATCGAGAGAGGAATTAGGGTCTTGAAAAATTATTTGAAAATACTGTCTTTGTTTTCTTAATTGTTTATTTGAATAAGAGTTGAGATTTTTGTTATCAAATATTATATCTCCAGAGGTAGGATCGATTAATCTCACAAGGACTTGACCTAATGTTGATTTTCCACATCCTGACTCACCAACTAAACCTAAGGTTTCTCCCTCATAAATATCTAAAGAAATATTATCAATAGCTTTAACTAACCCTACATTTTTTTTTAATAAGCCTTTTTTTACAGGAAAATGTTTTATTAGATTTTTTATTTCTACTAATTTTTTCATTTAGTTTCTTTTTCTAGCCAACAACGACTTCCATGTTTTTGATTAATATCAAATATGGGGGGAATATTATTTTGACATTCTAATTCAATTTGACTATTTTTTTCTGAGCATCTTTTTTCAAAACGACATCCTAAAGGTAGCATATCTAAAGAGGGAACGCGTCCTGGAATCGCATCAAGTCTTTTTGTTTTTTCCCCAATGATAGGTATAGATTTCATTAATGCCTTTGTATATGGATGGATTGGGTTGTTAAAAACTGTTTTAACGTCTCCATATTCAACAATTTGTCCACAATACATAACTAAAACATTATCTGCCATCTCAGCAACAACCCCTAAATCATGAGTAATTAATATAATTGCTGTTTCTGTTTTTGTTTGCATTTGTGACATCAAATTTAAAATTTGAGATTGAATTGTTACATCCAATGCTGTTGTAGGCTCGTCAGCAATTAAGATATCGGGATTGCAAGCTAAAGCTATAGCTATCATTATCCTTTGAGCCATTCCACCAGATAATTCATGAGGATATGCAAGCATTCTACTTTCTGGATCAGGTATTTCCACCTGTTTTAACATATCAAAAGCTTTTTCTAATCCTTCTTTTTTTGATAAATTCAAATGTATTCGAAAAATTTCAGAAACTTGTTCTCCAATCCTCATTACAGGATTTAAAGAAGAACCTGGATCTTGAAAAATCATTGAAATTTGATTTCCTCTTATTTGTTCAAACTCATTTGAAGTTAATGATAAAAGATTTGTATTTTTAAAATTAACTTCACCAGACTTAACATATCCAGCAGGTGGCAAAAGACCCATTATAGAAAGTGCAGATACAGATTTTCCACAACCACTTTCACCAACAATACATAAAGTCTCCTTTTTCTCTAAAGAAAAAGAAATATTATCTACGGCAGTTACATCCTGATTTTCTGACCTAAAACAAGTAGTTAAATTATTAACTTCTAACTTA
>Ga0315336_1007480_pt1 | contig 10428 bp, 5 predicted proteins | sample ASW5metaG_FD_204512 | JGI IMG/M metagenome (GOLD analysis project Ga0315336, IMG submission 204512) | Ammonia-oxidizing marine archaeal communities from Monterey Bay, California, United States - ASW #5 | ecosystem: Environmental > Aquatic > Marine > Intertidal zone | place: USA: California... | reverse complement strand
CGACCACCGTGCGAACATGCCCAGTGTAGCGATTCCACATACTCAGTAGTTCACCGTAGAGCTCACTTAAGTCTGAGTAGTCTTCACCGACAGAAGCCGTCCATTCCGGAAGATTCGGAAGAACACGCTTGAGGTTGGCGATCCCGTATCCACTCGCACGTACTGGATCGTCCCCCATGTCTTCGGTTTGGATCTCCGGACTGAAATTCGGACCGACTGGACCAAAGCGGTACATCGGATCCCCTGCTCTGTTCTCTATCCATTCGTCTAGGATCGGTTTTTCATCCTCGGGATCCGCTGCTTCGGGAATGATCCGATATCCCCAGTTGATGGCGTAGTGATCATAGGGGCCGATCTTTCGAACGAAGCGTCTAACCCCGTCACCAGGCTGAGCAATGTAGTTCTGTCTGGCATACTCCATGATCGACGCAGCGACACCGTACTCATCCGTGAACGAAGGGGATCGGAGTGAGTCCACCGGGAAGGCTGAGGATGCAATCCAGTTGTGAGGTAGACCAAGGGCGTGACCTATTTCGTGAGCGATCACCTGACGCATGGTCTCACCCATCAGTTCTTCAGGGATATCGAGGCTGCGAGCGAGGGGATTCGCCGCACCGGTCTCCACCATGAGCCGGTTCCTATAGGACCGCATGTGGTTGTGGTACCAGACGATGTCGCTCTCGATGATCTCTCCCGTGCGCGGATCCGACACACTCGGTCCCTGTGCGTTTCGAGTCTCGTTGGCCGCCCACCGTACCACAGAGTACCGCACATCCTCTCCACTCCACTCCGGGTCCTCCTCAGGTGAAGGTGGATCCCGTGCGATGATCGCGTTACTGAACCCCGCGGTCTCGAACGCGGCCTGCCAGTCCTCCACGCCTTGCTTCACGTAGGAACTCCACTGCTCGGGGGTACCGGGGTCGATGTAGTAGACGATCGGTTTGACCGGATCGACCAACTCACCCCGGGCGTAGGCCTCGAGGTCACTCGGCTCCAGACGCCATCTCCGGATGAAGGTTTCCTGAGCGGCCTTCTGCTCGTCCAAGCCGAAGTTGGTTCGGGTCACTGAGAACCAACCAACCCGAGGGTCAGCATACCTGGGCCGTACCGGCTCCTTTGATAGGAGAATCATGGATTGATGCATTTCCATCGACATCGTGCCGGTACGGGCCTGAGCCGGAGCGTCCGCAGCTTCATAGGTCATCGTGTGACGTACATCAACGTTCAGGGGAAAGCTCCGAGCGTAGTTGATGAAACTCCGATCGGGATCCAGACGGCGGATGCCATATTGGTCTCGCTGCCCTGAATTCAAACCGGTCAACGCTGGCGTATCCGCTTCATAGAACTCGGTAACGTCGATCACGACCGAGTTACCATCCTCGCCTTCGACCTCGATATCGAAGGCTGCGATGATCGGGCCGAAATTGTTGGCCTCAACCGAAATCGAGACGGCAAGCGTATCGTCCGCCACATTCGAATACGAAACGGTCCTGAGAATAATCCTGTCCGCCTGTCTCTCCCACCTGAGTACCTGTTCACCGGTCTTCACACCTGCCGGGGAGAACCCGGGAAAGCCCACGGGCACTTTGCCAATCCGGGAGACGAGTAGCATGTCACGCCCCAGGAGCGAGTCGGGAATCTCGAAAAGGAATGTCCCATCCGTCCGATGCACGTCGAAGACTCCTTCATCCGTCTCCGTATCATCCGTGACCACATCCGAATAAGTCTTCGGCTGCTCCTGCTCTCCTTCTTGGTCCTGAAGAGGCCGAGCCGATAGCGGCGTCGCCGACACCAGAGATAGGATCAAAGCGGAACCGAAAAACATGTGGACACCCGCGTTCATATCACTTCTCTCCCCGGATTGCTCGTTATCATTTTGTCAGTCTCCATGAAGCCCATAACCTAATCTTACCCCGTAGCATTACGACTCGGTTAGCAATATAGAATTTTTGCCGCAAATGATTCCTGCTTTCCGCCCCTATCAGTTAACAGGCGCCACGACGCCAATATCGAGAAACACCAACTTCCCGGTGACCTCACTCGCGGCAAGTCCATAACGCTCGCTTACCGCATCACAGTACGCCGCGATCTGTGGTTCATAGTGCGTTTTTCGTTCCTCTAGTTGAGCTTCATCGCCAGACTGGATCTTATCGGTTTTGAAGTCCAACACTTCGGCGCCGACAATACGACCTCCTTGTTCTATCAATACCAGCCTATCTATAAACCCCTCCTGGATTTCCGCACCCACTTTTCGCACGAACGGCATCTCGTTTTCCACCCGCGCCAAGCCTCCCGTCGAAACGTCATAAGTCCCACGACTGAGGGCGCTCCGTATATCCTTCGTCTCGATCCATCCTCTGAATTCCCCGATCAGGGCTGTCACTTCGGGGGTGCTCATCCGGGGATCGATTTTCCGTGCCGAGGCCTGAAGCGATCTATCGTCCGGGACTCCGTCCTCTATCCACTCTACTTGCTCTAGCCATTCGTGGACTACCGAACCTCGGCGCATAGCCCGACCCGTGTCCAGGTTGAGATGAAGTGCCAGATCGACACTGGAACCCCCTTCCAGACTCGACGGACTGCGTCGTGCCAGATTCCTGGTAGGCTCGGCGACTGAAACACCAAGCAATTCGTGATCCCCAACCGGGGACCGGACTTTCTTGGCAAATTCCGCGGCTGCGGCAGTCGTAACCGGTTCTTCACCCACTTTATCGAACCATCGAGGATCCCCACGTTCGTATAAAATACCTTCATTCGCTTCGTCATCACTCAAATCCAAGGCATCACGAATCAGACGGGCATTATTCTTTGCCCGAGAACTCTCCTCCGGCGGACACACCAGGTGCAGAGCATACCTGGCCCTGGTCAGCGCCACATAGAGAACACTGAGCTCGTTTCGAAGAGCATCCTCGTCTTGTTCGTCATGAAGTTGCTCGAGCTTTGGGAACAGAGGACGAAGTTGTTGATTCACATACGGATATACCTGCAGGAAATTCCCGGTCTCTCGATCCCTTTCGCAGATGGTCTGATCGTCGCCACCGCGCAGCAAAGTGGGATAGAGCTCCGGAAGCACGACAACGTCGAACTCGAGACCCTTGGCTTTGTGTATCGTCATCACTTGAACAACAGCGGATGAGGAGCTCTGAACCGATTCTTCGGTTACGTAGCGAACGAAATCGCTCGGCCGAAGGGTTGCACGGTCGTCCCAGCGGTACCCAAGGTCGACAAGTTGGAGTAGGCGCTTCACTTCCCGGACATCGCAACGATTTGCAAGCCCTCGAACCCACCGTGCTAGTGTAGGACCGTAGCCTTCGGATACAAGTTCTTCCCGGACCGTGATCGCCAGATCTCGTGCGGCCCCCTCATCTTCATAATCCTTGAATCCCACCACTTCCGAAACGGGTGAGCATGCTACGTGATAGCACGCGGCGGTGTTGAGGGGATGATCGGCCAGCTTCAATAACGAGAGAAGCGCGTTGACCGGAGGCGTATCGGTCAAGCTCGTACCGCCTTCCCCACTAGCCGGAACATTCAAGGCTTGCAACTCGTCCATGATATGGCTCAAGACATCGTTGCTGCGAACCAATACGCCGATGCTTCGAGTCGGCATGTTTTCATGTAGGCACTTCACGATTTCGGCGGCACGTCCGAGAAGGCGGATGGGCTTCCCTCTACGACGCCCTTGTTCCTCGGCCGGTGCCAGGTGGATACACACGTGCCCGACCTCATGTTGATGCTTGGCCGCCTCGATTTGAGTAAAGTCCTCAAGCCAGTCCGAAGCGACTTTTTCACCCACGCTAAACTCCTCCAAGACCTCATTATTCGGCAATTTTTCCTTGTCGAATACCTTGGCAACAAAGCGGATGACTTCGGGTGTCGAACGGTAAGACTTGGTCATGGACTCTCGCTCCAACGCGTAGTCCCGACCGACCTGACGCGCGAGGCCGGGACGCGCACCCCTCCATGCGTAGATCGACTGCTTGGGATCCGCGACGATCACACCGGCTCGCTCACCGAGATGTCCTGAAAGCAACTCATCAGCCAGCGGCTGCAAGGCACGCCACTGTAGTAGCGACGTATCCTGAAACTCATCAAGCAGGATGTGCCGAACCTGCTGATCAAGCCGATACTGCAGATCGTCGCGTCCTCCGGTTGGATCATCGCCACCCAACAGGTATCCGATGTCGTTGAAGCGATAAGCTCCAACTCTGTGCTGCACGTCTCTGAACACGCGTTCCAGCAGTTCCGCCAGTCGACCCATCGCCTTGGAACGACGCCGGTATCTTGGAGACAGCTCCGCACGAGCCAAATCCTTGGCCGCCTTGAAGATCTCCTCAAAATCCGGAGGGATATGCTTCCGCTGAAACTCCGTCTCCTCTTTCATAACTTTGGCCCCGATTCCTGTTCCCAGCACCGACGCCCAGTCCCGATCGGTGATGGCAAGCACCGCGTTATTTATCGCCTTAGACCAATTCTTGTTCGGCTCATACGGCTTTGTTTTGTTCTTGGGTATCGGGAGGGCCTCGAGACGAGTGACTAAATCGTTCGCTTTACGCTGAACATCGATCGTCGCGGATCGAGTTGGTTCTCCGAACTCTGGTTGCCAATGACCGGTCAGATCCGGATCCAGGTGTCTCTGGATAAAGATCAAATCGTCGACCAAAGCACGTAAATCTTCATGAATACGCCTCTTCGAATGGTCTAGATTTAGGGCCCTAAGTAGTTCGGCTAACTCCGACGTCTCCATCTCGGATAGAGCCGTTTGTACCGTATCCGTGAGAAGGCGCTTCTCTAAAAGATTGTCGGCGATCGTCCAGCCTGGTGCCAATCCCAGCTCTTGAAAAAAGCTCTGTGCTACACGAACAAAAAAGGAATCCAGCGTACCGACGTTCATCCTGTGGAGATCGGCAAGCACGCTAATCAGGAGAGCTCGGCATTCTGTCATATCGGACAACGGTTCGTGTCCGGTATCCTTTGCCAATTGACGCGCTTCATCGGCATCTCCGGCACCCTTTGCCAGGCGCTCGATGATCCGTTCCAGAATCTCGCCCGCCGCCTTACGCGTGAAGGTCGAGGCTAGGATTTCATTAGGAGGCGAACCCATCGCCAGAAGTTGGATAAAGCGGGTTGTGAGGTGGTATGTCTTTCCGGATCCCGCTGAAGCGATCACCAATTCACGTGGCGCGTCCAAGGTACTCATGATGCGATACCCGCCGTGTCGTCGTCATCGGAAGCCTTCCAACCACGCGCCAAGAGCGGCCTGAGCACATCGTCCGGAAATATCTTGGATCTAGGCTTCGTTATCTCCGAATCGAATTCCACCACCCCTTTTTGTAGCTCCAAGATTACTTCACTGGTCTTATCGTCGGCAGAGTCGAGGAGTTCCTTGCTCCAATCGGCAATCTGGAATCCGGTCTTATCGGTATCCTCTGGTAAACTGATGTAACCGAGCTTTATGCGTTCTTCTTCGCAGGTGATCAAAGGCTCGCCATTCTCGTCGACCAGACCACGGAGAGCGATGTGGCGGTAAAGTGGGAGTTGTAGATCGACCCAGTCGTTCCGTTTCCGATGTTTATCGTCCGGGGAACTCCCCTTCGCATCGGTCTTATAGTCAAGCAGTGCCCACTCGTTGGTTTCCGGATTATAGTCGATGCGATCGATGCGTCCCCTGATATGAACCGGGTCTCCATCCTTGATCGGCCATAGAATTCCGTCCCCCGACGCAGCCTCCTCTACCGCCTTGATTTGCCAGCCCTCGCCCGCCCATTTCGCTTGTTTTTCGGCAAAAGCCGCTAGACGAGGTTTGAGTTGTTCAACCTGGAGCGTTACCGCGGGCACCACGTTCTCCCCGAAACGTTCGACTCGTTTCTTCTTCAAGATACCCAGCAGCATCCTGCTCACTTCCTTGGAATCAGTGATATCACATTCCGAAGATTCGAGCACGGTCTTACCAAACTCCTTGAGGATATCATGCGCGAAGTCCCCGAAAACGAGAGCATTCATCTCCCGGGCCCTATCATCTACGTACTTCAATTTCTTGAAACGTTCCAGCACGAATCGATAAGGGTCCTCGATGATCCGGCTGAAGTCGCTTACCGCTAATCTCGAGGGTATGTCATACCGGAGCTCCTGTTCCGGCGGAACAGCGAACTCGCTAGCTACAGCGGGCTGTAGCCCAAGATCGGCCGGATCGAGCCTACCGGAAGCGGTGCCGTCGCTATCAAGAACATCCAATACCCTCCGAGCCATCTCTTCTTCTGGAATCCGAAACATCAGGCGACTGGGGACCAGTGCATCACCGTCCACGGATCGACGTCCGGCAATCAGTTGAACGACGGTTTTTGAATGCAGCACCGTGCTGAGTCTATAGGCATCTCTCGCGAACCTGACGCGGTTGTCGGTGACTCCCAAAAGGCCCCGAAGCGAATCCGGAAGGAACGGATCTCCCCGGACCGACTCGGGCAACAGATGTTCGTTGAAGCCCGTCAACACGACTACGGGAGCATCGTCTAACGGGATCTCCAGCCAGTCTAAAAGTTCTACGGCGTCGGCGATCGACCCGGGTGGAATCGCCTTCCCCCGCAGGGTGAGAAGAAGCGTTCGGATCGCTGCCGCACTGGAGCACTCTTCATCGAGCGGGCCAGGTAACGTCGCCAGTAGAGAAGCCACATCCGAGATCTGACCTAAGACATGGATAAGATCCCGGTGAGCCGGGACGCTCCGATCCCATTCCCGGTCACCGTAGGCCACGAGGAGCATGTCCGCGATCAACGGCATCCATTCTGAAAGCTGCTTATGTCCCTTAAGCGCAGCCAGAGGCCCTGCTCGTTCGGCGGCCGCCACGATTCCAGGCAAATGCGATTCCGGCTTCCGGGCCCTTGGGAGTTCTCCTTTCAGACGGTGCGGCAGATGGTCGTTGAAGTATTGGTCCGCTATATTCACGGGTTCGATATGCGATGACGCTTCGCTGTCCGTGCCTATAAGTCGAGCCGCGTCCGGGTGTCTGACGAGCGCAGCCAAACCCGGGAATGAAAGATCATCCCGATAGTCTGCTACCGCTTCGAGAAGGCGGAACGGTGCCGACCGGAGTAGCGGTGTCCCGGCCGCGTAGCGTGGTGGGATATTGCACGCGCGCAGACGTTGTTCCAGGTAAGGTACGACTTCGGATTTGGGATGCACTGAGAGCGCTATATCTTGTGCGACGTACCTAGAATCGAGCCCGCGGAGGGTACGTATAACCGCCTCCGCCTGAAGAGGTGGGCTTTCCACGACCTGCAACATCTCATCCGTTACGGGCACGTACGCACTATACCAGTAATCGGTAGAAAGCAGACCGAAGTCGTCGAAAGCCTCTTCGGATAAATCCCGCGGACCATGGATCAGTACTCGTACATCGGCATCCGAGCTTTCTACGAGCTTCCGGGTCACCGAAGGCAATTCCACGATTGACACAAACCACAGATCACCCTCGAACGGAGACGCTCCGGACTCCAGGGCCACGATGCGTTGTTCGAATTTGTCCGCCAACTCTGATTCATCGAGAAGTCGCAGATAGCGTTCCTGCACTCTTGCCAAAACGCGCCACCGTGGCCCGTCATCAAAAAGCGCACTCGAACTACAGATCCTGGCAACATCGGAGAAGCGATGTCCTTCACCGGCCACCGTCTGGTGAAGCCCCAGAAGTATTTGCGCCAGCTCCTCCCAGGATGCGATGTCGTTGACTTGAGGTAGCCTGGGAAAGATTTCTTCCAGCTTGGACCCGTCGATGCCACGAAGTGCGTGCGACCAGGCACGAAGGCAGGTGATCTCGTCGGCTACTCCCTTCTCACTCCGATAAAATCCGTCCGGTAGATCCCCGACCGTGGTGGATTTTGGTGGGATCAGCCCGGCACCACGGTTTTCGGTTTCATTAAGTAGGAGTTCGATGATGCGCCGACGCGCTCGCTTACCCGGGAGAACTAGGGTGGCAGACCTCAGATCTGCCGTTTTTCCTACGAGATAGTGGTCGATCAAGCGGGCCGCGGCCGCGGGTAGAAGAGGAGCATCCCATCCGAGGAAAATGCGCTCTACGCCCGGATTATTCATGTGATACTTGATTGCACGTCCCGCTCCTCATCTTGAACCGTTGTATCCTCGTGGATGCGTTCTTCTGCTAATCAAGCAGCGGTTCGATGAGTCCGGCCAGTTCCTCGTGGCTTAAGTCACCTGGGTTATAGCGCTGAACAATGCCATCGCGATCAACGATGACAAGCGTCGGCGTCGTACTCACACCAAAGTTGAGAAAGTTGTCGTTACTGATTGGCACACTCATAAACGGCGGGAGCGGGAACTGTGCCGTGTAGTCGCCGTTGAGATACGCTAGCTCTTCTTCGGGTGTCGCGTTTTGTCCGCGAGATACGAACCCGTAGAGCTGAGTCGGACCGACGACGACGAGACCTTGGTCACTGTATTCTTCATGCAGCGCTGTCAGGATGGGCTCCTGCCGCTTGCAATCGGGACACCAGTGTGCCCAAAAGAAGAACACGACGACTTTGCCCTTCAGGTCATCAGGTGTCGGCGGTTGTACACTGCCGAGGTAATCGTCGACCTCAAGCGCAGGAAACGACTCGCCTTCTAGGCTGAGCAAGAGGAAGTTCTTCTGAATTCGAGTTTCGATCGATGTGCCCGCAAACTCTTGTCGTGCGGTACCCAAGAACGTCACAGCGCGTGCCCGGTCTCCCTGGGCATCATACGTGCGACCTAATACCTCAATCCCGGCCCCAAGCGCGGTGGGCAGAAAACGCTCAGCGTCGAGCGGCCGCTCCTTCATCAATTCGAGGCTACCCTCGTACGCTTCGCTCGCATATTGCTCAGCAAGATCCCAGCGCTCGGCAAAGCTCGCACCACGAGCCATCCAAGACACCGCAACAAGCCATTCCGGGGTCGGCTGCTCACTATAGATCCTTTGCCCCTCTAAGAAGGCTTGAGCCTGATCAATTTCTTCCGCCCAAGCCAGGTCGCTCATTAGCGACACGAGGCTACTCGACTGTGCTACCACGGCCAACGGTGAAATCATACACATCAACAGGAACGATATGGTGAACATTCTTGACTGTCTCATGGCACCTCCCCCTCGATGACGGTAGAAAGCTCGACTCAGGGAGTCAACGCGGCTTGGACGTCCATACGCCATTCGACGCCTGCTGTTTTTGGCGGAAAACAGATACGATCGTCGCATGCTTGGTATAAAAAGCTACCGGGCACCACGATTTCACCCGGTGCCAAATCTGCATCCAGCGCCAGTTGTACCTCGATCGTGAACTCATGATCGAAGACAGCCAGTGGTTCATCCCAGTCTTCCAGCAGGAAATCACTGGATTCCGGATAGGTGATCTCCTGGACCGTGAGTCCTTCGGGTAGCGTGAAGGACAGGAGGGTCGGAATAACGTACGGATCTCGCGGTTGATCCGACTGCACGTGGATATCGTCTGGGAGCTCAACACTGAGCACGAGTGTCACAGTTTTCCCAGCCTGGATCACCTGCTGTTCGATCGTGGGGGTCAACTCAGCCGTCGGTTGGCGAAACTGAGCACTCACTGAGACCGCACTCAGACTGAATGCAGCAACCAGAAAACACAGGCGAACCATCAGTTAGTCTTGAACCGTTGCATCCGTCTTCCGTTCCCTGCCTCTCCAGTGTAGAGATACCCGCGAGAATCCAAGCTCGGAGAAATCCTTCGTTCCCAAATCAAAATGGTAGGCCATCGTCCACGCCCTTATCATCTTCCTTGGCGTCTTGACCGGTCCCATTACCTCCTCCCGTAGCGCCTTCTCGTCCAGTCGCCACCTGCCCTTCCCTCTCAATCCTCCAGGCAGTCACATCCGTGTACCACCGGTCATTGTATTCTCGGCTTTTAAGGTCGATATGAACGGTAAGTGTCTCTCCGACCGTCACCTCGAACTCGTCAATCCTTTCTCCCCATTGTCCGATACAGATTTGCGCCGGGTACTGACCCACGGTCTCGAGAATAAAATCCTGTTTGCGCCACTCACCGTTTTGTCCGGTACCGGATTTCTCTTCAAGCACACTGATGACTTCACCGGTGATTTGAAGCGACATGAAAAAGCCTCCTGATAGCCTAGTTCTTAGTCTTGAACCGTTGCATCCGCCTTCCGTTCCCAGCCTCTCCGGTATAGAGATACCCGCGAGAATCTAGCACCACCATGTGAGCGCGGATGAATTCTCCGGCTTGACGACCGGGCCTACCGAATCTGCCCAATATCTCTAGATCATCCCGCTGCAGCATCCATACACGTTGGTTTGTACCATCGATCAGATAGAGAATGCTTTGTTCCGGATCACGTGACAGTCCGAGGCTGAACCCAGTACCCGATCCGCCTGTCTCAGGGCGAACGAAGCGCTCCATGAGATACTCGCCGTCTTGCCGA
>Ga0315336_1007479_pt1 | contig 10430 bp, 5 predicted proteins | sample ASW5metaG_FD_204512 | JGI IMG/M metagenome (GOLD analysis project Ga0315336, IMG submission 204512) | Ammonia-oxidizing marine archaeal communities from Monterey Bay, California, United States - ASW #5 | ecosystem: Environmental > Aquatic > Marine > Intertidal zone | place: USA: California... | reverse complement strand
CCTGCCGTTTTCAGCCGCCAGCGACTGTCGCAGCAATATATCGGGAAGAGAAATCGATGAGCCGAGCAGACCGGCTACGCCAATGCCGAGCGCGTCGCGACGCGATATCCCATCACATGAGCGGACTATGTGGCTCATCGCAATCCTTCAATGGTTAAATAGGAACTCAACGGTATTCATCATGCACCAGGCGATGTCTTCGGCCGCCTCACGCCGGCGCTGCGCGTTGTCCTTCAGGTGAGCGGCGACTGTTGCAAGTTCCGCAGACGATGGAAACCGGCTGTAGAACATCAGGTACAACTCTTCGGCCAGGCGCTCGTCGTCGCGATGACGCTCTACCAGCGCGGCGATCCGCCCGCCGGCGTGAGACAGTTTTGCGTGGATTTCCGTCGAGTTCAGCACATGCAGCGCCTGTGAGATACTCGGCTCCACGCTACGTTCACACTGGCATGAGGTCGTGCGCTCCGGGCGACCAAAAAGACGCAGAAAGTAATGCGGAACGTGACTGTCCCAGAGCTGGATCGCGCGGGAGCTGGCGGGGACTCCACTGAATTTCTCAGCAACGCCGGTGGTCTGGCAAATGGCGTCGAAAAGGACTTCCGCGTCAAGACGCTTGAACAATGCTCGCGAATAGTTTTGCTCATCGAGCTCGTTGGTCGCATTGGGTCTCGACGATAACTGGTACGTCTGCGATGCAGTGATTGTGCGAATCAAATGCTTAACATCGAAGCCGTGCTCCGCAAAGTCCCGGGCGAGTCGATCCAGCAGTTCCGGATTCGTCGGAGGGTTCGTCGAGCGAAAGTCGTCCACCGGTTCGACCAGACCGCGGCCGAGAAAATGCGCCCACACGCGGTTCACAAGATTTCGGGCAAACCACGGATTTTCGGGTGCGACCATCCAGTCGGCTAGGCGCTTGCGACGATCTCCCGCAGTCGAAACGACGGGATTAGCCGTTCCCAACGCATGCGCATAAATCGGCTGCTCGGTTCGAGGATGCTTGGTCTCCTTCTCTTCAAACGGACCGAGCAACTCGCCTCGCGGCGTTGGTTTGAAGGCGAGTTGTGTGAAGAAAGCCTGCATGCCGTAGTAATCGGTCTGGCCCCAGCGATCGAACGGGTGATGGTGGCATTCTGCGCACTCGATCCGAACGCCAAGAAACACTTGCGAGAACGTGCTGGCAATCTTGCCCGGATTCGCCTCGACCTTATATAACGTGCCGGCCGGCGCGTCCTGAAGAGAACCTTCGGCCGTTACAAGCTCACGCACAAACTGATCGTAAGGCTTATTCTGGGCGATATTGTCGTGGATCCAGCGGTAGTAGCGATACGTGTGCTTGCGGCCAAGAATAAGCCGATTCACGCGGAGCAGGTCCGCCCATTTCTGCGCCCAATAGTCGGCAAACTCCGGGCGGGCAAGCAGCGTATCGACCAGTCTCGCACGCTTTTCGGGTTGCCGGCTGGAGAGAAAAACGCGGGCTTCGTCGGCCGTGGGAAGCGTGCCGACCACATCAAGATAGATCCGCCGCAGATACTCTGCATCGCCGGCCGATTCCGACGGTGCAATGTTCAGCTTCTGAAGTCTAAGGCCGACAAGTTGGTCAATGAAGTTATTGACGGGCAACGGTGAATAAGCTTCCATACGATCTTCGCGAGCGACGAGTGCGCGAAACACGTCGACCTGGCCCATATATCGAGCCATGACGGCGGCTTCTCCCGGAGTTTTCTCGGTCGCGACAAGCCCGAACTCGTTAACACTCGCCAGCGCGTCATTGTTCGATTGAAACTTTGCGTGCGATGTGACGTCGACTTCGCGACCATCGGAATAGACGGCCATGACACGCAACTGCTGCTGGGCCTTCATGTTCATCTGTCGTTCGCGCGGAGTGAGCCGCAACGAAACGACGTGCGGCGCCGAGCGCTCGCCGACAGTCATTCCGGTTGCGATCCAATCCCGCAGGAGGCGGTACTCGGCGGATTCGCGGAGAATGCGAATGCCGCCTCCGTGCGGGACGCCCCCAGAAGACTTTTGCAACAAAAGGCTGCGTTCCGGAGCCGCCGGAAACACACGCCGCCCCCGTCCCTCCCGGACTAGCGCATCGAGGTCGGCGGCCGGATCAAAGCCGAATATCGACAGCTTGAATCCGTTTTGGCCTTCCGCTTTTCCGTGACAGCTCGAGGAGTTGCAGCCGAACCTGCTCAGAATGGGAACGATGTCGTTCTCGAAATGAAAGCGTTTGGATTCGGCAGATCCTTCAACCAAAACGGGGACCACCAGCGTCTGCCCCGCCGCCGAAACAGCGACGGTAGTGCGGCCGTTCGCAAGGCTGCGAACGTGTCCGAAGGACGATACACGGGCCACATCAGGCGCCAGCGAACGGTACGACGCGGAACGGGTCAGATCGATGAGACGACCGTCTCGCGTCTCGCCGTGCACCAATAGCGAGAAGCGAGCGTCGGGTCCGTGCAGCTGAAGCGACGGAGGATCGACGTGCATGCGCTCGAAGATCGGTGTCTGTGTCGTTGCGTCGGAGGCGAAGACACACGGCACGGAGGCAACGAGCGACAGTATGGCAACGCCTTGACAATAGCGCTGAGCGGTTGAGGCGACACCGGCGATCTGGAAACCGCGCGCGAGGCAGGCCCATCCGGCTCCAACAAAGGGTCCCACGAATGCGATCGCACCGGCAAACGTGAGCGTGTTCTGCTGTGACGCGACAAGTTGCCTTTCTGCAATCTCCGCATTCCGTTTACGGCTGCATTCCAGATCCTCAGCCTTACGACCGTTGAAGCCGAGCCCCGCGAGCCGAAAAGCTGACACGTCTCTGGAAATCAAGCCAACGGCTAACAGAGCGAGAACGAGCCGACGCATACTTTCCTCCATCGAGAAGGCCTACTCTACCGACCACATCGTAGCTCTGGGGCTTTATCTCGACAATCGCATTGGATGGACCTCACGACCCACCCGTTTCTTACGGCGTTTCCAGTTCAATGACCAGGGCCTGGTAGATTCTTAATTCTTTGACACTGAGTTTCAGGCGATGCTTTTCCACCGTCCATCGGATCGGGGCAGTGTTGTCGGTTGGGCTCAGCGCCTGCACACTCTTTATGTTTGCGTTTGGGGGGAGTGGAACGGCGATTTGGATATCCTTCGCCACACGCGGTTCGTCCGAAGTCGTACTGATCCAGATCAGTTCTTCTTCACTTTCCCGCAGTTCTCTCGTGGCTCGGATTGGTAGACGGTAGTTGACGAGGTGCGCCACGATTCTGTCCGGACGTCCTGATCGCGCGGGAACTCGGTAAGGATGAAGATAGACGCCCGCATCGGTGTCCGCCGGACACCAGCGCAATGGTGTGTCGAGCGCATCTTCGAGACGCTGGATCCACCGCGGTCCCAGGTCCACACCGCTGCCCACATCGGCCATCCGAGTCTCATCGGCGTAGTTTCGCATGAGGATGAACGCATTCGAACGTTCCTCCATGAGGCACCAGGAATCGGATCGCCGCTCGGGAACCGCCGTTGAGTCAAATCGAAGAATCTTTCCCGCACCAAAAGCCACTGCCTGAAAACCGCCGGGCTCCGGAGAAATTTTTCCCAGGGGATCGGTCTCTCGCGGCCGGGCAGACTTGTCTTCTGTGCCGAACGGCTCGATGACTACTAGCTTTCCGCCGCCCCGGGCGTAACCCAGTAGTTTCTCGATCTGTGCGTCCTCCAGGTAGCGCAGCCTGGGTGCGATGATGACGTCGTAGCGTTTCAAACTCTCGTCTGATTCCTCCGCAATCATCTCGAACGGCGTCTGGGTCTCTGAAAGAATGTGAACCAGCCGATGCGTTATCGCCAGGTGCTGGGGATACTCATAAAACACTTGGTCGCTCCAGAAGAGCAAACCGACACGAGCCGCCGAACGGCCGCCCTGCCACAGGTTGGCATGCTCGGAGAAGAAGCGTTTCCACTGCTTGCGCGATTGGGGTGCGCTGGTCCCCGGTTGAATGAACGCACCGCGGCCGGCAGCCGCAACCTCCGCGTGGGAGAGATCCGCCGCAAGTTCGTGGCTGGACCGGTACTGCAACGCTCCCGCGCGTGTTCCCGCGGCCATCGCCCAGCGAAACGCGAAGATGTTGGAAACGATGACCCCGCTTTCCAGAGAACCCGGCTGCGCCATTTCTTCAAGCAACTGCATGTCAGTCATGGGCGCCGAGTGCACCAGATCGATGCCGTTGCTCCGGCGTTTGTTCAGGGAATCCACGCTAGACATCGTGCCCACGTTGGCGACGGTATAGAATTCGTCCTTCCGGCCTTGGTCGGCAAGAGATTCTCGTCCCACCTCTTTGAGGCGAGCGTGCGCGGCTGCCATGCTCTTGCACCAGAAGCGCTGCGTCTCAACCCACGACAAAAGCGCGCGCGGCTCTGACAGACAGCCCCGTCGGACGTCCGAGGACCCGAAGCGGGCTTGAAGCTGCCCGGCCAGTTCAGAACTCTCCAGGAATTCGCGAAAAACGTGGCGAAGCACGGTCTGGACGAAATGGCTCTTCCTAGCTGGCGGAACGGCACTGGCTTGGACCGCACCGTAGCGATCTTGAAGATAGCCTGCGAGATCATCTCGCGGTGGATACTCACCGCGCGAACGCTGCATGTAGCAACGCAGAAGACGCCCGCCGTTTCTCAGCTTCGCCGCGGACACGTCGCTCAGGTCGAGGACCTCGTGAAGATTCTTCTCCTCCCACACCTCCGCCAGGTAGATCCTGAACGCTTCGAGGACGACACGTCCGAAATCGCGGTGAATCGTTGAGAGATTCAACTCGCGGTGGTCGTTCGTGCCGAATGCCTCTTTGAGACCTTTCCGCCCGTATTTCTCCAGAAGATAGATGTCGAATTTCTCCTGGCAGTAGGGACAGAAGCAATACTGGGTGTTGACATCGAAAAACATGCCGTCGTAACCGGTGGCGGCCAGTTGACGGACCACGAGGTCGAGATGATCCGACCAGCCGGGGTGGTTGATACAGGCTTCGTAGTGGAGAACATCCGGGGGGGCCTCCCCAAGAGGCTTTGGGCCACGGTTTTGGATCCACAGCGATGGATCCGCGGCCGGTTTCGGTCCCAGGCCGAAGACACGGTATTCATCCCAACGGTCGTAGTAATGGAAGAAACCGGTCCGTTTGTCGGGGTCGCCGAAAAAAGCCACGATGTAGACGTAGGGGATGAGGCGGCGAACACCGGCCGCACGTAGGTTCTTGATATTTCCCTGGATACGCTTAACTTCACGAGGAACCTGGTCCGGAGTGAGAATGTCATCGGTGAACAACTCATGGCCGTAGGTTGGCCCCAGCCCACCCTTGAACGGGATTTGGTAGAAAAGGTGCAAGAGATCGGGTGGGCTCGCACGAAGCCCTTCCAAAAACGATTTGTTGCCCAGGTCTGAACCATAATCCATGCAGTATGTGAACGGCACGGCGGTGCGCGCTGGGACTGAAAACCCGCGCACGGCCGGAGAATCGGCGGCGTTCAGAGAGGTGGGCCAGACCAGAACCAGGGTGAGGAGAAACGTGCGTTCCATTCCGTCAAATCCCGTCAGTTCTTGCAAAACAATTGGATTTCCGATTAGACATCAGCCACGAGCCGAACAGGATTGGGACAAGCCAGACGTGGCACCCTTTTTTAACACGTTGCTTACACGACATGCCGACACAGACCCCAATACCAACCCTTCTCGAACGAGGCATTCTGGTCACACCAGTTCGCGGATGACCTCACCCTTCTCTAACAGTGGTTTGGATCGACCCGTCGGAGTGACGGGCGTGAAACGAGGGTCGATGCCAAGATGGTGATACATCGTTGCCACAACGTCATACGGCCACAGCGGACGATCTTTGGGGACTTCGCCTTTCGCCGTCGACGAGCCGATGACCTGACCGTGGCGGTAATCGCCGCACGCGATCAGCACGCTTTGAACGTCAGCCCAATGATCGCGCCCGGCATCCTTGTTGATCTTTGGAGTTCGGCCGAATTCACCCCAGACGACGACGAGGACCTTTCGGTCTAAGCCGCGTTCGTGCAGGTCTTGAATCAGTGTGGTCACGGCTCGGTCCATCCGCGGGCTGGCGGTCTTCATTCCCCATTCCAGCTTTGTGTGAAGATCCCAACCGGAACTGCTCAGTCCCACTCCCGGGTCGATGACTGTGACGAAAGTCACACCTGCCTCTACGAGGCGGCGTGCCAAAAGGGCAGTTTCGCCGGAGCGGTTACGACCGTACCGCTCGCGCGTCTTCGCATCCTCCTGTTCCAGGTCGAAGGCAGCACCAGTCCGATCGCCCGCCACTAAATCGAAGGCCGTGTTGTGAAAATGCTCCCACGAACCCGTCTGCGCCGCACCAAACTGCGATGTGGTTTGATCGAACTGCATTAGCAACTTTCGGCGCTCTCGCAGGCTCCCTCGCGTCAAATCCCCAATGGGGGCCAAACTGCGCACGCGAAAGTCCTGGTCTTGGCCTGGGTCTTTACCGTCGCCAGTTCGGTTTTTCAGGATCTCCAGCGGATTGAACCTAACCCCCAAGTAAGCAGCGCGGTGCGGATAATACCGGTGAATCCCTTGTTCGTCGAGCGGATAGCCAATCAGCACGTACGGTGGTAGACCTGGATGATTCGGACCACGGAGCATGGCCGTCACTGAGCCGCTGGATGGGTGGCTTGATTTCTTGAACGGATTGACGCCACTTGCCTTGGCATCATGTCCGGTCTGACACCAGTGCATCCCGTGCTGGTGGTCGCTGTTGTCGTGACGCATGCTGCGGATGATGGTCACTTTGTCCATCAGGTGAGCATGGAGCGGCAACGTTTCACAGATGTGAACGCCGGGGACGTTGGTCGAAATGGGATGAAACGGCCCCCGTACCCCAGACGGTGCGCTCGGTTTCGGGTCATAGGTTTCGAAATGACTGGCCGCTCCATTCAACCAGTATTGAATGACCGCGGTATCGGACGGCGCCTGGCCGGCTGCGTCCGCCATCGCTCGAGTCTGTAATATCGCCGGCAAGGACAAGCCACCGATGCCGGCACTCAAGCATGCCCTCCGGGTAACCGCCTGCTGATAGCCTTTGCAGCCGGTTCCCCCCACGAGACCACCTCACCTTCACGTGCAACCCAACTTCACGGCCCAAACTGTAGTTTTTTCTCTGCGAATGGACTGGCCTTGATTATATCAGTGATTGTTGATGTGTCCAACAGCGCGATCAGTTTCTTCGCCAAGGCGCGGTTGCAGTGGCTTGGCGGCCGAGCGACGTTGGCAGTCACCACTCAACCAGCAGCGGCTGCTTTACAGCGTATCGCGCTGTTTCTTGCACGCGAAGTTCGCGTTTGAATGTCTGATTCCCACATTCCGGGAGCGAGAACCCGCCCCGAAAAACGGGTATCTGCTGTCGCCGTGTCAATCACACTGTCCTCATTTCAAAATCTCGAAATACGACGGGGCCTGTTGAAAGAGTCCGCGGGTGAGATGGTCCTGAAGAAGTGGTCCGAATCTGGTATAATGCACTCTTGCCGGTTGCGGTTGGGTGTCTCCTCACACCGAAAACGAACCGCCTGCGGCGGACTCTCCGATGCGGGTGGGAGAACGGGAAAGATGAGCAACCGCGCGCGTACGAAAACGGAGGTCATCCGTTTGCAGTTTCCGGGAAAAGCGATTTTCGTAACTCGTGTAATACCAACGACCCTGAATTATTCAACACTTACCCCCTGTCACCCCGTTTTTGTTGAATAATTCGGGCTCGCAAAAAGTGACTTACGGCAGTTTTTCACGCTGCTTGAAGATCGCAAACAGTGTGAAAGAAAGCAGTTGCAGCGTAGTATTCTTAGCGGCTCGCGGCGTAACTCATTTCGGCCAATGCAGACCTTTTCAACACCGCCCTCCCAAATCGAGGGGTGCGCGTTGAAAAACTATTTCTTACCCATTAGGCCAATGCGACGGACCAATCCGAGCGTGTCGACCGAGCGCGCTTGCGGTCGAAAAGAACCAGCTCAGGAATTTTGATGATCCCTTTCTCAATGCGCGCCGCAGCCGATGACGGCACCCGCGGGATGTCGTTCAGAGAGTCCATTAGAAAAAGAGCGTCTCACCATGGCCAAGATTGACCGCAGGAACTTTCTCACGACAAGCGGAGTAGGAGCGGCCGCGGCTGCGACGTTGAACTTTGCAACCGCCTCGTCGCGCGCCGCAGGTGCAAACGAGCGCATCGTTCTGGGAGTGATTGGTTGCGGTGGCCGCGCGAGAAAGGATCTCTTGAAAGAGTTCAATGGCGATCTCGCAGAGATTGCCTACGTTTGCGATCCGGACAGCAAGGGCGCGGATCGAGCGGCTGCCCAGATTCAGGAGCGCGGCGGTGCGGTGAAGGCTGTCAGCGACATGCGGCGCGTTTTCGACGATCCCGACGTTGACGCTGTCGTTATCGCCACACCCGACCACTGGCACGCACCGGCTGCCATCATGGCGTGTGAAGCGGGAAAGCACGTCTATGTCGAAAAACCCTGTTCGCACAACTTGTGTGAAGGACGTTTGCTGGTCGAAGCGGCACGCCGCAACGAGCGGGTCGTGCAGCACGGTACGCAGAGTCGTAGCATGCCGCTGATTGCAGACGGCATTCAAATGCTGCGTGAAGGCATCATCGGCGACGTGCTGGTCGCCAAGGCATGGAACGTGCAACTGCGGGACGACATCGGCCACGCCGAACCGAGTCCGCCTCCCGCCTGGCTCGACTACGACTTGTGGGTCGGCCCGGCGGAATTCGTGCCGCACCAGGCCAACCGTCTGCACTACAGATGGCATTGGTGGTACAACTTCGGCACCGGCGACATGGGCAACGAGGGGGTACACGAACTCGATTACGCGCGTTGGGGGCTCGGCGTGGAGACGCATCCGACTCGAATCAGCGGGTTGGGGGGCAAACTTTTCTTCCAAGACGATCAGCAGTTTCCCGATACGCAGCAGGTTGTCTTTGAATACGGCGGCGAGGGGAATGAGACTGCAAACAGCGGCTCGTCTGAGAAAGCGTCGTCGCGACCGGAAGAGCAACGTAGCGAACCCTCAGACGGGGACGCCGACCGGCCGCGACGGGACAAGCGGATGCTGATTTGGGAAATGCGCATTTGGTCGACGAATTACCCCTACAACGTCGATAATGGCGTGGAGTTTTTTGGAACCAAAGGGCGCATGCTGCTCACAAAGCGCGGCAAGGTTGAGGTGTTCGACCAGGGCAACAAAAGGATCAAAGCGGAGTTGAAATCGAAACGAACGGCCTCGTTGCCTCATCAACTCGATTTTCTCGATGCCGTGCGGAACGACCGCAGGCCGAACGCAGACATCGAGATCGGACATTTATCGACGTCGCTGTGTCATCTGGGGAACATTTCCACGCGTGTCGGCCGCACACTGGAATTCGACCCGCAGTCTGAGCAAATCCTCGGCGATGAGGCGGCGAACCGCATGCTGACGCGTACCTATCGCAAAGGGGGCCACTGGGCGATTCCAGGCTAAACAGAAGATTTAAAAGTTTCAAAGCTCGCAACCGAAGTGGAAGTCGCGAAGCTTGATGCACCATGCTCTGGCGAATCGCTCGTCGTTTGTATCTTCGAAGTGAATTTCGATGCCTGACATCCGTTGCCGACTCACGAAGAAAGATGGTACGACCGTCACTCTTTGGCTTCCCGATTTACAGGCCAAAGCGATGGCCGACCCGGATTCACCCGAGGGGGCTGTCATAGCCGAAGCACTTGGCGTCGTCTCCATCGAGGTCGCCGTGGCGGGCGACGACGAGCCGCCCGCGATAAGGTTGCGCTAGCAGTCGCAAACATGATTGCAAATCTCGTCTCTCGGTGGTGTGAGCGCGGTGATTGCCCCGGGCTGGTTGCCTTCTTTTTAGAAACGTACGCGAAAGTATTTCCAAGCATGAGATTTGCTGGGCGAGAAGTCATCTTCTTCATCGCCGCCGTGGTCGCGGGTTTGTCGTGCGGATGCCTATCGGCGGACAACGGGAAATCGGACAGGCCGAACCTCTACGCGAAGAAGAATCTCGTCGCTTGGTGCATCGTGCCGTTCGACGGCAAGAAACGGGGGCCGGTTCCGCAGAGTGGGGATCAGCGATCACACAAAAAGTAAAATCCTCCGGCGCTTCCCCAGCCAGTGCCACTGTGGTGACCGCCAGCGTAGCAACGACTACCCAGGCGCGGTGCCTGTGAATGACTCTCCTTCTTTGTTGTCTCGCCTGCATTCGACGTTTCACTGATTAAACATGCGCAGCGGCATTTATTTGGTATCCATCGTTTCTATACGGCCCGAAGCGACTGCTCGGCGCAAATCAAAATGGGTGGGGCGTGTTGAAAAAGTCCGCGTGTTGGCAAGCTACGCGAATTGAGTAATGTTGTTCCGGCGGTGTGAGAGCCAGACG
>Ga0315336_1007478_pt1 | contig 10430 bp, 10 predicted proteins | sample ASW5metaG_FD_204512 | JGI IMG/M metagenome (GOLD analysis project Ga0315336, IMG submission 204512) | Ammonia-oxidizing marine archaeal communities from Monterey Bay, California, United States - ASW #5 | ecosystem: Environmental > Aquatic > Marine > Intertidal zone | place: USA: California... | reverse complement strand
TAAATTGGTCGAATTAGAATAAACAGTGATAAATAGGAACTGGGACTTTTTGATGGTTGTCAACAATCCTGAACTCGGAGGATAGTACTATGGATCGCGGAATTAAATTTTTATTGGCTGTAATTGCAGTGAGTTTAATCATTCTGAATCTTCAAATAGCGAATGTTTCTGTGCTTCCAGAAGCTAAGGCTCAGTCCTTTTATGATGTTGAAAATGGCCTCGAAAAATGTGCGAAGTCGCTCGAGAATATAGCAACTGCAATTCAGGATCAAGATTTTACCTAGGCCCCCGGCCTGCACGCTCTCCACACGCTCTTGATAGGGAGTTTGATCTCAGATCCATTAGCGATCGGCCCAAATTAAAGTTGCTGTTTCTTTAATCTGTCGAAATTTGAGGCAGTATTGGCACCGTGAAAAGATACAGCCAAGACCCGAATTGCATTCAAAATCCAGTGCCCTTGAAGGGCGTGAGGGTTCGAGTCCCTCCTCTGGTACTCTAAAAATAAGGGGTCTGCGGCTGACAGCCTTAATCCCTTTCGTGTCTCTCCGCGACCTGAGACACCGGAGAGACACCCAAGGCCGTCAAATTCTACTTCTGGTACTCCTTGACGGATTGTTTCGACAGGTGGATCTTCTGCGTTGCCTTGTGATGTGTTGATACCTTGCTGCCCTCCGATCAGTAGATATCTGACTTTAGGTTCCAAGTGCACCTATTGTGTGGCTGTTTCACGCAGGTCAAGGATCGTGCTTGCCAGCACCTGGGATGAAGTTGACAGCCTCTGATAAGGAACGACGATTCGCGCCCCATCCTGTTTTTTAAGGATAACCTGCTTAATTGCTCCCGTGCCCTGTTCACGCTCACCCTTAACTAATGAGGCAACGATGTTGTGACTGTTGTTACTAGTCCAAGGGTACATCTTTGTTGTGTCCCCCGCATCACGTTCATCGACAAGTTCTTCCTTAATCCACTGAGCTGCAAGTGTCGCGGCATCGCTATCGGGAAATTCTGACATGATTTGTCCGAGCATGGTGAGTGCTGGTCGCAGGCCGTTAGGTTGTTTCATGAGTTTGCGGGCGCGGACCAGCGTGCCCGCCTGGCGGAGAACGTTTTGGATCTCGGGCATCTGCTTGAATTTGTTGCGTGTTTTGCGAATATCGTTTCGCAGCGGCGCCAGCGGCCGATAGGTGTTGGCAATTTCAATGAGCGCTAGCGCGCCCTCGATCGCCGTACTTGGTGTAGTCAGTTTCTGCTCAGCGTCGGCAAGAGAGGATTTACCTTTTTCAATTAGTTTCTGAGTGAAATTGCCCGCATCAATCGCGACCTTGGCGTAACTCCCAAGGTCACCAGGTGTGCCGTATTTACTCAGTTTGTTGATCTTTTTGACGGCGGCTGCCGTGTTACCATGTTCCAACTCATTCTTCGCCTCGTTTAAGGCAGTCTGTATCGTTAGCAGCGTGCGGTCATCAAAGATTTGACCGGATTGTATCAGGACTGCTTCGATCATTTGATAGAGTTCTATCCCCGGGAGCGATCCGCTCCTGGCATACAACTTTTCTCCGTCGGCGCGCACGACGAAAATGATGGGAATGCCTTGGCCCTCCGATTGGTACTTTGCCGCCCATTTCTTCCACTCTTCACTGCCCGTCACAATTTTTAACGGAATGAACCATTCCGCATAGCGCGCCAACGACTGCTCGTTCTCTAAACGATGCAATAGCGTTGCGCAAGGTCCTCACGTCCCGTTTCCGGCCATGGCGAAGATGGCGCGCCCCGTTTTCTGCGAAAGTGCCTGTGCTTCCTCAATAGAGTGCAATTGGGCCAGTCCAAGACCAGGCGACATGCATATCGAGACAAACATAAACAATGTACGCATGGACCATTGTTGGTGCATTGAAAATCTCCTTTAGGTCTGTTATTCAGACACATCAATAGTAAACTTGCTAGATGATCTTGAGTGTCATGTCGTTATCCAGTGTACCCGAGTTCTTAAACTCGCAAACCTGCCCAAATTATTGACACAGAGGACAACCACACATTATGTATATGTATGTGTCTTTACCCGAGGAACAGCCTTGCTCCGTTAGCAACCCTTATTGGCTTAAAGCCCGTGCGGCTACGTGTAATGGTTTATCCGACTGTCGCCGAACTGGTCAGCCTGGAGCAGGGTCAAGCCCGGTTACCATCGAAATTCCCTGATGGACTGGCAAAACTCCGGAAACCCACATCGTTCATAAACCGATGGATTTGTCAGTCAACCGGGAACAATGAGGAGAAGACGATGACAGTAAATCATGTCGAACCGATAGAAACAGTGGAACTGATTGAGAACATTCGGGCATGGGCACACACTGCAAACGCGACAGAACTTCCTGATGGACGACTGTTCATTGTCTGGTCTGCCGGTCAGTTTGAGAACAGCGAGGATATGGTGATTGCGGGAGCAGTGATGGGTACAGATGGGAAATGGGAGAAGACCCACGTTGTGGTGGACAGGTTTGAGTTGGAAGGCGAGACCTGGATTCCCTGGTGTCCCACGGTCCTTACAGCCTCGGATGGAAGCCTCCATGTGTTCTTCATGGGCAACCCGCGGTCAGAATACGTCTTTGTCAACGAACCCCGCTCAACCGTTCGGGCCTCGTGGCAGATGGGAAACGATGCGAAGAACCAGATGTTTCATGCCCGGCTGCGGGATTTCCGGTGTGACGAAATCCGAATGCTTCTTCCGGATGAGCCCGGGGTAAATACGCAGGGCAGGCCGCTGCATCTTCAGGGCGGGGGATGGGCAGTCCCGTACGATTCCTGTCACACGACCCACAGCCATTTAGTGGTACTGGATGAACAACTAAAAGCATACGAGAAGCGAGGCGACATCTTCTGTCCGCCGGGTAGTCTGGAACCGTCTATAGTGCAGCTCGACGATGGACGCATTCTCTGCTATCTCCGTTTCCATCCCCGCAATTGGAACTGGACGAAAGCGGTAGCGGGAGAGGAAGTGCAGGGGCACATCTGGAAGATGATTTCCGAGGACGAAGGCAGGACGTTTTCCGACCCCGTGGCCACCAACTTGAGAAATCCCAGCGGAGGAATTGACATTGCCCTCAGCCAGTTTGGACGGTTGCTTATTACTTACAACGACAGCTACGCACTCCGTCTGCCCCTTTGCGTAGGCATTTCTGACGACCTGGGCGAGATGTTCCGAGTTCGCGACATTGAAACCGAACTGGGGGAACCTGTTTACAATTGGACCTTTGCCAATTACGAGCACAATTGCCATTCCTACCCGAAGCTGGTTCAAACGAACAATGGGCTGTGGCACCTGTTTTACACTTACCGGTACGCCTGTATCAAACATGTCTGGTTTGACGAGGCGTCGGTGGAAAAGGGGCGAAAAGTCATCGGGTGAACCGACAAATGACTCTCAGGATTAGAGCGATAGCGGCACCACAACCACAGCAATCACTAAAGTCCTTGCCTTGCTTGTCATTTTTTAAACAGCCCCTTTTCGCCGGAGTCCACTAATGCGTCTGTTCACGCTGTTTCTGATCGCCACTCTAGTCGCCTCTTCTGCGTTTGCTTTTCCCAGGGAGGGCTTTAACTACGACGAATCGAAGGTCCCCGATTTCACGCTGGCGGATCCGTTGACGCTCGAAAACGGGGATAAAGTGGCTGACGCGGAGACCTGGAAAAACAAGCGCCGGGCTGAAATCGTGGATCTCTTTGAGACCCACGTTTACGGCTGCGCGCCTGAAGATTCAAGCGGCGTTCGTTTTGGCGATGCGGAAGTCGACGACAAGGCGCTCGGCGGGGCGGCGATTCGCAAACAGGTGAAAATCTATTTCAGCGGCGCGAAAGACGGACCCACAGCCGACTTGTTAATTTATCTGCCCGCCAACGCAAAAGCTCCCGTGCCTCTCTTTGTGGGACTGAATTTCGGCGGGAATCATACGGTGGCAGACGACCCCCAAATCTGGCTGCCAACTTCATGGATGCGGGATCAGGACGACGGCACAGTCGTCGATCATCGGGCAACTGAAAAGGGCCGTGGCAAAAGCAGCAGCCGTTGGCCAGTGCAAGAGATCGTGGCGCGCGGTTATGCCGTGGCGACGATTTATTGCGGCGACATCGATCCCGACTATCACGACGATTTCCAGAATGGTGTGCATCCGTTGTTTTACGACGACGGTCAAGATAAGCCGGCAGACGACCAGTGGGGTTCCATCGCCGCTTGGGCCTGGGGACTAAGCCGCGCGTTGGATTATTTTGAAGCCGATGATGACATCAACCACCAACAGGTGGCAGTGGTTGGCCATTCGCGCCTCGGCAAGACATCCCTCTGGGCGGGCGCCCGCGATGAGCGATTCGCGCTGGTGATTTCGAATTGTTCGGGTTGCGGCGGGGCGGCGCTTAGCGGGCGGCGATTTGGCGAAACAGTGAAGCGAATTAACACTTCGTACCCGTACTGGTTCTGCGGAAATTTTCAGAAATACAACGACAACGAAGACGCGTTGCCGGTCGACCAACACATGCTTGCGGCGCTTGTCGCTCCTCGGCCATTGTACGTGGCGAGCGCAGAGCAAGATTTATGGGCCGATCCGCGGGGAGAATTCCTGTCGCTCAAAATCGCCTCGCCCGTCTATGAATTACTCGGCAGGAAGGCGTTTAGCAATGTGGAAATGCCTCCGGTCGACACGCCACTGCTGCGTGATGTGGCTTATCACATTCGCGCTGGCATGCACAATATTACTCTCTATGACTGGCAGCGCTACATGGATTTCGCCGATCAACAGTTCGACCGCGAAGATTAATATCTGTCCCGTTTAGTCTCTGGTGATTTGTTCACCGAGGAGTGGCTAAAATCGTATCGTGCCAACCGACTCGGTTCGGGCGGTCATGGCCCTGGTCGAGTGTTTGTTGTTTGCCAGGGGATTCGAGTCCTTCCTCTGGTACTCTAGAAGGCAAAGAGTTTGCCGTATCGACTTTTGCACAGATCTCAATCGGCAGTAAGTCATACTCTGTACTCGCCGTGGCTGCCACTCGTCACGAATCAGTCTGATTGCAGGCATCTTCTTTGCCGATTGTTCCTTCTTTGAATCCTTCGCACCGAACAACCGGCTGTGGCGGATACTTTTGAAACCGGCGATCTACCTGAGACAACTGGCATAGCAGGAATCGTGATCCTGTACCGGAAGTGATTTCCTTCAAGTGCGCGCAAGTTTTGCAGATGCTCTGAACCATGTTCTACTCCGCTTCTGCCCACACTCGAACTTCTCCATCCTCATTGATTTCCACACCGATCACGCTGGCCCGGCAGCACACGGGGCAATCCTCGACGTACTCTTGGCTCGGTCCCGCTGTTGGATCAATGGGGATCACGATCTCCTCGCCACAGGCATCGCAGATGTAGGTAGCTTCATCGTCCATCGTGTTCAATTCTATCGTGATAACGACTGCTATAGAATGGGGAACAATCCAACGGCAATGGACACAATGATGTTTCTCTTCACCCGACCATCCTGGTTTTGTGTACTCTTCCGGTTGAGTGAGGTAAGTGTGGTGTGTTGCCGAAAGTGCGTCGTCCTGCACAGCTATCACCGGCTTCCGTAAGTCTCTAACCTCCATGGCACTTCGCGTGCGGTGCGAGTAGTTGGAAATTTGCTGCGCACTATTTTGGAAACATCGAAGGTGCCTCGCGACTTTGTCCAGGATGGGCAGATGACTGAACTGGTGGGCGTCTTAGTCGGTGTGGACAGGAGCTGTTGCCGGCACGATCAGCAGGGTGGCGATAAAGCCTACCACGACTATCCCTATGCCGAAGACGTAGGTGGCACTGACACCAGGTTCGTAGTTGATGGTATCGGCAGATCCACCGAGCGCTTCAATGAGCGTTGCGCTCACCACCACCGCTAAGTTTCCAACCATGATCATCACCGTCAACATCGTCCCTGCTGCGAGGCCGACCTTGTTTGGCGGAAGGGTCATGATTCCACCCGCCTGAGACATCGACCAGCCCCAGGCGCATCCGAAGCCCGCGCACAGCAGGGCGATCGAGAGCCATGGTTGTGCGTGGTTGATCCAGAACGCTACGCAGACAAGGGTCTGGATCACCAGGGCGACCAGGAGCAGCCGCCTGGTACCAAGTTTGCGCTGGACCATCGGGCCGATGAAACTGGCGGTTGCCACGCTCGCACTCATGAACAGGAAGATGAAGCCAGTCGACATCGCATCATCCTTGACGACCTTTTGCAGGTACATGGTGGTGGCAAAGATCAGGAGGCACCAGCACGAATTGCTCAAAGTTCCGCCCACCAGGTATCCTGCGAAGGTTCGGTTACCCAGCATCCGCAGGTCAATGATGGGGACCTTTACCCGCAATTCGACGAATATGAAGGCAATCAGGCATGCCAGGCTTACCAGGGTCATGGTCAACCACGCTGCGGTCGGCCAGTGTGGAATGCCTGCGATTCCGACCGCCAGTAGGGCGAGTCCGCTGACCAGAAGCAGGATTCCAGCAATGTCCACACCCCCCTTGGTTTCGGGGTCCCGCGATTCGTTAGCGCAGTTCGTAACCGCAATAAACGCGACCACCGCGATGGGGAGGTTGATGAAGAACACCCACCGCCAACTCAGTTCCTCAGTGAAGATACCACCTACCACCGGACCGATGGCCATGCCAATGGTGCCGATGCCGGTCAGGATTAAGATCGTCCTGGGGAGATTCTCCCTGGTGGCCGAGGCGCTGACCACGGCTGTGGACAAGGGAAACAGCAGGCCGCCTCCGATGCCCAGGAAGATCCGGGCAATGATCACCATGGTCGCCGAATTTGCCAGCCCCACCCAGATTGAGACCCCGCCGAAGAGTACGATACCCACCAGGAGCAGTTTCTTACGGCCGTAGCGGTCGCCGAGCGGGCCTGCGATTCCCAGAACTGCGGAGAAGGAGAGGATGTAGCCGGTGATCACCCACTGCAGACTGTCTGCGCTAACCCCAAAACTTTCTGCCATGCGGGGAAGAGCGACTGCGGCGGCCATGTAGTCAATGACCACGACCATTTGGGCCAGGCCACAGGCCAGGAGCAAGGGGAGGGTAGAGGACTTGGAGTCCGTAGGCACGGAGTCAGGGGTGCTGTTCATGGTTCGACGGTTAGGAATTTTAATTCGGGTTCAAGGCCTGAATAGACCAGTGCGGATGTAATTGTGATAGCATCGAGTTGTGTGTCAAACGTCCGGTCTGAGGTTGCGCTGTAGTTCTGGGCATGTTTTTTCGAAAACACCTGCGTTGGCGTGAAACTTTACCTCGCCACTTTAGTATCGGCACTTTTTCTTTCAGCGATCAAACTCGATTATCGGCGTCTTTTGTAGAACCGGCTGGATTCACGTCACCGGTAGTAGTGACTTCCGCCTGGCAGTTCGGTTAAGCTGGAAGAACGCGCAAGTTGTTTTCAAAGGGGCGGGGCGGATACAACTGTGTTGCAGATTGCCTTCAACTACGCAACAATCAGCCTCCACGGACAGTTTTGGTTTTAGACATAGGGAGTGGTCGTCCATGCAACTGGGTTTAAGCGGTCGCAGGGTTTTAGTCACTGGTGGTTCTCGCGGGATTGGACGCGCATGTGCCGTGTCACTGGCGCAAGAAGGGGCAACCGTGGCGATCAACTACGTCAGTAACGACGCCGCAGCCGAGAGGACGTATCAAGATTTGCTCGCGATTGGGGTAAAGGCTTACAGGTTTAAGGCGGATGTAACCGACCTCCAGGCGGTGCGCAACCTTCTTGCGGAGATGAATGAAACCGTAGGTGGGATTGATGTGCTGGTGCACTCTGCTGGGATTTCCCTCCCTGATGACGCCGCATCTCCGGAAATATGGGACCGAGTCATACGATCGCACCTGTACAGCACCTACTATCTCTGTCATGAAATCGCGGAAATCATGAAGTCGCAACGTTGGGGGCGAATTATCGCTATCGGTTCAATTGCCGGGAGGGGCTCGGGTGCTTCTGCCTATTCAGTCGGAAAAGCAGCCCAAAGCCACTACGTTCGAGGGTTGGCACCAATCTTAGGACCATTCAACATTACCGTGAACGTCGTTTCTCCAGGTCGAATCAACACGGACATGATTCCTGGGACGCCAGAGGATTGGGGCGCGTTCGCCCGTGCGCATATACCTGTGTATCGCGATCGTAACGACTATCCCGGCCCGGAACTGATAGGGGAGGTGGTGTCCTTTTTAGCTTCGGAACAGGCAAGTTACATCTCTGGTGCTGATTTACCTGCCTGTGGGGCTGCGTACACCGGTCTATAGCTTGGAGCAGGCACGCGCGCGAACCATACACCTCTTTTGATGGACGATTCCAATGAAGATCTTGATATTAGCGGCTTCAGTTTTGGTGGGATGGTTTCTGTTTGCCGACGCCGGTCTGGCGGAGGACTGGCCGCAGTGGTTGGGGCCCAATCGCGACAGTGTCTGGCGGGAAAAAGGAATCGTGAAAAAGTTCCCCGAACGAGGATTGCCGGTCCGCTGGCGGGTTGAGGTGGGCGGCGGTTACTCGGGGCCGGCCGTCGCTGATGGGCGCGTCTTCGTACTCGACTATGTCCGCTCTGCCGGCAAGGCACTCGACAGCACGGATGTTCGCAGCCAGCTTGAAGGAACGGAACGCGTCCTCTGCCTGAACGTTGAAGACGGTTCATTGCTCTGGAAGCACGAGTACGAGTGCCCCTATCACATCGCGTATCCGGGTGGTCCCAGAGCCACGCCGACGGTCGACGGAAGGCGAGTCTACTCGCTTGGCGCCGAAGGAGATTTGTTCTGCCTCGATGTTGCAGATGGTAGGGTCGTCTGGTCGAAGCAACTGTGCAAGGAATATCAGACGGAGTCGCCGCTTTGGGGATTCTGCGGACATCCGCTGGTGGATGGTCAAAAACTGATCTGCCTCGTGGGTGGAACGGACAGCGTCGTCGTCGCATTCGACAAAACGAACGGTAAAGAGCTGTGGAGATCGCTCTCTGCCACAGATCCGGGATATTGTCCCCCGACCCTCGTTACCGTGGGCGGGCGGCGACAACTTGTGATCTGGGATCCCGAAGCGATTAACGGGCTCGATCCCGATACGGGTGCGGTGTACTGGTCGGTCCCGCTGAAACCGGATTACGGGATGTCGATCACGACGCCTCGGCAGTACGGCAGCTTCTTGTTCGCCAGCGGGTACGTCAAGGTGGGAGCGCTCTTAAAGCTCGATCCCAAACCCGCCGCGGAAATTGTCTGGCGGGGAGAGGCCAAGACGGCAGTTTATTGTTGCAACAGCGTCCCCTACATAGAAGATGGAATTATTTACGGTGTTTGCACCACCGGGGGACAGCTTCGAGCCGTCGAACTGATGACCGGCGACCGACTTTGGGAAACGTTCGCGCCGACAACCGGCCGACGTCGCGCTTCACACGCGACCGCGTTTCTCGTCAAGCACGAGGACCGCTGTTTCCTGTTCAACGAAAAGGGAGACTTAATTCTGGCTCGGCTAAGTCGGGAGGGTTACGACGAGATCAGCCGGTTCCACGTTCTAGAGCCGACGAGTACTTCTGGAGGGCGAGACGTCGTTTGGAGCCATCCAGCGTTCGCAAATCAATGCGTTTACGCCCGCAACGACAAAGAGCTTGTCTGCGTGTCGTTGGCGGCCGACTGACGATGGCACGACTACCACGACTTCAAGAGATTTTTACCCAGCCTTGTGCTGTCGGTCCACCAACGCATTCCAATGACCGGTGTCATCAGATCGGAGTTGCCGAAGTAACGATATTCCATGATGGTCTTCCTCAAAATTTTTTGCCGATGCCAGCTTCTTCGCCGTCATCGATCCCCGGAAATTCTTCTTCAGGAATTTTCTGACACAATCATGATCAGCCACTTCCCCGCTGGTACCTGCAATTGATCTGAAAAGGTTATCTCCACGGTCGAATCTTTTTCCTTGGTCTTATATCCAGGGATTTTTTCGAATCGACCATCGGGCGATGTCAGTTGTTCAATTTTCAGCGTCTTTCCACGGCTGGGAAATTCAAGCCGCAATGGTGTCGCGTCATCGCAGGAGAAATTGAAAAAACCGACGACAGTTTTTTCGCCACTCTCGATGACCACAGGTTGAAGGTCAACCGAGTCAAAAATCTTTATGGGTAAGGGCTTATTGCCCAGCCACTCCAGCAGCGCACCGTACTGCCGTTGACGGGAATAATTCAGAAAAAATCGGTAGTCATATCGGAAACAGGAAGCGGTCAAAGCCACCCGGCCATCTTCGTCGGATTTCACCATCAGTTCCGGCCCGATACAGTTTTGGTTTGCATCATGGAATTCGGAAATCACCTGCCACTTTTGATTTTCGGGCACCAGTCGGAGAAGAGGGTGGTGCCACAAATCCCGGTAGACGTCCAAGGGGTGGTCTTCAACA
>Ga0315336_1007477_pt1 | contig 10431 bp, 5 predicted proteins | sample ASW5metaG_FD_204512 | JGI IMG/M metagenome (GOLD analysis project Ga0315336, IMG submission 204512) | Ammonia-oxidizing marine archaeal communities from Monterey Bay, California, United States - ASW #5 | ecosystem: Environmental > Aquatic > Marine > Intertidal zone | place: USA: California... | reverse complement strand
GCTCCAGTTCGTTCGAACCGAGAGAATTCCGGGGAACGCTGCCTGAGAGTAAAAACAGTACGGCCATCGCGTGCGGGAGGGGGGGATTCGCTCCACACCTCGCGTGCGACGATGTGCCGGAAGAGGGCTTCCGGACGAACGTGCGGTCGGCGGAAATCAATGCGAACGGTTCCCTGCCCATCCACGACCACCCCTTCACACAGATTTGCAAACGTGCTGGAGAAAGAGACGTTCGAGGGGTCAGCCATTGCCAACAGATAGCGGGCTAGTTCATGGCCCGCGACCACGGCTGAAACGTCGGTTCCCGGTTGTGCGGCGGTATTAAAGTTGAGCGAGAGTTGACGGCCCGTATTGTCCAGTTGCAAACGCCCGAAGGGTGATTCATAAACTCCCCCGTCCGAGTCGTAATTCTGGAGTTCCACGACCGAATGATGTAAGAGTGGCGCGACGCGCTGGACAGGCCAGCTGTCGAGTTGATTCTTGCTGGACGGAGGCGCTGATTCCAGGACACCCACGATAATCTGGGGATGCTCCGCTTGGATCCGCTCAAGCAATTCCCCGGTTTTTGCCAGCCTGGGCCAGATCGTGTGGGCCCGACGGGCTGACCGCTGGGCTTCCGTATATCGCCCTTGCTGGAAATCATGTTCCGCCTGCAGTAGTTGGTGCTGGGCAGCTTTTTCAAAACGCGTTTGCCACGTTTTTATCGTGGAACTGGAGGCGTTGGGCATGTTCGTTGACAGTAAATCGAGTATTGCCCGGGCGCCGCTGAAATCCTGATTTTTCAGTCGTTGTTGGATTATCTTTCCCGCAACATTGTCGATGGTCGCTTTCAGATCTGCATGTTGCGGGTGGTGATCATGGAGGGAAATCAACACCACCAGGGCCCGGTCATACTCCTGCTCCTTGTAAAGTGCTAAAGCATTGCTTTTCAAATAGTGGCTCAGGGCTTCGTCAAGACCTGGGTAGTCGGGGTAATTTTGGGCAAGACGGTCATAGTACCCATAGGCAGCGTCGAAGTTACCCTGCTCGGTCAGCGAGGCAGCCTCTTCAAGCAAGAGCTGTTCGAAGAATTTGATCTTGGAAATGTCGCCCCAGGAGAGGTCGTAGGTCTGCCCTGGACGACTTACCAGGCGGACGGTTAAACGTCCTGAAGGGCGACTGCTCGGCATTTGTCGATCGGGAAAATCAAGGGGAAATACTTCGAGCTCGGAGTCGTCGTTCAGGATGATGTGGTCGAAGGGACGCCCCTCTAGCAGCTTGTGCTGTGCAAAAGCCACCTGCACGAAGGCCAAAGCCAGCAGCGGTCCCAGCGCTGCCTGCCAGGAAGGCAGAGATTGCCGATTTGGAAATGGACGGTTCATGGTTGCTCCACTTCAAGAAGCGTTCCGTCGTGTGTCGCGACGAGATACCGCTTTTCAAACGGTACCAGGCCGGTGGCTAACGGTTGCCCCAGATCACGTTCACCCAGGATGGTGCCATTGGTAAGGTCGATCGCCTGGATGATCCCTTTCTTGAGCGAGAGGAGGAGGGTCTGGTCGGTTCCCAACGGCGGGCCAGCCAATTCTCCGTCGTGAAGAGGTACCTTCCATTTTACCTCACCGCGGGCAGTAAGGCAGTACAGTTGATTGTCACTGGTGGCAAGCAGCAACTGGTCGGCCCTAGCATAGGGTCCCCAGGCGATGTTTCCCGAAAGTTTGATTTCCCGGGCAACTTTTAGTGTGGAAAGTTCGAATGCCGCCAGTCGCCGGTCGCTTGTACCAATCCACGCGTGATTGCCTGCGATCGCAATTCGGGTCGACAGTGGCAGCGCACCAATGGATGCCGACTGGATGGCTTCGAGGGTTGGCTGGGCTCCGTCGGTCAGCTGCAATTGATAGATCATTTCGGTGCCGTCGCACAGCACGCATTGCTCCGTGGGACCTTCAGGGGTACCGACCGGCAGCCAGGAAATCGTATGGCCAGGTTGTAGGCGTGGTTGAAAGGCAGCTATTTCCCGGTTGCCGTGTGCCGGGTCGCAATACAGCACCTGGCCAATTTTCAACGGAACGACGAATCCACTCCCCAGCCGGGCTGGAGAAGTTGCCAGCGGATCACTCATCTCGTCCCAACGTGCCGACGGCCCGCCCTGGTCATACGTGACCAGCCACGGAGTTTCCGCAGCAGTTCCAAACACAACGCGGCCAGCCCCCAGGTCAATCGCCGATGCAAGCTGGGGTGGGTGGTGGGGGGGCGTTCCCACGATTTGGACCGGTTGGTCCTCGACACCTTGGCGGATCGATTGCCGGTCTAGCGCGAAAACGGCCCCATTGGTGTTTGCCGTGGTGATGGTCTGTGTGGTTTTATCGACAATCGGAGTTCCGGCTGGGGGGATGGCCAGATCGGTTTCCCAAAAGGTTTGGCCGGTGGCAATATCCATAGCCGCAACGGCGATTCCTGCCCGACCTTTGGGACGGCGAAGATGAAAGAGCGTGCCGTCCCGCGCTTGGAGTGGATGGTCAAAAACCGCCCCGCGGTAATTCTTGGCGATGTCACGGACAGGCAAACGGTTGTCGGTCGGCTGGATGGCGTATTTGGTCAGTTGGGTATCGGCAACCCAGACAAAGCGGTCTGTCAGGAGGGGGAAGCCAATGATCGAGCGGCTGGACGAAGGGGCACGTGTTGCGACCTGGTTCAGCGCCGAGGCGTCCTGCTGGGAACCGAGTTCATACGCGTTCATCTGCCCGCGGTCGGTCAGCACGATCATTCGTCGGCCAGAAACGAGTGGCTGGGTGAGCACCAGCCCGGTCAGTCGGCTGTTTTTCAATGATTTGGCAACCCCACCATTTTCACCAATCGCCAGCAAGTGGAATTGTGAACTTTCGACACCCCGGTTTTCGAAAACAGCAAGCTTGTTCAAGGCTACGACTGGGGCGACGCGAACGCTACCCGGGGAGTGCCCCAAGTAATAAACACCTACGCAGGAATGGTCGTCCAACGAGATCGAATACACGCTCGAATGGTCACCCACCAGGTAGAGCCGATGACCGGCGCCGTCTGCGGCGGGTGGGACGTGCAGCGGCTGGGCAAATTGCAGATAGCCGGAAATCATTCCCGTAGCAAGCTCGACAATGAACAGGCGGCCTGACTCGGAAGCGACAAACGCTTTTTCACCGAGGAGCAGCGGTTTGGCAAACGGCTCGTCAAATTGTTGCCTCCACTGCAATTTACCGGTTGCCCTGTCAAGTCGCAGGATGTCATTGGTCGAGGCGTCGCGGGTGATGACGTCGTCGCCGACGTCGATCACATATGGATGCGGATCGAATCCCGTGAATCGTCGCCATGACAATGCGCCGGTCGAGACTTCCAGGCCGTAGAGAGCGCCGTCGGCATGGAAACAAATGACTCCCGTTGCCGTGACCTCGCTGAGGTCACGCCGTTGGGCCAAGGCAAGTTCGGCAACAATCGGAGAGGGGGGGTCGGTCGTTTTGGCAAGTGTCTCTTCACGGACGAAGCGAATTCCGTTTTGTTCGGCCAGTGAGGTCAGGGTGACCATCTCTTTTAGTTTTTCATGCGTCTGCCGTTCCGGGTGTTGTTTGACAAGTTGTTTGTGCGCTTCGTACGCAGCTACCGTATCGTCGCTATCGATGGCCTCTTGCATGGATTCGATGGTGGCTTCTACCGCGGCAAGGGACTCTTGTCGCCGCGCAATGCGAGCCAGAGTTTCTCGAATCTCCTCCAGTTCGGCGTCGTCGCGGAGTTTTTTGGGAACCAACTTGGGGTTGACGCAAAACTCCAAAGCCCGAGTTGACAGGCGAACCAACTCGTCAGCCGTCGCGGGATCGGACTCGTTTTCTCCTTTTTCTGCCAGCCCGCGGGCAATTCGAGGCAGTAACGTCGCTAACTCGTCGTGCGCATTGTTAAAACTCGGCTCGTTTTGAACGGCGGCGATTTGCTTGTCGGCCACGTCAAAGGCCAGTCTGTAGTCGCTGCGACCTTCGGTGGCCCGCCGCAGCTTTGCCATCGCCAGTTCGACCGAGGCCGGACTTTGCTCCGGATGGCGAGCGAAACGCTCCAGAAATCGTTCGTAGTGCGAGATTGCCTGACTATAGGAACCATCGCTCATGGCGGTCCGGGCCAGGCGCAGCTGGTCATCGCCCGTATCCCGGAACAGCAAGTACCAGACAACGATCCCGCAGAGCACCAACAGAATGAGCCCGCCCCCGCCAAACAGCAATAGTGGCGAATCCCATTCGTTGTTGCGTTGGCCAGGTTTCTGGCGTCGTCTACGATTGTGGTTCTTCTTGCGGGATGACCGTTGGGGGGCCAGCTGCTCGCCGTCGACAGGCGAGGTGTGATCATCCAATGTGGCGGGATCGGCAAAGGGGTCGCCCACTGGCGGCGAGTCGACTTCCGTGACCGTTGCAGCCGCAGTTGGCTGGCGGGGGGAAGTGGGTTTTTTTTCGGACTCTTCCTGGAGAGGTTCTTGGAGAACCTGCTCGGCGATGTCTGTGGAAATGTGTTCTTTCTGGACCAGGAACCTGGCAAGCGATTTTGCCGGCATCGTGCTACCCCCGTCGCCGATCTTCTCCCGTAGCTTTTCGAGAAGGCGGGTGGAGAGCACACCTTTTTCCTCTAATGCGGCGATAAACTCTTGGGCGTTCATAAAATGGTGACTGGTGTGAGTTTCGGGGTGGATGTAGGCCGCGGGAATCGAACTTGCCGGGGAGTCACACGGGCGTAGTTCACAAATCGCCTTCCTCGTAAGTCATGAGTCGGATTTCTTCCATGCCGACTGCTGAGCCACCATCCATCGCAGTGACGACCCGCTCATGGGTTGCATCGCCGTGCGCCTGGACAAGCATTTTGGCGGGACCACGTCCGTGTTTGCCACCTTTGCCTTCGCGCGCTTCGCGAAGTTGTGCCCGCATTTCCTCTCCGCTGTATGCCCGTTGCTCGTCCTCCCAGAGTGGTGCTCCTACCCAATAGATGTTTTCACCATCGATCCGCACGGTGATCGAATCTTTCTCGAGATCTTCGACGGTGATGGCTTGAGCTGCTTCGTCACTATCCATGGGTGGTACCTCGATCGATTTTTGCAAGGCAAATGCTGCTGTAATCATAAAGAAGATCAGCAGCAAAAAGGTGATGTCGACCATGGGAGTCATATCCATGTCGTCACTGGAGTTTTCCTCCTTGGCGGGACGTGCGAAGCCCGCTTCCGATTCGTGAACATCTTCGTGTGACATGATATGACCTGTGATGATAGCGGTTTCGACTCGTGTTCAGTTTGTTTCCAGAATGGCAAGGTGGATCTTCACACCCTCGATCTTCGAGACTTCCTTGATGACCCGCGCCACTTCGCGAAAGGCGACGGTTTTGTCAGCTTTAATAACAACATTCGACTTGTTTTCCAGAAACCCTTTCTCGACGGCAGCGAGGATTTGTCGATTGCGCTCGCCGAGTTCGTCGGATAACTGAAACTGGGGAATCTTGCCGTCAGCGGCGTACACTGGAGCATAATCGAGACCGCCCTCGCCGACAGTGAAGAGAATGGAATGCAGTTGACTGACACTCACTCCATGATTTGCTTCGGGAAGTTGGACAGCTGTCTGCTGGTCGGGGGTCGAGGCGACAAGGAAAAAGATCAACATCAGAAAGGTGATATCAATCATCGGTGTGATGTCCATTTCCGCGTCGTCGTCGCGGGTCGGCCGGGTTCCGAGCGACCCGTAATCCTCGTCTTCCTCACCGTTGCTGTCGATGAAGTCAAAAGCACTTACGGAACTCATGCCCCTGCTGCCCTCCGCGTGGGAGTTGTCGTGAGGGCTTTCATCGAGTCGAGCAGGTGCGCCGTACCCACGCTTAACAGATTTTCCATCTTGCGAATTCGTAAATTAATCGTGGCACTGCATATCAACAACGGTACCGCAATTGCTAATCCGCATGCTGTGGTGATCAAGGCCAGCATAATGTTTTCGGCCATCATGCCGGTGTCGACCTTGGTTCCTTCGCTCAGGTTGGCAAAAGCTCCCATCATGCCGATAACGGTGCCGAACAGGCCTAACATGGGGGCTGTCTTGATGACGGTCGTCACCCAGCTCAGCCGATGGTCGAGGTCGGCCAGTACATCTTGCTGAAACCTTTCCGACAAACGGCGCCTCAGTTGCGGGAAATCGATATTTCGCATTTCAACGGCAAATAATGCCAGTTGGGGTAAGGCCCGACGGTCGTCTTCACACAGGGCAATGACTCCGTCGAAATCAGCCGCGTTAAGCCTGGTATCAAGATCGTCGAGAAACTCATCCTGATCGTCTTCGTCACGGAATCGCACATTCACGACTCGCCGCCACGCCAGGACGCAGTTAAAACCACCCCACAACGCCAGAATGCCCAACGCCGTGTATACGACATATCCGATCAGGTTAAAAAGTGCTTCCATAGGATTAATTTATCTCAGGTCTTGTTCGTCGACACTAAACTCGAAAGTCTTACCCTTGCGGTTAACGCGAAATACTGTCCGCCGGATGACATCCAGTTTGCGATCTCCGGCAGCCTGCTGTTCCAGGCCAAATAAAATCGCTTGCGCTTCGGGTGGGTAAAACTGCAGGACAATGTGGCCATGGCGGGCAATACCCGCTTTCTGGGCCAGGCGGTTATCAAGTGCCGCCAGGGGAGTACTGGCCGAATTCATGTAAAGTCGCGTTTCTTGTTTTGGCTCGCCAATACGAACATCCGGCTTGGCTTGGTTCAAATTATAAGCGTAATAAATCTGATTGTCCCTCCCCAGTACCCCAATCTCAATCCCGAAAAAGTCAAGCCAGCGTGCGTATTCCTGGTTCGATTGCGGATCGAACCGAATCTGCCGCTGTGGTTCGTAGAGAATATCTCCTTCGCCACCAATTCCGGGCATCCGCTCGTCCCCAAGCCCCTTGCCCTGTGCCGGTTGTGAATCGGAATCCAGATTGTCGTCCGAGAGTATCGCTACTCGCTGGGAGATGGCGTTGGCCACTGAGTCGAGCGTGTCCTGAATTTTTGGCTCATCAAGCTCGGGAGCGTCTTCAATACCTGGCGGTTCCAGGTCCCGCTTCAAGCCAAGGGCGGCATCGGCTGGTCGCGAGGCAACCTCGACCGGCTTGACCGGAATTGCAACCTGGGCGGCGGTCAACTTCCGGGCAAAGTACACAATCACCAAGGCAACGACTGCCGCGCCAATCATGATTAACAATGAGACCAGCAGGCTCGAAACGCGATCAAAGCTATTGACTGCCAGACGATAATTAGGAGTCTCGGGTAAGAGACTGGTGCTGATCTGGCTCTGCCCTAGTGCCTGGACACAAAGCCCATATGCAACGGGAAAGCTGAGTTGATTCTCGGTAAATTGTCGGGTTGCAGCGACACTGCCCCCAACCAGGTTGGTAAACTCGTCTGCCGGCGTTACTTTCTGGTCGAGGTGTTGGGACAAATAGCGATGCAAGCCGGGCAGTTTCACCGCATTGCCCAGTAAAATCACCTCTCCCAACCGAACGTCGCGATTGTTGCTGGAAAAGAATTCCAATGACCGCTGGATCTCGGCAACCAAATCGCTAAAGACAGGCCGTAATGCCTGATTGACTGCCTTGGGATCGTCGGCCTTCCTCGCATTGCGTTTGAGATGTTCGGCTTTCGCGAAAGTGAGTCCCAACCCTTTCGACAAAGCTTTCGTGAAATGGTTGCCTCCAATGGGAATATCGCATTGCCAGACACGATTCCCGTTGGTGATCACTAAATCGGTGGTGTCTGTACCCAAGGAGATCGCAACGATCGAATCATTCGTCTTTCCATCACCTTCGCTAACAGAGGAAAGATTGCCAAACCGATCAAAACAAACATAGTTGTAAATCGAAAGCGGCGCCAGTTGTACGATTCCAACGTCGATACCCGCCTCTTTAAATGGTCGCAAAAATTGTGAGACCTGGTCTCGCTTTATCGCGAACAAGCCAACTTCCGTATCAAGGTCGCTTCCTTCGTCGTCGTTGGTCCCCGCCAGGGGCTGGTAATCCCAAACGACATCCTCCAGGGCAAACGGAATCTGTTGTCGAGCTTCGTATTTGGCGATGTCAGGAATCTTCTTCTTCTCAACCGGCGGCAACTTGATAAATTTTGCCAAGCCGCTTTGGCTAGGAACTGAAACTGCCACTTGATCGTCTTTGACCTCATTGCGAGACAAAAACTCCTCAAGTGCCTTGCGGATCAACGCCTCCCGGTCAGCTTCGGGTTGGCTCAGAATCTTTGGGTATTCGATGTAGTCGAAAGCCTCGATCACGATCCGTCCGGCATCCGTTTCGTGTGGGCGGCAACGAAGCGCTTTCAGCGCACACTGCCCCACGTCAATCCCCCAGACTGCACCAGAGTTTGCCATGACCAAGAGCCTCTATTCCATTCTATCGACACCGTCGCGGCAAACCCCGTAAAGACGGGTTGCCTGCTTCATCGCCCACTTCCGTTCGACGACAATTGCCAAGAATAAAGGAAATAAGTTCGTGATGGAACAGGTACCATCCGAACCAGCAATGTCGTTAGAAAGCGGGTGCCTCTCTTATTTAGCCAGCCGATCCGGTTACTCAATACGTGCTGTCCGGTCCCGATTTAACAATTCATGGTGAATTGCAAAGACACGATGACCCCAAACGGGTTTATGAGTTCCACCACCGAGACCAAACTGGCAGCCGTACCGGGACCGGGCATCGTCAACACTTGAAATCCTATTGTACCCGTGTCCTTTCATATGAGTAGCAGGAGTTGTCAAGTCACCGCGATAGCCACCCGGCACCGCAATTGGTCAAACGCAACAGAGGCTCGACTTGCACGGAATCCTCAGCTACCAATATCTCCGTAACTCTTGTTCTTAAATAACTTTACGACGTACCGCTATTTTCGCCCCTGCGAGACCCTGCACGATTTGGCAGCTTTTCTCGACGGTTCAGAGGCCGATTCTCCGTGGGTTGCTTGCAGAACGGTGGGGCACCCGGAACGAATGGCCTCCCCAAAAGGGATGTGGGCGGGTGTTGTTTTCAACAGGTGGGTTAACTTTACCCATGCTTCGCAGGAACCGCCCGGTGGGCGGAACGTGGGTAATTTAAGCGATTACTCAAATACGGCCTCTGGCCGTAAGGCCCGGTACCAGTCTTTCCACTTCTCAACTACTTCGTATTGTTCTTTGGTTGTGAAATCATCAGCGAGATCAAAACCTTTGAAACGGCGACTCGTAAACCGCAGGCCGTCACGGGCCTGCTGTACGATGCGCTTGTCGGGGTCGGTCAGCGCGTAAATCAGCGTGGGGACCTGGTCGAGTTGGCCAGCGCGGGCCAGCGCACTTACGGCCAGCAAACGCACCTCTGCGTCAGGTGCGTGGACGAGTTGTTGCAGCCGTCGAGCACTTTTCTGATCCAACTGACCGACAACCAGGCTGCCGGGGTTCTGGGCAAGGGCGTCAAGCTCCTCGCCACGTTCCCCGTCAATCATCGCCAGCATGTCGTCGACTTGTGTGGAGGTTTGCTGAACCACGATTTGTCCATGTCGCATGGTGGCGTTCGCGACATTCGTTGGCAGGCCACGCCCACCCGTGAGCATTCCTTCCTCCAGGCTGGTGCGAAGACTGGTTTGCGTTGAGCGGAGCAAAAAAAGAACGGCCAAGGCCGTACTGGTGCCCGGGTCGGCGCCATCGCCGTACGTTTCCCAGCCCCCGTTCGGGCTGGCATGCTTCCGTAAATATTGATAACCGTCGTTGTACCACGATGGTTCAGCAACTGAAATCCCGTCGTAGAGTTCCTGGAAACTCTTGTAACGCTCCAACGTATAAAGATAATATTCGTTGTGCTTATCGACTTCAATCGAATAGTTTTTATCCATCCAATCGGTGCCGGCCGTGATGGCGGGTGCCAATCGCGAGTCATCAAAGTCCTCGACGTAGAGCGTGGGGCGGATCCCAGGGGTGGTCCCTGCTCCGCGCAGCAGTGTCTCAGGGAGGCCCTCGTCCGGTGAGGCATCGTCGTAGTTGGACATGCCCCCCATCATGTCTGCGGAGATCAGAATACCGCTCAAACCGGCTGCTAGCATCGTCGGCCTGAGTTGATCGGTATTTTTAATTAATGTTGATTTCTGTTCCTCCGATCTGTCGGTACTGCCGACGATGCCCTGATACCCCCATCCACCGTCCGGGTCTTGCACGCGGAGCAACCAGTCGGTCATTCGCCCAATGGCAGCCGGGTCAATCGTGAAACCGCAGCGGTTCGCTTCCCAAAGTGCCAGGGCCGCATATTGCGTCTGCGATATATCCCCGCTTGGCCGATCGACATATCCCCAGCCGCCATGATCTTTTTGATGTTCCATCAACCTGTTGAGATAGTGCTGGATTGTATCTCGATGTTGCTTGGGATCGAGTTCGCAGAGCAAAATGATCACAACTGCGTTGAC
>Ga0315336_1007476_pt1 | contig 10432 bp, 9 predicted proteins | sample ASW5metaG_FD_204512 | JGI IMG/M metagenome (GOLD analysis project Ga0315336, IMG submission 204512) | Ammonia-oxidizing marine archaeal communities from Monterey Bay, California, United States - ASW #5 | ecosystem: Environmental > Aquatic > Marine > Intertidal zone | place: USA: California... | reverse complement strand
GTCGACGGATAGGTGACCATCAAGGCGCCGACAGCCTCGCCGTGTTTGCCGATCTTCGCCTTCAGATCGTGCACATCGATGTTGCCCTGGTCGTCGCACTTGACCACGACGACCTTCATGCCCGCCATGACCGCGCTCGCAGGATTGGTCCCGTGGGCGGAGCTCGGAATCAGGCAGATTCGGCGACTCTCTCCCTGTCCCCTGCTCTCGTGGTACCGCTTTATCGCCAGGAGGCCGGCGTACTCTCCCTGGGAGCCGGCGTTGGGTTGCAAGCTGATCGCATCAAAACCCGTAATCTCGGCCAGCCATGCCTCGAGTTCGTCGAACAAACGCCGATATCCCGCCGCCTGCTCGGGCGGTGCATAGGGATGGATCGCGTTGAAGCCGGGCATCGTCACCGGGATCATCTCGGTCGTGGCGTTGAGCTTCATCGTGCAGGAGCCCAGTGAGATCATCGAGGTCGTCAGCGTCAGATCTCGCGTCTCGAGCTTGTGGAGATACCGGAGCATCTCGGTCTCGGAGCGATGGTTGTGAAAGACCGGCTGCCTCAGGATCTCGTCGGTGCGACGCAGACTCGCACTCAGGGTCTCACCGACCACGGTCTGGGCGCCAAAGATCGCCAGTAGCTCGTCGATATCGCCGTCGGTGACCGTCTCATCGAGAGCGATGGTCAGGGTGTCGGCGTCGAGCCTTCGCAGGTTGATGCCCCGGGACCTGGCGTCGGAGAGGAACGTATCGGCCCGACCTGGGACCGACGCGCGCACGGTGTCGAAGATCGCATGAGAACCGACGTCGATACCGGATGCCGCCAGACCGGCCCGAAGCCGAGAGGCGTGACCGTGAACCTGCTCTGCGATGGCCTTCAGTCCCGCAGGGCCGTGCCAGACCGCGTACATGCCCGCAACGACTGCGAGGAGCACCTGGGCCGTGCAGATATTGCTGGTGGCCTTTTGCCTGCGAATGTGCTGCTCGCGGGTCTGCAAGGCCATCCGCAGGGCGGGGTTGCCGTGGGAATCTACCGAGATTCCAATGATTCGACCCGGCATCTGGCGCTGATAGTCAGACCGCGTCGCCATGAACGCCGCGTGGGGGCCGCCGTAGCCGAGGGGGACGCCAAAGCGCTGGGAGTTCCCGACGACGATGTCCGCGCCGAGAGAACCCGGAGACTTCAAGAGCAACAGAGCCAACAGATCCGTGGCGACCGTCAGGCGGGCACCATTCTCGTGAATTCGCTCGGCAAACTGCGAGAAGTCGCGAACCACACCGCTCGAGCTCGGGTATTGGACGAGGGCCCCACAGATGGGCGTCTCGAAGTCGAACCTGTCGGGGTCGCCGACGAGGAGTTCGATTCCCAACGGCTCAGCGCGGGTTTGCATCACAGCCAGCGTCTGGGGATGCACATCGTCGGCGACGAAAAAGTGCGCTGTCTTGCCCTTCTTTAGGCGGTGGCACATCGTCATGGCTTCTGCGGCAGCCGTGGCCTCGTCGAGCAGAGAAGCGCTGGCGATGTCCATGCCGCAGAGCTCCTCGATAACCGTCTGAAAGACGAGCAGGGCCTCGAGGCGCCCCTGGGAAATCTCTGCCTGGTATGGCGTGTATGCTGTGTACCAACCGGGATTTTCGACAATGTTACGCAAGATCACGGGCGGCGTGATCGTGTCGGAGTAGCCCATGCCCATGTACGACCGGAACAGCTGGTTCTGGCCCGCGCGCTCGGCCAGCGCCTGAAGCGCCTCGCGCTCGGTGAGGGGCTCCGGAAGCGACAACTCGCCTTGCATGCGGATCGCGGCGGGGATGGTCTTGTCGACCAGTTCGTCCAGGGAACCGACCCCCACGATCTTCAGCATGTGCCGGATCTGGGCGTCGTCGGGTCCGGTGTGGCGCCTGGAGAAGGGAGGCAGAGACATCAGGAGTCGGCGACCTTTGCGGCGTAGGCCTCGGCGGACATCAGGGCCGCAAGTGGCGCATCGTCGCCAATGCGCAGCTTGAACAACCAGCTGTCGTACGGCGCCGTGTTCACGTTCTCGGCAGCGTCTTCGAGGGCATCGTTGATCGCGACGACCTCGCCCGAGCAGGGCGCGTAGACCTCGGCCACGGCCTTGACCGACTCGACCTCGCAGATCATGTCCTCGGCGTCGAAGGTGTCTCCGACCTCGGGCATTTCGATGTGGACCAGCTCTCCGAGCGCGTCCTGAGCAAAGTCGCTGATGCCCACCGTGATAACGTCACCGTCGCGGAGAACCCATTCGTCGTGGGAGGTATACAGCAGGTTTTCGGGGAATTTCATGATCGGTCCTGCGGTTGTTTGTGAAAGGCGCCCTCGATGACCCGAGCCTCGGCTTGCCGACCCCGAACATCGATGATGAGCGTATTGCCTGTCTGGGCCAGTTCGTTGTCCACGAGTGCCATGGCGATGCCGCAATCGGCGCTCGGGCCCTTGGTGCCCGATGTCACGCGTCCGACGACAGCCCCGTTGGCGTCGACGACATTCATGCCCTCGCGGGGGATGCGTTTGCCCGTGACCATCAAATGCACGACCCGTTGGCTGTCGGTGGCGCGACGGGCGTCGATGGCGTCGGATCCGATGAACCCGCCGGGTTTGCGGAGCTTGATGATCCAGCCGAGATTGGCCTGTAGCGGCGAGATCTCGTCATCGATCTCGTGGCCGTACAGGACATTGCCCGCCTCGAGTCGCAGCGTGTCTCGAGCGCCAAGCCCAATCGGCAAGATGCCCCACTCGGCGCCAGCAGCGATGATTTTCGGCCATGTATCGGCAGCTTCGGCAGCTGGAATGAAGATCTCGAACCCGTCCTCGCCGGTGTACCCGGTCCGCGCGACGATGCAGCCGACGACACCCGCGAACGTCCCGGACACCAGCGTGTGTCTGCGCATGCTGCGCACATCGATGTCGGTGAGCGCCGCGGTCACGTCGACGCCATTTGGCCCCTGGATTGCGACCTGGGCCCAGTCGTCGCCCTCGTCGACGAAGGTGGCGCCGTCTGGGTGGGGGTTGTTCTCCACCATCCAGGCGAAGTCCTTGTCGCGATTCGAGGCATTCACGCAGATGAGGAAGTCCTCCCTGCCAAGTCGGTACACAAAGACGTCGTCCACCACTCCACCTGCGGGATTGCACATGGCGTTGTACTGGGCTTGTCCGTCGCCAATGCGCTTGATCGCGTTGGAGAGCAGCCGCATCAGAGCGTCTTCGGCGCGGGGGCCGGTGACCCGAACCTCGCCCATGTGAGACACGTCGAAAAGGCCGACGGCACCTCGAACCTGGAGATGTTCGCTCTTGACGCCGGAGTACATCACCGGCATGTCGAAGCCGGCAAACGGCACCATTCGACCGCCAGAAGCGACGTGGTGAGCATGAAATGGTGTCTGTCGCAGGTCCATGGAACCCCCGCGAGAGTGACGGCACTTATGACTCCCGCGCGGGAGCTTGTCAACACGCGCGCGTGCTACGCCTGGCGAGCCTTGGCCGAATGGAAGGTATTGTCCATCAACATCGCGATAGTCATCGGCCCAACCCCACCTGGAACCGGCGTAATCGCTGACGCCCGCTCGGACGCGGTGTCGAAATCGACATCCCCACAAAGGGAGCCGTCTTCGAGCCGGTTCACGCCGACGTCGATCACCACGGCACCCTCCTTGATCCACTCACCCTGGATCATGCGTGGAACGCCCACCGCAGCGACGACGATGTCCGAGCGGCGGACAATGGCCTCGAGGTCCCTCGTTCGGCTGTGGCAGATGGTGACCGTGCAGTTGGCCTGCTCCAGCAGCATGGCCATCGGTCGGCCGACGATGTTCGACCGCCCGACCACGCAGGCGTCGAGTCCGGACAGCGAGATCTCGGAGAGTTCGATCAACTTCATCACCCCTCTCGGGGTGCACGACACCATGTTTGGGCGGCCCTGGGCGAGCAAGCCGGTGCTGCCGACGCTGAACCCATCCACGTCTTTCTCGAAGGCGATGCGATCCATGACCTCGTTCTGATCGAATCCATCCGGCAGCGGAAATTGCACCAGAATCCCGTCGACATCGGGGTCGTCATTCAAGCCTTCTACGACCTCGATGAGAGCCGACTGGCTCGTGTCTGCGGGCAGGTTGATCTGTTGGTGCCGAAAACCGAGACGCTCGGCGACGATGCCCTTGCGCTTGACATACACCTCAGAAGCGGGATCTTCGCCCACCAGAACCACGGCGAGGCCGGGCGGACGCTTCAGCTCTTCGGCCACTCGACCCTTGATTGCTTTGTTGAGCTGGCGCGACAACGCCCTGCCGTTGAGAATCTTCGCCATCAGTCCCCCGATGTGCTGGATGAGCTGCTCGACGAGTCCGAGGCCGCGCTGCTCGAGGCGGTCGAATCCGAAGAGGTGGAGGAGGAGGAGGAGGAAGAATCGGAAGACGACGAGCCCGAGGACTCGGATGAGCCGGAAGAATCGGAGGAGGAGGAAGAGGAGCTTTTGAGGCCGTAGTGGTCCTTGTACCAGCCTCCGCCTTTGAGGATGAATCCGGCGGCGCTGACCAGCTTTCTGACATCCTTCCCACAGTTTTCGCAGGGGGGCGCGTCGGCGCTGATTCGCATCAGTTTCTCGAACTGATGGTCGCAGTGGTCACACTTGTACTCGTAGATCGGCATCCGTACCCTCGGAGAGCCCGATATAGGGACGCAGCGACCGTTCGGCAAATGCCTGCCACGAATGGAGTCAGCATCTCAATCGCCACCTACCTGCTGATCGGGCCGATGCTGCTGTTGGCCTTCACGCTGGCCCTCTCCTTTGGAGGCTTCGCGATCCTCGCCGCAGATCGCGGCACGCCCGTGGCATGGAGCGCCAAGGTGGTGAGCGTCTACGTGCGGGAAGCCTTGGCCCGCTGCCTGATTATCCTCATGTCTCCATTGGGATGGACGAATCCGGGCCCCTCGTTGTGGTCCGTTGGCGCCAGTACGGAGGTGAAGCGCACGCCGGTCCTCTTGCTCCCCGGCTATGGCACGAACCGCTCTTGCCTCGCACCGCTGTGCCTGTTTCTGGCCAATCGGGGCTGGACGTGGTTGTGGGCTGTCAACCTCGGCCGTCGCGATCGCAGCCTCTCCGATCACGCCGCGGAGATCGGAAAGCAAGTCGACCAACTGCGCCGAAGAACCGGCGCCGCGAAGATCGATATCGTCGCCTTCTCGATGGGCGGCCTGGTCGCCGCCTGGTATCTGCGACATCTGGACGGCGACCAGCACATCCGACGACTGGTCACCATCGGCACCCCATGGCGGGGAACCCGGCTCGCGGTCTTTGCGAGATCCGCGTCCGCCCGCGAGATGATCTACGGCGCCCACGTCCTCGACGCCCTGGCACCCCCGCCCGCCCCGACGATCTGCATCTGGAGCCCAGACGACCCCGTCGTCGTCCCGACCTCCTCGGGCGTTGCCGAACAAGGGGCGCAATCCGTACGCATCGACGCGGCCGGACACATCGACATGCTGGTCTCGGCGCGGGTGTACCGAGCGGTCCAGGCGGCGCTCTCCCACCCGATCTCGGAACACGCGTGAGCGGTCTTTTCGATCGCCGGATGCTCATCATCACCGGCAAAGGTGGCGTTGGCCGAACCACGGTGAGTGCGGCGCTGGGCCTGGCTGCGGGCCGGGCCGGAAAGCGAGTCGCCATCGTCGAGCTCTCGGGAATGGCCAACCTGCCACCGTTGTTTGGCCTCGAGGGCCGATCATTCGCACCCCGAAGAGTGGCCCAGAACGTCGACATCCTGTCGATGACGGCGCTGGAGTGCCTCGACGAATTCGGCATCCGCAAACTGCGTCTCACGGCGCTGGTTCGCATGATGATGCGCAGTCGCGTCGTGCAGGCCTTCCTCGACGCGGTGCCGGGTATCCACGACCTGCTCCAGATGGGAAAGCTCGAGAACATGCTGTCGGAGCCGTTGGCCGGGGATCCCATCTACGATCTGATGGTCCTCGACGCTCCCGCGACGGGCCACGGCCTGACGCTGCTCGCGGCGGCGAAGTCCATGCGAGAGATGACCCGCGTGGGACCGTTTGCCGAGTTGTCGAAGGTCATCGAGGACTTCCTGGCCGATCCCGAAAAAGCAGGTTTGGTGCTCGTAACCCTACCGGAGGCACTGCCCGTGAACGAGAGTCTCGAGCTGCGGGCCGCGCTCCAGCGAGACGGCACGGATCTGCAAGCCATCGTCGTCAACATGGTCGAGCGGGCGCCGTTGCCAGCCACGCCGAACTGGACGAAAGCGCGCGCGGCCCTGTCCAAGGTCGACGACACCGATCTACAGGCCCTGGCGGACCAGGTCGGAAAGGCGGTGGAGCGAAACGGCAACCAACTGGGCGTCCTCGACGAGCTCTCCGCCGCCATCGGGGACGACATCCCCATCCACCGACTACCGCGGATCGGGCACGGGTCCATCGACCCGACCGAGCTGGCAGAACTCCGAGAGCTTCTCGGCGCCCTGGGTGCTTCATGACCCGGGTCATCGTCTGCTGTGGCGTCGGTGGAACCGGCAAGACCACCACCGCGGCGGCCCTCGGGGTCGGACACGCCGTCGCCGGGCAGAGGGTCTGTGTGCTCACCATCGATCCGGCGCGACGCCTCGCCGACGCCCTCTGTCTGGACCAACTGGACAACACCCCTCGCGACGTCACGCTCGATGGCGTAGCTGTCGCGGATGGCGGCTCCCTCGATGCGCTCATGCTCGACCGCAAGTCCACCTGGGACGACGTGATTCGCCGATTCAGCCCCTCCGAGGACGCCGCGGATCGGCTCTTGGACAACCGCTACTACCGGGCCGTCTCGACGCGGCTGACCGGCTCCCACGAGTACATGGCCATCGAGAAGCTCTACCAGCTGGTGCAAGACGGGAGGTGGGACGTGATCATCGTCGACACGCCACCCACCGAGCACGTCCTCGACTTCTTCAAGAGCCCCGAGCGGGTCAGCCGCATCTTCGACCGGTCCGTCATGTCTATGATCACCCAGCCCGGAGGCGGGTTCTTCGGGTCTGCCACGAAGCGGGTTGGACGCGTCCTGCGTCGCCTGGCGGGAGAGAGCGTGATGAACGACATCTCGGAGTTCTTCTCGTTGATGTCTGCCCTCTCGGGAGGCTTCCGCGCCCGCGCCAAGGCCGTGGGAGAGCTCCTGGCGTCCGACCGAACCGAGTACTACCTGGTCGCCCGCGCATCCGCGCCAGAACGGAACGACATCCTCGGTTTCCTGGCGACGATTCGCGAGCGGAAGATGAAGTTCGCCGGGTTCCTCCTCAACCGGGTGGCAACCGCGCCAGCGCGAGGTCGGACGTGGACTGCCAAAGAGCTACCGCGGCCCAAGGGCACCAAGGTGGCCGAGTGGGAGGCCTGGGTCGCGGCATTCAACGCGCATAACGAAGAAGTGGTTCGCAGGGCCGACCGCCACGACGCCGCGGCGAGACGAATCTCAGCTGCCGCAGACGGCGCACCGGTCTGGCGCATCCCGGAATTGACGGATGGCGTCAACAGCCTGGCCCGCCTGGCAGAACTCGGTCGCTTCCTGCCGCCGAACAAGGCCGTCTAGCAGCCTGTCGACCTGCTAGAGGGTCGACTCTGCCGGTGGCGTCGACGAACCCGGCTGGATCTCGTACTCGGCGACGATCGCGCTGTCCCGCGGCGGGATGGCGTTCGGGCCAAAGGTGATGTACCAGGTGTCTGGATCGTAGGTCCAGCCGTGCTTGATCTTCTCGCCATCTACGGTGACTTTCAGAGAGTCCGGATGGGCGCCTCTGGAGAGCTGGAAGGTGTTCCGTACGCCCGAGGCGACCAGGCCCAGATCGTCCATCAGGTCGCTCCAGTTGGACTTGCAGATGTCGCCAACTGTGCCGCCGGTCATCTTCGCAGCCTGGGAGTACCGCGCTCCGGGGAAGGCATCGTCGCAGGGATTGTTGGCCCGGCCGACGATGGCGCTGATCTGGACGTCCGCGTCGTCCTCTTTGAGGGTGCGGAAGGATTCGACGTACTCGAAGACCGGGACCAGCTGGGTGATCTTCTTGTAGCAGTGCTCCGCCGCGAGATGGTCGAGAGCGCCCTCGTCGGAGCAGTCCTCCTCATCGGAGACGAACACGATGAGCAACTGCGCCTCTTCGCGCAGGAACCCCTCGTTGTGGCCAATGGACATCGAGGTGGACAGCGCCCAGTCTGCCGCCTGGAAGCCCTTTTCTTTGTCGGACCCCTCGACGCCGAGCAGGGCCCGCTCCTCGAACAAGCCGATGTAGTCGTCTTCATTGGTGAGGTACGTGGGCTCGCCGAGAAGTTCGCCGCGATCGGAGTCAGACGAGTCGAACGAGGTCGAGATGACACCGATGTGGAACTCGGTTCCCGAGGCCTCCATCTCGCCTACGAAGGTGCTGAACCCCTCGGCCAGGGTGTCCTGCTCCTCTTCCATCGAGCACGAGTCGTCGACCACCCAGAGGATGTCGACCAGGTTGTTTCGCGCCTGGAACCACTCGTCCTGGTTGGTGCGCACGTTGATGTTGATGTCGCTGCCGCAAGCGGGAACCAGCAGGGAGATTGCGAGGAGGGGGATGGTGTTTCGCATCGAGAGATTTCTTGCCTCTGTTGGCGTTTGACGCCCGTACCTGAACACGTCTAGCTCGTTCATGAGTCCGTGTGGAGCGCCGACACAATCATTTACAGGCGCTGTCCGGCCAACACAAGCAGCTGGATCCGCGACGTTCTAGAAGCTGGTGTATTCCGCGTAGATCTCGGACGCGCTATCGGGGATGGCATTCACGCCAAAGGTGAGGTACCAGGTCTCTGAATCGTAGGTCCAACCTTCCGTCTCGTGCTCAATGACGGGCTGATCGTCCACCCAGACCTTCAGCGATTTCGGTTGTGCCGGCCAACGCGTCTGAAACCTGCTGCGAATGCCGCTGGCTTGCACACCGAGGGCGGCGAGCATCTGGCCCCAATCACGGGTCGAGATGTCGGCAAGGCTGCCCCCCATCACTTGTGCAATCTCGATGTAGCTGCGCCCGTATTCGAGGTCGCTGATAAACACAGAGACCTGAACCTGTTCCTCGTCACTCTTCAGGGAGCGCAAGGCCTTCACATGTTCGCTGACCGGAACTCGCCCTTCCTGCCTCTCCTGACTCTCATGACCGTCGGAGACGAATACGATGAGCAGACGGGCATCTTCCCTCATAAAGCCCTCGTTCGCCCCGGAGAGCATCGACGGTGAGAGGGCATAGGTGGCGGATTCGATGCCCTCTTCGCGGTCGTCACCGTCGAGGCCAACGAGGCCCAGGCGATCCCGAAAGAGCGTCACATAGTCATCGTCGCGAGTGAGGAATGTGGGCTCCCCTTCCCTGGCGACAAGTTCGCCGTGAGCTGGATCGTCGTAGGCGACAGAGGTGGGAATCAGACCGATATGGAAGTCGCTGGTCTGCGCCAACTCGTCCGCAAACGAAGCGAACCCATCCGCCAGGGCCGCCTGCTCGTCGGCCATCGACGGAGAGTCGTCGACCACCCACAGAAGGTCCACTTGATCGCCGGCACCCTGGTGCCAGATGTCCACGCTCTTGCGGGCGTGCCGATCCCCATCTCGCGCGCAGCTCGACAGAGCTAAAGCGATGAGAATCGAAACTCGCACGGCCAGGACCTGCCTACTCGACCGGTGCCGAGCCGCCGCCAGAGAGCACGGTGTAGTCGGCGTAGATCTCAGAGTCGCGCTCTGGGATCGCGTTGACGCCAAACGTGATGTACCAGGTCTCTGGATCGTAGGTCCAACCGTTGGTCTCGTGTTCCTTGATCTCTTCATCGTTCACAGTGACGACCAAGGTCTCCGGCTGGGCAGCAAAGCTGGTCTGGAAGCTCGTGCGCACGCCGGTTGCGGTCAGGCCCAGCTCGCTCAGCATGTCGCTCCACTCCGAGGTGCAGATGTCACCCAGAGAGCCGCCCGTCTTCTGCGCGACCTCGATGTAGCGCTTGGCTGGGAACGCGTCGTCACAGCTGTTGCCCTCGAGCCCCACGATGGCGCTGACCTGAACATCCTCTCGGTCACTCTTGATGGCGCGGAAAGACTCGACGTAGTCGCTGACCGGCACCAGCTTGTCCTTCTGCCGATAGCATTCCTCGGCGACCTCGTTCTCGAGGGCACCCTCGTCGGAGCAGTCCTCCTCGTCGGAGACGAAGACGATAAGCAGCTGCGCGTCGGCGCGAAGGAAGCCCTCGTTGGCCCCGGTGACCATGGTCGGCGAAAGGGCCCAGTCGGCAGCCTCGAGGCCCTTCTCCTTGTCGGAGCCATCGACGCCAAGGACAGAGCGCTCTGCAAAGAGCGTCACGTAGTCGTCCTCGAGGGTCAGGTACGACGGCTCGCCCAGGAGCTTGCCGCGGTCGGGGTCCGCATAATCGAAGGAGGTCGAGATCACGCCGATGTGAAAGTCGGTC
>Ga0315336_1007475_pt1 | contig 10435 bp, 9 predicted proteins | sample ASW5metaG_FD_204512 | JGI IMG/M metagenome (GOLD analysis project Ga0315336, IMG submission 204512) | Ammonia-oxidizing marine archaeal communities from Monterey Bay, California, United States - ASW #5 | ecosystem: Environmental > Aquatic > Marine > Intertidal zone | place: USA: California... | reverse complement strand
ATTAAATCTTTCTTTGATACACAAAAAAATAAAAATCAGCTTCTTTTTTATGTTGCTGATGATGATGAGTGCAAAGAACAATATTATGATTTATTTAATAAGTATAAAATTGGTTTCTATAGAGGTCCTCCGATGTCTACTTCATTTATTTGGAATTTCTTAGCAGATCAATCAGCTGGTGAGATGGTTACTCTACTAGGCGACGATGTTGAAATCAAAACTAAAAATTGGGATGAAATCTTTATGGAAGCTAATAAGATATATGAAGATAAAATTTATGTACTTACTGTTGATGATGGAAGACAAGATAGATTTGCTAAGAATGATGGACGTATGAGATGTGATCATCCAACAGTTAATAAAAAATGGATCAAAACTCTTAAATACTTTGTACCACCATTCTTTATGCATAGGTACCTTGATGTTTATACTAGGAAGCTTGCAATTGAAATTGATAGATTTATTGAAATTAAAGATGTTGTTTTTGAGCACCTTAAATTTGAGACTATTAGTGATCAAACTGGAAAATTATCCAGATCATGGATTGATCATGACAAATATGTTTATGAAACACTGGCTAAAAGGTATTACGATGTTGATTTAGAATTATTAAAAAAAACTAAAAAAAACTAAAACCAGATTTTAATTTATTAACAGTAGCCATTTCTTTCTCCTCTACGTCATGTTTTGACGTCGTTGCTACGTCATAGCTACGGTCTTTAATCATCCTAGAAAGTTAGGATTAATTAAAATTTTTTTTTATATTTTTTTAGAGGTCATCGTTTGAGACAAACATAGCCGTAGGTAGAATAAAAAAGATACACTATTTGTATTTAGGTGTGTACCCCAGAAGGGGGGGCGTAACGGCTCTAAACCATGTGTTAAACTTTCATAGAGAGGCATGGGAAAACTTTATCAGGGTAAGTGGAGAATTAATTAAAAGAAAAATACAAGCGCGTGTGGTTCCAAATATAAGAATCCTAACTAACAAATAAGACCACTTAGAAAAATCTAAAGCTCTAAAAGCACTACTGGCCGATCCTATAGTTGATAATTCTGTAGCAGCTGAAAAATTACTAGATAATATGATTGAAATTCAAAATAATTTATTTTAATGATTATTTTTTTTTAAACAATTCTCAATAATTTTATAAAACACTTAATTAATAATATTATTATTAATATAATAAAATATTTTTTATGAAGGTAATATAGGGCTATTATTAATTATAATTTAGATATAATTAAAGGTTTTAATGATTCCTTATAAAGCTTATCAATTTCATCAAAATAATTTTTATCACTGGAATTAAATAGTTTCAAATATTTTTTTATATCTGAATAAATAATGTCTTTTCCAACTATGTTACTTTTATTTTTATATGTTGGATGTTGATCGAATTGTAGATCCATATTTCTTTCAATTTTAATTAGCTTGATATTTTTTTTTTCTAAAAGTTTTGATATTTCTTGATTCATAAATACAGAGCATACAATGGGAAAGTTGTTAGACGCAAGTGCAATTATTGCCATTCCATAATTTCTTTTTATAACTAATTCTCTGTCCTTTTTTTCATAACCTAAATCAAAATTAATATATTGTCTTGTCAGCTCGCCATCGATATGAATATAACTTATCTTATCATTTTTGAGTTTTGTTACTATGTAATTAGACGTGGTAGTTTTTCCTGCACCAGACATTCCGTAAAACCACAAACCTTTGATTTTATTTAATCTTAACTTATCCACTATTTTTGTTATAGTATTTAAAAAAAAAAAAGAAAGTTTTAATGCGTGTAATTTCTATTATTACCAGGGGCAGAAGTGGGGCACTTTTTTTTCAAAGTTTATTGGATGGTCATCCCAACATATCTACAATTCCTGGACCATTTATGTCAGATTTTTTTAATTGGTATGAAAAAAATAAGAATTTAGAATTAAAAAGTTTAATTAACAACTTTATTAACAATCACAATTCTATCAAAAGTAAAAATTTAGAAAATTTTGGATTCACTAAAATGGGAGAAAAGAGAGATAAAATTTTGTTAATTAATAAAAAAAATTTTATCAAAAATTTTTTAAGTTTTTTTAAAAAAAACAACCAATTAAATCGAAAAACATTTTTTATAAATCTCCATCTTTCATATTCTTTGACAATTGGTCATGATATTAAAAATATTGATACAATATTATATTATATGCATGATTATAACTTTCATAATGCACAATTAATAGAATCAGATTTTCCAAAAACTAAGTTTATATATATGGTTAGAGAAACTGTTCAAACAATTATTTCAATTATAAATAATTATTATGATTCAGATATGCTAAATCTTAAAAGGAGTTATGTAATTAGAAATCCATTTTTACTAATAAAAAGACATTTTTATCCATTAACCAAAAAAAAAGAAAATCATGTTTTTTTAAAACTAGAAGATTTGCACTTAAATTCAATAGATACAATGAGAAAAGTATGTGTATTTTTAAACATTAAATGGCATGATAATTTACTTAAAAGCACTTTTAGTAAAAAAAAATGGTGGAATTACTCCTCTTCTCAAAAAATAAGTGGCTTTAATAAATCAATAGTTAAAGAAAAAAAAATTGAAATTTTATCAAATTTTAATTTAAAAGTTTTAAATTCTTTGTTTTATAATGTTAATAAATTATTTGGATATGAAGATAAATCTAAAAAATATAATATATTACTAGCAATTTTTTTAATGATCATAGTTCCTTTTAAATTTGAGATTTTAGGTTTTAGATCTGCAGAAAAAAAAATTAAAGATATTTTTTTTATTTTATATGAGTATGTTTTATTAAGAAAAGTAATAGTGCAAACTATCTTGATGGCACTTAGTTATAAAACACAAAAAAAATTTCCATACTTGAAAAAAATTAAATCACATAATGTTTTTATTAATCAATTAAAATAAAGGTATTTATTTTATAATTGATTTTGTGCTTAATAGCTTACTTATTTCTGGTCTCATTAAAAACTTAGAAATATTTTTGTTTTTACTAATTTTTTCTCTAATAGAAGTTCCGCTGATTTTAATTTTATTTTTATTCACACACTTTCTACAGTTCGAATTCATAATATTTTTGCAACCTTCACACATATAAGGTTCGTTAAATTTAAGAATTTTAATTCCTATTTTTTTTTCATATTTTTTTGCAAAATTTTGAGATTCATACATATCATAAAAATTTGATACACCAGCATGATCTCTTCCAATTAAAAAATGAGTACAACCATAATTTTTTCTTATCATTGCATGAAATATTGCCTCCTTAGGTCCAGCATATCTTGGATAAGAGTTTAATATAGAAAAAAATGTATTCGAATTTTTATAAATATCATTAACAATCTTTTTATTTGTTTCAATTATTTTGGATTCTTTGAATTCTCCAGCTCGGTACTGTCCTATCAGGGGTTGTATCAAGAGATTTTTACATTTTTTTAACCCATATTGATGTATCCATTCATGAGCTCTGTGAGGTACATTTCTTGTATGGAATCCAGCTAAATTAACTATTTTTCTATTTATCAAAATATTTTTTAGTTCACTCGGCTTAGAAAATTTTATTACATTTAAATTCTCATTAAAATCTTTTATAGTACAGTCAATAAAATATTTGTTTTTAAAATAAAAATAATTAAATCCAGGATGGTAAGGATCAGTCGTTCCAAATATTTTCTTACCTAGTTGATTTTTTTCTTCTTCTGTAAATGTATAGATATCTCTGACAATAAGCTGACAAATTTTTTTTCTTTTAAAAAAAATATTTAAAAATTTTGTATTTCTAGATATTTTATTCAAACTAAAATAAATAGGAAAAGGAAAGAAAATATTTTTTTTAACATACATATTATTGGCTATAGAAAAAAACTCTTTTTTAGAAATAAATGTTTTTAGAGGTTTAAACGCACCATAATATATATTGTAAATATCGGATAATTGATTTTTATTAATTATGATGTTCATTGTTTACAAATTTATAATTTTTTTTATAATATATATATAATAAAAATTAATTTATAAGCATATTTCTTATGTTGTTTGACCATATATCTATTGGAGGTGGAGTTATTGGATTTAACTCAACTGAAAAAATTATTAATCAAATAATTGATAATAAAAATTTGCAAAATAGAAATTTTAATTTTGCAATTATTGATAAAAAGATAAATAATATTGAGGGTGGAATAGCTTATAATCCAAAACTTGCGCGATATGGATATTTTAATAATCCAATTAGATTGTCCCCGATAAGCTTTGTAAAGTATATTAAAAATAAAAAATTTAAACAAGAATTGTTAAAATATTTAAATAATCAATCAGGTTATGTAGATAGAATTTGGAAAAAAAAATATTTTAAAACCTTAGATAATATTCAAAATAATAAATTTGAAGAACTTTATCTTCCAAGAGCTTCATATGGTATCTGGCAAAAAAATAGAATATTTAATCTTTTGAATAATATCAAAAAATTTAACAATAATAAAAACAATATAAAAATTAACTTATTTTTTTATGAATCAGAAATTAATGAAATAACTTCAGAAAATAAAATATTAAAATTATTTTTTGACAATAGTTTTAATAAATTTCAAATTACAAAAAATATAAGAGATTCTGAGCTATTATTTTCAAAAGAAAAAAAAATTATAAATGAAGAAAATAATCAAAGATATTTTGAAGCATTAAATTGCACAATAGGAATTGGATTGAATCCACCTAGAAAATATACTGATGAAAATTTAAATGATATTAAAAATTATATATGGGATTTTTATGCAGAAGGATCGACTAATAACTTAATTAATTTAATTAAAAAAAATAAAGAAAAAAATAATTTTAAAAAAAAATTGAAAGTTTTTTTTATAGGATACAAAGCAGGTTTGCTAGAAAGCCTCCCTGAACTAAATGAATTAATCACACAAAAAAATTTAAAGATTAAATTATTTGCAATTTCATCATCCTTAGAGACAATTCAAAAAGCAGAGCTTAATAATAATAAAATTTATAAATTTAAATATTTAACTAAAAACCAAATTTGTAAAATTACTAAAGCTAAAGAAATTATAAATTTTATAAAAAAAGAATTTACTTTTGCATTAACCAATGGTTTTTCAAAATATCATGCTTGGACAAAAATCTTAAAAGAAAATATTTTACAAAAAATGCTTAAAAAATTAAGTATTCTTGAAAAAACAAAATATGAAAAAAAATATTTCACTATTCTTAGAAATTTGACGCGTTTTACTTACCCACTACCTATTGAAATAAAAGATAAAATGATTGAAAAAGGAAATTTAAAATTAATTAAAGGATCTGTATTAAATATTACTGATTCAAATAATAAATTAGTAATTATAACAAACAAACAAAAATTTATAGCAGATATTGTAATTAATGTTTCTGGTCCAATGTCTACTAACAAGATAAATTCTGAAGTTAGATTAATAAAAAATTTAAAAAAAAATTTAAACCCTTTCAATGAAATGGGATTTGTTGTTAAAAAAAATTTTTCTATTTTAAATCATAAAAATATTTTTATACCTGGGACTTTAGCTTCTGGATTTAATCCTAATCGAATAACAATACTTAATTCTATTTTATTAAATTCTGATAAATCGTCTAAGTTTGTATATAAGCGAATTGTAAATTTAGATAAAAATAAATTAATATTTAATAATCTAATTAAAAATAAAAACAAATCTAGTATCAAAATAACTACTATTGGTGGAATTACTGCAAGAAAAGATGTTATGCAAGTTATAAAAAACAATAGATTTATTAATAACAAATCATTTCCTATTAAGATTATTCTTGATGGCAAAGCTGGTGCAGGAAAATCAACTTTTGGAAAATTTTTTACTGAAATATTTGACTCAATATTAATTGATACGGGTTATATTTTTAAAGCTGCTTCATATGCAATATCTAATAAAAAAATCTATAAAAAAAACTACAATTCAGTTGATATTAATAAATATATATCTGTAATTAATAAAATTGACATCAAAGATTTGCTGAATGAAAAATTAGACCAAAAATCTTTAATTGAAATTACTTCTATGTTAGCTAATAACAAAAAAATAAGAGTAGCAGTAAATAAAAAAATTAAATACTTTGGTGATTTATTTAGTTCCTGCATATTTACAGGAAGAGATACTGGAAGTAGAGTTTTTAATAAAAAAAATGATAATGTGATAAAATTTTTTATATTAATATCAGATAAAATTGCAGCTTTAAGAAAAGACAAGCAATTAATAGGCTCTAAAAATAAAAATAGATTTTTTAATACAACTGAGCGAAACAACAGTGATAAGAAAAATATTATAATTGCTAAGGATGCGATAATAATAGATAATAACAAAAATAATTATGCTTTTTCTTTAAAAGTAATATTTGATCATATAAATAACAAATTAAATTCATATTAATTTATAAAATTATATTGATTTATTTAATAATTTTTATTATTACTATTAAAATTACAAATCATTAATTATTGTGCAACTCCAACAACAGATCCCACAAGATTTTCTTGAATGGGAAAAATTTGATCAAAACTCAAATTTAGATATAAATAATTTACCTACAAAAGTTGAACCATTTAATAGGTTGATAATGCATACAGATAATTTTTTTATGATTGCTGGTTATGGTGCATTTAACAAAGGATATACCTTGCTTATACCTAAAAAACTAATCTCAGCTTTTGCTTTGATAGATGAAACTCTTTTAGAGGAATTTAATTGGTTTAATAAAACAATTAAAAATATTTTAAGTGAAGTATTTGATAATAACAATATATCAATATTTGAGCATGGGCTCTGCGGATGTCTTGGGGGCTTAGATAGAGCGCACCTACATTTTATGCCATATAAAAAAGAAAATATCATCAATATTCAAAATTCAATAAATAAATCTTTAGCAAGAAGAAGAGTGGGTAATATGGTAGTTGAATTTAAAGAATATAAATTAACCGCTCCAGACGATATTGATTTTTTTTTAAAAAATAATCCAAAAGATAAGGATTATAAAATATCTGGAAGGCAATATAAATTTGCAGATATAAAAAGTAAATATAAAATTAAAGGCTATCCAAATAATATTAAAGAAGAGGTTTTAAATAATAAACCATATATTTTTTTTGATAGTGGACAAGAAAATCATTCGTTTATTTCTTTTGAGAATATTGAAACTCAATTTGGTAGAGAGATTATTTTTAATTTAGATTATTTTGACGAAAAAAAAATTAGTGAATTTTTAGCTATTAATAATATTAAAAAAAATGAAGATACGTTTTATTGGAAATGGCAAGACTATATTTATAATCAAAATATTTTAGATACAATAAATTTAATTGGAAACTATTTAAATAAAAAAAATTTTAATAATGAAAAAGAAAAATATAATTTAAAGACCTATTAATCTAAAATAAGAAAGGATAAACAAATGCTAAATTTTTTTGCAGAAAATTGGTTTACAATATTAATTGTCATATTAATTTTCATAGGATGGACGGACTTTAGTGATAAGTTGAATAAGATTGAAAAAAATACAAGAATAAAGGAAAGGATAGAGTAGCACGAAGGATGATTTCAATAAAAGATAAACTTTTTACACTCTGAATATTTATAAAAAAATAACCAAATAAGAAAAACATATAATTTTAAAAATCTGTTCATAGAAATAACCTTATTACGATTTTGATATAGATTTATCAATTACCAATTTTTTTCTATATAAAAATTTATATTAAATTATAATTAAAATTATATTTTTTCTACTAACTTAAGAAATTTTTCATATTCTCGATCTTCTATTCCTATAGTAATTTTAGGATCATTAAATTTTTTATTTACTGTATCACTATGAAACTCTTTAAAAGCAGTAATTCTTTCACTTTGTAATTTTTCATATTCTTTTTTAAATTGTCTATAAATTCTTGCATGTCGAGGTATATGACCTTTTGTATAACCAAGAACATCATTTGCAAAAAGATATTGTCCATCACAATCAGAACCACTACCCATAGAAAGAGTTATTATATCAACTTTTTTTGTAACTATTGCAGCAACTTTCGGAGGAACAACTTCAAATTCTACTCCAATAACTCCAGCATCTTGTAATTCTAAAGTATGTCTCAAAACTCCAATTGCTTCATCAGCAGTTTTTCCAATAGCCCTAAAACCTCCTATCCAAGTGGCTTTTCCAGGTATTAAACCAACATGACTATTAATAGGAATATTTTCAGCTCTCATTGCTTTAATCCATTTATAGCTATATTGACCCCCATAAATACAATCTGCTCCAATTGAAATATATTTGTTAGCTAGTTTAATAGCTTCAGACTCTGAAGAAGGAATTTCTGTACCACCACCAGATTGCATAAAACAGCTTGGTGCCGCTTCTCTTATTCTTTTGAGCTCATTAAAAGTGGTGTTTATGCCATGTTGTGGAATATCATTAGCTGTACAAATCATATCAACTCCTGACTCTTCCGCAGCTTCAGCTTCTTCAACATTGTGAACAAATAAAGCACTTATTTGCCTTTTGCCTTTCGATTGCAAATAATCATAAACAGTTAATTTTTGTCTAGTCATAGGTTATCATTCTCGTTAATTCTTCAATTGAAGTATCTTTTTTATAAACATCAGCAATTTTTTCACCCCTTGCAAACACTATCAATCTATCACTAACAGGATAGACGTGATGTAGATTGTGCGTAATAAAAACACATGTTGTTCCCTCAGATTTTAATTTTTCTATCCAATTTAAAACCTTAGCTGTTTCTTTTACTGATAAGTGATTTGTTGGTTCATCCATAATTAAAACTTTTGTTCGAAAATATAACGCCCTTGCAATGACCACACCTTGCCTTTCTCCACCCGACAATGTTTCAACCAAATCATCAGCAGAACGTAAGTCTAACTCAACTCTTTTAATTGCCTCTAATGCCTCAGTAGCCATTTTCGCTTTATCCATCAATCCGAAAGATCCAATATTATAATTTGTAGGCTCTCTTCCAACAAAAAGATTACGAGCAATACTTAATGTTGGAGCTAATGCACTATCTTGATAAATTGTTTCTATTCCCAATCTCATAGAATCTTTAGCGTTTTTTATATGTGTTAATTTACCATCAAAATAGAAGTTGCCACTATCTTGTTTATGTACACCAGATAATATTTTTATAAAAGTTGATTTGCCAGCACCATTATCTCCTACAAGACCAACTGATTCTCCCTTTTTAATATCAATAGAAACATCTTTTAGGGCATGTATACCACCATACCATTTATTCATTTTTTCACATCTAATCATTGATTGAGAATTATTAATCATCATTCTTTCATCCTTATACCTAGGCGTCTTAAATTCGTATTTAAAATCACAGCTACAATAAGAAGTGTGCCAACAGCAAACCTGAACCAATTTACATCTAGACGAGCCATAACCAAACCGTTGTCTAAAAATTTTAATAAAAATGCTCCAACACATGCACCAAAAACTGTTCCAATTCCTCCAAAGAGAGATGCTCCTCCAATAACTGCAGCTGCTATAGCTTGTAATTCATATCCTATTCCAGTTGAAGGAAAAGCAGCCTTTGTTCTTAAAACCATAAAAATTCCCGAGAGGCCGGCTAAAAAAGAACAAAGAATAAAGTTGCGGATTTTAACATTGTTTGTATTCACACCCATTGCAGCAGCAGCAGCACGATTAGCTCCAGTTGAATAACTCCAATTACCATAGTTTGAGCGATGAAGATAAAAAGTTAATAGTAAAAAAATAAGTACAAACCAAACAGTCGACATCCTAAAAATAGTTCCAGGAATTGGATTAGCTAACAATGCTCTAGGCCACTCCATAGCTTCTAAAGGAAAAACTGGAAATTCAGCTTTCACAACAACTATTGCAAGACTTCTAACCATAAACATTGTGCCCAAGGTAGCAATAAATGATGGTATGCCGAAACGAAGAGTAATGACTGAATTTACATATCCGATAAAAAGACATATTGTTAGAGAAATTGCAATTGATACCCAGGGGTCAACTCCATCGTTTGTAAGTATAACCATAACAACGCCACTTAAGGCAAAGACAGATCCAACGGATAAATCAAACTCTCCAGAAACCATTAAAATTATAACACCCATAGCAATAAGTGCTATTTCAGGAGATATTGTAAATAAAACCCTTAGGTTTCGAACACTTAAAAATCTATCATTGATTATATAAAATACAATTGCAATTATAATAAAAATTGCCAAAGCTGCAAATTCTGGTCTTATTATAATTGATTTTAAAATTTTTTTTGGATTCATATAAAATATTTTGTGAAATATATAGTAAGTAATTATTTAAGGGACAATATAATTATTGCCCCTTAATAAAAATATGATTATCTTACG
>Ga0315336_1007473_pt1 | contig 10436 bp, 10 predicted proteins | sample ASW5metaG_FD_204512 | JGI IMG/M metagenome (GOLD analysis project Ga0315336, IMG submission 204512) | Ammonia-oxidizing marine archaeal communities from Monterey Bay, California, United States - ASW #5 | ecosystem: Environmental > Aquatic > Marine > Intertidal zone | place: USA: California... | reverse complement strand
AGAAGATGCGGGTTAATGTAGATGTACTCACGCTGACGGCGACGCCGATTCCGCGAACCCTGCAGCTGGCTCTTTCAGGTGCCCGTGACCTAAGCACCATCGAGACTCCTCCGCGTCACCGTCTAGCTCCGCGTACTTATATTGCACAATTTTCGAAAAATGTTGTCGCGCAGGCTATTCGCCGGGAAATGGATCGTGGTGGCCAGGTATTTTTCATACACAACCGGGTTCAAAGCCTTTCCGCGATGAGGCGCTTTATCGAAAGCGCAGTACCGGAGGCGCAACTTCTCGTCGCCCATGGGCAGATGAAAGAAAGGCACCTGGAAGAGGTGATGGAAAATTTTATTTCGAGGAAGGCCGACGTTCTCTTATGCACGGCCATTGTCGAAAGCGGTCTCGATATTCCCACGGTGAATACCATTATCATTGCCCGTGCCGACACTTTCGGTATGGCCCAGCTTTACCAGCTGAGGGGTCGCGTGGGCCGCGACCGGTTCCAGTCGCATGCCTATCTTCTCGTGCCGGGAAGGGAGTCTCTCACCCAGGATGCTCTTGAGCGCTTGCAGGCGCTTGAGGAGTTGAACCAACTTGGCGCGGGGTTCAAACTGGCAGCGCGTGATTTGGAAATTCGCGGGGCGGGCCATCTCCTTGGACACCGCCAGTCAGGAAAAATTTCAGCCGTGGGCTTCGAGATGTATTGTCGCCTACTCGAGGAGGTTCTTCGGGAGGCCCAGGGGCGATCGGTCGATTTTCGAGAGCCTGAGGTGACCGTGCCCGTGGCTGGCTCGATTCCGCCGGTTTGGGTTCCCAACCAGGCCGAGCGCTTAGAAATTTATAGGCGGGTTGCCGTTGCTGCCTCTCCCGAGGAGATTCGGGAGATAGAACAGGAATTAGCGGACCGCTTTGGTCCGGTGCCACTCCGGGCGATGCGCCTCCTTCAGTTAGGGGAACTCCGAATTCGCTGCCGCCGCTGCGGTGTGAAGACCTTCCAGATGAAAGGGAAACAGATATTTCTTGAATCCTTCCCGGGCGACTATGAACTGTCGGCCACATTTATGGCCACCCCGGGGATGGTATTCACCGGAACTCACAGCTTTCAATTCGCCATTCAGGGTAACTGGGAGGCGGATTTTGATCGGCTGGTAGAACTGCTCGAAACCTTTGAGACTTGTGCTATGGGTGGCGAGGAAGGGAATAAAGTCGGGCAGACCTCCGATTACTTCAGTGTGGGGGATAATGAGGCGAAATGATTTGTGGTGGCACCGGAAGAGGTACGCATTTTTTGTGGAGTGTGGCAGCAATAGCGGCTATCGTCATCATTTCTGCCGGCTGCGATTCGGGCCAGGATCCAGCCCAAAAGGCCAGGTTGGATCCGATCCTCGCCGTGGTAAATAATTCTCCAATTACAAGGAAAGACATCAAGGCCCTCATGATGGCCACGGGAAGGGCTGCCCCAGCTTCCGATATGGACGGGTTGCTCGCAAGGTCACTTGTCGAGGAATTGGTCGAACGCCGGCTTATTCTCCAGCGTTCGGGTGAGATTGGAGAGTTTGTCGAAGACGCACGAGTACAATCCCTTGTTCAGCTGGTGTCCCGGCAGTACGGCTCCAAAGAAGAGCTAGAAAAAATTCTCCACGAGGAGAAGATCGATTTGAGTCGTTGGAAAAAATCCATTCGGGAAACTTTTGAGATTGAACAGGTTTTGGAAAGAGAGGTGTATTCTAAAATCGATATTTCCGAAGCCGATATTCTCGCGTTTTACAATGAAAACCGTGAGATGTTCCGGGTTGGTAAGCGCTGGCGGGTTCGTCAGATTGTGGTTCGCTCAGAGGAGGATGCCAAGAAGCTCCGTGCCCGGGTCGTTGCTGGGGTTTCGTTTGCACTGCTAGCGCGCCAGGCCTCAATAGGGGTCGAGAGGAACCGGGGAGGAGATATGGGCCTTTTCTCCTCGGGCGAGCTTCCTTGCAAGGTTCAGAAAGTGATCCAGAGTCTCAAGGGAGATGAAGCCAGTCCTGTAGTACAAACTTCATCGGGTTTTCATCTTTTCCAAGTTACAGAAAGGCGTTCGGCGGGGGTCCAGCCATTTCGAGCAGTTCGGAAAAATATTAGCACTCGCTTGTTAGCAAGAAGAGGCCGTGAAATCCTAAGAAAATGGATTATCGAATTAAAGGGAGAAGCTAAGATTCGGTATTACTGGGGAAATTTAAATGAAGACACTGCGGGTTAGCGGGTTCATCGGATTCGCTCTTTTCTTTGTAGCTACGTGGGCGGGTGCGCAGCCAATCACGGTCGAGCGGATTGTAGCGAAAATTAACAGCGAGATTATTACGCTGAGCGAATTCCAGGAGCATGTCAAAAAATCTGTCGAAAAAAAAATTCGTCAACACGGACCTGATAGTCTAAAAGGCCGCATGCGCGAGTTCAAACTCGACGCCCTCAACCAGCTAGTTGAGAATATATTAGTGCTCCAAAGAGGGGAAAAAATCGGAATCGAGGTTTCCGATAAGGAACTCGAGCAGCGCATCCAAGGTGTCTTGAGTAGGGAAAAAATCGGGGCCGAGAAGCTCGATAAATTTCTGCGATCCCTAGGTACTTCTTTTAAGGCTTACCGGGAAAAAATACGAAAAGACATGCTTCGCTTCAAGACCGAAGGGCGGGAGGTGCATTCGCGAATATCAGTGAATGAGACTGAAATCGTCGCCTACTATCGCGCAAATGTCGACAAATTTCGCCAAGGAGAGGCGAGGCAAATCCGGCAAATTTTCTTTCCCGTGCCCCGCCATGCTTCTAAAAAAAAGGATGCGGTCAAGCGTGCAAAGGCGGACAAGGCGCGCCGCCTGATTCTTTCTAGCGACATGAGTTTCGCCGCAATCGCGAAGAAGGTCTCGGAGGGGCCCGGAGCCTTGCGGGGAGGAGACTTGGGGTTTATAAAAAAAGGCGAGGTGTTTGCCGAGTTTGAAAAGATCATCTTTTCCATGCCAGTAGGAAAAATTAGTAGTGTGGTCCGAACACAGGCTGGCTACCATATCATCCTTGTGAGTAAATTACGGCCGGGTAAAGTGATTAAGCTCGAAAAACTTTCTGGAAAGATCCGAAGCCTCCTGCTTAATGAAAAGCGCGCGAAACGCCGGCGCGAATGGATTGCTGAGCTCAAGCGTGCGGCATTCCTGGAAATTCGCTTCGATTCGCAGGCTGGAGGGATTGGGAGTATGAATTCCTTGCAGACACTGTTTCGCAATGTCAGGGAGCAGATTTCTTTTAAGCTCGTTGAGTTCAAGCTGTTTAAGTCGGCAGAGCTTCTGGGACGTGAGAAAGTATTTTGGACCTTCGGGTCAAGCCGTCAAAATAAAAGATGGCAATCAGATAAAATTAAGGTGGATGAGGAGATGGTCCTAGGCCGTGAGGAAATCGCCGGCCTCAAAAAAGACCATCGCGAATTCGTTAATCCTGATCCGGGGACAAGTATTTTCTTCTACGAATACAACTATCTCTTGCCCAATTCCTATCTCGGCAAGGTCAGCTTTGCCGATTTGATTAAGGCGTTTTCCCTGTCTCCGAAAAAAAGGCGTATCGATCTGCTCACGGACGGAAAAAGGGCGCGCGTGGATTTTGAAGTAAAGGTGGAAAAGACTCGGAGCATCGTGGCCGATCCTAAGGATTTTAAGTAAACGGGTGTTTGCGGGTGCGTCTCGATATTTTCCTTACTGCCAGCCGGCTGCTCAAAAGGAGGTCCGCTGCAAAGGATCTAATTGAAAACGGCGCAATTTTATGTGGGGGGATTCCCGCCAAGGTGGGTCGCCATCTTCGTGAGGGGGATGAGCTGGAAATTACTTTAGGCCAGCGGAAAATCCGGATTCGAGTCCTGGCCACAACAGTGCGAAGAGTCTCGAAGGCCGACGCTCGCGGACTCTACGAGGTGCTTGAGGAACGTCGGAGCGATGCCCAACCACAAGAGATGGATTCTGGGGGCCCCATCGATTTTTTGGCGGGTCGCTAGCTTTTCTCTTGATCGCGGGAGGCAAGCCTGTTAAAGTTCGGATCAGTTGGGCCACTGTGGTAGCGTGACCCAACGCAATAGAAAAGGATGTAGAAATAGAAAGAAGAAATTGGCTTCCAGCCTTTAATGCCGGACAGAGAGCCGGCCAAGGAGGATGCCGGGATGACTCCTCGACACTGCGCATTCAAGCGGTTTTCATATGAGCCTCCATTCCGGAAAGGGTGGAGTTTTTTTTTCACCCACGCGTTTTTCAAACGGAATGTGAGTTTGGGGGCTGGGGCACGTGCGTGAGGAGGCGGGCAGTGACCAGGTGCGCCGGACGCTCAGGCGCCTGGCCCATGAAATTATCGAACAGAGCGGCGATCTCGGCAATCTCGCTCTCGTCGGCATTCGTACCCGGGGAGTTACGCTGGCTGAGAGGCTCTCGCACATCATCGAAAACCTCGAGGGGATCCGCCCCCCCGTCGGCGTCCTCGACGTCACCCTCTACCGGGACGATCTTGACCGCGCGGGCGGCGCCCGCACCCGCCTTAAAAAGACGGACCTACCCTTTTCTTGCGCGGGACAGGACATCGTTCTCGTGGACGATGTCCTGTTCACGGGCAGGACGGTTCGGGCCGCGCTGTCTGCGTTGGTGAATTTTGGCCGCCCGGGGCGCGTCCTGCTGGCCGTGGCCGTCGATCGGGGCGGGCGCGAACTGCCCGTCCGGGCAGATTTCATCGGCCGGAATCTGGATGTCCTGCCCGACGAGGAGGTCCAGGTCCTCCTCGAGGAAAGAGACGGGCGGGATGCCATCATCGTGCGGGAGTCGCCCGATTTCGCGAAAAAACATATCCCCAAAGATATTGCGCCGCATTCCTCAGCCCTGGAGGATTTCTCGTGAAGCCGGAACCGTTACAAGGAAAAGACCTGCTCTCCATCCGGGATCTATCCCCGGGGGAGATTCTCTTCCTTTTGGATATGACTGACTCCTTCCGGGAGGTGAACGAGCGGGACATCAAAAAGGTACCTTCCCTGCGAGGGAAGACGGTGGTGAACCTATTCTTTGAGCCTTCCACACGCACGCGTACCTCGTTCGAGATTGCAGGAAAGCGCCTCTCGGCTGATGTCATCAATGTCACCGCCTCGGCCAGCTCTGCCAAAAAGGGAGAGACCCTGCGCGATACGGCCCGGAACATTGAGGCCATGGCGACCGACGTGGTCGTCGTCCGCCATTCGGCCTCGGGGGCCCCTGCCTACCTGGCCCGTGATCTTTGTTGCGGGGTTGTCAACGCCGGGGACGGCTGTCACGAGCACCCAACCCAGGCCCTTCTGGATCTCTATACCATCCGGGAGCATAAAAAAGAGTTCGAGGGCCTGCGCGTCTCTATTGTGGGTGACATCGCCCGGAGCCGGGTGGCGCGCTCGAACATCATCGCCCTCCGCAAGTTGGGGGCGGAAGTCATGGTCTGTGGCCCCGCCACTATGCTACCCGCTGAGGCTGGGAGCCTCGGGGTCCGAGTGACCACTCGATTGGAGGAGGCCATCGAGTGGGCCGACGTCCTGATGGCTCTGCGCATTCAACTTGAGCGCGGAACGGGGACGGCTTTTCCGAGCGAGCGCGAGTACGCCGCCACCTACGGTATCAACCGCAAGCGCCTGCTCGGGGCGAAGAAAGATATGCTCATCATGCATCCCGGGCCCATCAACCGGGGTGTCGAGATGTCTCCCGACGTGGCTGACGGGCCGTTTTCCGTCATCCTCGAACAGGTCGAGTACGGCGTCGCCTGCCGGATGGGGATCCTCTACCTCCTCGCCGGACAACGCGGGGAGGGAGGCGGCGGTCTCGCCGGGGACCCGCCCGGCAAAAGTCGGGTTAGAGTTGCGGAGGCCGAAGATGCCGTTGCTCATTAAGGGTGCGCGCCTCATCGACCCAGCCGCGGGCGTCGACGGCGCCTTCGACATCCTGATCGAGGGGGGTATCGTTACCCGGGTGGGGCGGGATATCCCCCCGAGGGAGGGCGATGAGGTGCTTGATGCGGCGGGACTCGTGGCCGCACCCGGCTTTATCGATATGCACGTCCACCTGCGCGAGCCCGGCGAGGAGTACAAGGAAGATATTGAGAGTGGAACGCGCGCAGCTGCGGCAGGCGGCTTCACGGGGGTAGCCTGCATGGCGAACACCGACCCCGTCAACGATACGAGCTCGATCACCGAGCGCATATTAAAGCGTGCTCAGGAGGCGGCCGCCTGCCGGGTCTACCCGATCGGAGCGGTTACAGCTGGGCTTGAGGGGGTGCACTTAGCCGAGATGGCCGACCAGCGGGCGGTGGGCTGCGTCGCCTTCAGTGACGATGGGGTGCCTGTACGCACGGCCCAGCTCATGCGTTCGGCCCTCGAATACGCGGGAATGCTCGGGGCCGCCGTCTTGGACCACGCCGAGGACATGTCTCTCTCCAGAGGTCGAGTCATGAACGAGGGGGCTGTCTCGACCTCGCTGGGCCTGGAGGCGAACCCTGCCGCGAGCGAGGACATCTGTGTCTTCAGGGATATCCGCCTCGCCGCGCTCACTCGGTCCCGACTCCATATTTTGCACACCTCATCATGCGGTGCTATTGATCTGATTAGGGCGGCTAAGAATAACGGCTTGAAAGTAACATGTGAAGTGACGCCTCATCATTTCACCCTCACTGACGATGCAGTACACGGCTTCAATTCAGCGGCCAAGGTAGCCCCGCCCCTACGATCGGAAGCAGACCGCTTGGCCCTTATCGCTGCCCTCCAGGACGGTACGGTGGACGCCATCGCCTCGGACCATGCTCCCCATTACGAGGCCGAACTCCAGGTCGAGTTTGACGCTGTGCCCTTCGGGATCGCTGGGCTTGAGACCGCCGTACCCTTGGCCATCGACCGCCTCGTTCACGGCGGCATTCTCACCCTCGCAGAAATGATTGCCAAATTCACCGAGGGGCCCACGCGGATTCTTGGCGTACCGGGCGGAACGCTAAAAGAGGGCGCCCTGGGGGACGTCACCATCCTCGATCTCGGACAGGTCAACGAAGTATGTTCGGAGCGATTCGAGAGCAGGGGGAAGAACACCCCCTTCGAGGGCTGGCAGCTCAAAGGCGGCGCCGCCGCAACCATTGTTGGTGGAAAGATTGTTATGAACAAAATCCAGAGAGAGATGTCCATTGAGACCTGTGAGGGTGTTTTTTCGGGAGATGTGCGGTGAGCGAAAACGGGGTTAGAAAATCCGATCCGCGGTGCTAGCCCTCGAGGACGGGAGAACCTATAGATAGATGAGGCTTAGGCTGGATTTTTCGCGATGGCGACGAGGCGGGGTTGGTCTGGAGTTAGGGTAGTGGCGTCATAGTCCCCATAGAGGTGAATTTCCTCGAACCCCGCCTTTTGAATAAGGTCGCACAGGGTCTCGGGCTCATACAGGCGCACAGAGTAAAAGTATTTCCGCTCTGCCCCACCAGGGCGGCTGAGGGTCCGCCGGATCTCGTACCGCTCCCCTTCGCGAGACTGTACAATGTGGCAGGCCTCAGTGACGCTTACATTGCTGATAGTGAAGGTGGTGTCAGGGGGCTGGTTGGCCCGAAGGGATGAGGGAAGCTTGATGTCAAGATAAATGCCCCCTCCCGGCCGAAGGATACGGCGGGCTTCCCGGAGGGCTTCTAGATCCTCGGACGTTGTCTTGAAGTAGCCGAACGAGACGAACATGAAGGTTGCCGCATCGAACGTAGCCCCTGCGAAGGGCAGGCAGCGGACATCGCCTCGAACCCAGGGGCCTTTGGGGTGGTTTTTGTGGGCGATGCCGAGCAGATCGGCGCTCATGTCGAGGCCCACAGGGTGGTATCCGTCCCTGCGCCAGACCAGGCTATGGCGGCCGTAGCCACAGCAAAGGTCGAGAATTCGGGCGCGTGGGCTCAGGTTGAGGAGCCATTCCGCCGAGGAGGCCTGAATTCCGGTCATTTCCTCCTCGAAGGTTTGCATGATGGGATAGTCGGCGTCGAATCCAATTGTGTACCAAGGTTGCTCGTTCGGCACGAAATTCTCCTCCGAGAGGATCGGGATTGCTCCCCCCCCCGCTCCGCATCAAAAAGGCATTGTAGATGATTTTTAGGGTTATATTTTATGCTGTTTTATTTTACGCAATTTATTACGCTCTGAAAGGGTTTTTCGGTGGTATTTCGAGGCGGATTGATGGCGCCCGAAGCGGCGATGGGGGGGCTACGGGCGATGAGATGGTTGTTTGCCCCGAATGTGGGACCTACTTTCCATCTGAATTTGGCGTAAATCGGCGGGTGCGCTGGGAGCGCTTCCGTTTCTGTGGCGAAGAATGCGCCGAAAAATTTTCTCTTCGCGGCGCACGCCCTGGTAAGGGTGAACAGGGCAAGGGAAGCAACTAAGAAGCATGGCAGTTTGAAGTTTTAGTGCACCTCACGTAGTCTTTTTGATGGAGTAGCTGATCGTCCGCGCCCGCAAATTTGTCAGATGATGGCGCGCCGGATTTTAGACGAGAATGAAAGAAAAGCGGGAGGACGAAATGAGAATATTTGTCGATAGCGCAAACTTGGAGGATATTGCTGAGGTGGCCTCACTCGGGGTGTTGGATGGGGTGACGACCAATCCTTCTCTGATTGCCAAGGAGGGGGCTGACATCCATTCCCGAATTCGCCAGATTTGTGAGTTTGTTGACGGGCCTGTGAGCGCCGAGGTGGTGGCAACGACCTGGGAAGAGATGGTGGATGAGGGCCGCGAGCTAGCCGCCATTCGGGATAACGTGGTGGTCAAGGTGCCCATCGGCGCTGAAGGTCTCCGGGCCGTCAAAAAGCTCGGAATGGAGAACATCAACACGAACGTCACCCTAATATTCAACTCCTCGCAAGCAGTGCTTGCTGCAAAGGCGGGGGCATCTTATGTCAGTCCGTTTGTGGGCCGGCTCGACGATATTACCCAGCCGGGTATGGAGATGGTCCAGGACATGGTGCGGATATTTCAGAATTATGACTTCGCTACCCAGGTGCTTGTTGCAAGTATTCGAAGTCCGGTACATTTCCTGGAGGCGGCCAAGATGGGCGCGGACGTGGCTACTCTCCCACCTCAGGTTATTCGCCAGCTTTTAAAGCATCCTCTGACTGATATCGGTCTGAAGAAATTCCTGGCCGACTGGTCCAATGCAGCCAGCCTCGGCTAGTTCGTTTTAAGGTAAGGAGAATTAAAAATGCCAATGTATGAATTCATGTGTTGTGATTGCGAATCGGACTTCGAGAAAATAGTCTCCTCCTCCTATGCAACGGGTAGTGTCGAATGCCCAGTGTGCGCTTCGAGTCAAGTCTACAAGAGGTTCTCTTTGTTTGGTGTTGGATCGTCAAAGGCCTCCTACAACCCCTCCTCCTCCTACACCAGCGGGTTTTCGGGCGGTGGTGGGTGCTGCGGAGGCATGTGCTCAAGCCATTAAGGTGTGCGGTGAGAGAGGCGGTTCCTTCCTCAAGTAGGTAATGTTAAGCCCGTCCCCCTTGCCGATTTCTATGTTTGAGGATCACCGCATCTATGAAAAGGGGGTGTATATGCAGGCTGGAGCCAACGAACACGTCAGTATCGGCCAAACGGCCCAGACACAGTTTAACCGCGCCGCCGAAGCGATGGAGCTTGATGATGAAATCCGCACGCTCCTTTCCACTCCCTTCCGGGAAGTTAGGGTAGAGGTGCCCGTCCGCAAGGACGACGGTTCGCTCGCGATTTACAAAGGCTACCGCGTCCAGTTCAACGGCGCTCGCGGGCCCTTCAAGGGCGGAATCCGCTATGCGGTTGATGTTGACATGGATGAGGTTAGCGGCCTGGCGGCCCTGATGACTTGGAAGACTGCCCTGGTGGACATTCCTTTCGGGGGGGGGAAGGGTGGAGTTAACGTGGATGTCCACGATCTCAACGATTTTGAGCTCGAACGCCTTACGCGAAAATTTATTGCCCGCATCAGCCGCGTTCTGGGGCCCTACCGAGATATCCCAGCTCCTGACATGTACACAAACGCCCAGACCATGGCGTGGATAATGGACGAGTACAGCAGCCGCCAAGGCTACACCCTCGCGGCCGTGACGGGAAAACCCATCGCCCTGGGCGGTTCGCTTGGTCGTGAGGCAGCGACCGGCCGAGGAGTGGTATACGTTTTCGAGGAGCTCGCAAAGATCGAGGGATGGGACCCAGCGAAAATGACGGCGGCCGTTCAAGGGTTTGGCAATGTGGGGACCTTCGCGGCCTCTTTCCTCTCCGACCTGGGTATCAGGGTCAATGCCATTTCTGATATCACGGGGGCCTACTTCAACGAAAACGGAATTGACCTCAAGTCCGCTCTTGCCCACCGTGCCGAGGCGGGTAATCTGGGGGGGTTCACCGGTGGCGAATCCATCACAAATGAGGAACTCCTCGCTTTGAATGTGGATGTCCTCGTTCC
>Ga0315336_1007472_pt1 | contig 10437 bp, 9 predicted proteins | sample ASW5metaG_FD_204512 | JGI IMG/M metagenome (GOLD analysis project Ga0315336, IMG submission 204512) | Ammonia-oxidizing marine archaeal communities from Monterey Bay, California, United States - ASW #5 | ecosystem: Environmental > Aquatic > Marine > Intertidal zone | place: USA: California... | reverse complement strand
AAGGCGAGCGCATGAACTATGTCGCCCAAAGGGAGAGCGAACAAAAAGGCAAGGCAGCTCGAGAGATCCTTGATGAATACGCCAGCGGCGCTTCAATGAGAAAACTCGTACGTCCACAGGACGTCGCGGATATGGCTGTATTTCTGGCAAGCAATAAGGCGGCACTGGTCAGCGGCCAAGTGATTGCAGTAGACGGACACACCGAAAACCCGGAACCGCGTTCCTGAAGGCACGAGTATCAGCGCCCGTCAGTAGTCTCTGACCTTCGAAGCACCCTCGTAGAGGATATCTTGCCAGTTGGCATTGGCCTGCGTACGCGCCTTGAGGCCAGCCGCATCCCGGTCCGTGCCAGGACGTGGGAGAACGGCAAAGTCCCCGCCGCTATCACAGCCCTGGACCACCTGAACCAGGTGCTCACCGATCGTCTGCCGAGAATCCGGCCCCATATAGGCCTGAAGCGCAATTCCCATCCGGCGCTCATCACTGTGATTGGGCATCGAGCCGTGGACCGTACGCGCATGGTGAATGGACATCTGCCCGGGACGGAGAATGAGATCAACCGCCGCGGCTTCATCAACTTCAGCAACGGTCTGCCCGCGTGTCAGGATATTGTCTTCACCAAACGTATCGTGATGCGGCCGGATGCCGTCTTTATGGCTGCCGGGAATGGCTTTGATACACCCCAGCTGCGGATTACTCGGTGTCAGGGCCAGCCAAGGCGTGACAAAGGTGTGCGGCTCAACACCCATATAGGTCGCATCCTGATGCCAGCTGACGAAGCCCGCACTGTTGGGCTCCTTGAAAAAAAGCACGCTGCCGCCCAGAAGGATATCCGGACCGATCAGGTCAGATACGGCATCCACAATCACAGGATGATAGGCAACCTCGTCCACACATGTGAATGCGAGGTGGGCATTGTTGCGGCTGGTTGGGCCTAGGTCTTCTGGGTAGGCCGCCTCGGCCGCTTCGACCCTGAGTTTCAAGGCATGCGCTTCGTCTTCCGACATGACATCAACCGGCGCGCAGTAGCCGAACTCATGAAAGTAATCAACCTGTTCTTGCGTGAGGACTTTGGGCATCGATCAGATCTAATTCCACGGCTCGCATAGGTCCAAGTGCGGCCGCCCGTTTGTGTCTGGGGCAGTAAACGATACTGCCCCTACTCGGGTCAACCCGATACGGGCGCGAACCAGCCTTAACTCACGGCGACATCCAGAATAACTTTCGGATGCACTCGCCAGTAGGCCGATCCAAACTGTGGCCAAACCCTGAATTCCGATAGTGTTCAAAAATGTCTTTTGATTCTTTCATCACTTTTTTACCTACCCAGGACCTTGCGCGAACTGCCCGGTTTTATGAAGAGGTCCTGAAGTTACGGCTTGCACTGGATCAGACCCGCTGCCGTATCTACCGTGTTGCGCAAGGTGGCTATGTTGGGTTTTGTTTGAAGGATGAGATCAAACAACCAGAGGGTGTGATACTGACTCTGGTCACAGAAGATGTTGGTCACTGGCAGGCGTTGCTCACTGAGCATAGCGTCCCGATCGAGACACCCCCTGTCTTTAATCCGGAATTTCAGATTTACCAGATGTTCCTGAGAGACCCTAACGACTACCTGATAGAGATCCAACGCTTTGAGGATCCGCGATGGAACGCTCAATCCTGACCAAAACGCAGGTAGGATATACCCACTGCATCATGATCGACCAATATAGCGATGACGCAAGATTCGGATAACTGGTATCGGTGTGAGATTGACCGCACGCTGTTGAAATCACTTTCGCGGCGGACCAACTGGCACGGCCTGGTTTACCTCTTGTACTTCATCGCGCTCCTGACAATCACCGGTTTTCTGGCGCTGTCGTCTGTGAACACGCTATGGAGTATCCCGGCGTTCTTGCTTTATGGCGGAATCTGGGTCTTTGCGACCAGCGTGGTTCACGAAACCGCGCATGGAACGGCCTTTCGCAACCGCGCACTCAATGAGGCCGTGCTCTTTGTCTCTGGTTTTATGGTCCAGCAAACGCCCTGCCTGCTGCGCTATGTTCATACCCGCCACCATTCTCATACTGCCTTGGTGGGAAAGGATCCTGAGATTATCCTGAACAACCCGATGACCTGGCGGGATTTCATCGTCAAGGAACTCATCGATCTGGGTAGTATCTGGTACTTCGTGAAGGCCACTGCCGCGCTTGCCGTCGGCCGTCCCACCCAGGATGCCACAGACTGTATCCCCGCCGCGGTCATGCGCCGCGCCCTTATCGAGGCGCAGGCCTATATGCTGGCGTATCTCGCCATCATCGCCTGGGCACTTGCGGTGCAGTCATGGCTTCCGGTTCTGATGCTCATTGCGCCTCGGGTCTTCGGGGCGCCGACCCATGGTGTAATCCTTGCGACACAGCATTTCGGCATGGCCCAGAACATCCGCGACCATCGTCATACGACCCGGACCATGGCGGTCAACCCGGCGCTACGGTTGCTGTACTGGAACATGAACTATCACATCGAGCACCACGTCTTCCCTCAGGTACCCTTTCACGCCCTGCCGGCTTTGCATGAGGCGGTTCGCGACCAGTGCCCTCCGCCTACCCGCGGCATTTTGGGCGCCATGTCTGAGATTGCGACCATGATCCATCGCCAGCGCCGGGAACCCGCTTATTCCACTCCGAGGCTCCTGCCCGGCGTGAGCTCGGGTTAAGCGTTTCATCCCGGTGAAGACTCCACGATCACAGCCACTCCCGACACAAGGGCATTAGCATCATGGACCTTTCGGGAAAAAAGGCACTGGTGACTGGCGCCTGTGGTGGTATCGGCCAGGCCATCGTTGAAGCCCTCAAGGCTCAACGCGCCACCGTTGCAGGTACGGATCGGATCGCCTGCGCACAGTCAGATATCTCCATCGTCGGCGACTTAACAGACCCCGCATTCTGCGATGGTCTGCCGCAGGAGGCATCTCAACAACTGGATGGTCTCGACATCGTCATCAACAATGCAGGTGTCATTCGCCGGGGACCGGTAACTGAGGCGACCGACGAAGACTACGCCGTTTCCTTTGCGGTCAATGTCGAAGCCCCGTTTCGTATCTGTCGGGCAGCGATCCCGATTCTGGCTGACGCCGGTGGTGGCGCCATTGTTAATATTGCGTCCTGCTGGGGAGTACACCCTGGACCCAATCATCCGATCTACTGTATGTCCAAGGCCGCCCTTGCATCGATGACGCAGTGTCTGGGGCACGATCATGCACATCAGGGTGTCAGGATCAATGCGGTTTGTCCCAATGAGGTCGATACACCGATGCTGCGCTCAGGCTTTGAGGATCGGGGAATGGATCCTGATACCGCTATCGCATCTCTGGATGCATCCGTGCCCTTGGGGCGTATTGCACAAGCTCAGGAAATCGCCGATGTCGTGGTCTTTCTTGCGTCCGAAAATGCGCGCTATATTTGCGGCACTTTAGTTGAAGTCAACGGTGGCAAAGCCGTTCATTAGACCATGAGCAAAGTGGCTTTAGTTACCGGGGGCAGAAGTGGGATCGGTCTTGCCTGTGCTCAAAAACTTTCACAGATGGGTTATGAGATCGTTACCGCACAGCGCTCGCCCGCTGCGGATTTTCACAGCATCGAAGCCGACTTTGCAGATTCCGAGGCACCACCAAGAGTAATCCAGCAGGTGATCGATCGCTGTGGCCGCCTGGATGCGCTCATCAACAATGCCGGGATCATGCTTGAAAACACAGTGGAAGAGATGTCACTGGCCGACTGGAACCGCACCCTCAACGTGAATCTCACGGCACCCTTTCTACTAATCAAGCATGCCGCAGCATATCTGAAAGGCAACGGCGTGATCGTTAACGTGGGCTCGATCGAGGGACTGGGATCTAATCCCCAGCATGCGGCCTACTGTACCTCCAAGGCAGGCCTACATGCTCTGACAAGAGCAGTAGCCGTCGACTACGGACCGCAGGGAATCCGCTGCAATGCCATTGCTCCGGGTTGGATCGATACCGAACTTAACGAGGAATTTATCGAGTCGATGGCCGACGCCAAGGCCTTCCGGGAACAGATTGGGGCCATTCACCCCCTGCGGCGCACCGGCAGACCCGAAGAGGTGGCGGCACTCGTTGCGTGGCTCGTGTCCGATGAGGCGTCGTTTGTGACCGGCCAGCTCTATACCATTGATGGCGGTCGGCTCGCCCAGCTACCACTGCCGTAGATACGAACCCTAGGCTGTTGCCCGATCACCACTGCAACCAGTTACTGAACTTGTCGAATAAGAGATAGACGTTATGCAATCACATGCACGGGTTGTTGTTGTCGGGGGCGGATGTGTGGGTGCCAATATTCTTTACAGCCTGGCGCATCGAGGCTGGACAGATAGTTGTCTGCTGGAGCGGACGGAACTCACAGCCGGGTCCACATGGCACGCCGCCGGACTGATTCCGGTCTATTCTTTCTCCTACAAGTTCGGCCGTCTGATCCAGAAAACCATTGATCTTTACGAGGGACTTGAGGCAGAGACCGGGCAAGACATCGGCTGGCATAAATGTGGCCAGTTACGCATTGCTGAATCAGCCGACCGGATGGACGAATACCTCAATTACGCTTCGATTGCCCAGACACAGGGCGTACGGGCAGAGATACTCACTCCCGAGCAGGCCGTTGATCTATGGCCGCTGATGCAGCGTAGTCTCAACCTGCTGGGAGCGGTCTATAACCCGGATGACGGCCACATCGCACCAGCCGATGTCACGCAGGCTCTCGCCAAGGGAGCGAAGCAGTTGGGCGCTAATATTTATCTCAACACCCAGGTCAATGCCATCGAGATGCTGCCTTCAGGCGAGTGGAAAGTAAGTACCAGCCAGGGCGAGATTATTTGTGAGCACGTGGTCACTGCCACCGGAAACTATGTCCAGCAGACCGCAAGAATGCTCGGCATGGAACTGCCCTGCTTTCCGATCCTGCACCAGTACTGGGTGACCGAGACTGTGCCACAGGTCCGCGAACGCAAAGATCAGGGGCTCCCTGAAATGCCAGTGCTGCGTAACGAAGCGATCAATGGCTATGTTCGCGAGGAGCGGGACGGGTTGATGTTCGGCCCTTATGAGCGCCCGGGAGATCTTGAACACTTCGCACGTGACGGCGTTCCTGAATGGTTCGGCGCGGATCTGCTGCCCGAAAACATGGAAGCGGTCGAGGAAAACTGGGCTGCAGCACTTGAACTCGTTCCAGTGCTGGGAGAGGTCGGCATCCAGGCAAACGTGCGCGGCCCAATCTGCGCCTCTCCCGACAACCTTCCGCTGTGCGGCCCGGCATGGGGCAAGCGCAACCTGTGGCTTGCGGAAAGTTTCACCGGCGGCCTTCTGATGGGCGGCGGCCTGGGATCAGAACTGGTCAACTGGATCGTTGACGGTGAGCCGCATATCGATCTGGGTGAAGTTGATCCGAGGCGTTTTGGGCCCTACGCCAACAAGGCGTACACCGGCCATAAGAATAAAGAGGCGTTTGGTCACAACTTCGGGATCCACTACCCCGGATACGAATGGCCTGCGGCCCGCCCGGCAAAAATGATGCCCTGTTATGACCGGCTGAGCGCAGCGGGCGCCGTATGGGGCGCGGTGTACGGGTGGGAGATTCCCCTGTGGTTTGCACCTCAAGGTACCGAGGCCCGGGATATCTGGAGTTACCGCAGTTTCAATTCGATGCCGCATGTCGGCGCCGAATGCCGGGCGGTACGCGAGTCAGTCGGGCTTTTCGAGATGACGCCGATGGCCAAGTTCGAGGCGAGCGGCCCGGGTACCGAAGACTGGCTGAACCGGATCCTCGCCAACCGGATGCCTATAAAAATCGGGGGAATCGTGCTGGCGCACCTTTTGACTCACAAAGGAACCGTCCGCTCGGAATTCACCGTCACGCGCCTTGGCGATATGCACTTTTTCCTCGTCGGTACACCCCGGGGCGAGCACCATGATTTTGACGTGCTGCAGAAATCGCTGCCGGCAGACGGCAGCGTTCACCTCACTAATGTCACAGCCGACCGTGGCGGACTGACCGTCGTCGGACCCAAAGCCCGGGACGTACTTAGTGCACTGGTCGACGGCGATCTCGCCAACGACGCCTTCCCGTGGATGAGTGCCCAGTCATTGACCGTGGGGCTGGCTTCCGACGTCAGGATGATGCGCATCAACTACGAGGGCGAACTCGGCTGGGAACTGTATCACCCGATTGCCTACAACCTGCATCTCTTTGAGGAGATCTGCCGCGCCGGTGAAGCGCATGGCCTGAAGCACTGCGGCTACCGGGCGATTGAGTCCCTGCGTCTTGAAAAATCCTACCGGGCGATCTACCGGGACCTCGATCTTGAGCATACCGCGCTTGAGGCGGGCCTGGACCGTTTCATCAAATGGGAAAAAGACAGCTTCGCCGGCCGCGACACGCTTCTGCGCCAGCGTGATTCTGGGCTTGAAAAGAAGATGGTGACCCTCAAGGTCGAAACCGTGGATGCCGATGCCTGGATGAACGAAAGCGTCTTCTGTGATGGTGAACTGGTCGGACGCATTACCTCGGGTGCAACCTCGCATCATATCGGCAACTGCCTGTCGATGGCTTACGTCAATATCGACCAGGCCCAGGTCGGGACGGCGCTTGAAGTACAGGTGCTCGAAAGACGGGTACCGGCAACCGTGATTACCGATTCGCCATACGATCCGGAAAACCAACGCCTGCGTATGTAGGGCACAGCACCCCACGAAAAGTACCGAGCATCAGAATGGTCCCCACGATTCCGTGCGTTAACATCCGGTCCGCGACGTCTTCGGTTTCAGACCCCAGTATCGCGAGCGCCCTCAACCAAGCCCTGGCCACCCATGGCTTTTGCTATATCCGGGGCCATGACGTTGATGCCGGCCAGTTCGGTCGCATTCTTGAGGCCAACCATGCTTTTCACGCATTGCCGGAAAAACAAAAACAGGAACTTGCCGTCAATCCTTTCCACCGCGGCTATATTGGAAAAGACGAGAGCCAAACCGTCACCTCGTCAGTGGTGCCAGCTACTCAACCTAACCAGTCCGAGTCGTTTATGGTGATGCAACCGGTTTCCGCCAACCACCCCCGCTGGGGAAGCGCGGTTTTTGGACCCAACCAGTGGCCCGATACCCTGATCCCCAGCTTCCGTGCCACATGTCTTGATTACGTCGACACTATGCAGAGGCTTGCGCATGAACTTGTGCGACGACTGGGGGTAGCATTGGGACTTGGTGCTGATGCTTTTTCCCATTGGTTTACCGAACCGACCATTTTTCTTCGGCTACTGCACTACCCGACCAATAGCGCCTCTGCCGATCACAACCAATACGGCTCAGCACCTCATACCGATCACGGCTTCCTTACGCTCGTGGCGCAAGACACGGCTGGTGGGCTCGAAGTGAAGACGTCAGAACGCGGGTGGATCTCCGTACCTCCCGTCGACAACACCTTTGTCCTCAATGTCGCCGATATGCTCTCGGTTATTTCCGGAAAGCGCTGGCCCTCAACACCACACCGGGTCGTGCTCAACCAAAGCGAACGGTACTCTGCAGCTTTTTTCTACGACCCCAACTTCGACGCGGAGTTATACCCGATGCTTCCGACGACCACCCCCGGCGCAAAGGTGATGAAAATCCATTACGGTGACTACCTGATGGAACGTTTTGACAAAAACTACCACTATCGCGGTGACTCGAGCTATCACCGTCAATCGGCTTTGAAGAATTGAAATTGAAGGAAAAACCGGTGCTATAAGGTGCTATAGATGGAAGAGGAAATCCAAACCCGAAAAGGCGGTCGCGCCGCACGGCGGGCCAAGCGCCTCAATGCGCCGATTGTTCACCACCCGCCGCTGTTAGCAAATGTGCCGGTATACGAAGTCGCCAACGCCGAGGGTGTGGAACAGATTCATGAAATGGCAATGCGGATCGTCGAGGACATTGGTGTTGAATTTCGCGAAGCACAGGCCCTTGAGACCTGGAAGCGTACCGATGCGGAAGTGGAAGGACAACGGGTCCGGATCGGCCGCGACACACTGCTTGAACTCGTTGCCAAGGCGCCTTCCGAGTACACCCATCATGCCCGTAATGCGGAGCGCACCGTCACAGTCGGCGGTAAATCCATGGTGGTTTCTCCCTCTTACGGCCCTGCCTATATCTATGACCTTGATGGTGTGCGCCGCCCCGCCACAGTGGAGGATCTCAACAATCTGCAAAAACTCAACCACATGGCCTCAACGGTGCACATCGCGGGCGGTCCGGTTGTCGAACCCATGGATATCCCCGTTCCGCACCGACACCTGCACATGACGTACAGCGGCTTCAAGTTCTCCGACAAGCCGATTGTCGGGAATGTCACCTCAGCTGATAGAGCGCAGGATACCGTCGACATGTGCAAGATTGTTTTCGGCGAAAACTTTGCCGTCAACCACTGCTGTACGACTTCACTGATCAACGCGAACTCACCGCTGGTATGGGACGAAACCATGCTGGGGGCGCTGCGTGTTTATGCACAGAACAACCACGCCATCATGTGCTCACCCTTCTCGATGGCCGGTGCATCCACCCCCGCCAGTAATGTCGGCACTATGGCGCTGGTCACCGCTGAAGGGCTGATGGCGATAGCCTACGCACAACTGGTACGCCCGGGAGCGCCGATGCTGTTTGGTGTACCGGCGATGACTGTCGCGCTCAACACCGGCGCACCGGTGCACGGCAGTCCCGACTCAGCCGTCGTGCAGTTTCTCGCCGGGCAGATGGCCCGACGTTATCAGGTGCCGCATCGCGCCATTGCCAACTGTGCGACTTCCAAATCCGCCGATATGCAGGCCGCCTTTGACTCCATGTGGGGACTTTTCCCTTCGTTCTTGAGTGGAGCACAGTGGATCACCATGGCGGGCGGTATGATGGAAGGCACGCTTGGCGTGGGCTATGCCAAAACCGTCATCGATTTTGAACAACTGGATGCCTTCTATCATTTCTGCCAGGGGCCCCGCTACGATGACCTTGAGGAAATATTTGAAACGATCAAGGATGTCGGTCCGGGAGGGCATTTTCTCGGTGCCGCGCACACGCGCAAGTCGAACCTCTTTATTTTCCCCTCACAGAACAACGTGACCTTCGAGCAGTGGGAGGCTGAGGGGTGCAAATCCAGCGAACAGGTTGGTTTGGCAAAAGCCCGTCACTGGCTGTCCCGCTACGAGCCGCCGCCGATGGACCCGGCACTGGACCAAGCGCTTCAGGAATTCATCGGTCGGCGCGAAGCCGAGATTGTGAAGACCCCGGGCTAAACCACGCCGGGGCTCAATGGCAGGCCTTGCCGAGTGCCTTTAAGCGCCAGTAGTTGTAGGGCAACGGTGTCAAAAACCCTGCTAGCAGCATGATCGGCACTACCCACCAATTCAGCATGGCCCCACCGGTCAACAGGACGTCAACGATGTTCATCGCGGCTTCCATCGCCACCATAGAAATAAGTGACATTCCGACAGCTGTTCGAAACGCATTTGCGAGCGGCATCTGCCGCGAAAGAATCACCGTCTCGAGTGCGATTGAGGTCAGGATGCCGTTGACGATGGCAAGCGACATGATGGCCAGGGTTGGCCACCCAATGCCAGTCAACTGGAAGAAGAGGATCGTTCCAAAATCCCCGATGGAGCAGCCTGCCAGGCACCAGAGCGTATTTACAGACGCCCGGCGCCAGGTCGCAGAACATTTCCAGGTGAAGTCAGACGAGATTTCGGCTGTTGCCACAAACTACCCCTAAGCACTTTTTGATCACATTATCAATCCGCCTCAATCTGCAGGATCGCGCTCGACCGGCGGCGCACCGCCAAGAAACACATTCTCTGAAGCATAATCACACGGCGCTTCTCGCATCTCCAGATGCAGAACTGAACCCTCCCACGGATGGGCCCGCGCAAGCGATTCGTCAAACTCGATGCCAAGGCCCGGCGTAGTCGGTGCTTCGATGTATCCATCCTCCCAGCGGATGGTGTCACCGATCAGTCGGCGATGAAAATCGCCCCCCGTCTGAATCGTCTCCACCATGAGCAGGTTCGGAATATTGGCTGCCAGCTGGATATTGGCGGCCCACTCAACCGGTCCAGCATAAAGATGCGGCGCAACCTGTGCGTTGAATGCCTCAGCCATCGCCGCAATTTTCTTGGTCTCCAGGATACCGCCGGAGCGGCCGAGTGCAGGTTGCAAAATCGCGACCCCGCCAGTGCGCAGCAGCGTGGAGAATTCCGCTTTAGTGGTTAAGCGTTCACCCGTGGCAATTGGGATTCGGCATTGGCGAGCCACATTGGCAAACTCCAGAAGATTATCGGGCGGGCACGGCTCTTCAAACCAGAGTGGGTCATAGGGTTCGAGTTCCCTCGCGAGGCGGATTGCACCCGCCGTAGTGAACTGGCCGTGGG